>Ga0306920_100000710_pt1 | contig 39733 bp, 33 predicted proteins | sample flu12Cox44000170_FD_204666 | JGI IMG/M metagenome (GOLD analysis project Ga0306920, IMG submission 204666) | Lab enrichment of tropical soil microbial communities from Luquillo Experimental Forest, Puerto Rico - flux4day.12C.oxic.44.000.170 (v2)... | ecosystem: Environmental > Terrestrial >... | reverse complement strand
CGCGCGCTTGCGGGCATTGGAGCGACGGCTGTCAGGACGTCCGGGCGAACGACGTGCCTTTGGCTCCCTGGTGATCGATGCTGAAGGGCGCACAGTGTCGCTACGTGAGAAGCCCGTCGACGTCAGTGCGCAGGAATTTGCGCTGCTGCTTGCTTTGAGCCGCCGCCCAGGCGCGATCGTTTCGCGAGCGAGGCTGGAGGAGGCTTTGTACAGTTGGGATCACGCTATCGAGAGCAATACCATCGAGGTGCAGATTCATCGACTGCGGCGTAAGTTGGGTGCGAAAACCGTAGAGACACACCGGGGCCTGGGCTACCGGCTGATCGATCCTGAGAATCCGTGAACCCCAAACCATGGTCACTGTGGCGACGGCTGGTACTTCTTCTGGGTATTGCCACACTGATCGCTTCGGCGGTAAGCAGCGCCTGGCTCTACCAGACAGCCGTCCGGGAAGCGGATCAGATGTTCGATGCCGCACTGGATCACACTGCCCATGCCGTTCTCGCGGTGGTCCGCAACGAGGCCTCGGAACTCACGGAGACCTCGGAGGGGGTGGGTTTCGAGCTCGCCGTCATTGATAAGTCCAACCAGAACGACATCGTTTATCAAGTTCGCGGGCCAAATGGCGTGATGGTTTATCGCTCCCATGGGGCTCCCATCAAACCACTCGCCGGTGCGCATGACCGGGGATTCGGCGTCGCGCGCATCGGGGGTGAGGAATTCCGAGTCTTCTCGCTCGCCACCGAGCTCGACGCGGCAACCATTCACGTCGCACAGCCCATGGCGCGGCGCATCGAATTGATGCACGCCTCGGTAGCGCGGCTACTGGTCCCAGGAGCGGCCTTGATGATCGCGCTCGTGTTGGTCGTTGCCTTGACCGTCCGCAAGGTCACGCGTCCGCTGGTGCGTTATGCAGCTGCCCTGGACGATTTGGTAGTGGAGACGGATACGTCGGTGGACGGTACGGGGCTACCGACGGAGCTCCAATCGGTGTCCCGAGCCATCGACAGATTGCTGGCCAAAGTTCATGAATCGCTCGTTCACGAGCGTACCTTGACGGCAGATGCCGCGCACGAACTGCGAAATCCCCTGGCGGCCATGCGCTTGCAGGCGCAAATTGCCAGAAGATCGAAGCATCGACCGGAAACGGATTGCGCCCTCGCGGAATTACTCACCGCCACGGATCGCGCCGCCCGTATGGTCGACTCGATCCTCGCTCTCGCCCGCCTGGATGCTCGCACCGGTGTGTCGATCGGGGACGGCGAGGTTGACATTGGGCATCTCATGCAGGTGATCGTCAGCGAGTTCACGGCGACCGCTGAGCTTCGCGGCATTCGCATGACTACCTCAAAAGATGATTCGGCTGTGCTGGGCGACGAGGACGCGCTCGCGATCGCTCTGCGAAACCTGCTCAATAATGCGCTGCGCTTCGCGCGCACGACCGTTGCAGTCGACGTCGTCCACGACGAGGAGCGTGTGACGGTCACGGTGCGCGACGATGGCCCCGGCTTCACCGCGCAGAGCAAGCGACGTGCATTTCACCGGTTTTTCCGGGGCTTGGAGGAGGGTCGCGCCTCGGATGGGGCCGGTTTGGGATTGGCTTTGGTGCTGCGCGTCGCTCAACTGCATGGGGGCTCGGTTGAAATCGTTCAGGGAATCGGGGGCGGTGGAGGTGTTGCACTACATCTACCCATCCGGTTAACCCACCGAAGCTCACGCGATCCCGTTCAAGATCCTGCCAGCTCGCATGTTGCGGGTCGCGGACAGGGGTGCGTTTGAAAGTCGCGCACCAAAAAGGCCTCAAGCTCCCAGGGGTGGGCTCGACTGCGGTACCGCAACCCGGAGAGCCACGAGGTCCTGCGGCTGAACTACCATGCGGGTATTGATCTCTTGCGCTTCGGGGAATGTCCTTCGGAACGTCATCGCGCACGAGCTTGGGCACGCGGTGGGACTTGAGCACAACGAGGATCCGACGCTACTGATGTGCGCTCGGCCAGCGTCCTGTCGGCCAGATGCATTCCAGTCGGAGACACCCCGGTTCTTCCCGCTATCGGCCAACGAACGAAACCGCCTCCTTATCCTCTACCCGAAGAACTGGACGCCCCAAGCGCGCAATTGAGTTGCGGCAGGTTCGCGCCACAATTTCTGTGCGGTGCAGCACCTCCCCGCCACCACCTCGGCAGGCTTCTTCGTGTCGCTGAAGAGACCGCCGATGACACGATTCTCATCTGCAGTTGCCGCTCGCGCATCGAATGACGTAGCGTAGCCACCGCCCAGTGTCCGCTGAGCCCGCTCCCGCGGCATCTGAGGCAAGACGAACAAGTATCAACTCATTAGGGGACATTCAAATGACGAGACTCACTCCTGCGCTGTGCGCAACCGCTGCCCTGCTCGTTCTCACCACCGCGGCCCGCCCCGCCGGCGCGGACGGCCGCGACTTTTCCGACGGACCCGTGGTCAATTCCTCCTACATCCGTACTGTCGATGGTCATTTCGACGACTACATGCACTGGCTCGCGACCACCTACAAGAAGCAGCAGGAAGCCGCCAAGGCCGCGGGGCTCATCACGAGCTGGCGTGTGCTGGTGGTCGAGGCACGCAATCCGCAGGACCCCGACATCATTCTGGTCACGGAGTTCAAGAACTGGGCGGCCCTCGATCACCTGGGCGGCAAGTTGGAGCAGGTGAGCGCGCAGGTTGAGGGCTCAGTGGATGCGGCCAACAAGTCGGAGGCAGACCGCGCCAAGATCCGCACCGTGCTCGGCTCACGCACCTCGCAGGAAGCGATCCTCAAGTAAAGGCCACCCGCGAACGGCGGGCGGAGATTACACCGCCCGCTGCTTCGCTTGGATGAGCCCGTGCGAGGGCCTGCGGGCCGGATGGCAGGCGCCACAGAACCCTGCGCCCGTACGGGCACTCCCTTACATCAATCGCCCCGAAAGATGGCCTATTCTTACAGCGAGGGCCGGCGCGGTGGGGCGCTTACAAAGGACCACGAACAAAATTGTCCCTTTAAGGATGGGAGGGGCGACGATGACTCAGGCGACCGTGGCCGTGACACGCATTCCGTTCGTGTCGGCATGTCCCAGATGCGGAGATGAACGGGCTCAGTGGTATTCGGACCGGGCGCTATCTACGCTGCTACGGCGCGGCCACCCCATCGAGGGATACTGCGTGATATGCCAGGAGTATTGGCAACTCAACAGCCACGAACGCAGCGAATTAGCGTCGAAGCTCTCAAGCTAACGAAGAATTCCCTGCCAAACTCGCCACCGCCTCGGCGCTTTCCGTCCGCAGCTTGAACAGCGCGTCCGGAGCGCGAGCTCGCGGATGAGCCTCCAGCCGTATGCGGTGAGCTCACTTTCCGCCAGTCATGATGTTGGCGAGATTCAATTCATCTTTTGACTTGAATCCCAGCGCTCCGGAGGTGCTACTCAGCTTGCCATGCATCTCATAAGTAACCTTGTCCAAGGACTTGCCACTCATCAGGCCCATCGCTTGCCCCGCCAATCCCATATACGAGATTTCCACGGGCACGAGGATGACGGTTTCGCCAAATGCCGGCACCGTCCCGCTCTGATTGCTCATCCCGGAGGCGAAGCTCTTGTTCTGCACGTCGATCTCTACGGAAATGCCGTCATATTCGATCGGCGTGTCGTTCGGATTCTTAACCCGCAGCTTGAGCTGCATGTGTGCCCCGAGACCCTGGATCGCCCCGCTCGCTGCGGGCTCGATGCCCACCACCGTCACCTGTGGAGGATCGGTGCGCTTGAAGATCGCACACCCGGCCAAGCCCAGTGCGGCGGCAGTAAGCAGGATCAAGGACCGTACCATCGGCGAGCCCTCCCAAATTCATTGTCTCTCGCCAGCGCATTCCAAGTACCGCGCCGACAGCGTACCGACATTGTAAGCCTCAATTGACCGAAGCAATCGTCCAGCCGCTTGATGTGAGTGAGCACGCGCATTGTCCGCTTCGACCCTTTGTAGACGATTGGTGGTATGTTGGCTCCCCCATGCAGGGCGAGCCCTGCTCCCGTTCGTTTCCAGTCCCTGCCCATGAACATTGAGCTCTCACCAATCGAGGCACGCGTTATCGGCTGCCTCATCGAGAAACAGATAACGACACCCGACCAGTATCCGCTGTCATTGAACGCACTGGTCAATGCGTGTAACCAAAAGAGTAACCGTGATCCGGTCATGTCGGCGGACGAGGCGGCGATCCAGACCACCGTGGATCATCTGATCAGGAAGCACTTCGTAATCGAGAAGTCAGGCTTCGGCAGTCGGGTACCGAAGTACCAGCACCGGTTCTGCAACACCGAGTTCGGGCCACTGAAGTTCACGCCTCAGGAGCTCGCGATTGTCTGCGAGCTGCTCGTCCGCGGACCTCAGACCCCCGGAGAGCTGCGCACCCGCGCGGCCCGCATGGCGCCCTTTTCCGAAGTGGGGGAGGTAGAGACGGCGCTCGAGAGCCTGACCAGCCGCGCGGATGGGCCGTTCGTCGTGCGGCTGCCGCGCGAACCCGGTCGCCGCGATTCGCGCTACGCGCACCTGTTCAGCGGAGCCGTCACGATTCCCGCGCTCACGGAGGAGTCGATCCCGGGGCCTTCGATGGGCTCGGCGCCCGCGTCCTCCCGCCTCGAGCGCTTGGAAGACGAGGTGCGGCAACTGAAGGAAGAGCTGAAGAACATCAAGGCGCGCCTGCCACCCCAGTAGACGAATCCCGCTTTCGGACCTTCGCGCGGCGCCAAGGTCGTGGCGATCAGGCGGAGGCTTGAACCTGGACATCGAGTTAACACACGGTCTCCTGACAGCTAATTATGCGTCAAAACAACAACTTGCCGTATTTTCTTGAGATTTCTTAGAACAGCTTGCGACTGCCAGTTGTTTTCCAATCCCGCGATCCCGCGAGCTCGGACATCTTGTTGGCGTGCGTACCGACCGAGGTTGGGTCGATCGGACCTTGGTCCGATTTCATTTCTACGCCGGCCGTCTGCAAGATGGACATCCGGCTGACATTTGCGCTTCGAGCGACTGCGCCCTAGGTCGAAACTCAAATAACTTCTTCCCAAGGCGCGCGAGCGGCTGGCGCGTGGGAGCGTGTCTTGAAGGGCAGTCTTGCGCTGAGCGCTGATGGAACTCTGGCGCGGTGAGGCGCCAATACACGCAGGAAAACATCCATGACCCGCAGATCTAACGCAACGTGCGTATTCGCACAAGGCACTGCGATTCTTCTTGGCTGTGCCGTCTTTCCGGCTCAGGCGCAGACGCCGCCGGATCAATGGCAGTTTGGCGCCATCCTTTACGGATACTTTCCCACGCTCAGGGGATCGGCGACGTTTCCGTCGGGTACCCCGACGAACATCACCGTCGACCCCCATCAGATACTCAACAATCTCAACATTGCTGGCATGGGAGCCTTCGAGCTGCGGAGAGGCCCTTGGGGATTTTTTACGGACATCATGTACCTGAACGCGAGCGCATCGAAATCGGCGACTCGAGCCTTCTCCATCGGTAATGTCATGATTCCGGCCAGCGTTACCGCGAATCTGGGACTCGATGTCAAGAGCACCATTTGGACACTGACCGGCAGCTACCGTGCCATCGCGGATCCCGAGCTTACCGTCGACATACTCTTGGGAGCGCGCGACTTTGATCTGAAGCAGCATCTCAACTGGCAGTTCAGCGGCGACGTTGGCCCCTTTGTCGGCCCGGGTCGCCAGGGATCCGGGGATTCAAACCCCAACAACTGGGATGCCGTCGTTGGACTCAAAGGCCGCGCGATGCTGGGTGCCCGGCACGCATGGTTCGTGCCGTACTACATTGACCTTGGTGCAGGTAACTCTGAGTTCACCTGGCAAGGCGTCATAGGCTTCGGCTACACGTTCAGCAGCTGGGGCGAGGTGCTCGTTGTGTGGAAGTACCTGGACTACGACTTCAAGAAAAATAACGCGAGTCTGAGCATGAGCGGGCCTGCGGTTGGTATCGGCTTTAATTGGTAGTCAGACAGTCGCAAAGCGGTCGGGCGACGACTCCTCGCCGCCCGTTCCAACCGAAGTATTGCGAAAAGCGTCTGTTCGAAAGCGCACTACTGCCGCGGAGCTGCAGTCTTGGACACTGCTCCCTTGCACTCTGAACTCAGCTTCGACTCGTTATTTTTCAGGCATTGCTCCGCCTCCTTGCCCTTCTGACCCTGGCAGAGTTGCTGGAGCTCTGTTTTGCACGCCTGGGCAACCTGGCTATTGACCTCACGACGCTGGGCACCGGCTTCAGTGGAGACGCCCACCACGAGGACGGTCATAAAGACGAGTGCTGTCACTTTCATGCATTTCCCCCTTCGATGATGCTCATCGGAAGTATTCAGGGCCGACAGAAAGTCTTTTCTTTTACCATCTTCCTGTGACAACTCGAAGCGAAAGCGGCCGCTGAGCGGTGGGCGCTAAAGTCGCCCGGACTCAGGCTGTGCTAGCTTCGCCTGCACTGGCGATGCCGGGGCAAAAGAGCATGAGCATTTCAGCTACCGATCGACCGACCGAGGCAAGTGGACTGACGGAGCAGCAGCGTCGCGTGACCGAATTTGCCGCGACGATACTTCTGGCCTTCGCCAGCGTCGTCACCTCCTGGAGCGGGTACCAGGCTTCACTGTGGAGCGGAATTCAGGCGACTAACTACAATCAGGCAAACGCACTGCGCGTGGAGTCCGCCCGCGAATCAACCATAGCGGGACAGTTTACCGGTCTGGATATCGCGGGATTCATGGCGTGGGCGAATGCCAAAGCTTCGGGTAACGATCAACTGGAGCAATTCTACCGCCAGCGCTTCCGGCCGCAGTTCCGCGTGGTCTTCGACGCCTGGCTCGCAACAAACCCGCTGACTAATCCGCAGGCGCCCTCGACGCCGTTCGCGCTTCCCAGCTACCGGTCGGAGCACGGGCAACGTGCAATCGACCTGGAGAACGAGGCCAAGGCGCTGTTTGAGGCGGGTCACCGGGCAAACCACTACGCTGACACGTATGTGTTAGGCACGGTGATGCTGGCGACGGTCCTGTTCTTTTGCGGGATCATCCCCCAGTTTCAGGACTTTCGGATCAGGCTCGGTCTGCTCGGCCTGGCGGTTCTACTCCTGATCTTTGGTTTATCGAAGATCTTGGTGCTGCCCAGGGCTCCCTGACAAAACTCCTGCCCGTTTAGTGCCCACCGACGAGTTGCCCGATTCGCACCAGGACGAGTCCGGCGGCGACGAGCAGGTAGGCTCGCAGCACGCCCATCCACAGACCACGGATCGGACCGAAGCTCGGCGCAGGTATCGCCGTGGTGGATGGTGCCGAGCGCACACTGGATGTGACCCACGTGCGCCGCATTCAGGTGCGCGCCGGGCGCAGGGCCTCCATTAGTCAGGCGCGTGGCCGCGCGGATCATTTCTTCTGCCGCGCGGTTCATCATTTTCAGATCCACAATGAAGTTTGATGCCCGGCGAGCTCGCCACCGCACTCTCAGAATTGCGCGTGTAGGCGCACCGCGAAGATCGAGGCCGGCCCACGGTCAGTGTTGTAGGCGGGGTTCTTCAGGTACTGATAGTCGAGTGTGATATGCGCCCAGGAGAGCGCCGCGAGGCTGTAGTAGGTCTCGAGGATCTGCTCGTCGCCGGGATGGGGAAGCTTGCCGTCGCCCACCAGAATGCCGAGCCCGCCGAGGTTCAGATACTGCTTGAATATTCCCGAGATCCGGTTATCGATCGCCGCGACACCGATGACATCGTTGGGTCGATGCCACGCGCTGCCCTTGACCGAGGTGCCGATCGCGATGGCGCGGTTGATGTCCGTGAATTCGTAGACCTCGACATCCCCCTGCGCTTTGCCGACACGGGCGAAGACGCCCACGTCGTCGCTGAGTGGTTGCTCGACACTCAAACCTGCGCCCCAGCGACCGCGATACTGACGCACCTCCGCGGTACTTGGCGTCGTGCCGGTCGCCTCGGCCAGGGCAATGGCATCCTCGTAACGCCCCATCCGGCCGCGGCTGTCAAACACCGTCAGGAGCACACGGCCGGTTTGTCCGAACCACCGGTAGCGCTTCTCGATCTCGGCATCCATTTGGAACTCGTGAAAGCCGTGCTCGAGAGCTTCGCTATTGGGAACGTCGGAGAGGTCAAATACCCCCGCACGGTAGGTCCACGACCCCAGATAGCGCTCGGCAGCCACGCCCAGCGTGTAACCCCAGGCGTCCGCGGCATAATCGAATGTGCCGGTATCGATCGCCGCCCAGTTGAGGAAGTCCGCACGCGGATCGTGTGCAAACTGGTTCGTGTCGAATACATCGGTCACGGCGAACTTACCCGCCGTGAACACCCAGCGATCGAGGCTGCGCGACCCGCCCAGCTTGTTGGGCGCGTCCCCGATGCTTTCTGGCTCACCACCGCCCGTGCCGATCGTCTGGCGCAGGAAAGCCCGCGGTAAACGAAAGTACGGCTCATGGGCGCCCACCTTGTAGGCCGCGCCGCTGGGAAATCCCGCGACACCGAGAGTGTTGTCGAGGCCGAAACCTTGATCGAGCTCCGGCGTCACCCAGACTTCGGCGCCAGACCACAGTCGCGCGCCCAGCAACAAAGTTGCATCCACGGTCTCGGCGCCGTTCGATGGTGAAAGACTGTTCGGTCCACGGTAGGGGGCATTGAAGGCGTTCGTCTGCTGCTCGACGTAAGTTATCTGCCCGTGCACCACGAAACGGTCATCGCTCACAGGTTCTGAGGCGACCTCCGGAGACCCGTCGCTGGCCGGCACACGCGATGCGTGAGTGACTAACAGGACCAGCAGCACGATCGCCATGCGGCCGCGGGGCATGAGCGCTTCGGAACGGCGCATTTGGCTTACCGAGCGAAAAACCCGGCCAGGACCAGCACAAGGAATCCGAGCGCCAGGACCGACCAAAGGCCCACCAGAACCTGGGCGATCGCTCCGCCGATTGCGGTCGCGACTCCTGTGCGATGAGCTCCGTGGCGCGCTGTAGCGCCTGGAAGTAGATTTGGCGAGGCGCGCGAAAAGCCAGTGCCTCGCGCAAGGGTGTGAAGCGCAGCCATCTTGCGTTCCTCCAATGCTCGGGCGTTTGCCTCGAGCCCAGGAGGGATGACTGCAGGGATATCAGCTGACCAGCGCTTCTACTCCGGCATTCGCTCTCGCCTGGGCCTCAGTTCTCCCGACCCGCCGGCAGTGCACGCTGGCCCCTGCGGCATCCCGTGCGTCGCTGGTCGGACGACTAGGTTGTGGGTCCATGAGGTGTGGTAAATCTCCGTCTGAAATGAGATAGGGTTCGCGAATGCGCCGCACCAGCTTTAACCTGGGCGGTATAGTATACCCCCCCTCACTATGGTGCAAGAGGAGGCCTGCGAAGATGATGGGACACGTGGCACAGGAGAAGGAGAAACTCCTGCTCCGGCTGAGACGGCTCCGTGGGCAGGTCGAAGCGCTCGAGCGCGCGGTCAATGCTGAAGATGAGTGCGCCGATGTACTGCGGCAGGCGACATCCTGTCGCGGCGCGCTCGACGGCTTCATCGCCGAGGTGATTGAGGATCACATTCGTGAGCACATGGTCGACCCTAAAGCCTCGCGCGATGATCCGAGAAGCATGGCCGCGGAAGAGCTCGTGGAAATCGTGCATCAGTACCTGAAGAAGTAGCGGGTGGGCCCACGCGTGCCTCACTCCTGAATACCCCCGAGGTAATACCTGTCGCCTGCATCGCGCACATCCGCAGGAGGCGACCGCCGGCCGCCTCCGTCGCTGACCTTTCCAAACCGTAATCTTGCCGCAAGGCCCCGGAAAGCAGGCGTGCGCCACACTGCTCCGGCGCTCCGGGCGACCGCGGTGGCGCGAGACCAGCCGCCCTTCGCTCACCGCTACCGCTCAGGGATCAGCCATGTGTGTTATTGCCCACTCCCGCCTCGCGCCCGGGCTTGCCGCCCTGGCCGCCCTAGCCGCCATGGCGGGCTGCGCAGTGGGACCGAACTTTCATCGACCGACGGCGCCAGAGGGTGCGGGCTTCACCACCACACCGCTGCCCGAGGTCACCGCTTCCACGAACGTTCTGGGCGGGGATGCGCAGCGCCTGGTCACGGGGCAGGATGTCCCCTTCAAGTGGTGGGAGGCGTTCGGCAGCCCGGCCCTCAATTCGCTGGTGCAGCAGGCGTTCCGCGCCAATCCGACCGTCGCGGCCGCACAGGCCGCGCTGCGCCAGGCGCAGGAGCAGGTCTATGCGCAGCGCGGTTACTTCTTTCCGACCCTAGCTGCGGACTATGCCTTCGAGCGGCAGAAGGTCTCGGGCAACATAGCGTCGTCGACGGCTCCCGGCGTACAGGGCAACGGCCAGAACCTCACTCCCAGCGGACCGGCGCAGCCGCTGATCTATAACTACCACACCGCGGAGTTGACGGTAGGCTTCACACCGGACGTCTTCGGCGGCAACCGACGCAAGGTCGAGTCGCTCGAGGCGCAGGCGCAGATGCAGCACTTCGAGCTCGAGGCCACCTACCTCACGCTCGCCTCGAATGTCGTCGCGGCAGCGCTACAGGAAGCCTCGATCCGCGCGCAGATCGCCGCTATCCGGCAGATCATCGATGACTACGAGAAGTGCCTCCAGGTTCTGCGCGACAAGTACGCGCAGGGCTACGCCATGCGCATCGATGTGGCCGCCGAGGAGGCGCAGCTGGCGCAGGCCCGCGCGTTGCTGCCGCCGCTCGAGAAGCAGTTCGAACAGACCCGCGACCTGCTGCGCGCACTCGCCGGGAAGCTCCCGAATCAGGAACTCGAGCAGACCTTCGAGCTGACTTCGCTCCACTTGCCGCGCGACCTGCCGGTCAGCCTGCCGTCGCGGATCATCGATCAGCGTCCCGACGTACGCGCCGCCGCCGAGCAGCTGCATTCGGCCAACGCTGAGGTGGGCGTAGCGGTCGCCGCGATGCTGCCGCAGTTCTCAATCACCGGCGCCGCCGGCGGTGGTGCCAACGAGTTCCCGTGGATTTTTCGTCAGGGAGGTCCGTTCTGGAGCCTCATCGCCGGGGTCACGCAGCCGCTGTTCGCCGGCGGCACGCTGCTGCACACCAAGCGCGCCGCCGACCAGGCGCTGCATCTGGCGGCCGCACAGTATGAGGAGACCGTGCTCACCGCCTATCAGAACGTTGCCGACACCCTGCATGCGATGCTGTCGGATGCCGACGAGCTGGCCGCCGCGGATGCGGCCGAGCGGGCCGCCAGGGTCACGCGCGATCTGACTCACGAGCAGATGCAGGACGGTTTCACCGACTACCTCGCCGATCTTGCCGCGCAGATCACCTACCAGCAGGCCGTGCTGAGCCTCATCCAGGCACAGTCGACCCGATTTGGCGATACGGCGGCGCTGTATCAGGCGCTCGGTGGCGGCTGGTGGAACCGGACGGCAGAGCTGGCCTCCGCCAGCGACTCCAACTGACCGAGATTCGAGCCATGCGAATCCTTCCGCTGCACATCAAGCTGACTCCACCGTTGCGTGCCGCTGCAGCCGTCGCCGGCGTGGCCCTCGTCGGCGCGTTCGGCTGGACGGCACTGCACGGTACGCCGGGTCACGCCGCCGAGAGCAGCGCAGCCCAAGCGGGCGCTGCATCGCCGCCGGCTGCCGACACGGTGGAACTCAAGCCCTCACAGCTCGGTGCCATCACCATCGCGCCGATTGGCGAGCACGAGTTCGTCTATCGCAAACAGGCGGTCGGCACCATCGATTTCAACCAGGACTTGAACGTTCAGGTGTTCACGCCCTATCAGGGACGGATCATTCAGACGTACGCCGATCTGGGTGATCAGGTGAAGAAGGGCCAGGTGCTGTTCACCATCGAGAGCCCGGATTTCATCGCCGCCGAGTCAGGTCTCATCGGAGCTGCGGCGACGCTCGATCAGACCACGAGCGCCTTGAAGCGCGCAATCAAGCTCTATGCGGCGCATGGCATCGACCAGAACGACTATGAGACGGCGGTGGCCAACCAGCAGACCGCCGAGGGCGCGTTGAAGGCGGCGCGCCATGCGGTGGCGATCTTCGGCAAGACCGAAGCCGAGATCGATCACATCGTGGCCGGGCGACAGATCGAGCCGGCACTCGTGGTAAAGAGCCCCATCACCGGCCGCATCACTGCCCGCAATGCAGCACCGGGGCTGCTCGAGCAGCCCGGCACTCCGCCCGCGCCGTACTCGGTATCCGATCTCAGAACCAAATGGATGGTGGCCAACGTCATCGAGAGCGACAGCCCGCTTTACCGCCTGGGTCAACCCATCCAGGCTTCGGTCATGGCTCTTCCCGGCCATCTCTTCGAGGGAAAGATTTCCCGACTCGGTCGCTCGCTCGATTCGAACACGCACCGGATCGTGGTGCGCTGTGAGATCGCGGACCCCGAGGATGAGCTGATTCCCGGGATGCTGGCGAACTTCGCGATTCGCGTACAGGACCCGGTCACATCGATCGCCATACCCATGAACGGCGTGGTACGCAATGGCGACGGCAGCTTTGCGGCGTGGGTGACGACGGACCGCCGGCGCTTCACGCAGCGGACGGTGAAGCTCGGCGAGCCGCTCGATGGGCAATACCCGGTTCTCGCCGGTCTCCAGCGTGGCGAGCTGGCGATCACCGACGGCGCGGTGTTCGTCAGCAACATTCTGTACGCGCCGCCGGCTGATTAGGCGCCCCCGGCGCAGCAGCCCCTGACAAGCCCCGATCATGCTCAAAGCCATCATCGCGACGTGCTTGAGTCGCCGGGCCCTCGTGCTGTTCGGGCTGCTCGCCTTTACGGTGGCGGGCCTGTACGCCTTCAAGGTGGTCAACATCGAGTCCTACCCGAATCCGACGCCGGTGATTCTCGAGATCACCGCCGAAGGGCCGGGACTGTCGGCGGAAGAGATCGAGCGCTACTACACCATTCCGATGGAGATCGCGCTGTACGCCACGCCAGGTGTGCAGGTGATCCGCTCGACGTCCTTCTATGGGCTGGCGTTCATACGCGTTGTCTTCAAGTGGGGCGTTCCCTACGACTTTGCCTATGCCCAGGCGACACTCGCCCTGCAACAGAATGTCACACTGCCGGGCGGCCAGATTGCGTCGGTCAACCAGAATAGTGGCAGCGGCGAGATCGTCCGCTACACGGTCGAGGGCCCCAAGCGCTACTCGCTGACCGATCTGCGCACCATCCAGGACTGGATCGTCCTGCGCCGGCTCTCGACCATCCCCGGTGTCATCAACATCAACAGCTGGGGTGGCACGACCAAGGAGTTCGAAGTACAGGTCGATCCGCTGAAGCTGGAAGCCTTCAATCTCACCGTACCACAGGTGTTGACCGCGCTCGGCAATGCCAACGTCAATGTGGGAGGGCGCGAGATTGCCGTCGGCCAGCAGTCGATCAACATTCGCGGCATCGGCCTGATCGATGACGGCGGGAACGATGACCTTACCCAGGGTTATCACGTCGGCGACATCGAAAAGGTGGTTCTGGGGCAATACAACGGCATTCCGGTGCTGATGAAGGAGGTGGCGAAGGTGCGGATGACCCATACGCCCCGCCTCGGCATCTTCGGCAAGGACCACAAGGACGATGCGGTGGGCTCCATCGTCGTCATGACCCGGACCAAGCAGACCTCCGAGGTGCTGCCGTTGGTCAACGCCGAGATCGCCAGGATGAACAGGGACGGGAGTCTGCCGCCGGGCGTCAAGGTAGTGCCCTTCTACGATCGCGGTTATCTGATCCAGCTGACGACGCACACCGTGCTGCACAACCTGCTGTTCGGAGTGCTGCTGGTCTTTCTCATCCAGTGGATATTTCTCGGCAACCTGCGCAGCGCGATCATCGTCGGCGTCAACATCCCGTTTGCCCTCTTCTTCGCGCTGATTCTTCTCGTGTGGCAACACGAGAGTGCCAACCTTCTGTCCATTGGGGCGGTCGACTTCGGCATCATCGTCGATTCGGCGGTCATCCTCACCGAGAACGTGTTTCGCAACCTGCAGCGACCCCGGCAGGAGCGGCAGGGTCTGCTGGCGCGGCTCTCGAGCGGCTTCTACGGCTCCGATCCCACCACATCGAGAGAGGCGGCCTCCGGCCAGGGCTGGACCGATCGGCTGCGACTCATATTGATCAGCGCGCTGCAGGTCGACAAGGCTATTTTCTTCTCGACGCTGATCACGGCGGCAGGCTTCGTGCCGCTCTTTACCATGCAAGGCGTCGAAGGGCAGATCTTTGGCCCGATGGCGCGTACCTACGGGTATGCGCTGGCCGGCGCGCTGATCGCCACCTTCACCGTGACCCCCGTCCTCTGCCACTTCCTGCTTCCGCAGCAACTGCACGAGGCCGAGACCTGGGTGGTACGCTTGCTGCATCGGGTCTACGACCCCGCGCTGCGCTTCGCCCTGTCGCACCGGGCGCTCATCGTCGGTGTTGAGCTCGCGCTGATTGCAGTCACGATGCTGCTGATCGCCCCGCGACTGGGGAGCGAATTCCTTCCGGCGCTGGAGGAAAACAACTACTGGATCCGCGCATCGATGCCGACCACGCTGTCGCTCGAGGCAGGCGAAGCGGCCACCCGCAAGATGCGGCTGATCCTGCTGCGGCATCCGGAAATCGTCACGGTCACCTCCCAGCACGGTCGCCCCGATAACGGCACCGATGCCTCACCCTTCTCCAACGTCGAGTTGTTCGCGCCGCTGAAGCCCCTCGATCAGTGGCCACGCGGGGTGACCAAGGAAAGCCTCACCGATCAGATCCAGCAGGAGTTTCAGAGCGAGCTGCCGGGAGTGGTGTTCAACTTCTCGCAGTACATCCAGGACAACATCGAGGAGGCGATCTCAGGCGTCAAAGGCGCGAACTCGGCGAAAATCCTCGGCCCCAATCTTGCGATGCTCGAGAAGCTCGCCCACCGGGTCCAGGACGAGGTGAGCAAGGTGCGGGGAATCGCCGACCTCGGCATCTTCCCGGTACTCGGGCAGCCAAACCTGAACATCAGGATCGATCGCGACAAGGTCGCGCGCTACGGACTGAATACCGGCGATGTGAATACCGTGATTCAGGCGGCCGTCGGCGGCGCGATTGCGACCCAGGTGCTCGAGGGTGACCGGGAATGGAATCTCGTGGTGCGCTACCCGGAAGAATATCGCGACAACATCGAGAAGATCCGCAACATAAAGGTCGGCTATGTCACGGCGGGCGGCGGCAACGCTTACATCCCCCTGAGTGAGCTGGCGAGCATCTCCCTCGATACCGGAGCCTCCTGGATCTACCACGAGACCCTGGTGCGCTTCATTCCGATCAAGTTCAGCGTCCGCGGTCGTGACCTCGCCGGTGCCGTTTCCGACGCACAGCAGCGCATCGCCAAGAACGTCCCTCTGCCGCCCGGGTACCGCATCGTCTGGTCAGGGGAGTTTGAGGATCTGCAACAGGCGAAGGAGCGACTCGCGTTCGTCGTGCCGGTCAGCCTGATGCTGATCGTCGTCCTGCTCTATGCATTTTTCAATTCGTTCCGCGACACTCTGCTGTCGCTGGCGGGTATCCCGGCGGGGGTCATCGGCGGTGTCTGGGCCCTGTGGCTCACCGGGCAGCCGTTCAGCATTTCCGCCGCTATCGGCTTCGTGTCGCTCTTCGGAGTATCGGTCATGAACAGCATCCTGCTGCTGACTTTTTACAACCATGCCCGCGCGCGCGGGCTGGCGCCGCAGGAGGCGATGTACCAGGCGGCCAGCAAGCGCATGCGGCCGCTGTTGATGACGAGCCTCTCGGCCTGTATCGGCCTGCTGCCCGCTGCGATGTCTCACGGCATCGGCAGCCAGGTACAACGCCCGCTCGCCACCGTGATCGTGGGCGGCATGCTCCTGGGGCCAGTCATGCTCCTGCTGGCAGTGCCGCCGCTGCGGATGGTGTTCCTCGGCAAGGACGAGGAAGGTCCGCCGCGCGGTGCCCCTCCGGCATCTACAGGAGCCGCAGCATGAAGCGTGAGTGGCCACTGGTAGCCCTTGGCGTCCTGGCCCTCTTTTCAGATACTGCCGCTGCCGCGCAAACTCGCGCGCCGCAGGCGGCGCGCCCCACAGTCCACACTCGCGCGCCGCCGGTCGCGCGTGTCGCGCCGTATCACGCCACACCAACTCGAAGCGCGGCATCGCACGGTGTCACCGCGGGATCCGCCGCGACTGCTGCACCCTCAGCGGTCGTTGGCCGAGTGGCGGCGCGGTCGCCGCCGCACGGCAACCCCTCGTTCGCCACCCTGCCCGCCCTGAGCCCAAGGCCCCGGCCGATGGCAATGGCCGTTCCGTCCGCGAAGTCGATGCAGCATCGTCCGCCCGTCAACACCGCACTCGGCGGCCCGTCCACTTTCGATGCCAGGAGATTGGTGCGCCGGTGACGAGGTGCGGGCGCGCGCCCGCGAACTAGACCGCGGCGGCGCGGGCAGTGATCGGACGCTCGATCTCCGGTGGTTTTGCCTCCGGCAGCCAGATCGACGCGCGCAGGCCCGGCTCGGCATTGGCGAGCTGCAATTTTCCCCCATGCAAGGTGGCAATCGCCGCCACGATTGCAAGACCCAGGCCGTTGCCCGGCTGACTGCGCGCCCGGTCGACGCGGTAGAAGCGCTCGGTCAGTCTCGGTAATTCGGAATCGGGTACGCCGCGACCGTTGTCTTGGATCACGATCGAGGTACTTTGCGTCTCCGAGCGCGCCGACAGTACGACCTGGGTGCCCCGCCCCGCATACTTGAGAGCGTTGTCGATCAGACTCGCGACGGCGGTGACGAGCAGATCACGATCGCCGTGCGCCCACACGGGAGCTTCGCTGGAGATCGACAACTGCACGCCCGCCTCCTCCGCGGCGGCGTCGTACAGCTCGACCATGTCGCGCAGTATGCCATTCAGTTCCACTCGCTCGAAGGATTGGGCACGCACGCCGGATTCGGCCTCCGCGATCTGCAACAGCTTGTTAAGCAGCAGGATGAGATCGTCGATACCGTCGATCGCCGTGCGCGCCGCGTCGCTCAGGGCAGGAACCGTCTTTTCACGGCTGAGCGCCGCATCGAGTCTGGCGCGTACCCGACCGAGCGGTGTTCGCAAATCGTGCGCGATCGCATTCGACACGTGGCGCACGCCGCTCATGAGCTGTTCGATTCGATCGAGCATGCGGTTGATGTCGACGCCGAGGCGCGCGAATTCATCATCACCCGATACACTGATGCGTTGCCTGAGGTTGCCGGATTCGATTTCACGGGCGGTGTGCCGGATGCCGCTGATGCGACGCTCGATCAAATGACGTGAGAGCCACGCACCGATGATCACCAGCACGAGCGAGACTGCGGTCGCCGCCCCGAGCGCGTGCAGGACGAGCGCGCGAATCGCGCGTTGCTCGCTCAGATCGCGACCGACGTAGAGCAGCCCGCCGTTGGGCAAAGGCTGCACGTAGAGCCGCGCAGAAGACGGTCGACCATCCCGGATCACCTCGCGGTTGAGCAGCTGGGCCATTTTTATGCCGGCCGTCGGCCAGGTCGACAGGTTGCCGACCAACCGTTCTCCGGATGGCGACGTCACGAGAAAGATCTCGGTATCGCTGTCGATCCCGTCTGTCAGCTCCTGATTGATTTCGTGAACGAGATCCGCGGCTGGGCGAGCGCCGTATTCGTCGCGCAGGCGATTGGAGATCGAAATGATCTTGCCGTCGATACTGCGCGCCAGCACGCCGACGGTTCCGAAGTAGAACACCCCTGAAGTAACGAGAATCAGTGCGAGGAGCAGCACGCCGTTGCCGAGGGCGAGACGTGTTCCAATAGAATCGTTGAGTCCAAACGCGCGCATGGGCGACGGTAGCTGGTTATGGCGGGACGACCGCTGCCGCGGGGCGCTCTCCGAGCAGATAGCCAATGCCGCGAATCGTATGGATGAGCGCCGGCGAGAAGCCACGGTCAATTTTGCTGCGCAAGCGGCTGATCTGCACGTCGATGACGTTGGTCTGCGGATCGAAATGACAGTCCCACACGGCTTCCAGCAGCATGGTGCGGGTGACCACCTGGCCTTCGTTGCGCATGAGGTAGGCGAGCAGACGCAGCTCGCGCGGCTGCAGCGCAATGGGCGTCGTGCCGCGAACGACCTGGAGGGTGCGCATATCGAGCGTGAGATCTGCCACACGCAGGTGCGATGCCCCGTGTGTGGGATGCGAGCGACGCAGCAGCGCTTCGACCCGCGCCAACAGCTCCACGAAAGCGAACGGTTTCGAGATATAGTCATCGCCCCCCTGGCGCAGACCGCGCACGCGCTCATCGGTGCTGTTGAGTGCGCTCACGATGAGTACCGGAGTCCTCTTCCCAAGCTCGCGCAACCGAGCGACGATCGACAAGCCATCGATGCTCCCGGGAAGCAGTCGATCGATGATGATCAGGTCCCAGGTCTCGTTGAGCGCCTGATGCAACCCGTCCAGGCCGTTGTCACAGCTCGTCACGGCGTACCCGGACTCCTGCAGCCCGGTGCAGATATACCGCGAGGTATCGGGCTCATCTTCGATGACGAGCGTCTTCATAGAGGGAGAAAATTTTAAACCGATCCATGCGCCAGCCGGAAGATCTACCGCTAGTCAAGGAAGGACTCACCGGCCAGCCTGCGGATGTCGCCGAGCTTGCGAATACTGAGGCGCTTGCGGTGAGTCGCGATGTATCCCGCTTTTTCCCATGCGGTGAGCACGCGGCTGACCGTGTACAGCGTCGCGCCGCACATCTCAGCAACATCCTGTCGCGTGAGCGGAAACTCGATGACGGCATCCTCCTTATCAGCAGTAATCCTTCGGTCCGCCAGGCGCAGCAGCGCATGAGCGATGCGTTGATCCACACGCTCCGTCGCCAGTTCTCTCAGTCGCTCCTGCACTTCCCGCAGCCGATTGCCAATAATCCTCGTCAGATTGAGCGCGATCTGCGGGTATCGATGAATCAGTTCGAGGAGGATCGTCTCCGGCCAACTGATTTCGACAGAATCCGTTACGGCAGTGGCCTCCGCCGGATAACGGCGGTCCGTAAACAACGCGACGGTGCCGAATATTTCCCCCGGGCCCACGAAACGCACGATGACCTGACCGCCGTCCGGGCCCGACTGCGCGATCCGCACCCGTCCGTTGAGCAGTGTGTGGCAGCGCTCGGCAGGTTCTCCCTGGACAAAGAGGATGGTGCCCTTGGCCAGAGTCTGCACCCGACCCCGCCCGGCCACATCGAGCAGCGCATCGGGTGTGAGACCCTCGAAAAGCTCCGTGTTCGCGAGGTCCGCGGCGATGACGGATACGGCCGGGATGGTCATGACGGCTGAGTGTAGCGGTGAGTGCGGATTGACCGGTGGCGAGTTTGCGCTGGCGCAAAGACAGTCCAGGTCAGGCGGACGAGACTACCCCAGGTCGCGCATGGCCCGATCGATCGAGAAGGTGCCTGGCGCATGTCATTGAAATGCTCTGACAACACGGTCGCAAACGGACGGATACCACGGATGCCGAACGCAGTCTGGGGCTATGGGTTTCGCCCCTTCTTCCTCGCTGCCGGCGCGCTTGCGGCGCTGCTCATTCCCTGGTGGGCCGGGGCACTCGTGTGGGGAATACCGCTCGGGACGGTCTGGCCACCGAGCCTCTGGCATGGACACGAGATGCTCTTTGGCTTCGTTGTCGCAGCGATCGCAGGGTTCCTCCTCACCGCGGTGCCGAGCTGGACCGGCGAGCGCGGTTTCGCCGGTACGCCGCTGATCGTGCTTGCGACGCTGTGGGTGCTCGGCCGCGCGGTGGCCGCAACCTCGGCGCTCTGGCCACCGTCCGTGGTCGCCGGATTCGATCTGTTGTTCCTCCCCGCGCTCGCAGGGCTGGTACTGCCGCCGCTCGTGCGGGCAGGCAACCGCAACACCCCGCTCCTCGCAGTACTGGCCGCGCTCTGGGGGACGGACATCGCTTTCTACTGGGGTCTCTTCCACGGAGGCCTGGCCCTTGCCCGGCACGCCCTCCTCATCGGCATCGATATCGTACTGTTGCTCGTCACCGTGATCGGCGGCCGAATCATTCCAGCTTTTACCAACGCGGCGCTCAAGCAGCGCGGGGTGCCGAGCGCGGTGCACGCGTGGCGCGCCATGACGCCCGTCGCGGTCGGCGCCATGCTCGCACTGACAGTCATCGACCTCTGGAGTCCCGAGGGCCGTGCGGCGGGCGGGCTCGCGGCCGGTGCGGCAGTGATCCAGGCGGTCAGGCTCGCGCAGTGGCAGGGCTTGCGTACCGTTCGCGCACCGATTGTCTGGGTTCTGCACCTTGGATACCTGTGGCTGCCCCTGGGACTCGCGCTCAAGGCGCTGGCGCTGCTGGCGGGTGCTGGATTTGCAGCCTTCTATGTGCACGCGCTTACCATCGGGGCAGCCGCCACTATGATCATGGCCGTCATGACCCGAGCCTCGCTCGGTCATACCGGACGCCCTTTGGTCGTCGCGCGGCCGACGGCGTGCGCCTATGGACTGCTCACCGCCGCCGCTGCCACGCGTGTATTCGGGCCAGCGTTGCTGCCCTTTGCGTACACCACTGTCATAGCACTGGCAGCCATATTCTGGACGGCTGCGTTTGCGTTGTTTCTCGCTGTATACGCGCCGATCCTGCTCAGTCCCCGGGCGGACGGGAAGTCGGGCTGAGTGTGTGGACTACACGACGCTCAAGCTGATCCACATTGGCGCCGTGATTGCTTCGTTCTGTGGCTTCGTAGCGCGCGGGCTCGGCATATTTTCCGGTGCGGCGTGGGTCCGACACCGGCTCGCGCGCGTGCTGCCGCATCTGGTCGACACGGTGCTGCTGCTCTCGGCGGTCGGTATGCTCTCCATCATTCACTTGTCGCCCTGGGGTGTGTCGTGGCTCCTCGCCAAGATCGTCGGCCTCGCTGTTTACATCTCACTCGGCGTGCTGGCGTTGCGACCAGCGCGAGGCCACGACGTCGTGAGGCCAAGGGTCGTCAACGTCATCGCCTGGATCGCTGCGCTCGTGGTCTTCGGCTACATCGCATCCGTGGCCGTGACCAAGAGTCCGACCGGTGTAGTCGCTTGGTTACGTGACTGAGTCTGGCCCGCGCGGCGGCTGCCCGCTCGAGCCCAGGGAGCCATTTAGCCCTCAGCGCTGCCCGGCTCCGGTGTCGTATTCGAAGTTCGGCTCCTTTTCCTTCTTCGTGACTCCGACGGAATACGTAAGACCGATCCAGACGACGCGGCCCACGACGCTGCGCTCATAAACCTGCGTCAGCGTCGGAGTGGACACGGTGCGCTGATAATGCTGGCCGTCGAAGAGGTCCGAGACCGTCAACACGGCCGACAGACCGGGCATCAGCCCGCGCTTGTAACCGAGATTCACGATGTTGATCGCGCTCACGCTGCCCTGCGGGGTCAGGCGCTTGTCGGTGCGCGTGAAAATGATCTGTGCCGAGTCGGCGGCCGTCGGCCGGTAGTCGAGTTTTGCCTTCAGATTGACTCCCGTAGTTGATTTCAGGCCCGGGTAGCCGAGCGCCGTGGCGTCGATTTGCGTGTAGAACGCATTGCCGCTCAGGTTATACCCGAGCTTCGGCAGGAGATACCCGGTTGCCGAGAACTCGAGGCCAGCCGAGTCGCTTCTCGGCAGATTGGTCTTGGTGGTCAGGGTCGTGCCGTTGCCGAGGTATTCCGTCAGGTCAGTCACGCTGTCGGTGTTGCGGCGATAATAGGCCGTGACTCCGTAGCTTGCGGCGCGTGCCTCGTATCCATAGCCGAGGTCAAGGGACTGCGTGAACTGCGGCCTGAGATTCGCATTCCCCGCGGTCAGGTTCGGCCGGTACTCGTAATCGACGTAGGGGTTCAAGTAGCTCGGGTGCGGCCGGACTATGCGGCGGCTCGCCCCCAGGGACAGCATTGAACGGTCCGACAGGCTGCGATCGACGTGCAGGCTCGGGAAGAGATCCGCGTAGCGGCTCGAAGTCGATGTGTTATCGGTGATCTGCAGCGCATCGGTGCTCGTCCATTCGGTCCGTACCCCGGCGAGCCAGGTCCAGGCGCCGACACTCCCCTGCTCACTGAGGTAGAGAGCGTGGATGCGTTGCTGGTACCTGAACTGGTTGGTCAGCGCGGGGTCGATCGTCTCCACCCCGGTCACCGCATCGACATTGGCGCCGACGTTGTCAAACCCATAGTCGTCTGCCTCGAAGGCGTATCCGAGCTTCAGTGATTGGGTCTTGGACAGCGGGAGCGCATAGTCGACGTCGGCCTCGGTGATGCCCTGATCCTCGGTAAAGCTCAGGTTGTTGTAGGACGTCGGCGCCGGCGGCACGTATGAGTCGTTGACGTAGTCGTAGTGCTCGTGCTGATGCGATATCGAGCGGTGTACGGAGAAGTCGAGGGTTTCCCCTGGCGTGCTGAACCTCTGGGTGAATTGCAGCTTGGCGTCGTAGTCGTTTTCCGGATCGTGTCCGCTCGTGAGCCGCCGCGTAGAGCTCGTTACGGCGCCGGACTCGAGCGTACTGACATCGTACTGGGTATACGTGCGCAGCCCCCCATGCGAGAGCCAGTTTCCCGATACCGTGATCGACTGGCGCTCGTTCGGGTCGTACTCGCTCGAAAAACCGACGCTCGGGATGTTGCGGCGAATGAGCTGGTCGGCGTGATCGTGGCTCTCGAGCACCTGGCCGGTCGTGGGGTCCGGCCCGATGACCACCGATTGAATCGTTCGCTCGCGGTAATCCTCGCGAAAGCCCGCACTCACCGACGCCGTGAATTGCTTGCCGCCATAACTCCCGTTTCCGCCCACCAGCCAACGACCGCCGCTCCCCAGGCTTCCTGTCAGGGAACCGGACGCCGATTCCTTGGCGCCCCGCTTGCGCGTGATGATGTTGATCACACCCGCCGCGCCCTCGGCTTTGAACTGCGCGGGCGGTGTCGTCAGAATCTCGATGCGCTCGATGTCGCTCGCGGGAATCGACTGCAGGACGTCTCCGGCGTTCACTCCCTGGAGCTGGGCGGCGGGCTTACCGTCAATCAGGATGAGGACGTTGGTGTCCCCGCGCAACGACACGATGCCATCGGGATCCACGTCGACCGATGGGATCACATTTAAAATATCGCTCAGCGTACCGAGTGTGCTCTGCGCGTCCTCCGGTACGGTATAGATCTTGCGGTCGATTCGCGTCTCGACCGTGAGCTTCTGACCCTGGACGACGACGGTCTCTACGGGGGTCGAGGCGTCGTCCGCGGCGGCGGGGAACGCTGCGACCGGCATGAGCGCCGACAGGCTGCCGAAGACGGCAATCTTTGCAATGAGACCCCGCACTACCCGCGCCTATAACTTTCGTTTGCTGGTCTCGCCTTGCGCGCAGATGCCTCGTGCCTCGACGCGTTGCGAGGCGTCGCCGACTGTCGTGATGGAGTGAGCAGTGAGATACCCGATATCGCGGTCGATCGTCGCGGATTCCTCCGAAGCCACTTTGCTCCGGTCGCGGCGATTCGAGATGTCCCAGCGGTTCTCGTCGCTGTTATCGACGAACGACGTGACTGCGCCCCCTTTTTTGTTGGCGACGGCCACGGGAATGGCGACGGAGTGAATGCGGATGGCTTTGAAGCCCGTCGCTGCGTCGAGCAGCATTTCCACCACGGCAGTCTCGTGGGACTTCTTCGGCTCGCCGTCGGGCGGCTGGATAGTCACATCGAGGTCACAGGTGAGCTCGATTCTTTCGGTGTCGGCGTAAGCGGCCGGTGATGCCACAACAGCGCATAACAGCAAAGGACCTGTGACTTTCATCTGATGGGAGTGGACTAGGCAGGTTCTCGCGATGAGGGTCTCAGAAGCCGAGCGAGAACCACGGCAAGTGGCTCGGCCGTCTTGATGATCATCTCGGCGACGCTCGGGGTATCGTTGAGGTCCACGTTCGGGATCTGAATTCCTGTCAGCGGCCGGTCGCTCGCCACCGCGACGATTCGTTCGTCGGCCGGATACAGGGGGGCCTTCCCCGTGGCCTCGCGAAACACTTCGAGTTTGGAGTGTCGCTCTGATTTATATCCTTCGATCAGGATCAAATCGCACGGCGATAACCGCTGCAGGTGATCGGCAAGCGTTGCCTCCCGCCCGGAGCCGATCTCGTGCATCTGTACCCAGCGCCGAGCCGATGACACGATCACTTCACCTGCGCCAGCTTTGCGATGCTCATAGGAGTCTTTACCGGGCTGATCGACGTCGAACGTGTGGTGCGCGTGCTTGAGGGTGGCAATGCGCAGTCCACGGCTCGCCAGGAGTGGAATGACCTTGACGAGGAGCGTCGTCTTTCCAGAGCCACTCCATCCCACGATGCCGAGAACCTTGGCCATACGGTCGTATACTACGATTGTGGTCGGGCGAACTCGAATGGCAGTCGGGATGCCGCGCTGACTGACGCATCGTCCATGGTCCTGACAGAAAGCACAGCCGAAGGGGTCGTCGGTGTCGTCATCGCCGGCGGCCGCTCGCTTCGTTTCGGTGGTGAAAAGGCCGCGGCGGCACTCGCGGGCAAACCGCTGCTGATGTGGGCGGTCGGTCGTTTGCAGCGCAGCTGCCCTGCGGTGGCGGTCAACGCACGAGCGGGCACGGAAGCTGAGGCGATTGCGTCCGGGGAGGGTCTCCCGGTACTCCACGACGTCGAAGGAGACCCCCTGGGACCACTCGCCGGAGTCAAGGTCGGTCTGATGTGGGCCAGGACGCAAGGCGCCGAACTGCTCGCGGTCAGCCCCTGCGATGTCCCGATGCTCCCCCGGGGCCTCTTTCCGAAGCTCATCGAGGCTGCTGCCTCCTCAGGTGCTGCAATGGCGGAGACCCGTGACGGGCTCCAGCCGATGTGCGCCGTCTGGCCCGTCACCGCGTTACAAATGGTTTCGGAGGCGCTGACCGGGGGCCGTCACCCGGCCACCTGGATGATGCTGGAGAGACTCGGGGCACAGCGGGTCCATTTCGAGTCCGCGGCCGCGTTCGCGAATATCAATACCCGGAGCGACCTCACCAGCCTCGCAAGTCGGCTCGAACTCGATGCGGCTAACCCAACGGCGCGACCTCCGGACGACGATCGCCTCCCCCGCTACCAACGATAAAACCGCGCCACAAAGCCTGGGGCGAAAGACTCCGACCCGGTCGGGGGCAGTTCCACGAAACCGTCAGCCTTGGTTAGCGCGAGGAAGTCTCCCGGGCCGTTCGTCGGCGCGGGCACTGCCGCTGGCGCGCCTCGCTCATCGACGCGCACCGTCACGGGCAAAAAGTAAGTCATCCCTGCACGGCCGGCTTTCACCGCAGACGAGAGCGGCATGTGCTGTATCGGCATCGGGCCGCGGCCGGCCATATGTAGCAGGGCTGGCGCCACGTATCGGGCCAGACAGATGAGAGTCGAGACCGGATTGCCGGGCAGACCGAACACCGCCTGCCCGTTGGGGCCCGAACCGAAATACATGGGCATCCCGGGACGTTGAGCAACCTGGCGGAAGATTTCCCCGACCCCGAGCCTCTCCAGCACCTCGGGGACGAGGTCAAATTTTCCCTTCGACACTCCCCCGCTCAGAATCAGGACATCCTGCTCCAGGAGATGACGCGACAGGCGCCCGGTCAGGGACTCCTCATTGTCCAGGATGTGATCGTTCGCCACCGCCTCGTAACCGTGATCACGCAGCGCTGCCACGATCGCGTAGGCATTGGAGCGGCGCACCTGATGTTCAAGGATGGGCTCCCCCGGCTCAATGAGCTCGTCTCCGGTGGAGATCGCAACGATGCGCGGCCGGCGGGTGACGCTCACACGAGCAAGTCCGGCGGAGGCAACGACAGCTACCTCAGGAGCGCCAAGACGAATGCCGGCCCTGAGCATGGCGATGCCCGGCTGACTGTCTTCGCCCCGGCGCTGGACATTTCGGAACACCTTGCCGGTCGCGTGCGGTTTGAGCGCGACGGCATCCCCCTGGAGGTCGTACTCCTCGAGCGGAATGATGCAATCCGTCCCGGCTGGCAGAATCGCGCCCGTCATCACTTCAACCGCATTGGCAGCGTCCGAGAGCCTGATCGCCGGCGCGCCGGCCGGCTGCATGGATTCGACGCGAAAGCGGCGCAGTCCTCGTTCGAATGCCGCGCTGGCGATCGCGATGCCATCCATACAGACACGATCGAAGGGCGGATTGTCCCGCTCCGCAAAGACATCCTGGCGCAGCGTTTGCCCGATGCAGCGCTCCAGGGCACACATCTCGGCAGGCAGCACCGAGATCCGCCCCAGAATGGCCTCTTCAGCGAATTGCGTACTGATAGCCGTAAAGCCCCCAAGATGCCGCGACGGTACCGATGGCGCAGTTTAACTCCAGCCGCGCCTCAACCCGGCGAGTCCGTCAGACTCTTCGCCATGCAGGTGGCCGAGCTTGGGCACAGCGAGCGAAACTCTTCGCTCCCCTGCATGTCGTGCGGAGCGCTGCTGCGCTCGATGACACGGTAACCGGCGCGTGCGAAAAAATCCGCTGCACTCTGAGTGAGCAGAACTAACTCGCGAACCTGGGCAGTGCGCGCCGCGCGCTCGAGCTCACCCACAATAGCCCGCCCCAGACCCCGTCCGCGGTGCTCCGGAGCCACGACCACCGATCGAAGGAGTGCCGATGAGCCGAAGCGCTGCAGCGCACCGGCCGCGATCACCCGGCCGCATTCGCGGATCACCGCGAATTCGGGTCGTGCCGACTCGAGATCGCTCGTCGGCAACCCCGAGCGCTCGAGCAGCGCTCGGATGGCGGTTAAGTCCTCCGCGGACGCCCGGCTCAAAAGTTAAACCTCGCGCCGAGCGCGGGGCCTGAAAAGTAAAGGCGCTGCACCGGGTGCTCATCGCCCTGTTCGAAGGAAAGATAGCGATACACCAGCAGCAAGTCGCCCCAGCCGAACGAGTAACCGATTCCGAGCATCCCCTGCCAGGTGAACTTTGACGTACCCGCCCCCGCATCGAGGTAGTACGGGACGAACCACTTCCCTCCTCCGAACCCGGCACTGCCGCGGAAACCAACAATGCCGTCCCAAAGATCGACGTCTTGCCCAGCCGAACCCGAGCGTCCCGGCAGGCCATCGACGGACGTGGCGAAGGACCAATCGAGTGTGGTGCCGATGTGCGTATAGCGAAGTCCGCCGAGAAGGTCGAGTCGCGCATCCGGCCGGCGCAGCAGTGAATAATTGCCGGTCACCGAGACCATGTAACCCGTGAGGCTCGTGGTCGTCGCCGAATTGACAGGCGCCTCGGCCTCACCGCCCGGGCCCGCGACCGTAGTGACGTTACTGCCTTCCCGGCGAAAACTGCAAAAAACGAGGTCAGCCGCCAGCCCCCATCTGCCCTTTCTGGCCTCCCCGCTCAGGAAAAGTGCAGCATTGAGGTGCTGCAACAAATTAGTCATCGAAACGGTAGACCCGCCATTCCCCGGAGTCTCGTAACGCATCGAAGCGTCGACCCGCGGTAGCCACAAGTACGGGGTCAGGGAAAACTCCCAAGGGACGTTCTGCGGATCGGCGCGAGCGACTGCGCTGAAGAGTACCGCCTGAACTGCCAAGACGCAGGCAAACTGGTGCACCGCGCGCCCGCGCCTCAGACTGCGCGCCGAGATCCTCTGCCACTGGTTCTGGGCCAAAGCAGACAAAGCCTCCTCCTCTGGATCAGCGGAAATCAATTTTGCGACTGATACTATAGTGCTATGCCAGTGCGGCTCCACATCTGCTGTACTTTTTCGGATACCGGCGCGAGTCTTTCGATGCACCGGAGGACCTAACATGAGCACGAACGCCAAGATGGACACAGTCACGACCAAGGACGGCCTCAGCATATTCTTCAAGGACTGGGGAAGTGGCCAGCCGATCGTGTTTTCCCACGGTTGGCCGCTGTCGGCCGACGACTTGGACGCGCAGATGCTTTTTTTCCTTAAAGAGGGCTTTCGAGTCATCGCCCACGAACGGCGCGGCCATGGGCGCTCGACTCAAACCGCAGACGGTCACGACATGGACCACTACGCCGATGATCTGGCGGCCGTCACCACCCACCTGAATCTCAAGGACGCCATCCATGTGGGTCACTCCACCGGTGGCGGCGAAGTTGTTCACTACCTTGCGCGACACGGTCAAAGCCGGGTCGCCAAAGCGGTCTTGATCAGTGCCGTGCAGGCCGACACGATTAACGCCGACCTCCTGGCGTTCATTCGCTCATAGGACCCGACTGACCGAGGGCACCCCACAAAAATCATGGGGTGCCCTCAGGACTGCGGCAATGGGGGCGCTACAGTCGCAAGCCTCGCAGGCTCGTGACTCTGACCCACCGGACCGTCTGGCGCTTGCCTTCCGCATCATCACTTCTCCCCGCCGCTACATCCGCCCGTGGTATCTCGCTTACTTGTGTTTGGGGACGGTGACTGCCGGCATGCTTCCGGTGCTGCTGCCACTCACTGTCGCGGCGCAGTCTCATCGACTCTCGGCCGTGGCCTACGTCATCGGCGCATACAACTTCGGCCTGTTGACCTCACCCCTGTGGGGCATGCTGGCGGAGCGTATCAAAGCCTACCGTACGCTATTTCTCGGAAGTTTTCTCCTCACCACCGCAGGAATCGTCGGCATGTTGCTCCTGCGAGCACTGCCTGCCTGGTTGGTGTCAGCTTTCGCCTTAGGCGCGGGCTCGGGGGGCGCGGCAACGCTGGCGACGTTTTTCATCGTCGATTTTACGGCCAAGTCGGAATGGGAGGCGCGCGTCAGCTGGCTGCAGAGCTTCAATGCGTGCGGCCAGGTCGCAGGCTTGATGCTGGCCGCGGCATTCTCTGGTCGAAATATCGCGATCGCACTGTGGATCTGCGTCGCAATCCTCCTGTTGGCCATGGCGATCGGTGGCGTCGGTTTGCCATTGTCGAAAACCGCTCACGCGTCAGGCGCGGCGGGTGAATCCCTTCACCTTCACGTGAACACACGGGTTCTCGCCATTTTTCCAAATCCCAATCACCCATCGGGTATCGGCCTACATTTTTATCATCTGAACCTGCCGGGTTTGCGCGGATTTCCCCAAGCCGTCGGCACGCCGTTCGGGCGGTTCCTGCTGTCCTGGTTCGTACTGGCCCTGGCGGTAGCGGCGTTCTTCTCTTATTTCCCACTCATGCTGTCTGAGAGCTACAACATCTCTGCGCGCGCCACCGCAGGCATCTATGCGGCAACCTCCGCTGTCGGCATTGCGCTGTACATCCTGACGAGTCGCCTTACTACACGTTATGGGGCCGACCGCGTCTACTGCTCGGGCCTGGCACTGCGCATGGTCGGTTTTGGCCTGTTGCTGCTGCCGTTTCTCATATCGCTGGAAAGAAGGTCACTGATCGGAGCGGTGGGATTTTCATTGATCGTCATCGCCTGGCCGCTTCTCAGCGTCTCCGGGACCGATCTTGGCGCCCGCTTGACGCCTTTTAGCGAAGGCACAGCGGTTGGATTGCTGAATGCCGCGCTCGCACTGGCCACCGCCGCAGGAATCGTACTCAGCGGCCCGTTGGTGGCCCACTGGGGCTACGCAACCATTCCCGCCACGGCGCTCGCCGGGCTCCTGCTATCGCTCCTGCTGGCCATCAACACCCGCACTCAGGGACCCCGGGCGCCCGACCCCGGATCAGCCAATTCAGACGTGTAGCAAACGCTCACGACCCGTCGTCACCGAGCTTCTCCAGAAGTGTCGCTGATGGCGCGAATAACAGGCTGCCGGTGACGGCGCGACTGAAATCGAGGATCCGGTCATAGTTGCCGGGCGGCCGTCCGACAAACATGTTCTCCAGCATCTGCTCGGTTGTCCGCGGCGAGCGGCTGTAGCCGATAAAATAGGTCCCGAATTCTCCCTGAGCGGGCTGACCGAAGGGCATGTTGTCGCGCAGGATTTTCACCTCTTCGCCATTCTCGGTGATGGTCGTCAAGGCGTTGTGTGCTGAAGTGGGTTTCACCGCATCGCTCAGTTCGATATCGGAAAGCTTTTTGCGCCCTATGATCCGCTCCTGCTCCTCTGTCGAAAGAGCGTTCCACTTGCTCAGATCGTGCAGGTATTTCTGAATGATGACGTAACTTCCGCCTGCAAACGTTGAATCCTCCGCACCGACGATGGCCGCCTTCAGAGCGGCACTGTCACGCGGATTCTCGGTTCCATCGACAAAGCCAAGAAGGTCGCGATCGTCGAAGTAGCGAAAGCCGTGAGTCTCATCTACCGATGATACTGACCCGGCGATTCGATCCATGACCTGGGCCACGATCTCGAAACACAGATCCATCTCCGTGGCGCGAACGTGAAATAACAGATCGGCAGGAGTCGCGACGGCATGCCGCTCACCCGCGCGTATCTCGCGAAACGGATGAAGCTCGCCGGGACGCGGTTTTCCGAAGATCTGGTCCCACGCCTCCGATCCGAATGCCACGACACACGAGAGCCCTCCTTCCAGGCGACGGAAATCGACCGCGCGGAAGATCCCCGGGAAATCCCCGCACAGCGAGCGCACGGCCGCCCAGCTCTGCGGGTCTCGCTTGACGCAGACCACCAGGAAAATCGCGGCGCGCGTGAGCGGCGCGAGGACCGCCTGGGGAACCGCGGCGGGCTCTGGCGCTGCTTTGGGTTCGCTCATGCGTATGCTTCCTATTTTCGATCGAGATGCGTCCCGCTACGGGCGATGTCCTGAAACCTCGCAACAGCCTGCTCCACGTCGAAGCACATCCGCTCCCGACCGAGCACCGTACCCAACGGCGAACGACGCACCAGCTCCAGTACCTGGGGATTCAGGCTCGTGAGGCAGAGGATTCTGCCATCGTCACGTGCTTTCTTCTCTGCTTCCGTCAGCATCTTCAGCGCCGTGTATTCAATGTCGAACACCGCGCTCATATCCAGGATGACCATCCGCGGATTGGCCGCGTCGATAAATCTGTTCGCCTTCTCACCCAGGTTCGCGGCATTGGCGAAGAAAATCCGCGCTTCCGGGCGCAGCAACAGCAGCCCAGGGAAACTCTCATCCTCCGGATGTTCTGGCGAGACGGGCCGGAAGACGTTAGTCCCAGGCTTGCGTCTCAGCACATAGAGAGGTGGATTGGATTCCTGGTATGCCAGCGCCAGGAGCGAGACGCAAATGGCGACCACGATTCCCTGCAGAGTGCCCAGCAGTACCACTCCCGCCATCGCCGTAAGCGCCCACAGCAGCTCGGTGCGCCGGATGTGACGGATGGCGCGGAATTCCGCGGGTCGGATCAGCCCAACGGCGAATACCATCACCACGGCAGCGAGCGTAGCTTGCGGCATGTCGCCGATGAGTGGCGCGAGCAACAACATGGTGCCCAGCGTTACGGCAGCGGTCACCAATTCCGCCAACTGTGTGCGCGCCCCGGCGAGTCGATTTACCGTCGTCTGCGTCGTTCCGCCTCCGGCCGGCATCGCGCCAAGCATGGCGCCGCCGACGTTGGCGAGGCCCGTAGCGAGCAGCTCCCGATTCGCCACCGGCACAGGCTCGTCACCGGCGGCAAACGCACGGCCGGCTGCGACCGTTTCTGTGAAGCTCATGAGTCCAATGGCGACAGCTGCCGGCCAGAGGTCCGCCAGAAATGCCACGTTCGGAACGATCAGGGACGGCAACCCGGTTGGGATATGACCAACGGTCGCGACGCCATGAGCGGGCAACGCGAACACATTCACGGCGGCAATCGCCACGGCCACCACAATGAGGGGTGCCGGGATCCGAGGCCAGAGACGTTCCATCACTACCAGCATGCCGATGGTCAGTGCGCCCACGGTGAGGGTGGTGATCGACGTATGCGAGAGTTCAATCCAGATCGCAGACACGTTGCGGAGGAAAGAGCCCTTCGCAATGTGAATGCCCAGAAGCTTCGGCAGCTGATTCACGATGATCACGACGCCGATTCCTGCCTTGAATCCCGTCAGGACCGGATCGGAGATGAAGTTGGCGATGAAGCCAAGTCGCAGGACCGCCGCCAGGACGAGGACTACCCCCACCAACAAAGTCAATGTCGGTAAGGCCGCCAGAAGGTTCGCGCCATCGCCTTGCGGCACGACCCGGTCGAGTGCCGCGCCTGTCAGAATCGCGAGCGTTGCCGTGGTACTGACACTGAGCGGCCTCGATGTGCCAAGCCACGCGTAAATCAGCATCGGCAGAAAGGCCGTGTAGAGACCGACCTCCACCGGCAAGCCGGCAACCGCCGCGTAGGCCAGGGCCTGGGGGATCACAACCGCGGCAGCGGTCAGCCCGGCAATGACATCCGGCTTGAGCCAGTCGCGGTGGTAATCGCCCCACCACACCGGCAACAGCAGCGAGCGAAGACCTGCTGCAGGTTGTGCGTGTTCCACTTCGCCAGGGCGTGCCGGCCCGTGAATTGACATCTCGCTATAGGCCTTATGGCGTTAAGGTTTCCGCTTACGAGCCGAAGGACCGATTGCAGCCTCTTCTCCCGATGTTACTCTCGCGGCTCCACAATTGCCGCGGCCACGGCCACGTCGGCGTCACCCTTCCCCTGTGGGCAGTGTCGCAGCCCTCGCGCCATTGCTAGCCTGCCGTCTTAGCCCGGAAGCCTGGTGCGCGGGGGTGCTTCTTCCATGTCTAAAAAAACGCTTCTCATCGCATTGGCTCTGGTGGTGATCGTCGGCGGGGGAGTGACCTGGTGGGTGCTTTCGAAGCCCAAACTTCCGCCGGGCTTTGCGAGCGGCAACGGCCGACTCGAAGCTACTGAGGTCGACATCGCCGCGAAATATGCCGGTCGGCTGAAGACCGTCGAGGTGGATGAGGGTGACACGATCGAGCCCGGGCAGGTCGTCGCGACCATCGACACCGAGCCGCTCGAAGCTCAGCTGCGCGCAGCACAAGCGAAGATAGTGGAAGCACAGAACAACCTGCGCACCGCCCAGGCGCAGACGCGCGTGAAGAAATCGGAGCTCGATTACGCCGAAAAGCAGTACAAGCGCTCCAAACAGCTCGTCACCAGCGGCGCGGTGAGCGGCCAGGAAGCCGACGTCGATCTTGCCAGGGCGGAATCCGCCCGTGCCGCCCTGATCGGGGTACAGGCCCAGGTCGTGGCGTCACAGTCCACGATCGATGCCCAGACCGCAGAAATGGAACGAATCAAGGCGCTGCTCGCTGACAACACACTCAGGTCACCGATCCGCGCCCGAGTGCAGGCTCGCCTCGCCCAGCCCGGAGAGGTGGTCGCGGCGGGCGGCAAGGTGCTCTCCACGCTCGACCTGAGCGATGTCTTCATGTACGTCTTTCTCCCCACCAACGTCACGGGGAAGCTCGCGCTGGGCGCAGACGCACGCATCGTCCTCGATGCCCTGCCCGGATACCCGGTCAAGGCCGTGGTGTCCTATATCTCGCCCAACGCGCAGTTCACGCCCAAAACTGTCGAGACCGCCGAGGAGCGCCACAACCTGACGTTCCGCGTGAAACTGCAGATTCCCGACAAGGAGAAGCTGCGCGCGTACGAGCGCATGGTGAAAGTCGGCACACCCGGTGTCGGCTACGTGCAGCTCGACCCGAGCGCCGAGTGGCCTAAGAATCTGCATCTCCGGCCCCCCAGCGAGTGGCCCAAGCTCCCCGAGATCGCCTCCGGCACGACTGGCTCCAAGCAGTAACACGCGAGTCGGGCGTGACTCATGGGTAAAGACGGAAGCGAGCCGGTCGTCAAGGTGGAGAAACTCAGCCAGCGGTACGGCAAGGCCGTGGCGCTCGCCGACGTCGATCTCGAGATTCCCGCGAACAAGATGATCGGCTTGATCGGTCCCGACGGGGTGGGCAAGTCCACGCTTCTCGGGATCATCGCCGGCGTGCGCAAGATGCAGAGCGGGAAGGCCACCGTTCTCGGTGGCAACATCGACGACGCCAAATTTCGCACCGCGGTGTCCTCCAGGATCGCTTACCTCCCGCAGGGCCTGGGCAAGAACCTCTATCCGACGCTTTCGATATTCGAGAACGCGGACTTTTTCGGGCGCCTCTTCGGCCAGTCGCGCGAAGAACGCGAGCGGCGCATCACCGAGCTGTTCGCCAGCACCGACCTGCTTTCGTTCCGTGAGCGACCCGCCGGCAAGCTCTCCGGCGGCATGAAACAGAAACTGGGCCTGTGTTGCTCGTTGATTCATGACCCGGATCTGCTGATCCTCGACGAACCCACGACCGGGGTCGATCCGTTGGCACGGCGGCAGTTCTGGGAGCTGATCGCACGCATCCGTGTGCAACACCCGACCATGAGCGTGCTGGTAGCGACCGCCTACATGGACGAGGCGGAGGGCTTCGACTGGTTGGTCGCCATGAACGCCGGCAAGGTCATGGCTACGGGCACACCGGATGAGCTGCGACGCAAGACCAACGAGACGACGCTCGAGCGAGCCTTCATCAAGCTGCTGCCGGAGGAAGTCACGCGCGGCTACAAGGAACCGCAGATCACTCCTTATAAGTCGAGCGGCGGGCCTCCGGCCATCGAGGCCCAGGGGCTCACGCAGCGCTTCGGCACCTTCACCGCCGTCGATCACGTCAACTTCCGCATAGAGCGCGGCGAGATCTTCGGCTTTCTGGGCTCCAACGGTTGCGGCAAGACGACGACCATGAAGATGCTCACCGGACTCCTGCCGCCGACCGAGGGTACCGCGGTGCTGTTCGGAAAGCCGGTCAAGGGCGGCGATGTCGAGTCGCGTCGGCGCGTGGGCTTCATGACGCAGGCGTTCTCGCTCTACACCGAGCTGACGGTGCGGCAGAACCTCGTTCTGCATGCGCGGCTCTTCGATCTGCCCCCGGACAAGTCAGCGAAACGTGTCGCCGAGCTGCTCACGGATTTCGGCCTGGAGTCGGTTGCCGACACCCTGACCGAGAGTCTGCCGCTCGGCATCCGCCAGCGGCTGTCGCTCGCCGTGGCGGTCCTTCACGAGCCGGACATGCTGATACTCGATGAGCCGACTTCCGGGGTCGACCCCGTCGCCCGCGATGGCTTCTGGGATCTGCTCATCCGGCTGTCGCGCGACAAGGGCGTCACCATCTTTCTTTCCACCCATTTCATGAACGAGGCGGCACGCTGCGACCGCATGTCGATGATGCACGCCGGCAAGGTGCTGGCGCAGGGACCTCCAGCGCAGCTGGTCGCGGAGCGCAAGGCGAAGAACCTCGAGGAGGCCTTCATCGGCTACCTGGAGGATGCCGCCAAGGATCCGAACGCCAGAGACATACTCGCCAGCGCCAAACCCGCCACAGAAGCTGCGGCATTCACAGAAGCTCCGGCAGCCGCTGCCGGAGCGACTCCCGCTCACACGGCGAGCAGCCGGTTCAGTCTCGGACGCGTGTGGGCCTTTGCACGGCGCGAGGCGGTGGAACTGCAGCATGACCGGGTGCGCCTCGCCTTTGCCGTGCTCGGGCCGATCCTGCTCATGACCGTTTTCGGTTACGGCATCTCTCTCGATGTCAATCATCTACCGTTTGCGGTACTCGATTCCGACGACACGAGCGCCAGCCGCCTGTATGCCGACAGCTTCAGGGGCACCGAGTACTTCGATGAGCGGCCCCCGATCTACAACTACCAGCAACTGAATCAGCGGCTGCGCAACGGCGAGCTGCGCCTCGCGGTCGAGATTCCCAGCGGTTTCCAGCGCGACATCCAGCGCGGCCGACGGCCCGAGGTCAACGCCCTCGTTGACGGCGCCCAGCCGTTTCGGGGCGAGACTACGCGCGGCTACGTCGAGCAGACCCACCGCCTGTACGAGACGCGCCTGCGCGCCGCGCGCGGGGTGCCGCCGGCCGCGACGCCGATGGATATCGAGACGCGCATGCTCTTCAATCAGGCCTTCAAGAGCGTCTACGCCATGGTGCCCGGGAACATCATGCTGCTCCTGATCCTGATTCCGAGCATGCTCACGGCCTTGAGCGTGGTGCGCGAGAAGGAGCTGGGATCGATCGCCAACTTCTATGCCGCACCCGCGACGCGCAGCGAGTTTCTGTTCGGCAAGCAGCTACCGTACCTTGCCGTCGCGCTCATCCAGTTTGCGACCCTGGTGGCGCTCGCAATCTTCCTGTTCCACGTGCCGCTCAAGGGCAGCTTCGGGACGCTGGTGCTCGGTGGGATCCTGTACGTGCTTGCGACCACCGGCTTCGGGCTGCTGCTGTCGGTGTTCTCGAGCAGCCAGACTGCCGCAATTTTCGCGGCGGCAATCATCGCGATTCTTCCTGCGGTGCAGTTCTCCGGGATGTTCGTGCCGGTTTCCTCACTCTCGGGCGGCGCCTGGCTGGCGGGCAAGATTTTTCCCAGCACCTACTTCCAGGCGATCAGCGTCGGCACTTTCACCAAGGCGCTGGGACTTGCCTCGCTGTGGCGCAACGTCGTTGCCCTCGCCGTTATTGCGATCGTCTACATCGCGTTGTCGGTGGCCCTGTTGCGCAAGCAGGAAGACTAGATGCGTAATATCCGTCACATCTTTCATCTCGGGATCAAGGAGATCTTGAGCCTGGCCCGCGACCCGGTGCTGCTGTTCCTCATCGCCTATTGCTTCACGTTCTCGGTCTACACCCCGGCGAAGAGCGCGGTCATGGATGTGATCAACGCCTCGGTAGCCATGGTGGACGAAGATGACTCGGCACTCTCGCGCCAGATACGCGATTCGTTGCTGCCACCCCTGTTCCGGCCGGCGCGACTGCTGGATTTCTCGCAGATCAACCACGCCATGAACTCGGGCGAGTTCACCTTCATCATCGACCTGCCGCGCAAGTTCCAGTCCGACGTCTCCAGGGGCGCGACGCCCACCGCCGAGGTTATCGCCGATGCGACCGTCATGGCTCAGGCCGGCCGCGGACCGGGATACATCGGCAACATCATGAACCGGGAAGCTCTGTCCTTCTGGCCCGGCGCGGGTGATGCGAACAACCAGGAGCTGGTCAAGCTCAACACCCGCGTGCGCTTCAATCCCAACGTGACACAGAGCTGGTTCGTGTCCGTCAACCAGATCATCAACAACATCTCGGTGATGGCCATCTTCCTGTGCGGTGCCGCAGTGCTGCGCGAACGCGAGCACGGCACGCTCGAGCATCTGCTGGTGATGCCGCTGCAGCCCTACGAGCTCATGTTCGCCAAGATCTGGGCCAACGGACTGGTGGTCATGGTGGCCGCGATGCTCTCGCTGTTCCTCATCGTCAAGGGGGCCCTCGGCGTGCCGGTGGCCGGCTCCATCCCACTGTTTGCCCTCGGGCTGTTCGTGTATCTCTTTTCGGTGACGGCGCTCGGCATCATGCTCGCCACCATGGTTCGCTCGATGCCACAGTTCGGACTGCTGGCCTTCCCGGTCTTCATCGTCATGAACCTGTTGTCCGGCGGCCAGACGCCGCTCGAGAGCATGCCGGCGTGGCTGCAGAAAACCATGCAGTTCGTGCCTTCGACGCACTTCGTCAGTTTCTCGCAGGCAGTGCTGTTCCGCGATGCGAACCTGAGCATGGTGTGGCCGGCTCTCGCCAAGATGTTTGCGATCGGCTGTGCCTACTCGGTCTTCACGCTTTCGCGATTCCGCAAGATGCTTGCGGCGGTCAATTAGAGCCAAGAGGTTGCCCGTGGATACGCGCGCTTCGACGAGGTTGATGCCCTGGAGATTGCCGGCGGTGTTGGCCGTGGCGGTGAGCGTCGGCGGCTGCGTCGTAGGGCCGGACTATCACCGTCCGGATGCCGCGCCTCCCAAAGACTTCCGCTCGCAGGTGGCGCCCGCGGAGGCCGGCTCGCTCGCCGATTTGCCGTGGTGGCAGGTCTTCAACGACAAGGCGCTGCAGGGCCTCATCACGCAGGCGCTCGCCGGCAACTACGATCTCAAGGTGGCGGTTGCCCGCATCGAGCAGGCGCGTGCCCAGGTCGATGTAGTGCGCGCCGACTTCTGGCCGCAGGTCGGCTACCAGGCGAGTGCCGCGCGGGAAAAGTCCTTCATACCAATCCCACAGTTGCAGGGCAACGTCACCTACAACTCGTTCCAGGCAGCCATCAACGCGGCTTGGGAAGCCGATGTGTGGGGGCGGATTCGCCGCTCGACCGACGCCGCGACCGCGGGACTCTACGCCGAGGAAGACGTGCGCCGCGGCGTGATGCTCACCCTGGTGAGCGATGTTGCCGCCAACTACTTCCTGCTGATCGAGCTCGATCGCCAGCTGTCGATCGCCCAGGAGAGCGTCACCGTATACAAGCAGACACTCGACCTCTTTACTCAGCGCTTTGAAGCGGGAAGGGACAGCAAGCTCGGGGTGGTGCGCGCACAGGCCGCCTATGATTCGAGCAACGCCGCCGTCGCGGCGCTGCATCGCGCCATCACGCAGCAGGAGAATGCGATCTGCGTGCTTCTCGGCAGCTACCCCCGCGCCATCGAGCGCGGCAGGCTGCTCGAGCAGCAAACGATGCCGGCGACACCCAGCGGCATGACCAGCGATCTGCTGCAGCGCCGCCCCGACATCATGCAGGCGGAGCAGGTCATGATTGGCGCCAATGCCGAGATCGGCGTCGCCGTGGCCAATTACTTTCCACGCATCGGATTGTCAGCCCTGTACGGCGGCCAGGGCGTGACTGTCTCGGATTTATTCAAGAGCAACTTCAGCATCTGGAGCATCGCCGCCGGCCTCACCGGGCCGATCTTTCAGGGCGGCCGCTTGCGAGCCAACGAGAAGGCGCAGGAAGCGTTCTGGGACGAGAGCATTGCACAGTACAAGAAGACGGTGACGGGCGCGTTCCGCGAAACTTCCGATGCGCTCATCGCGCAGCAGACTCTGGTTACGCAGCGAGATGCGCTCGAGAGTCAGGTGAAATCGAACCGTGAGGCGGTCGACCTCGCCATGCAGCGCTACACGGGAGGTCGCGCGAGCTACTTCGAGGTGCTCGATGCGGAGCAGTCGCTGTTCCCCTCCGAAGACGCGTTGGCTCAGACCCAGCGGGATCAGCTCATCGCGGTAGTGAGTCTCTACAAGGCGCTCGGCGGCGGCTGGAACCTGAAGGACGATCAATGGGCACAGCCGCATTGATGGCGGACGACGCGTTGTCTGTGCCGTCATGAGCGAGGTGAGACAGATGGCTGCAAAAAGAACTGCTGAAGGCCGAACGGCGAAGGCGGCGCCCAAGAGCGCCAAAGCGGCTGCTCCCGCGTCAGACGGGAAGCGCGAGAAGATGAAGAATAAAGAGTACGAGGAGCATCTGAAGAAGCTGCAGGGCGAGCTCGTGAAGCTGCAGCTTTGGGTACAGGACCAGGGATTGCGGATCGTGGTGGTCTTCGAGGGCCGCGATACCGCCGGCAAGGGCGGCGTCATCAAGGCGATCACCGAAAGGGTAAGCCCCCGGGTGTTCCGCATCGTCGCGCTGCCGGCGCCCACCGAGCGCGAGAAATCCCAGCTCTACATCCAACGCTACCTGACGAACTTTCCGGCAGCGGGCGAAGTCGTCCTCTTCGACCGCAGTTGGTACAACCGCGCCGGGGTCGAGCGCGTCATGGGATTCTGCAGCGAAAAGGAGGCCGAGCGATTTCTGCAGTTGTGCCCGGTGTGGGAGCGCGGCGTTGTCAATTCCGGCATTACGCTCATCAAATACTGGCTGGAGGTCTCCGAGGAGGAGCAGCAGCGGCGCTTTGAGTCACGAATCGACGATCCGCGCAAGACGTGGAAACTCAGCCCCATGGATGTCAAAGCGGCCAGCCGCTGGTACGACTATTCTCGCGCGCGTGACGACATGCTGCTTGCCACCGACACCCAGTTTGCG
>Ga0306920_100000709_pt1 | contig 39761 bp, 37 predicted proteins | sample flu12Cox44000170_FD_204666 | JGI IMG/M metagenome (GOLD analysis project Ga0306920, IMG submission 204666) | Lab enrichment of tropical soil microbial communities from Luquillo Experimental Forest, Puerto Rico - flux4day.12C.oxic.44.000.170 (v2)... | ecosystem: Environmental > Terrestrial >... | reverse complement strand
CATCCCCTCGAGTTAGAGAATGGCGCGGGCCAGCTGGTTTCGTTAAACTCGTTCCAGGCGATGAGAGCAGCTTCCGTTATCGTAGCGGCCGCAGCACTAGGCCTTTCGGCCGCCGCGAGCTCCTACTACCTCCTCATAGTTCGGCCGACTTCGGTGTTCGTTCCGCCCCGCATTGTCTCGATTGATAAAGGCGAGTCGATGACCTCGGCGGCGCGCCGATTGAGTCGTTCGGGCGTAATTGGAAATCCGCTAGCCTTTGTCTTGTATGCCGAGCTGACGGGTCAGGCTAGACTCCTCAAGCCAGGTGACTATGCATTCAGAGGTGGCGAAGGCGTCCCGGAGGTTCTGCACCATCTTGTCGACGGCGATTTCATGGGGGTCACGATTACCATCCCCGAGGGTATAACGGTTCATCAGATCGGTGAACGGCTCCAAGCAGCTGGACTGGTATGCGACAGAGTGTTCGATCAGGAAGCGCTCAACGGGCGGCTATCGCAAGCCCTGGGCTTAGGCGCACTTGGCGCTGAGGGGTTTCTGTTCCCTGCGACGTACCATTTCTCGCCATTGGCGACGGGCGACCAGATTTTGGCAACTATGCTTGAACGCTTTTATTCGGTTTTGACGCCGCTGGTGGAAGCGCGAATGTTCGAGATGGGAATGAATGCCAGGCAATTGGCGACTATGGCATCGATCATAGAAAAAGAAGCAAGAATACCGGGTGAACGGCGACTTATTGCCAGCGTTTTCTACAATCGCCTGGCGCTGGGAATGCCGTTACAATCCGATCCGACAGCTCAATACAATTATGCGGGAGAGGTCGAGGCGGCGGCCGCCGCCATTCGCGTCGCGTCAGCTTTCAACACTTACACCATCTCCGACCTGCCGCCTGGACCGATTGCCAATCCGGGCCTGGACTCGATACAAGCGGCTCTCTATCCGGCCCACACCTCTTACCTCTATTTTGTTGCACGCAGGGACGGAACACATATTTTTTCCCGCTCGTTGAGAGAACATGAGCTGGCCATCGCGCAGGTGAAGCGAGATGCGGAGAAGGGCCGCAGCCCGCGGGATTAGCTTGAGATACCGGCCTCGGCAAATTGAATAGCCCGATAGAAATAATTCTTCGTACCAGCAAGCGGCTTGCGCGTCTGGCCGTGATTCGGACGTTGCTGTATAGCGCTTTACCGCTGACCGTAACGTTGGCGATAGCATTCGATTTGGACCTGCTCAATGGGCTCGCTTTGGACCATCTCGGCTACAGGATCGACGCCGTTCCCGCTCACTTGTTTCAGAGGTCGTTGCTGGCGTTAGCGCTCGTGCAGCTTTTCGCGGCTGGCTTGTTCGCATGGCGAGCGTCGTCGCATGCCGGCGATTTCATGCGGACCGCTGAGCAGATCGACCGGTACATCGGTGGACGACAAGAGATCGTGACACTGGCCACCGTGTCCGATCCTGGCCGTCCCAAAGCCGCAGGGATGCGCTCGCCGTTGTTTCCGATGCTTTGGGGGCGAGTGATCTCATACCTTGAGGCGTTTAATCCACGGTTGGCATTTACGCTTGAACCCCGCGAACCGCTCGTCCGCTCGTCGATCCTGGCCGTCGTCGCTGTCATCATCATGAGCACCGCGGCATTCGCCTTGATGAGCCGGCCAACCCCGGCACAATCTGTAATTCGTCGTCTGCAGCTACTTGCCAACAAAATCGAAGCATCCACACCCAGTCTCGCTCAGCAACAATTGGCGGCTGCGGCACGCGACGTCGCCAAGGACCTGACAAATCCAAAGCTGCCGCCGCAAGAGAAACTCGCCGAACTCCGAGCCCTTGCGCAGGAGCTCGAAAAATCTCAAAAGCAGCATCTGGGCGCCTCCACCGGCAGCGGAAATTCGTCAGGAGGCGGCACGAGTAGCGGCGGTGGCGACGGTACGGGCCGCGGTTCAGGCTCAGGCAACTCAGGTAACTCCCAAACGGGGGCTGGGGCTGGTAACGGTGGTAAGGCGAACCAGCAAATGGTTGAACTGCACAATGACATCGCAAAGGCGCAGATGAAACTTGAGCAGCAGGCGAATTCGGGTAACAACACCACGATGGCCCGAAACGATTCGTCTAAAGGCGCTGGAGCCGCGGCCAAGCCGGGTATCAATCCCAATCAGCCAGGCAGCCAAAATTCATCAAACGGCCGCGGCCAAGTCCCCCAACCAAAGACCCTAGCCAACAGCAGAATGCCGGCCGGACAGAGCCCCAGCGCGCGAAAAGGTGATCGAGGTTCGATGGGTGACACGCATCTTGGCGAATTCCCGAAGCCCGGCAATTACCAGCGGTTCTATAAATTGGGTGAGCACGGTGCTGTGATAAGCATGCGTGACGCACGCTACGTGACCTTTCAAGTGCCGACCGAAATCGACGCCGAAGGCACGGGCGCGATTGTGCCGGATAAAAACCATCCGCAGGCGGTCACCCCTTACACTAACGCACCGCTCAAGCAGGAGCGATTGCCGGTTTCGCCCGACGAACAGCAACTCGTGCCGCCGCGCTACCGCGAGCTGATACGCTAACCCGAGGAGGAGTGATGGGAGCGGCCCCCAAGCAAGAGATTTCACCTGTTGACCGCGTGGCAGAATTCCGCCGGAGCTTTGCCCGCGCCGAGGCGGAAATAGCCAAGGTCATCGTCGGTCATCGGGAAGTAATTCGAAAGCTGCTCACCGCTTTGATGACTGGAGGCCACGTTTTGATCGAAGGCGTGCCGGGATTAGGCAAGACGCTGTTGGTCAAGACTGCGGCAGAGACCCTCGGTTTGAGCTTTAAGCGAATCCAGTTCACCCCCGACTTGATGCCCTCGGATATCATCGGCACGCAAGTCCTGACCGAGACGGATGGGCGGCGTGAATTCAGTTTCAAAGCGGGTCCGATTTTCGCCCATGTCGTGCTCGGCGACGAAATTAATCGCGCCACGCCAAAAACCCAATCGGCCGTGCTGGAAGCAATGGAAGAACGGCAGGTTACAGTGTTCGGCACCACTTACGCGCTCGAGCCGCCGTTCTTTGTGCTCGCTACGCAAAATCCGATCGAACTTGAAGGGACTTATCCCTTGCCGGAAGCGCAAATGGATCGCTTTCTATTTAAAGTCGTGATGGGGGCACCGAAGCCAGAGGAGTTGCGCGAGATTCTTAATCGCACTACTGGCGCAGTGAGTTACCATCCCCAGCCGATATTCGAGCAGCGCCACGCGCCGGCCAAAATCGAAGAACTCAAGCAGTTGGCCCGCGAGGTGATGGTGGCGGAACCGCTTGAGCGCTATATCATCTCGATAATCGGTGCCGTTACACCGGGCGGTCCGGGTACACTGCCTGAAGTTTCTCAATACCTGCGGTTTGGTCCCAGCCCGCGGGGTGCGCAGGCGCTGATTCTATGCGCAAAAGTGAATGCTCTGCTGGATGGCCGGGCATCCGTCAGCTATGACGACGTCAATGACGCGATCCTGCCGTCTTTACGGCACCGGCTACTACGTAATTTCCAAGCCGAGGCCGAGAACGTAACTGCGGAAGCTATCCTCGAACAAGCGTTGAAACGCCTCAAACGGTCAAGTTAAGTTTCTGTCCGTAATGCCGGCTGAAGACCTGCGGATGAGCTAGGTGAATCGATTCAAACAAGATTCGAAAATCGTCGTCAGGCCGCAACCACCTCATCAGTGTCCGCCGGGGCACATTGTTCGGGCGATGAAAAACGCATGCTAGGTCGGTGAAAAAATGCTGGGCTTGCCGGAAGAGTTTACGCCAGATTTTATTGCCAGGCTGGAACAGCTGCGAATCAAGACCAGGCGGGAATATGCTGGCCTGGGCAAAGGCTTCCATCTTTCGCCACGCCGCGGCTCTTCACTAGAATTCAGCGACTTCCGCCATTACGCGCTGGGTGACGATTTCCGCTATATCGACTGGGGTCTCTACGGCCGTACTGACAAGCTCTATATCAAGCTATTCAAAGAAGAGGAGGACCTGCTCACGTACATTTTCCTCGACGCGAGCGGGTCAATGGGATTTCCGGCCAATGACCGCAAGTTCGAAGCGGCGCGTGCCACCGCGCTAGCTGTCGCTTACGCGGCGCTGGCAGCCGGCGACCGCGTGATGATTCGCGTGCTCGGGGGCGTTGGCGCCCCGCCGAAGGCTCCTGCATTCGTTTACGGGCGTCATCGGATTGTCGAGATCGCCCGTCAACTGGGCACGCTCACACCTGCCGGAGAGGTGGACTTGGCGCCGGCGCTGGCTCATGAAATGGTTTCGATTCGGCGGGCCGGCAAGGTTTTCGTAGTGTCGGATTTCCTGGCGATGGTTAACTCAGTGGAGCGTGCGCTCGGCATCTTCACCGCCGCTAATATGGACGTCAGCGCTGTGCAGATTCTCGGCGGAAGCGAGCTCGACGGCCAGGGTTTGCACGGCGATGTTGAGGTAATCGACGCGGAAAGTCGCGAGCGGCTGCGGGTGGCGCTGGGGCCGCGAGAACGGGAACGCTACCGGCAAACATTGCAGCGGCTGTCGCGCGAAATTCGCAATTTCTGCTTCCGCAGCGGTCTGCGCTACGCACTCTACACAACTGATCGCAATTTTCATGATTTTTTCCTTCGTGCCGCGACCGGGCTTGGTTTGGTTCATTAGCTTTCGCCAGACACCCGGCAGAGCTGAGCTAAGGAGTCCGCGACGTGCGTATAAAAGGTAATCAGAGCAACCATGGGGTTGTTTGATTCCTTCGGCCTGGTCTATCCAGCCGCGCTCTACCTGTTCGCGCTACCGCCGTTGTTGGTGATCGCTTATCTGGCGCGCGAGCGGCCACGCCAGGTAGTGGTGTCCAGTGTGATCGCTTTTCGCGCACTTCGCGCCATGCGTGGTAAACGGTTCGGCGGCCGGCCGCGTCTGCAGTGGACTTTTTTTCTTGAGTTGCTGATTCTTTGTTTTGCGGTGCTCGCAATTGCATCCCCATATGTGGCGGGAAAAGGCAATCCAGCCGCGGTCGTTATCGACAATTCCGCCGCGATGCAGGCCCAGACCAGTTCGGGACCGAGCCGCTTCGAGAATATACGCAAAAGAATCGCTGCTGCCCTCAGCTCAAGCGACTCTGAAGCTGCGCTGTATGTAACGGCGCCGCAGCCTCATGAAGTAGGCGTTTTCCACGGCGCCGATGCCGTCCGGGCGGCGCTTGACCGTGTTTCGGTAACCGACGCGCCCGACGACACGGCGGCGCTCGTCGGTCTGCTTGCTCAGCTCAATGCCAATCGCCACCTCGGGAGAATCATCTTTGGCAGCTATCGCCCGATCGCGGCTCCGGTACCGGCGCGTGTCGAGGAGATAACTGCTGGTGAGCCGATTGCTAACTATGCGATTGGATCATTCGTATTGAGCCGCGAGAGTTTTGGCGCCGCGGCTCTGCATGGCCGCGCAACCGTTGCGAATTTCAGCCGCTCGGCGCAGACCTTGGCGCTCACAGTAGTGGCGGACGGCAAAACTGCGGCCCGCGCCCAGGCACGGGTGGAAGCCGGCGAAGTGGCCGCGCTGGATTTCCCGAATCTCATCCCCGCCAAACTCTACCGCGCTCAGCTGGAACCTAGCGATGGCTTCCCGCTCGATAATGTTGCTTATGCCACCGGTTCGGCGGTCCGCGGTGTGTCGATTCTGCTCGTCAGTCCCACGCCCGCGCATGGCCGCAGTCTGCGCTCGATTCCGGGAGTTGGCCTGAGCACGGTTCCTCCGGCCAGCTACTCTCCGACCGAACTGGCGGCTGTTGACTTGGCGATCTTTGAGTACGCCGTCCCCAAACAACTGCCCGCGGTTAATTCGCTCCTGGTGATGCCTCCGCCCGGCGATCCGATTTTCACCTTCAACGTGCGGACGGCGGCGCACCTGGACCTGACCGGGTGGCTCCCAGTCGATCCCGTGACCGACGGAGTCAACTTTCATTTGCTTAATCTGCGCTCCGGACAGTACTTTGGCGTGCATCCCTGGATGAGGCCCGTCGTCAGCGGTGCGGGCGGTGCGCTGATACTGGCGGCTAATCGCCAGGGGCATCGGTTTATTGCGACCGGCTTCAATCCGTTGCCCTATCTCGGCCGAGCAAATCTGCCGATGTCGATCCTCACGCTCAATATGCTGGGCTATCTCGCCGACTTCGGTGGGCAGGGTATGGACCTGCGAACGGGTGCGCCGTGGATCATCCCAGCGGGTGTGAAGCAAATCGTGCTGCCGTCTGGACGCAAGGAAACCGTGCGCGCGGGTGAGTCCTTTTCGTCAGCAACCATTCAGGGAATTTACACATTGATGGCAGCTGACGACTCCCAGACGCAACGTGCGGTGAATCTCGCCGACCTCGCAACATCCGATCTGGAAAATGCGCCGCCGCTCAAAGTCGAGGCGGCGGGGAGAGCCGCGAGCGAACAGGCGGCCGTAAGGACCTCTCTGACGCCCTACTTGCTCGCAGCGATTATGTTGCTCCTCGTGCTGGAGTCGCTGCTGGTGTACTCGCGGGGCCGGCCGGCAATTCCGGCCTTGGGCCGGTGAGAATTTGAGAGACCCGAACCTTCAGTCAGTTTTCCATCCACTCGCGTCGCGCGAGCTGCGCCTGGTCCAGTTCGCACAGCCGCAAATGTTCTACCTGTTCGTGCCGGCCGCGCTGATATTGCTCTATTGGCTATGGCGTGCGGGCACCATCCGGCGAGCCGCTGCGCCCATTCTCAGGGCGATTGTACTCTCAACCTTTATCCTGGCGCTGATCGAACCGCGAACGATTACCCGCTCCGAAGGCACCACGCAGCCGGTACTGATCGACGCCTCCGCCAGTATAACCTCGACAATGCGCGATTGGGCAATCGCGCTCTTGCGCGATCGCTTGAACTTTCACGCGCATGATCCTGCGCTGATCTTTGGTGGTACCGCAGTGGAGCGCAGCTTTGGCGACGCTACATCATTCCTGTCAGGAAACAAAGGATGGGTACAGTGCGCTCCCGGGGTGACCAACCTCGAAGCGGCGCTGGAAAAAATCGCGGCTGACCCGGCGGCCCGCGGCGGAAACGTAGTGCTGGTAACCGATGGATGGCAGAACCGCGGCGACGCAGCCAACGCGATCGGCCTCTTGCGTGCAGCGGGCATTCAGCTCGATATCTTCACCCCGCCCGGAGCTGAAGCCGTGCCGAACATATCGATGAGCGGGCTGAGTCTGCCGCCCGCGCTGGAGAAGGCCGAACCGTTCTCGCTAAGCGTGACTATGACCAATCTGAATCGATCCCCCGCGAGCGGTGCGATCTCGCTCTATCGCAATGGTGGATTAGTCGATCGGCGCATGGTGACGCTCGCCCCGGGTCAGTCGCGCTATGACTTCCCGGTTCGCGCCGAACAGTCGGGTCTCACGTCCTACCGCGTTGAGTTCAAGGCAGATAATCCCGCTTTGGACCTCTATCACGAGGACGATTCGCTGCAGGGATGGGTGGGGGTCGGCGCACAACGCAAGATGCTGCTCCTGAGCGATTCGGCCCGTGACGCGAACTATCTCACCAGCGTGGTGCGCCGGATGGGGTTTCAGCCGTCGATGATGATACTCAACGGGCGCGAATATGCGGGCAATCCGCAAGGCTACGATGCGGTGATTCTCAACAATGTCCCGCGCAAGCAACTCTCACCTGCGGCCCAAAACGCGTTGGTTCAATACGTCATCGGCGGCGGCGCACTCGCGATGGTCGGTGGCGACCAGAGTTTTGGTCTTGGTGATTACGAGCACAGCGCAATCGCCAGGATAATGCCGGTGGTGATGAAACCGCCGCAGCATCATATGCGCAGCCGCGCGCTGGTCTTGATTATCGACAAATCGGGTTCGATGGGCCGGCACGACAAGCTCACCTACGCCAAAATGGCGGCACAGACAGTTTTGAAGACGCTCAAGGACAGCGACCTGGTGAGCGTGATCGGTTTCGATGTGCAGCCGTTCGTGGTCGTGCCGCTCGAGCCGCTCGAGCAAGTGCGTCCCTATTTCAATCAGCTGGTGGACCGGCTAAAAGCGCAGGGCCGGACCTATCTGCTGCCCGCGCTGGAAGAAGCGGCACGCACGCTGGCGCAGAGCGGCGCTGCGATCAAACACGTGGTGATTCTGACCGACGGTGAAACCGGCGGAACCCCCGAAATGTATTACGACCTGGTCTCGACCATGCGCCATCAAGAGGGTAGCACGATATCGGCCATCGCGATCGGCCGTGAGGCCAATCTACCGCTGCTGCAGGCGATCTCGAAATATGGCGGCGGTGCCTTTTATCAAACCGACAGCCCGGAAAATCTGCCGGAGTTGTTCGTCGAGGATGTTCAACATCGTAGCGCTGATACTACGATGGTCGAGAAGGAGTTCGTTCCTTATAGCGTGACTCCTGATCCGGTGCTGCGCGAATTTGCCGGGCGGCGACTGCCCGCGCTGAAGGGCTTTGTTTCAACTGATCTCAAGCCGGGCGCCGACCTTAGTCTCTTTGTCAGCAGTAATGGCCAACGCAATCCGATTATCGCGAGTTGGAAGGCAGGCGCAGGCAAAACTCTCGCGGTCACCACCGACGCGAGCGGGCGCTGGTCTTCGTCATGGGTGGAGGACGGTGTGTTTGAGCCACTGTGGAACCGGCTGCTGAGCTGGCTGGCGCCGCATAATGCGGTCGAGCACAATTTCGGCGTTGCGCTCGGTTATCGCCCCGGCCGCATCAGCTTGAATCTCACCGACTACAGTTCCAATTCCACAATTTCAAACGGACCAGTGAACGCGATGGTCACGGCTCCCGATGGAGTGAAATATTCGATCGCCCTTTCACGGGAAGCGCCTGGCGAGCTGAGCGCCACCATCGAGGCTCCGCGCGCCGGAACCTACAATATCGAGCTTGCATCGCCACATGCTGCTGATCACACCTTCCCGCCCTTGGCCTATACTGTGAGTCCCGCGGTCTATGCCGAGGTGCCGCGGCCCGCGCCGAATTATGCGCTGCTGGAAAATCTGGCGACCGCAACGGGCGGCAAGCTGAATCCCACACCGGGTGAACTCAGCCTGTCACGGCCGAAATTCGAACACACTACGTCGCTGAGTCCGTGGCTGATGCTGTGCGGGATGGTATTTGTGATCGCGGAAGCCCTGGTCCGCCGTCTGACCTTCTAGCGCCGTTTTGGAGACCATCGATTCGGTAAAAGCAATGACTGATAATGATTCCCCGGTGCATGCTGACCATCGTGTTCAGCATCAGTTCCCCCAAAATGTCCGCTTTTGTGCTTTGTGCGGCGGTGCGATGGAGATCCGTACCGTTCTGCCGGATCACAAACGGTTCAAGGTTTGCACGCAATGCGGGTTTGTCTATTTTCCCGGCCCTAAACTGGTCGCGGGATGTCTCGTAATTGACCGCGGCCGCGTGCTTTTGCTGCGGCGCGGTATTGAGCCTCAAATCGGCAAATGGACCTTTCCGGGCGGATATGTTGACCTTGGTGAGAGCCCGGCAGGGGCGGCGCTGCGCGAAACTCGCGAGGAGGTTGGGATACGGGTCGAACTCCGCCGGGTACTGGGTGTGTATGCCGACCCGGCCCATCCCATCGCCGCCGTCGTAGTATATCTGGCCAAACCTGGAATCGAGGAGGCAAGCGTAACCGACGAAGCTACCGAAGTCCGTTACTTTGCCCCGCCCGACATTCCGTGGGACGAAATTGCATTCCGCACCACGCATGATGCGCTCCGTGACTGGCTTGCTGTTATTGCAACGGAGCTCGCGCCTGAAAGCTTATGACCATGGCTTGGCCGAGCGCGGCGTCCGGCTTCATTCGGATCACGGCAGAGCGATACGCGCGAGATGTTCGATTTTCGGGCGATAGTCACCTTCGAACAAGGGCTCGGAGGCGCTGACCTGGACTACGCGATTCACTCCCAGTTCGCCCAGTTGCGCGAGCAGCTCCTGAGTCGAGGCGCGCTCGCCGGTAAGGCAAATCATGAGAGTAACGTCGAGTTTGCCGAAATCGCGGCCGGCCTTGGCACATTCTTCTTTCAGTTCCGCCAGTTTCCGCCGCATGAAAGAAACTGCTTTGCCGGTGATAAAGCAAACGGGATTGTAGCCGTCTCCCCATCGCGCCACCCACTTGAGAGCATTCTTGTCTGTACTCCCGATCAGTATAGGCGGTCCAGGCTGCTGCGCCGGTTTGGGATTGCATACGATGCGATCAAAGTTGACGTATTTGCCATGGAAAGAGGCGGCTGGCTTCGACCATAACTCACGCATGGCGGCAACATGTTCTGCCGCCTGAGTCCATCGATGGGGGAAATCCGAACCCAAGGGTTCCGCCGCCTCGCGCAGCCAACCGGCGCCGACCCCAAGAATCAGGCGGCCGCTTGATAACCGATCCAAGGTGGCGATGCGCTTGGCCGCTGCGAGCGGCTCGTGCTCAGGAAGCAGCAGTACCGACGTGCCGATGCGAAGATTTTTGGTCGTCGCCGCTGCCATCGCGAGCACGACAAACGGCTCTGGGAAATGGGCATAATGGTCTGGGATTGGCCCGCCGGCGGGAAAGGGCGTCTTCGGTTCGGCGTGAAACAACATGTGATCGCCTACCCAAACCGATTCCAGGCCGAGCTTTTCGCATTCGAGTGCGAATGCTCCAGGATTCGGTGCCGATTCATCGACCCGCTTGTAGATCATCGAGACTCCGACTTTCATCGCACTGTTTCCTCTCCCGCTCCATTTGGCTCATCTGCCCACGAACCAAAATGAACGTTAACAATCGTTTAACCTTTTACAACCCATTTGGTTTGGTGTCCGCCGCGGCTCGTATACTCGCAGTGTCCCCATCCCACCGCAAATCATTCCTTTCTCAAAACAGCTAAGCTTTGGGGTTCCCCCGACGCCCCTGGATGACGGCACGCTTCGTGCGGAGTCGCATTGCTGCGAGGTATCCGCCAGTGACGTCAAAGAAGAGTGTGATGTCAGCCATAGCTGGGCTGGCGATATTCGCTCTGCCCGCCAGCGCCCTTGCTGGTCATCATTATGATTGGGACGATCGACCGCGCCCCTACACCTTGCATGATCAGGTATGGCACCGCGGATGGTTCAAGCATCACCGGCATTATTCGGCCACGCCGGTCGGTGACGAAGAAGACGAAGGCGAGCAGGGTCACTTCGGACGCCCCGGACGGCCGCCCGCATTTTTGTGTGACGAGGACGGTGACGATTGCGCGCCTAATCCTAATCAGGGCGGCTGGGATTACGATTATGGACCGCCGACTTCGTACTACCAGGCGGCACCGCCTGCCGGCTACAACCTGGTTCAGCACCGCGACTGGCTGGTCGATCGCCAGCGCCGCGCTTATCACGTTTTAACGCTGATGCGGGCGCGCCATGACACGAAAGCAGTGCATCGAATTTCAACTGTCATCCACCAGCTTGACGCGCGTATTGCTCAGGACAATCAGCTACTGGCCGGCGACCGATACCAGTCGCCTCCGATCCCGTATTTTCCTATGGAGTCGAACCCCAGTTACTACTATCCGCGCCAGTCCAGCGCCGACTATGGAACCTATGGCTACTACCCGCGTTACGGCTACAATCCAAACTCCGCGGCTTCTCCAGGCCTGAACGCGCTTACCAGCATGCTGGGGCCGCTACTCGGCTCGCAATCACCCTGACAGCAGTATTCGGTTTACCTGAAAAAAAGACGCCCCGGCGATTTTGCGCCAGGGCGTCTTTGTTTGCGTGTTGCCGAAAGTGAGGCAGCAACACGCACAAGTCGCCTATCTAGGCCGTCGCGCGCCAGCGCGGTTCTTGGACCTTCGGCGCTTTCCTCTCAACACAGAATCCAAAATCGCAACTGCCAGAATGTCCTCAAACTCAACCGGGAGTTCAAATTTCCCTGGCTCGGCAGTCGTGCTGCGAACGGTTGATGAGGCCGACTCGCTATTCTTCGGGTCATGCGCGCGATGGGTCATAGGTTTGCGCCACCTTCGACGGCCGCTAGCAGAGCGCGGTTGCGTCACAGTGCTCGGGAATGTATTTTAATACTAACTTCGCATGAGGAAAGCCTCCGCCGAGATCTCCAGCATCCTCGCTTTGAGCAAAATCACCGCTAATCCAATACGGACGGCAGCGTCTTGCAGGCCTCCTGCACGGGTCTATGTCATTTTCCGCCTTTACCCTTTCGCCTGAAATCCATCGTTCGATCCGCGATCGCGGGCATCATCAAGCGACTCCCATTCAAACCGAAGTGATACCGCTCATTCTCGGCGGGAGCGATGTCGTGGGCACCGCCGAAACCGGCAGTGGCAAAACTGCAGCCTTTCTAATTCCGCTGATTGACCGATTCCATCAGGAGCGCGCAAGCGGACCCGTGATGCTCGTAATCGAGCCGACACGAGAGCTGGCGGCTCAAGTCGGCCGCGAATTCGGGCTGCTGGCGCGTCATTGCCGGTTACGTGCAGCGGTAGTGGTAGGCGGCGAATCGATGCGGCGCCAGGCGAGCGAGTTGCGCACGGCCCAGGTGATTATTGCGTGTCCCGGCCGCCTGCTGGACCATCTCGAACGTCGTCATGTCGCACTCGACCGAGTTACGGCGGTAGTTATCGATGAAGCCGACCGGTTGCTCGACCTGGGCTTTATGCCACAACTGCGCCGTATCATGCAGTTCGTTCCGGCACAGCGGCAAACGTTGATGTTCTCCGCAACAATGGACTCTGCGGCCGAGAGGATGGCGCGCGAATTTCTAACGCGGCCCGCCCGCGTAGCGATTGGGCACAAACCTGCACCGCCGGCGTCAATTCGCCAGACGCTGTGTCCCGCCACTCAACACGATAAGGAAGCGATTCTGATCGCGCTGCTCAAACGCGGCGTCGCCAGCGCGATCGTCTTTACCCGCACGAAGTCCGGCGCTGATCGTGTGAGTCGAATTCTGAGGCACAGCGGGATTCGGGCCGTGGCAATCCATGGCGACCTCTCGCAAAGGCAGCGCACAGCGGCGCTCACCGCTTTCCGCCGCCACGCCCGGCGGGTACTAGTGGCGACCGACGTGGCAGCGCGCGGCCTGGACATTCCCGGGGTCTCGCACATTATCAACTTCGATATGCCGGATGAGCCCGAAGGCTATATCCACCGGATCGGACGGACCGCGCGGATGGGCCGCGAAGGTCACGCGATAAGCCTGGTCACACCGCCGGAGCGCGGTGCGCTCGGCCGCATCGAGCGGGCACTGGGCATCACGCTGGAACGAGAAACAATTCAGGGATTCGAGCAGCCTCAGATTACTGCGCCCAAGCCAGTCACCCTTTTCAGCTCCGACGCAGTCCGCACCCCCCGAGGCCGCCTGCGATTCCGGTGGGCATGAGCCGCCGCTGTTCCGCCCGCCGCATTTTCCTCATACCCGCCGGCGCCGGAGCGGCGATGCGCCGCAGACGACGTTTTTGCCTAGACTATGCCGGCGGACGCTGCGAGAGTTCGATGAAATTGCCGTCGGGGTCGCGAACGAAAGCAATCCGCGCGACGCTGCCGAAGGTGGACGGCTCGACCGCGACTGCCGCGCCTGCCGCCTTCAGCGCACTGAACGCCGCATCGCAATTGCGTACCTGCAAGGTAACATACTGAATCCCGAGCTCGGCCATCGCATTGACCACTTCCAGCGGATTGGCAAATGGCGTCATCTTCGGCACGTGGATTTCGTGTTCATGGTATACGCCGAAAATCGTTGCGCCGATTTTGTAGCGATTCTGCCCGATATCAACCGCGCCGAATGCGCTGGTATAAAACTGGCCGAAAGCTTCGACGTCCTTCACACCGAGCCGAATCTCCATCTGCGTCACGTCATCGCGGCCCGGTGGAACCAGTTCGATCGCGTTGTCGTCCGGGTCGGGCAGCGCTTCTACTTGCGTCATCTTCGGCGTAGCGATCATCAGGGTTTCATAACCGCCAGGGCGGCGCGGCCGCAGCCGCTCGCGCGAATGCGTGAGCTTTATCACCGAACCATTGCAGAGATACCGGTACTGGCGAAATCCGCCGCCTACGGGAAGGATTGATTCGAACTCCAGCCCGAGTTTTTCACCATAAAATGCCTGCATCGCTTCGAGCTGGTGCGTGAAGATACCGACGTCAACCTGGGGTTTCGCGAGTTCCATCTGACCGCCTCCGGGAATTAGCGCTGTCGATCCGGACCCATTATATCCTGGTCTCGATCAGCTCTAACAAATAGCCGCGCGCTGTAACAGCAGAATTGATTGTGCGGCCTCTCGGGCCAAGCAAGCGGTAAAGCAGCCCATGATATCGCTCATTCGACTGTTGCGGCCTTTGTCTCTTTGCCGACCTGCCGCACATGCAGAACGCGCACGCGCGAAAAGTCCTGCTCGAAGTCAGTCTGAAAAGAGCTTCCCGAGGGGAGTTCGGCGCGAGCCTCCGGCTTGGCCTTGCCGCTGATCAGCCACGCTCCGCCGGCTTTGGTGGCCGCGATCTCAATCAGTTGGCGGGCGCGCGGCGGATCGTCACCAGGCACTGCGGCATTCGGGTTTCCCTGTTTGAAGTAGTATTTGAACGGCACCAGGAAAAACCCGCTCGGAAAGCCGTCGTTGTCCTCCTGTTCAATCACTCGCTGGGGTGAAAAAAAACCGGACTCAAAGAAGATCGTCTCATGTGGGTTGCCCATGGCCGCAACCCGCGCGGCGATATCCCGCCAGGGCTGATCCTGCGCCGCATAGCTCAGAGGCAACAGCATTACCAGCAACGCCGCAATTGCGACCGTGATGTCATTGCGCACGCGTCGCCCCCTTTGATCCAGGATCCTGGCCAGAATCACCGCCGTTACCGCAAACGACGGCGCAGCGTAGCGGACGCTGAACATTGGCCGAATAACAATTGAACCAACGGTCAATGCGAGCAAAGGAACTAGAGCGTAAATCCAACAGCGCCGAATCAACTCAGACGCCTCGCTCGCCTGGCGGCCGCCGAGCGTCAGCCATAAGAGCATTGCGGCCGTCAATCCCGCGACGACGACGCGCGCGGTGGTCGAAGAGTGATGAACCCCGATCCAGTCCAGCCAGTGACCGAACAGCAGGGCATTGCTCTGCGCTATACCAACCCGCATGAAGGGCATGAACAACAGCAATGCGATCGCCACTGCGGGCCAGCTCACGCTACGCCGGTCATGCCGGAACTCGCGGACTACCACGATCATGTCGGCGCCAATAAAGAAGACCGCGGCGAGATGACTGTAAAGCATCGCCGCGCCCAGCACGCCCGCGACGATCGTCCTCGTTATGCTCGCTCGCTGACGCAGTTTCGCCATCGCCAGCAGGTGCGCGACAGCGAAAGCAACAAAGATGCTGTACATTCGCGCCCAGCGCGCGAAAAGCAAGGCGAGCGGATTAAATGCCCAACTTGCGGCGGCGGCCAAACCGACTTGGGGCCCGAAGAGTTCCCGTCCGTAAGCGAACACCATTGCCACGCCGGCGAGACCAAAGATGAGTGAGAACGCGCGCAGGGCGGTCTCGCTCGACCCGAACCATATGCAGAACCAATGAAGCAACAAATGGTAAAGCACCGGCTTGCCCGGGTCCAACTCCAGCGCATTGTGTGCGACCGCACTGACGGTCGGTTGCGACGCCGCCAACGCGCTGTAAGCCTCGCTCGGGCCGAGCGCCTTGTAACCGAGGCGATAGCTGTAAGCGAGGGTCGCAACCGCGAGCAGAAGCCAGATCAGGTTGCCGGTGCGACAATTCTGCGGAGGTCTTGCGATCAGCAATTCGTCAGGCCGACGCTCGCCGATTCGCTCAACCGCATTATTCACGGCGGCCCGAGTTGGGGACTCAGCTTCTACACGCTTTGGTGGCTGAACCAACAAGCATTTTCGCGATAGCAGTTGAACGCAGCGCCCAGTCTCACTTCCGGCGGCCACGCGCCCGACCCTGGTCAGCGCGCCGCCAATTCCGGGAATGCGCGTAACAGCCGCATCCGCGCCTCTTCGAATGACAATCTGCGGATCGGCTTGGTGATATAAGCCAGCGCGCCCGCGTCGGCCATGACCCGGCGGGTTTTCTCAAACGGAACCGCGCTCACGATGACGATCTCCGCACTAGGATTCTCCCTCCTCATGGCGTCGAAGGCCTGCGCAGCGTCGACGCCGTCGACGGCTGGCATAATCAGATCGAGCGTGACAACTTGAGGCTTATGCTCCCGGAACAGTTTCAGACCCAGACACGCGTTCTCCGCTTCGCCCGCGATTGTGCAACCAATTTTTTCCAGGTGCTGACGTATAATGCGCCGCGCAACCGGCGAGTCATCAATTATTAGGGCCTCGACCGCCACTTGGGCACCTCCTGCCGTGCGTTTTTGCTAACACACTGTATGCCAGCACGCATAAACTGCCCTAAATCAGCACACTGCCGGCGACAGGACTGGCAATCCTGTGTCCCGCAATCCCATTTCGTCTTGGCGAAACTGCTTCGTCAACATCTTGTGTCGATCTGATGCAGCCAGCAGCGCCCGTTGGAGTCATTTGCCGCCGACGTTGACCTAAAGTAGGACCTGCTTAACATTGTGTCAACTATTTGGCGGCAGATCCGTGCAGGTCCACATCACACCCATTGACGATCCGGCAGCCGCTTGGCGCAAACTTTTCGTCCGCGCCGCCTACCGCCTGCTGGGAACCACTCAAATTTGACTGAGCAGTGGTGCGGCACGCTAGTTGCGTTTCAACCCACTCACGAGGCTTAAGTGCCTTCAATCGGGAGGAAACAAATGAACCGTGTGTATCAGCTTTGGTCGCGTTGTCGTCAGCCGCAGCCCGGACAAACCATGGCCGAATATGGACTGATCATAGCCCTCATTGCGGTCGTCTGTATCGCCGCCTATGCGATTCTGGGCACGCACATCAATACCACGATCAGCGGCCTCGCCGGCTGTATCTGAGGCTCTGCCGATCGGAAACGTCAGAAGCCACCGATTAAGCCCGCCTCGATCGAGAGGAAACAAATGAGTGTGCTTCAGCTTTGGTCGCGTTGTCGTCAGCCACAGCCCGGACAAACCATGGCGGAATATGGACTGATCATCGCCCTCATTGCGGTCGTCTGTATCGCCGCCTACGCGATTCTGGGCACGAATATTCAAACTACGATCAGCGGCCTCGCCAGCTGTATTTGAAGCTCCGCTGATCGGAGGCGTCGTGTCCGCCCGTGGCTCAACTAAAGCCGCTGGATTCGAAAAGGCCGCAGGGAAGCACCACTGATTATTAGAGGTCTCGACCGGAGCCACGCGAACTAAGGCCGACTTTCACAGTGCACTAGTAAGAATTAGATGCCGTGAAAACTGGCGTTCGCTTGGCATCTTGTAAACGGCTAGCCAGCAGATGCGCTTGCAGAACTCGACGCCCTTCGTGCCTCGGATGCCTCGGCGCTTTGGCGCTGAGGCAGTCTTGCGCGTAACTTGCCTCTGGGGACTCGAAGCTACCGATCAGCCGTGCGGCACATTAGTTGCGCTTACAGGATGGGGTTCACGAGGCGCAAACGCCCTCGACCGGGAGGAAACAGATGGACCGCGTGCGTCAACTGAGGTCGCGTTATGGCCGGCCCCAACCCGGACAGACCATGGCCGAATACGCACTACTCATAATGCTGATCGCGGTCGTCTGCATAGCGGCCTACGCGCTGCTGGGCACGAACATCCAAAGCTTTATCAATAGCTTTGCAGGCTGCGTATGAGGCTCCGCCAATCGGAAATCCTCAATAATTGTTTCAACTTGATACCGAGGCGATGCGGATTGCCGGGGCAACCCGAGGTAGACAATGCCGAAGAAGGCGAGACTGCAACACGGCGTCGGCTGACTCGAAGCCGTAGCAACGAGCGCTACGTGCCGCCAGCGCTCGAAATGCCAGACAGCAACGGGGGCCCAAAATCGGCCTTTGACGATCAACAATGAGACGTAGGTTAATATTCTTCCTGCTTACCGCATTGATCGCGGTATTGATCGTGATGTTGGTCAACGCCGCACTCAAGACCAAACAGGCAACGATCGAGGCGTTGCAGCATAGCCGAGCGGAAATCGTGGTCGCTGCGCGGGACCTGATGCCAGGCAGCACAATTGATGCGGCCAGCGTGAAGCTCGCCCCATGGCCGCGTGACGAATTGCCGCCCGGAGCCCTGACCGATCCCAAACAGGCGCAGGGCCAGATTGTCAAACAGCAAGTGACGCAGAGTCAGCCAATTGTGCCAGCGATGTTGTTGGAGAAGGGCAAAACCGGCGGCGTTTTGCCCTTCTTAATACCCAATGGGATGCGCGCCATGTCCATTCCGGTGACACTTGTCAGCGACATGGCAGGCGTGATTTTGCCGCACACCCGGGTCGATGTGCTGGTGACGAGCGCTGAAGCAGGCGGCGAGCAGGGCGAGCGCACCCGGATCGTACTGCAGAACGTGGAAGTCCTCGCGGTTCAGACCATACTCGAAGGCGCCAATGAACCGCAACGCGCCGATGTCGTCACCCTCCTCGTGACTCCGAGTGACGCCGAGCGTCTCGCCGCCGCGATCCGTCTGGGTACGCTGCAGCTTGCGATGCGCAGTTACGCGGACGTCCAACCGGTCTGGACTGCGGGTGTGGACTCTCGGGCAATGCTGGGCCTGCCCGCTAGTCCGCCGGCGGCACAGCAATCGCGGGCGGCACAGCAATCGCCCGTGATCAGGCCGGCCAGGAGCGCGCCCACGCCGACGCCGATCCCGCAAATATCTATAGAGATAATCCGCAACGGTAAGGAACGTCAGACGGTCGGCTTTGCGCAAACTCGTTCCCTTGTTTCCAATCCTGAGGTGGCCGGCGCCGTCGATCCGCCCGAAGACGATCATGGACCGGCCGCAGCCCCTGTCAAGTGAGTAACCGTGAGTGACTATCGTCAGGGCGATTCGGGGGAGGGTTAGTCGCTTTGCCCATGGCAGGAGTCAGACATGCACCACAAAGGTTCACAGAAGTGGCAACCTGTCCGCGTTGAAGGGCGCACCTCGCGAGCAGGACGGACGGCGCCGGGCAGTTTACGCCACGCGGCAAGTGCGCGCCGAACCTGCTGGCTGTCCGCTGCATCCTTGCTGGCGCTTGCGGCAAGCCTGCTCCCGCCAGCGCAAAGCTTCGGGGCCGAAGAGCATGTCGCCGTCGAGATCGGGGCGGGGCAGACCTATGAACTGAAAGGCCTCGACCCAGATGCCACGCCGGAAGTCACGTTCACCGAGCACCATCCATTCACACTGCAATGCCCGGCACCAGGCACCTGTTATATCCTCGGCGCCGAGGCTGGACGTGGGAACGTGCGCACCGCGTCGGCGGAGGGGACAAGGACCGTCTACGATGTGACTGTTTCTGCGGTAGCACAGCCAGGGAAGCCGCTTGAGCCGGGGCAGATGCCGCAGAACAACGCTGCAGAAGAAGGATCTGCGACGCCTTTGTATAGTGCCAATGCCGTCACCACGGCCAAGCCCGCCGTTGCGCATACAGAAGAAGGGTCTGCGACGCCTTTGTATAATGCCAGCGCCGTCACCACCGCCAAGCCTGCCGCTGCGCATACCGAGGTCTCTGTCATCCCGGCAGCGCCCATTTCTGAAAGGCAGGGGCCACCGGTAAGGTATAGCCAGAATCCGTCATCCAAGGAGCTTGAAGTACCTCAAGTTTCAAACGTTGGTCATCGTATCCCCCGACCGCCCACGCTGGCGCTGATATCAGGCTCGTCGCGGCTGCTCGATTTCGCTGTGCCGCTGCGCAAAGTCTCGATCGCTGACAGCGATGTCGCGGACGTCCAGGTGATTGCTCCCAATCAGCTTATGCTGGTCGGGCACCACCCCGGATTTACAACATTGGTCACCTGGGACCAATACGGCAATTACACCGAGCAAACAATTCGCGTCGACCAAGGCGGACCCGAAGAGGTCCAGCTTAACGTGGTTATGGCGGAGTTGAATCGCGGCAAGCTCGAGCAGCACGGGGTTGACATCTCGATGGTGTTTGCGAACGCCGGGGTGTCGGTGGTTGGACTGCCCGGCAGCGTGGCGACTGCATACACTCCCAACACCAACCTGAGCGCGAGCGGCGGCCCCGGAACCATCGTCGCGCTGCCCCCGAACGGGGTGCTGCCAATCGGAGGGTCGCTGATTCCACTGCTGCTTTCGCAGAACATCACTTACGCTGTGGCCACTCAGAACGGACAGGTCACCACCAACACCTTCATTCAGCTCCTCGAGGACAATAATTTGGCGAAAATCCTGGCCGAGCCGCGCCTGATCGCAGAGTCGGGCCAGGAAGCCAACTTCCTGTCGGGCGGGCAAATCCCGATCGTCATCAGCCAGGCGCTCAACACGTCAATCGGCTTCAAGACGTTCGGCACCTCGGTGAAGTTTGTGCCTACTGTGATCGATAGCAATGAGGGCGAAATCGAACTTCGAGTGCGACCCGAGTTATCCGCGCCCGATTATGCGCAGGGAGTTCAGCTTTTCGGCTTCACGGTTCCGGCTTTCGTTATGCGGAGGGCACAGACCAGGGTGCGCTTGCATCAAAACCAAACCCTGATCATTGCCGGACTAATCCTGGAGACCAGCGGGTCCGAGATAAGTGGAGTGCCATATCTGAAGGATGTGCCCTACCTGGGAGCATTTTTTCGGCATACCTACTGGAATCATGTCAAGTCGGAGTTGATCATGACAGTGACGCCCGTGATCATTCAGCCGATTCCGGCTGGTGGACAGGTAGTGCTGCCTACTGAGCGCGGGCAGATGACCCACGAAGAGGTACGCACGAAACGCTCCACGCACCCGATGTGACACGCCCGAGGGTCTGGTGAGCAGCACACCGTCACAGGATTCAGCCGCAGAGCCGGCCCGGCCGCCGCGACGCGCACGCTTGCGGGTTGCGTTGACGGGAGGGAACCAATCTCAGCGAAGCACGGTTAAGGAGGCGCTCGCTCGCATCCGCGAAGTCGAGGTGGAAATGGTGGACCTCGGCGATGAGCAATTTGTCGCCGAAAAGGACCCGAAGATCGCTCTACATGCTCTCCTTCTGGATCCCGCCGAGCGCGAGCAATGGCGAGCGATGTTTCGGGTTCCGCGCTCCAATGGTCTGTCGCCATTGACGGTCGCACTGCTGCCCGATCGTTCCTCCGATTTGATCCAGGCCGCGCTGCGAGCGGGCGCCGACGATGTGCTGAGTCTGCCACCGGCTCCCGAGGATGCGCTGCGTGTGCTCCTGCGCGCAAGTGAAGTCCTTCGGCGCATCGAACACCCGAACCAAAGAAAAGTCTGCTCACTGGTTAGCGTTTCGGGCGGCCGCGGCATCAGTTCTCTGACGGTTTGTCTCGCCTTTGCCGTGCAGCAATTACACGGAAAACGCACCGCTTTAGTCGATCTCGATCTACAGGCGGCTCCGCTTTCGGTCTTGCTCGACGTCGAGCCGGAGCACACTATCGCCGATCTCGCGGACCCGACCAGCCCGATTGACTCAATCCGGCTTGAATCGGTGTTGACAAAGTATAACTCGGGTCCTGCCCTGCTGGCTGCCCCACCCCGGATCGAGCAAACAGAGCTGGTTTCCGCAACGACGGTCGAGGCCGCTCTTAAAGTCTTACATGACCTGTTCGATGTAGTTTTGGTGGACTGCGGCAGCCATCTCAGCGAAAGCTCGGTGGTGGTTTTCGAAAATTCGGATTATCTGCTCTACGTTCTGGACCAGTCTGTAACCGCAGTTCGCGCGTGTCAGCGCTTTCTGGAACTGTATGGAAGCCTCGCTCTGCAAGAGCGTCAACCGCACTTGATTGTAAACGGCTATCGGTCTGACGACATCGTGACCCTTGTTCAAATCGAAAACGCCTTGCATATGCCGATATTTGCCACGGTGCCGTTCGACCATGCGGCCTTCAGGCAAATGCAGACCACTGGCCGCAACCTTTGGAACATTTCAGCCAGGGCCAACGTGCGCCGCAGTATCGAACAGCTGACCAACAAACTGTTCACGCCTGAGTCGCAGCGGTCGCTCAAGCCTGGCCTCTTCGGCCGGCTGTTCGGCTCGAACCAATAATTACATGAGGGCGTTACATGGGGCTCATCGACAGAATCCGGGAAACGAAGACAGAGCGCGCCAGGATAGAGCCGTCGTTGCTCAAGCTTGGACCCGTAGCTGGCCGCGAGCCGGTTTCGGCCGAGCGCGAGCTATTCGAGGACCTCAAAGAACAGGTGCAGGAACGCATCTTCCAGCATACGGAACCCGCCAAACTCGAAGAAACGGGCCCCAGTGATCTCCTCAAACAGATCAGCGAAGCGATTAATGAGATTATCGCCCAGGAGAAGTTGCTCCTGACCGACGCCGATCGTGACCGGCTCATCCAATTGACCATCAACGATATGGTGGGCCTCGGCCCGCTGGAACCACTACTCCAGGACAATGAAATCTCCGACATCCTGGTCAACGGCTACGCGGAAACATATATCGAACGGCGCGGCAAGCTGGTTAAGACGGGTGTCAGGTTCCATGATGACGCGCACTTGCTGCGGGTCATCAACCGAATCGTCGCTCGGATAGGGCGCCGTATCGACGAAGCGGTGCCGATGGTCGACGCGCGCCTGCCCGACGGTTCTCGCGTCAACGCCGTGATTGGGCCGCTGGCCATCGATGGTCCGACGCTGAGCATCCGGCGCTTCCTCGGGTTTGGCAATGACGTTGCTCAATTGGTGGCGCGCGGCACGTTGACACCCGAGATGGTTGCGTTCATGCGGGCCGCTGTCGGCAGCCGCCTGAACATCCTCATTAGCGGCGGCACCGGAACCGGCAAGACTACCTTGCTCAACTGCTTCTCGTCCTTCATACCGGAGGACGAGCGCATTATTACCATCGAGGACGCCGCTGAATTGAAACTGCAGCAACCACACGTGGTACGGCTCGAGTCCCGGCCCGCCAACGTGGAAGGCAAGGGCGAAGTCACTCAGCGGGAATTGTTCAAGAACACCCTGCGTATGCGTCCCGACCGCATCATCGTCGGCGAGGTACGCGGCGCCGAGGTGCTCGAGATGTTGCAGGCGATGTCAACCGGTCACGACGGCTCGATGGCGACGATCCACGCCAATACCCCGCGCGACTCCTTGGGCAGGCTCGAGATGATGATGTTGCTGACCGGCATCTCACTGCCGGAGGTGGCTATGCGGCAGTATATCGTCTCAGCCATCAACCTGGTGGTGCATATCAATCGCTTCTCCGACGGCAGCCGCAAAGTGGTCAAGATAGCTGAGATCACCGGCATCGAGACAGATGTCGTCCTGATGCAGGACCTGTTCGAGTTTGTCCGCACCGGCCTAAGCCCGACCGGCAAAGTCGTCGGTGAGTTCCGCGCCACCGGCGTACGTTCAAAATACACCGAAAAAATGATGGCCGCCGGTTACCCGCTAAGCACTATCGAATTTGAAAAGCAAAGCGCTTAAAAATCGAAATGGCCGTACCGATCATTGTTCTAGCCCTCATAATGATGCTGGGGCTGATGTTCTATGAACGCAGCCGCCGAGCCGATTTGAGGAAGCAGGAGCATCTGGACCGCCGCATCTCCGGCACTTACACGATGCCCGAAAGCCAAGCGGGTCCTCCTGGGGAAACCAAGGAGCCGCGCCTGCTACCGTCTTATGTGCTCGAATTGTTGCGCTCACTTGAACGGTGGCTGGCACAGGCAGGAATCGAAATGCCGGTTCAACAATTCCTGCTCGTTACCTTGCTTTCCGGGCTGGTCGGCTTTCTGCTCACTGCGCTCCGGGTCAAGGTCGGCTTGGCGTGCTTTTCTGGTATCGGGTTCGCAGCACTCCCGACCGTTTATGCTCTCGTCAAGCGCAAACGGCGGCTGGCGACCTTCAGCGAACAACTTCCCTACGTTGCGGATTTCCTGCGGTCGGCGCTGAGGGCAGGGCATCCACTGGCGCGAGGGCTGCAGATGGCGGCGGAGAACGCTCCCGAACCGATGGCGACTGAACTCAGATTGACGATTGACCAGATGCACTATGGCGCTTCTTTGCCCGATGCGCTCGATGGCATATTCAGGCGGGTGCCTGAAGAAAGCCTAGGCTTCTTTGTCGCCGCGGTAAGGGTACAGGCCCAGGTTGGCAGCAGTCTCGCCGAAATTCTCGATCGCGTAGCCGATGCCATCCGAGCGCGCCAGCGCCTGCGGCAGCAGATAAAGACATTGACCGCGCAGGCGCGCATGAGCGGGCTTATCGTCGGCGCACTGCCCTTCTTCCTATTGGTGGTATTCACTATCATCCGCCCCGAATACTCCGGACTGCTGTTCAAGGATCCCAGCGGAAATAAGATACTCGCAGCTGCGATAGTGATGGATCTGATCGCGCTCTTTATTATCAACCGTATGGTCCAGGTTTAGGGCGCTGCGATGCCGCCTCTACTGCTCAATTTGCTGTTGCTGCTCCTCACCGCCGCAGCCTGCTTCACACTCTACCGCGCAGTTTGGCATCCCAGGGTTCCTGTCGCCGAGCGGCTGATCGGCGAAGCCCAGGCCAAACGCAGGTTATCAGGCGTATCCGCTGTCGTACAGCAGGCGATTGACCGGTTGCCCGCCGGACCGCCAGCCGAAAGTAGTATCGAGCGGAACCTGTCCACTACCTTGACCTACGGTGGATTCCGCAGTACTCGGGCCGCTGCGGCGTTTCAGCTCATCCGGGTCACCCTGATGATTGGCCTGACCCTCTTGGGCGTCGCGGCCGGTGCCTCAACCGGTAAGTCGGTATTGGGCGCCGCCGCAATGGGCTGCATCCTGGGCTATCTAGTTCCAACTTTCCTGGTTCGGCGGATCGCAACGCTGCGTCAGCGGCGCATCAGAGCAGAGTTGCCGGACGTCCTGGCGTTGTTAGTGGTCAGTCTCGAAGCTGGGGTCGGCTTCGGCGAGGCGATAAAGCTGGTCGGCCGTGAAATCGAGCGGCAGGGGCGGGTAATGGGACAGGAACTGTCCGCGACTGCGGCTCACATGACGGCTGGCCGGAGCCTCGAGGACAGTCTAAAAGATCTCGACGCACGAAATGGCATTGACGAGGTCAAGTCACTGGTAGCTTTGGTGATTCAAAGTGAAAGGGCAGGGTCTCGGATTGCACCCGCCCTGCGCGCCAGCGCCGAACAGCTAAGTTCGCAGCGCCGGCTAGCCGCCGAAGAGGCGGCGCACAAGGCGGCGGTCAAAATGCTCTTCCCACTTATCTTCTTGATCCTACCCGCGATGTTGTTGATCGTGCTCGGCCCGGCGGCGATTCAGATTGTGAGAATGTTTAGCTCCATGGGATGAACTAAGGGCTGATCGCTCCAGGCACGGTTGCTTCGTTGTTAACCAACTCCCGACGAGCGAGCCTGCTGCCATTGCTCATTTATCTCGCGCTCTCCGTTTGCATGTGCGGTCTGCGGATTCTGCCTAGTCTATCGACCAGTTATTTTGGCTTTTGGCGCGATCCGGGGTTGTTAATCTGGTGCCTGGAGTGGTGGCCGTGGGCCATTCGCCACGGCCACAATCCATTTTACTGCCACCTTGTCTGGGCACCAGTAGGAACCAATCTCACCTGGATGACCTCGGTTCCGGGCTTGAGCCTGCTGGTGGCTCCGATCACGCTGAGCTCAGGGCCGGTGGCGGCCTATAACATTCTTACAGTGACCGGACCGGCGCTATCCGCCTGGGCTGCGTATATCGTCTGCCGTCATATCACTGGAGCTTTCTGGCCGTCGGTTTTTGGCGGCTGGGTCTATGGTTTCTCGACCTATGAATGGCATCAGCTGCTGTGGGGTCATCTGTTTCTGTCGTGGGTGGTCGTTCCACCGCTGGTCCTCTACCTGGTGTTGCTGTTCCTGCAACGCGCAATCCCAGCGCGGCGCTTTGTGCTCTATTTTGCCGCGGCTTTGGCCGCGCAGTTTTCTATCTCTACAGAAGTTTTCGCGACCATGACAATCTTCGGCTCCCTGGCGCTGGCTTTATCTGCCCTGCTCCTACCCGGGTTGCGGGGCCGGATCTACTGCGCCACGCTCCTGATCGCGTGCGCTTACGGACTCGCCGCTACCGTATTAAGCCCATTTCTTTGGCACCTCTTCGTCGCGCACGGATTCTCACGCGAGCCGGTTTTTCCGCCGATGTTCTACTCGAATGACGCTCTGGCTCCTTTCATTCCGGGACCAGTAAACCTTGTCGGCGGCTCGCACTCCCTGGGAGCGGTTACCGAAGGTGGAGCCTATCTTGGCCCCTTGCTAGCACTAATCGTATTCTTTGCCCTGTCGAGCTGGCGTCAAGCTGAAAGCAAGCTACTACTGCTAATGCTCGCAGCAATTTATCTCGCCTCGTTGGGTCCCAGACTCTACGTCATGAATCATCCTACAATACTTCTACCGTGGAGCCTCGTTACCTACCTCCCTGTAATAAACAATGCGCTACCGGCACGATTCATTTTGTTCGGATGGCTGGTTACCGCCATCATCGCAGCGACTTGCCTGGCGCGGAACGACATAACTGCTTTCGGCAAAGTGGTGCTCACGCTGATTTGTATCGTGCTCCTGCTTCCGGACCCGCGGTATTTGTGGCAAGCCAAGACGGACATCGCCAGGCCGTTGTTTTTTTCAAAGCATATATACCGGCATTACGTTCGGCCCGACGAGAATATTTTGATCATTCCATACTCCTACAATGGCGACAGCATGCTCTGGCAGGCACAAGCCCATATGGATTTTCGGATGGCGGGAGGTTGGACTGGTGCTGCGCCAACTGAATTCCTCCGGTGGCCGACCGTCAGCGCCTTGACTGCGGGGAGCCTGACACCTGATTATGACGACCAATTCAAGGCTTTCCTTAGTCGGTTCAATGTCGAGGCGATCGTCGTATACGGCAGCCTGAACGCGCCTTTGACAGAGCTGGTTGCCAGTCTGGGAGTGCGGCCGCAAGCGGCCGGCGACGTTAAGCTCTATAGGGTCCCCGAGGCGATACTCACGGCCTACCGCCACGCGAGTGTCGTCGATTTCGAAACCAGGGCTGACGCCGCATGGTTTGTCAGGCTGTTAACGGCCGCCAATAAGTACATAGCCGGCGGCTTCGAGCTGAAAGAGTTGAGCCCGGCGCGAGCGGCTCAGCTTGGCTTGCTGCCTCAAGACAGAGCGGCGAAGATTCTCGCGGAGGTCGAGCTTGCCCGCCGCATAGCGGGTCCGATGCTGTGGCTCGGACCCGATCGCGACAATATGGTAGCTATCGGTCTTGTCGGCTCGTTTGCAGCTATCCAGCCACTCATTAACCGTTACGCCAGCGATGCCGTTGCAGTCTATTTTCCATATCCAAACCTACTCGCCAACCGTTCCCGCTTCGACGACACGCCGGAAATCCTGTTGATGGCCTTTGAGCGGCAGGGATTGGCGCGAGCTGCTCGGAAAGCACTCGACCAGACAGCCGTCGCGCGCGTCAAATAGAACACGTGTCGACCGTTTCCTGAACTCCCGAGCACCTTACTGCGACAGCAACATCTGCGAGTGACTAGCCAGAGTGAGGGTGATAGAAGAAAGGAAAGGTATGTGCAACGCGTATGTGTATGAGATCGCGACCCGGGCATCTTTCTTACTGGAATCGTTGGGGTCGGTAACCGAGACATTAACGGTGATATCGCTCGAAGTCAGGAAAGGCGCCGAATTGATGGCGGCGTTCTCTATCCCGGTTGTGTCGGTCGGATGCACAATCGCGTACCGCACTGCCTCGCGCGCCGCCGAGGAGACCATGTTGTAGTAGTAAATAACGATGCCCATCTCGATGATAGCGAACAGCAGGATGAACAGCACTGTCGCGGAGACGGCTAATTCAGCCATCGTCTGGCCCCGCTGATAGCTGCGCCGACGAAGCCAGTTATTGCTCCGGCTCATCCGGAGACCTGCATGATCGCCTTGCCGGTTACTGTGATTGATGAAGGAATGCCCGGATAAGTTATTACGGTATTAAACGGTGCCTGGGTATCGACCTCAACATAGATGGCCATCGGAGCGTTCGTGCAATTATAACTGCTCCCAGAGCAGACGGGCACCGAAGTTCCGGCCGCGCAAGTGCACTGGCTGGCGGTCGCGCTGAGGCCCGCAATATTTGATCCGTCGGTCGTAGCGGCGAGGCTCATGCCGGCAGAATTGGCCGCGTTGACCACGTTCTGTGAACCGTACTGTGCACCCGCACGCGCCGCGTTATTCACCGCGATCCACATGTAAAACACCCGGCCAAAGTCCACAGCCGCGAGAAACAAGAGGACGAGAACAGGGAGCGAGATCGCTAGCTCAACCAAGCTTTGACCTCTGGCCCAGCGGCCGATGGCTCGCGCGGCGAACAAGGTCATTGGTACAGCGAACTCGTTTTAATCAGTGAGCCCCCGATGGAAGTATAATTGTCACCCACCGTCGTGTTTCCAGTAATAGTCACCTGATCGGCGGCTATCATCGTGTATCCCGAGCTGGCGCTGGTACCGGCGTACTTGAGTTCGCTATTCGGGAAATAGAGTGCGCCATCAAAGGTTGAGCCGCTCGTTCCGCTTATTGTGCTGGTGCTGCTCGAGGTATCCCAAAACAGGATTCCTTTAACATTGACTGTGCTGCCGCTACCGTTAGTGACATTAGTGTCCGTGGTCGGTGCGCTCAGATTGATCAGCGGGCTCCCGGTGAACGAGTCGTTGCCAGTGCTGACAAAAGTCACGCCCGTCCCCCGAATCGTGCCGCCATCGATAGTCAGGCCGTGCGACCCGAGATTGTACGTTCCGGCACCAAAGGTTACGGTTGCTCCATTATGAATCGTAATTCCGTGGCAGTAGTCACCCGGAGTCAACGTCACCGTCTGGCCATTGTTTATGGTTTGACTGGTACTCCCAGAGCACGCCGGTGGACTCGTTCCCAAGTAGGAAAAGGGGTCCGGCACAGGGCTTATGCCTGTTACCGTGTTCGCGGGGCAGTTCTGCGCAGTACCAGCGACTCCGATGGGAGCACTAAAAGTGAAATTGCCGCCACATTGCGCGTTGTTATTCACGACGGCGCCACAGGACGAGTTCACATCGGGTGTTCCCGTTATTCTTAAGGCTGGTGATTTCGGACCCAAAGCATAGATGCAATCGTTAGAGTCGTTTGTTGTGCCGGCGACCGCGCTTGCCTGGACGTCGATCTGAGTATATCCGACCACGCGCAGAAAATAGGTAGCTTGTTCCTGTTCGACTGTGACTTTGACGCAATTCGCAGTGCATCCGCCACCCGAATACGATGGATTGACTGTTACATTGACGCCGCCCGTACCATCGGTGAAACCGTTGAGCGCTGAAGCATCCTTGGCGGCGGTCGTGACGTCTTGGGCTGGGGTTTGACGGCTCGCGACGGCGCCCGCCAAAGCGCCCGCGTCTGCGGCCGTTTGCATTCTCCTCTTCGCTCCCCACATGAGGCCCAGGTCGAGCGCCAGTGCGACGCAGCCCATGAGGACAAGCATTGCGATCGCTAGTGTTGTGTCTCGTAAATAAGTGCCGCATTTCGAATGCTGCGTTTGATATCGGCGGCGGACTTGGTCCAGCGAAAGGGTTGGGCGTTGTCGTTCCAATGACTGAGCCAGTTCATAATTGCAGCCTCGAGACGACGGACGCTGTCAAAGCTGCCGCGGCGAATAGCTTGGCCGGTAATTACTGCGAACCAGCGTTCAACCAGGTTCAGCCACGACGCGCTGCTCGGTGTGAAGTGCAGGTGGATGCGGGGATGCGTAGCGAGCCATTCCTTCACCGCGGGGTGCTTGTGGGTTCCGTAGTTGTCGCAGATCAGATGCAGCTCCCGCTTCGGGTAACGGCGTGCCAGCGATTTCAGAAAAGCAAGGAACTCAACGTGAGTATGGCGCGGGAAGCAGCGTCCATGCACCTTGCCGCTGGCGACCTCCAGCGCTGCGAACAGGCTGGTGGTCCCGTGGCGGGTGTAGTCGTGAGTCATGCGCGCTGGCAGTCCCGGCCACATCGGCAGCACCGGCTGGGTGCGGTTAAGCGCCTGAATCTGCGATTTTTCATCCACGCACAGCACCAACGCCCGCTCCGGCGGGTCGAGATACAGACCCACGATATCGGCCAATTTGCTATCGAACTCCGGATCCTGGCTGAATTTGAAGGTGTCTACCCGGTGCGGCTGCAGGCCGTACTTCTGCCATATGCGATGCACGGTGGCCGCGGACAAGCCAACTTCTTTGGCCAACCGCCGCCCGCTCCAGTGTGTAGCCGTCTTCGGCTTGCGCAGGGTGGCGCTCACCACTGCTTGTTCCTGTATCGAGGTGATCCGCCGGGGACGCCCAGTGCGCGGCCGGTTGCGCAGACCGTCCAAGCCACGACTGGCATACCGTCGCCGCCACAGACACACCGTTCGTTGGGTAACCTTGAGCCGTTCCGCCAGTGCGCGGATACTCTCGCCTTCCGCGCTGCCCAATACTATCCGCGCCCGGGTTGCCAGCGCGTGTGCGATACTCTGGCTTCGCAACCACGCCTCCAACTGGGCTCGATCCACTTCGCTGACTTCCACCACCCATCTCTTTACGCCCATGCAGCATAGACGAATAGAGCGCTATACTTTATTCAGCGGCATGACACTAGGTGGCAAACGAGGTGATACCATGAAACTGTTAGGACTTGTCCCCGCTTTAGCGCTCCTTTTGTTTTTCTGCCGTTGCGCATCAGCAGCCCCATTCCAAGCGACCCCTCTGATCGACTTTAGCCCCGATGAGAAGTATCTTGGTGCGTTCTTGGGCCTTCTCTACGATAACTCGAACACTCTGGCAACGAGCGACCCGCATGGCCGGGACGGGCTCGCGTTCGCCTCTAGGGTTCAGCCGCTCAATTCTCGGGGGCAACCCGATGCGCGCGGCCGGATCGTCGTAGTCGGCATCGGGCAGTCAGTATGGACTATGGACCTCTGCACGCGGGTTACAAAGTCCGAGACGACTCTGCCGGCCTGTACGGCTGCTAGCTTCATCGCTCATGCCGACCCGGTGGATAACCCAAAGGTGCGGATCGTGGACTGCGCCTCGGGCGGCCAGGTCGCGACCTTGTGGGTTAATAATTCATTCGGGAATTGGTCGCGCTGCGACGGCCTGCTCGCCAATGAAGGCGTCACGCCCGAGCAAGTGCAGGTTATCTTGTGGCATGACGTGAACGACCTGGGGGCGACCGTCTCGCTAGATCCAAACACCACCTGCTCGACGCTCATGACATTCGACGGCTCGACACCCGATGCATGCAGCTATATTCACCATACGGCGGAGGTCGTCCGGTTCGGTAAAACCTGGTTTCCCCATATCCAGCAAATGTTCCTCAACAGTGCTGGGTATAATGGGTATGCGAGCGGTCACGAGCCTTTTTCTTACGAGAACGGGTTTGCGGTGAAGTGGTTAATCAAAGCCCAGATGGACCAGATTGCATCGGGAGGCACAATAAAGAATCTCGCCGCCGGTGATCTGTCGTATGCGGTAGCTCCGTGGCTGGCCTGGGGGGATTATGTTTGGGCAAGCGGTAGCACTCCGCGAAGCGACGGCTTGACGTGGCTGCCGAGTGATTATCTATCGGACATGATCCATCCCTCACAGGCGGGAGTGTTGAAATCCACACACTTGATGATGAACTTTTACTTCACGAGCCCCTATACGCCGTGGATCAAGTAGCGAGAGGTTTACATGAGACGTCTGTTTGCTAGCTTGGCACTGATTTGCAGTTTGGTTTCAACCGCATACGCCGGAGGTCTGGTCGCCGGTCACGGCCAAGTGGCCGACTCCCAGGAGGATATCGGCTCAATCGCCATTGGCGGCATCCTATTTACCGGAACCTCCCAATTCGACTTGCAGGTTGTCATCGTCGATAACTTTGTGCTGGATGCGGTCAACTGCAATCTACGTAATCCGGCCGACCTTCATGTCGGCCCCTCAACTGCGGTGCCGGGAGGTACAAAGCGGGTAATCACTTTCGTGCCCTCTCCAGGGGAATGCTTCGATCAACTATTGGGAACCGAGATCGATGAAAGCCGCGGGCGCATATCGTTTTGGGAGTACCAGAGTGATATTGGCCCCCGAACGATCTGGATCGGCAAGGACATCAAGTGCTTTGTAGACGGCTTCCATGATTTCGAGGGGGGCCAGAATGCGGTGCTGACGAATTTCTGAAAGGCCACGGATTAAGTAAATGGCTATCGCATTGAAAGACACGCCCCGATTCGAAGATCAACTGGTCACGTACCAGAATCAAAAACTCTGGTGGCTCTTGATCGGCGCTAGCGTCCTGCTTTGCGCCGCGCTCACGGTGATCGCGGTGCAAGCTCTGCGGCCGGGGCCGCCGCCTTACGTGCTGGAAATCAACAAGGCTACCGGCGAGCCAATCGGCGCGGTGGCTCCGGTGCTCGGAACCCAAATCATTCCGGATCCGGCAATCCGTTGGGAGCTCAAGGAATTCATCGAGTACGCCTTTCGGGTCGACAAGGATTTCGACGAGGAGAAGGCCGCGGCCCCACCATGTTTACGCCACAGTAAGCGGCGCCGCTGCTCCTCGGGCGAAAGCGATGAAGGCGCATATCGAGCAGGCAGATCCAGGAGCGGGGCAATCAACGGCAAAGCTTCAGCGGGCTTAAGTCCCGCTTGCATCACTCTGGACTCCAATTGCGCGAGTGACTCATCGAGCTTGTTCCGCAATGCCAGAAGCTCGCGGAGCATTTCAGCAACCGTGTAGAACGGTGAGTTCTGAAAAAACGGCGTAGCTGCGGCCTCTATCCATATATGCTGCGTAGCCGAGATCTGTTCGCGAAAACGTTGCAGCAGACGCGATTTGCCGATGCCTGGCTCCCCGAGAACCACCACCACCTGCCCTTCGCCCTCAAGTGCACGTTCCCAACTTCAATGAAGCTAGTAAGATGGTTCTCATGATTGGCGGCCGCCATCCGTTGAGACTTTTGCGGTTGGCTTTTGCATCAGTCGCCGTGGCGATGTTCGCGCCCGGCTGCTCCAGCCAACACGATTCGCTTCCGGAGGTTGGAACTGCCGAGGAATATGTCGCGCACCGCCAGAATAACACCTCCTTGAACAGTTACAGTCCTTACGGCCCCTGTACGGCGTTTGATCCATATTGTTGCTTTACGCTGTATTGGTATCCGGGGCCCATCTATTACTTTGCAGACAGTGACGGCGACAACGATTGTGATGACGGCAACTGCAGCAACTTTAGAGAGGTCGGTCATCACAAACCGCCGGTGGTTTCCCGAGCAGAACGGAACCCACCTGTGATAGCGACGTCTTCGACGACATTACCGAAGGCATCGAAAGGATTCGGCAGCAGAGTGTCATCAACGGGCTCAGCACCGTTCAGTAGTAGTTTCGGCAGAGGAGCCTTTGGAGGACACGGTCATCGGTAGGCGACCGATTTCTGGTCGCGCTTGGCTACAGAGAAACTTGCGCGAGAGTGGCCACTGCTTCTTAGTCATCTGTCCACGTTGATGCTTGCCGCCCTGCTATACCTGGGCGCGGCGATTGCGTGACCGTCTATCGCTGCGTTGGAAGTGTCGAATCGCGTGAAGCGCAGGATTACCCGTTATCATTATTCAGAGCATCATCACCATCGTTTCTTCGGCGGCATCATCGCCAGTCCCGGTTATTGTGACCCAAAACCCGAAAGTATGCCGGGCATAAGTTGAGAGAAGGGCTGGAGGTGTGGTATACCCGTGGCGCTGGAGCGGAGCCGAACAGAGTCTGCCATCGCTTCCGCAGCTCCCCGGGCCTGAGCTGCTTGAGTTGTTCCAGCTGTTTTTCGAGGCTTTGCGCCGGTTTCGGTATCTTTGAAAGTTTCTTCATAGTCGCCCGCTCCTATCGGGTGACATCCACACATTGCTCGATTCCGCGCATACATCCAGTCCCTGAGGCGTAAAACTGATCCAAAAAAGCGGCGCAAGGTCTCCAGTTGGATAGCTTTGAGCGTGCGACCCCAGGAAAACGGCAACCCTAAGTCGCCTGAGAGTTCGAATTGACTGCGCTCCGGCAGCCAGTCTTCGGATTTTAAACGTCCAGACCCTTCGACTTCAGTAGGGAGCGGGCTCCGCATTGCCGCGGCAGCCATCGCCTTTTCGAGTGATCCGGTATCGGCTGGTACGGTTGCTCGCGGGTTATTTCAGGAACGACGCCCATTTCAGCCGCTAAGCTAGCCGTAATATCGCGCGGTTCAATGGGGGTGGGTGTGCAGAAAGAGCGGATACAGATAGCTCTGTGCCTTCATCGTGCACTGCTGGCCACTCATCGGAACCGTGACGTCCGAATCGTCTTTGCCGTCGAGCTGGTTGGGTCGCAGCCCCTTCAGGAAAACGATTCGGTTGATTTTGGCTGTTTTCATTCGAGCCGGATGCAAATGTTCCTTTACATAGAGGTGCAAATGTCACTTAGCAGAAAATCCGATTCCTGAGCGTCCACAAAGCACTCTCCTCCGGGCACAGGCTTTGCTCCGAATCGGCTACAGAGAGCAAACACAAATTAACTAGCTGACCAGTTCTTGGAATTTAGACTATAAACCCGGAAGCCCGATCCAATCCGTTTCGCGATTGGGGCGAATGGTCGACCGCAGCCTTCTGAGCGAGACCCAATTAACAGGACCCGGTGCGTCGGTGTGGAGATCGAACCGACTCGTGCGAACAAGAACAAGTGCTCGCGCTCATTGCAACGTGCCGAACGCCACGCGGTGACCCACGCCGCACTGCAACTCCCGCTATCTCGATAGCTGATTGAGGCGGAGGCCGAATCCACTTGTCAAGACACCTAGACGACGTCTCAAAGGAACATACTTGCTTAAGGAGATACTCACCATGTCAAACGTAGGTTCTCTTCCAAATCCTGGAGCGCCTTGCATTCCACCGGGCGTCGCAAGCCCAAGTCATGAATTCGATGCGTTTCATTACAGCTTCGGAATAGCGAGACAGAATGCAGTTGCAACCGGGTCCGTCTCGCACCCGGATAACGGCGACGAAGCTCGATACCAGGATAAGTCAGGGACCTATAGCAAAGGCCTCAAGCAAACTGGACCTGGCCTGGTGGACCTGGCAACTTTTAACAAATTTAGATCGGCGTATTCCGCATCCGGCAATGGTGACCTCCAGTCGCTCGGCACGCTAATCGGCACGCCGGGAAGCAGCTTTAGCAAACTCAATGGCCCGCAGGGGGCTTTCGCACTCTCGCTGGCCGGTGCGGATTTGCGCACCTTCGTCTCGCCGCCGGCGTTCGCCGTCCGCTCAAAGGAGTATGCCGTCGAACTGGTCGAACTGTATTGGGCTTCTCTACTGCGCGACGTCCCATTTTCAGAGTATGAGGTCAATGCCACGGCAATCGCGGCGGCGAATGAGCTCGATTCTTTCGGTACGGCGTATAAGGGCCCGCGAGACTCGACGGGAAAGGTTACCCCGAAGACGCTGTTTCGCGGTGGACTTACAGTGGGTACGACCCAGTATTTCGGCGGACAACTGGCCGGGCCGTACATGTCACAGTTCTGTGTACAACCGACGGCTCTAGGTGCACAAAAGATCAATCAAATGACCACAACTTACACCGCCGGTATCGATTTCATGACCGATTTTCCCGAATGGCAAAACATCCAAAACGGCGCCATCCCTAAGGACATGGTTACGACGGATCCCGTGGCGAGATTTCTGTGGGATGGACGCGCACTGGCAGCTTATACTCACGTCGACCAACTCTATCAGGCATATCTGGTTGCCTATCTTTCGATGAGCACCATGGGCGTGAAACAGAATCCGACGTCGCCGTACACCACTTATATAAACGAAAAGCCTTTCGGCACATTCGGCGGCCCAGACATTGCCGCAACCCTTGGTGCCGTGGCTCGGGAAGCTCTCAACGCGGTCTGGTATCAAAAGTGGCTGGTGCATCTCCGTCATCGGCCGGAATCGGGTGGCGGAATTGTCCATATCCTGAAGACCCCGGGCCTAGGGTCGATCCTCAAAACCGCGACGGGATTCGACACTTTGGACAATGCCGTGCTCGATTCTCTGGCGCTAAAGCTGAGTAACGTGCGATACGGCAGCTTCCTTCTGTCCCAGGCATTTCCGGAGGGGTCGCCCACGCATCCGGCTTATCCGACCGGTCATGGCACGGTGGCGGGAGCGTGCATCACGGTACTGAAGTTCTTCCTGGACTGCGATCAGCCTTTTGCCACGCTATCAGTGCCCGTTCTCGAATCGGATCCGGACGGCCTGTCGTTGGTGCCCTATGTGGGAGTAGACAAGTCCGGTATGACAGTCAACGGCGAACTCCACAAATTGGCGCACGACATATCGTTTGGACATGGGATTCACGCCGGCATTCATTGGCGCAGCGACTCGGACTCGTCGATTCTTTTGGGAGAAGAGGTGGCGCTGAAGTATCTGCAGGATCAGGCCTACGGCTACAACGAAAAGATCAGCATCAAACTAAGAAAGCTGGACGGCTCGATGCACACCATCAGCAATTGAGACGAGTCCTTAAGGATATTTCATCGACCAAGTGGCGCCTGGCATGTGTCGATGAGGTGCTGGAAAAGCAGAGCGCAGCTGTTTGTGTGGCGCACACTACGGATTTGCTGCAACTTCCGGCAGGCGATCGTTATCCAGCCATCGCGTTGACTCCTGAGCAAAGGCGCCGACGTTGCTGGCCACACTTACGGGATGGGTATTCGGTGCGGCCAAATTGCAGCCCGTCGTGATAGTCGTTGAAGACCTCCACTGGCTCGATCCATCAACACTGGAACTTGTCCAACTGCTCGGCGAGCAGGGTGTGACGGCACCAGTGATGTTGATCTGCACGGCTCGTCCTGAATTTCATGGCCAGTGGCCGATGCGCGCTCATCACACGCAAATCACGCTCAATCGGCTGAGCACGCGCAACGTACGAGAGATGATAACCCTGGTCGGGGCGCGCAATGCCCTCGCCGGTGAGAATATCGAAGCAGTTATCGAACGCACCGGCGGCGTTCCGCTGTTTGTCGAAGAGTTGACGCGCGCGGTGCTGGAGAGTGGCGGCGTCAAGCTCAGCGCGCGCGCAATTCCGGAGACACTGCACGACTCATTGATGGCGCGCCTGGACCGGCTCGGCTCAGCCAAAAGTATGCTCCAGCTCGGCTCCGTAATTGGCGGCGAGTTTTCCTACGAATTGCTGCGTGCGGTGCACGCAGACAGCGAATCGGAGCTTGAAAGTGAGCTGCGCAAACTAACTGAGGCCGACCTGCTCTACATTCGCGGTCTTGCACCGGACGCGACTTACCGGTTCAAACATGCCCTGATCCGTGATGCCGCCTACGAAGCGCTGCTCAAAAGCCGGCGCAAAGAATTGCATGGGCTGATAGCGCACACAATGGAGGAAAAATTCCCCGATATCAAACAGGCGCGCCCTGAAGTGCTCGCCCGTCATTGGACCGAGGCAGGCGAGATTGAGCCCGCGATTGCCGAATGGACGAGAGCAGGCAAGGCCGCCGAAGGACGCAACGCCTTTGCCGAAGCCGAGCAGAGTTACGGGCAGGCCTCAGCGTTGCTGAACCTGCTGCCGCGATGACATCATCTGCATATCTCTCAAACGGCACCGCTGGGTGCGCCTGGCGCATCCAGTCGTCGAAAGCGAGGTGCAGAAAGATGTTGGCCAGCAAGGGACTGCTTACTCCTGAACACAAAAGATAACTTCATCTTCGAGCGGGCGCTCAGGTACCGATAGGTGCGTTGATGCGTGTCATATATGCCTCAGGCAGCACCCAAGTCGAGCACCTGTGTGACCTTCTCATCAATGATTTTAGGCAGACTGGCATGAACTTGAGCCAGCAGGTAGACGCGACCGCCCAGAGATTGCGAGGTGATATCGACGTTGCGTTGGCTGAGAAGGACACATCGTTCGCGGAGCGCTCGGCCGCAATGCAAGGACAAACCCTGGCGGAGCAGGCAGATGCGGAGCTTACGCTTGTGAACGCACAGGCGATCCATGCACTCAAGGCTTTGAAGACGGCGAATCAAGATCTGGTAAAAGCTCTGACGGAGCAGCAGTACAATGCCGCCGACATCGAAAATCTCGGCGCACAGATAAACATGCTCGCGACTGCGATCAAAACCGTGAGCGCGCGTTAACTATCCGTCTAGCCACAAAAGGAGAACGGCCATGGCTATTGGTGATGATCTCCATAATCTGGCATCGTCTCTGTTGAAGCTCATGCACGCGACTGACTCGATTCAGGAGAAGATCGCTCTGCGGCGGCAATTGACCGCGGTTCTGGAGGAGACCGAGCGCATTATCGGTGTGAATATCGATACCGCATCTGCCGAGTATGCTGCGGCCACCCGCGGGATGGCCGGCGCGAGCGCAGCGATCAACGCCGCACTTGAGGATCTCTCCAAAGTTGCTGCGACGATAGAGACGGTCGCAAAGACGATCGATCTGCTCAGCAAACTCGCCGCCCAAGCGGGACTCATTTGACCCGCGTAGACCGTGATATGCAGACCGGCAGTCAGGAGCTTTGACGCTTAATATGAGGTTCTTACCTTGCTGAGAATTGGAACGGACCGTCTGTAGAGAAATGAACGGCCGCAATAAAGCCATTGATGACGCAATGGAACATGGAAGTCATTAACAAGGAGTTGGCCGATGTTCAACTTCGACCGCGAAAAATTCTTGGATAGTTGTCGATCACTTGGACCGCTAAGCCGTGACCTCGGCGGCGCATTTGACTTTCTTCTTGGTTGCATCGAAAAAGATGACCGCTTCCCCGGAACCGATATAGACCGACGAGAACTTGCCTACTGTCTTGCGACGTTCTGGTGGGAAACCGCACATACGATGCGGCCGATCGATGAGCACGGTTCGGACAGCTACTTCGATAACCGTTATGGTCCACAGACGGGCAAGGGCCAGGAACTTGGCAATACTCAACCGGGCGACGGGCATCGTTTTCACGGGCGCGGATACGTTCAACTGACTGGCCGGAATAACTACGGGCGTGCCGGAAGTAAGTTGCGTGTCGACTTGGTGGCTAACCCTGATCAAGCAAAGGAGCCTTCATTGGCCTACCAGATAGCCATCGAGGGAATGAGAGACGGGTGGTTCACGGGCAGGAAATTGTCGCAGTTTATCCGAGATGGTGCTAATCCCGACTACGAGAACGCACGAACTATCATCAACGATCATGATAATGCTTCAAGTATTGCCCAGCTTGCGCGCCATTTCGAAGATGCTCTTCTGGCAGCAAGCTCCGGAATTGCCGCACCTGCGCCTCCACCCGTAGTCCGGCCGTCATCGACCGTGCCAAACGGCCTCTCGGAAGTGGTGAACCAGTTTGGAGATCCCCGCCCGCTCGTGAACGAGAAAGAGAAGTGGGAAACGCAGGCGCTCGCGGTCGTCCCTCTGACCAAGCCGCTCATCTATGCCGGAGATCCTTCGCAACCGATAACCCGGGTTCGTGCACACAAACTTCTGGTTCAGCATTTGGCGGAGACGCTCATGGCCTGCCTCGATGCCGGGGTGCCGCGGGAAAGATTGAAATACGGCGGGTGCTACTCATGGCGCACAAAACGGGGAAGCAGTGCACCCAGTCTCCACACCTGGGGGATCGCGGTGGATCTGGAGACGGCTGAGAATCCACTGGGCGAGCGGTGGGTCGATGATGGACGCCGGCTCGATCCGCGAATTATCAAGACCTTCAAGGCGAACAGCTGGTTCTGGGGAGGCGACTTTCATGGGCGGCCGGATCCGCAGCACTTCCAATGGGCAACCGGTGT
>Ga0306920_100000708_pt1 | contig 39771 bp, 41 predicted proteins | sample flu12Cox44000170_FD_204666 | JGI IMG/M metagenome (GOLD analysis project Ga0306920, IMG submission 204666) | Lab enrichment of tropical soil microbial communities from Luquillo Experimental Forest, Puerto Rico - flux4day.12C.oxic.44.000.170 (v2)... | ecosystem: Environmental > Terrestrial >... | reverse complement strand
GCCGCTTTCATGGTTTCCAAAGGGGCGGCATTTGCCACCGCTTTCATAGGTAATTTTGGGCAGTCGATACACCTTCACTTGACCCGTTGCCCCGCGTCTCTTCTTTGTGCGGTAAATCAGCCGCCTAACGAGTAGCACCGCGAGTTGCCTGCGAACGGTCTCCCGATCCATACCCCATGTGGATGCGATCCGTTCCACTCCCGGCCAAGTGTAGCCCTTCGCGTTAGCGTGGATCGCGAATGTCACCAGCACCACTTTGGCTGTCCTAGCTAAGTCGTCTTGATCGTATGCCCATTGGAGCGCACGAATGTTGATCGACTGGCTCACTCCCCAATCTCCATGCGCCTGCCGACCTTGATTCCACCAGGGGATTCGTTAGGTTGCATCGCTAATTCTTTTTCGCCGCGCTGTTCTTTCCGGGATTGCGCGGCGAAGTTTTTTTATTGGTTTAAGAAACGATCCAGTTCCTGAATCGGGAAAACCAAATGGCGCAATGCGCGATTCGGACGCAGCAAACCGCGCTTGATTAGCCGGTGCATCGTCGGCACGGACAGGCCGCCAAGATATTGCGCGGCGGGTTTGAGTTTCAGTGCGCCGACAGATTGAGTCGGCGCGGTGGCGATTTTCTCTTCAACGCCGTTCGCTTGGCGCTTTCCGCTTTTTTGCATTGGAAGAAAACATGATTTCTAAGGACGACATTTTTAGGTCCGCCGTCCAAAACCAACCGTCATGTTCTTTCCTTGCCCTTTGCGTCAGGCGCGGTTCACTGAAACGCTCGGAGCTACTGCTTTACATAGCACCATATTCTCACGGAACATTTAAGACGCGCAAGAGCGAATTTGAGCAATTGTTTCCGTGCAGCGTCACCTACGCATTAGCCGTGAGCGGGATTACGTTCTGCGGTTGCTCGGTGCTCATTAGCAACGCCATGCGATCCGAGTGCTCGCTTCGCACATGGCTATACGTTTGCAGAATCAGTTTGCCGCCGTCCCTGTGTCCCTGCCATTTGGCAATCGTTTTCACGTCAGCACCAAGCTCGATTGCGCGGGTGATAAACATTCGGCGCAAACTGCGATGCGTGAACTGTGGTAGCTCCAAGCGTTTGCAAGCATTCGCCAACGCCTTACGCGCTTCGTTAATAGGGAATAACCGCTCGTTAGGCTTTTTGCCGTTGCACAGTTTCTCTACCAGTGGCCGCACTTGTGGATAAATCGGGATGACAAATCCGGTGTCGGTTTTGTGGCGGTAAACGATGATGCGACCGGATTTCAGATCAACGTCGCACCGCTTGATCGCAGCACCTTCGGCCTGTCCTAATCCGGCCAGTCCTAAAAACTCAATGAAATCGCCCGATAGCTCTGCTTCACGGTTGAACCGTTGTGCCCGAATGTCGGCCACGATTGATTGGAACTGCTCGAACGTTGGCGTGAGCCGGATTGGTTTGCTGCGCTTGCGGTAGGTCAGACCTTTGGCCGGACTTTCCAGAATGATTCTGTCGGCAACGGCCATATCTAGCGCATCGCGAATCACGGTGAGCGCGGCATTGTAATAACTCGCGCTCTGGTCGCCGTAGTGCTTCGCCAGCCATGTCGCGACGTGGCTCGGTTTCACCGTGCGCAACGGCAAGCTGTCGATCCCAAACCACGTCGCTTTGAGCTTCGCGATTGTGGCGCGTTTCTTTTCAAGCGTTGAATCAGAGCCGGTGAGCGTGCCCGCATAATCGTCAAGCGCTTTCCCAAAGCTGGTGTTGCCCTTGCTGGCGTCGGTGCGCTCCAAATCGTCTTTGAACGTGCGCAGCTTGCGCCTTGCCAGCGCCAAGTCATCGGTGCCCAACTTGCGGCGGTAGAGCTTGCCGCGAAAGCGCACCCGTGCAAAGTAGTGGCCGGACGGATTGTAACGATACAAACCATGCTCGCGCTTAATTCGCGTCCAAACGTTGTTTAAGGCCATAAGAGATAACATAAAGTATCCTAAGACAGTGACAATGACTAATTTGTATCGTGGCCGAAATAGTTATAACATCCTAAATGTAAGTGATTTATCCAGCGTAGCTCAGTGGTAGAGCGGTCGGCTGTTAACCGATTGGTCGTAGGTTCGAATCCTACCGCTGGAGCCAATTGCGATGTTCTGGGTGTACATTCTTCAAAATCCAGCCGGACACTTCTATATTGGTCACACAAACAATCTGGTCGGGCGGATTTGTAGTCACAATCGAACCGATAAGATTTCCGGTAAGTTCACACGTAAAAATGGTCCATGGATCCTAGTATGGTCCGAAGCGTGTCTGGACCGCTCAAGCGCGATGCATCGCGAGCGCGAAATCAAGAATTGGAAATCCGCGCGCCTGATTCGGGAGCGTCTGTTGAAAATGAAAACGTAGCGCAGTGGTAGAGTCCCGACGCAGTCGGGATTAACCGATTGGTCGTAGGTTCGAATCTTACCTCTGGAGCGAAATTTTATATCGCTTCGCCACGAGTGGCACCGGCGTGGCCTGACACAAAAAAGCGCAGTTTAGGAAGAAATTTGGTTGCGGGGGCTGGATTTGAACCAGCGATCCCGCAGGCGCGGGATTATGAGCCTGACCGCACGATTCCAATTAATCGATAAAATCCATCGCCTCCCTTTGTCGCTTGAGAAGAAGCTCGAGTTTTCGTGCATCCGAAAGATTCTTGTCTGCGCTTTGCCAAACCAATTTCCACGGTCCCTTACCGTGACTCCATTTAGACATGCCGATGTTGTGTTGTGTAATTCTTCGCTCCACATCGGATAAACCAGTATAGACTTTTTCGGCGCGGTTCTGGATGACGTAAACGCGATAAATCATCGCGATCCATAAAGAAATTGGTTGCGGGGGCTGGATTTGAACCAGCGACCTTCAGGTTATGAGCCTGACGAGCTACCAGGCTGCTCCACCCCGCGCGATGAAAATACTTGGGACGTCCACTCTCTGCAAATCGAAAAACCGTCCAATGAATGAAACGCGTTTGTTTTTCGCCACATCGCGACTTCGTTGAATAGGTGAGCGGAAAAATTCTTGTCGGCACGGCGAGTTGGTCGGACCCGGGTTTTGTGGAGCGCTGGTATCCGAAGAAACTGCCGGCTGGCGACCGGTTGCCCTGGTATGCGCAGCATTTCGATTTGGTCGAGGTAAACTCGACATTCTATTCCGCGCCGGAGCCGCGAATGGTGGAGCGCTGGTGCGCTGCGACGCCGAATGATTTCACGTTCGACATAAAGTTGCACCAGTTGTTTTCGTTTCACTCAACGGCGGCAAAGCTGTTGCCACCGGATTTACAACGCCGCGCGGAGACGGACGCGAAAGAAAAGGTCAAACCGACGCGAGACGTGCAAGAGGCGCTGCTAAAAGTTTTTTTGCGTGCAACCGCAATCTTTCGCAGTGCAGGAAAAATGGGTGTGTTGCTTCTGCAACTTTCACCGGCGTTTTCCCCCCGGAAACACGAGTTGAGTGAACTCGAGCCGCTGATCGAGATGCTGAATGGGTACGAGCTGGCGATTGAGTTTCGAAACCGGAATTGGGCAATCGGCGATCAACTGCAATCGACAATTAATTTTGTGCAGAAGCATGGAGCGATTTTTGTAAACGTGGATGCGCCCGCATCGGACCATTTCACAGTGATGCGATCAGATGTGGACGAAGTGACAAATTCCAATGTCGCATACCTGCGTCTGCATGGGCGTAGCGCGAAAGCTTACATCACGGGCAAAACCGTGGCGGCGCGTTTCGACTACGATTACAACGAGAAAGAAATTGCAGAGGTTGCGGAGCGCAGCAGAAAACTCGCAAGAGAAGCGCGCGAGTTGCATGTGATTTTCAACAACAACAATCTCGATTACGCGCCACGCGCGGCGCTTCGTCTACGCAAGGCGCTCGGCCAAATCGTTAATGGACCGGAGGAGACACTGGAGTTGTTCTAGCTCACAGAGAAAACGTCCAACGCTCCGCGGCGAGTAAAGCGCAACATTGCTGCTAGCACTGACGCTCGCGATTCTGTGATTCGATTTTGGGCGTTCGACGTTTTCTGCCAAATTGGGTGACGTTGAAGCCACAGAAAATACAGCAGCCAGGCGAACCCGTCTATGAATCGCGTCTGCCGAAGCCGCTCGCGCGAATGAAGAGTTGGTTGGTTGCGCATCATATGACGTTGATGGCGATCGCCGATACTCCGCACTCGATTGCTCTCGGCTCGGCCATCGGGGTTTTCTTTGGTTTTACGCCGCTCTATCCTCTGAAGACGCTACTCTCGATCGCTGTGGCGTGGATTTTTCGTTGCAACAAGGTCGCAGCCGCGATTGCGGTCACGTTGCACGACGTCATGATCTGGGCCATGCCGGCGATCTATGTCGCCGAATACCAGTTTGGTTGCTGGATACTGAATCGGCCAGTGGCGCACCGGGTACACTTTCGTCAGTTTCGACTGCACGATTACGTGCACTGGCATGTGTTTTCACAGGTCATTTGGCCCACGTTCTGGCCTGCCTTTATCGGTTCGCTTTTCCTGGCCGTTCCGTCCGCCATCGTTATCTATTTTCTTATGCGTTTGCTCATTAGTCGCGCTCGCACACTGCAGAAAACGTAGGTGGAACGCGGCCTCCGAGCGCGTTGGGACCAAATGCGGCGCTGGTTGCTCGGTATTTGCGCCTGTGGCGAATAATCTGGCATCGTCTTCGGAGAAGCCGATCCACCTTTGCTCAAAGAACGCATCCGAACCCGTTTGCGAATCAGAATGCGCCGATTAAGGTGCTGCCGTTCCGGGGGATCTTATGCGTTTACCACGTCGATTTCTGATCGTTTTCCTCGCATTTTTTGCGAGCGCCTCTGTTATTCGTTCGGCGGTAGCGGGGCAGGCATATCTCATTGCCGACGCGCAAACCGGCTACATTTTGGAAGAACAAAAATCGAGGGACAAGCTGCAGGTCGGTAGCCTTACAAAGATTGCGACGGCGTGCGTGGTGTTGGATTGGTCAGAAAGGAAATCCGGCGATCTCAATGCGGCAGTTACCATCCCGCCGGAGGCGTTTCAAGGGACAACGGAAAACAACATCGGCTTTCAACCGGGTGACAGCATCACGTTGCGCGATCTCCTTTACGCTGCGCTTGTGCAATCGGACAATATCGCCGCTGCCACGCTGGCCTATCACGTCGGTTCGCGGTTGGAAGCAGTTGAAGCGGGTGCGAAAATGACACCGACGGACCTATTCGTCGCTCAGATGAACGCGCTGGCGAAACAGTTGAAGATGGAGCGCACGCGTTTTGTCAATCCTCACGGAATCGATTGGAAAGTGAAGCCGCTGCCGTATTCAACGGCGGAAGACATGGCGCGTCTCACCCGATACGCGATGAACAAGCCAAGCTTCCGCTTTTATGTGTCGCAAAAGGAACGCCAGATTTCATTCAATCGCCAAGGTCATCAGATGAACTACGTGCTTCGCAATACCAACGAACTTCTGGGCAAGAATGGAATCGACGGAGTAAAGACAGGGCGCTCTTCGCGCGCTGGCGATTGTTTGATTTTGTATGCAAACCGCGAGTCGGAAGTTGTTCGCAACGGCCAGATGGAGACGGTTTATCCGCGCCACCTAATGGTGGTGCTCCTTGGCAGCACTAACCGGTTTGGAGAAGGCTTGGCGTTGATGCAACGCGGCTGGCAGTTATACGATCAATGGGCGACTACGGGGCGAATGGCGGATCCGAAAAAAATCCTTTAATTTCGCTTCTGCGAAAATGAAACCGCGCATTGGTGTTCTGACCAGCGGTGGGGATTGTCCTGGACTGAACGCGGTTTTGCGCGCCGTCGTGCTCGCGGCGGACAAACTCGGTTGGGAAGTCATTGGTTTTCGTGATGGATTTGAAGGGCTCTTATCGCCTGGCAATCACGTCATCCTTGATCGGCAAGCTGTAAACGGAATCATGGCGCTGGGCGGGACGATCCTCGGTACCACCAATCGCGGCCATTTCGTCGCGAAAGTCGGCGCTGGCAATCGAACAATTGTTCCCGCGAAAATCATTGCAGACGCCAGGAAGATTTTGGAAGACCTCGGCGTGCAAGCATTGATCGTCGTTGGCGGTGACGGCTCGCTGGTGACTGCGCAGCAGTTGCAGGAGGCGGGCATCAACTGCATCGGCGTACCAAAGACCATCGACAACGATCTTGAAGCGACAGCAACCACGTTCGGTTTCGATTCTGCCGTTGACGTTGTAGTGGATGCGCTGGACCGGTTACACACCACCGCGACCAGCCATCGGCGTGTCATTGTGGTCGAAGTGATGGGTCGGCACGCGGGCTGGATCGCGTTGCAAGGCGGCATCGCGGGTGGCGCCGATATAATTTTGATTCCCGAAATCCCGTTCGATAACGAAAAGATCGCGAGCGTGATTACTTCGCGCGAAGCAGCCGGTTACCTTGGAACTGTAGTTGTCGCTGCGGAAGGCGCGCGACCGAAACACGGCGAACAAGTGAAACGCGACGTGGAAGGTGGCGAGTTTCGGTTAGGTGGTATTGGCGAAATTGTCGCCCGCGAAATCGCGAAGCGCACGGGTAAAGAAACACGTTGTTGCGTGCTTGGTCATCTCCAGCGCGGCGGCGCGCCGACGACTCTGGACCGCATTCTTGCGACACGTTTTGGAGTTAAAGCCGTCCAGTTAGCGAACGAGGGACATTTCGGGTCGATGGTGAGTTACCAAAACTACCAGGTGCGGCACGTGCCGATCGCCGAAGCAGTCAATCGCCTGAAGCTTGTCCCGCCGAACGGCGAGTTGGTGCAAACCGCGCGCGATGTCGACATTTCCTTCGGTGATTAATCGTAGTCATCTCGAGCGGAGCGCAGCGTAGTCGAGAGATCCCGTGATGCTACCCTCTGGTCGTTCAACGGGATTCCTCGACTTCGCTCGCAATGACATGCTGCTACAATGAAACTCATCTTCGCCTGATGACGCAAACTCCTGCGCACGCGCAAAGCACGAACTCAGTGCTGATGATCCGCCCTAGACGGTTTTATCCCAATCCAGAAACGGCGGCAGATAATGCGTTCCAACGTGATGCGAATCGCGACTTTGATGCGTTGACGCTGCTCGCGAGAAAGGAATTCGACGCGGCTGTGCAGACGCTCCGCGCCGCGGGAGTGAACGTGCACGTCTTTGAAGACACAGCTGAGCCGGAAAAACCAGACGCGGTTTTCCCTAACAACTGGATCTCGACGCATCATGATGGGCGGATCGCCCTTTTCCCGATGTATTCCGCCCTGCGGCGGCGTGAGCGTCGGTCGGACATCATCGATGAACTGCGTAAGCACTATCGAGTCAGCGAGGTGATCGATTACTCGGCGTTTGAGAATGAGGGTCGCTGCCTGGAGGGCACAGGCAGTCTTGTGTTCGATCACCTGAACAAAATTGCGTACGTCTCGCTCTCAAATCGCTCCAATCCGAAGGTGATCCAACGCTTTGCCGATGATTTCGGTTATGAGCCGATCACCTTCACCAGCATCGGGTCCAATGGCCAGGCAATCTATCACACCAACGTGATGATGTGCATCGGCACGCCCTTCGCGATGATTGGTCTGGAGACGATTTCGAACAAAGCCGAGCGGCAAGCGGTGCGAAATCGGTTGGAGGAGACCGGAAAGGAGATCGTCGAGCTATCGGCAGATCAAATCGCGGATTTCGCGGGCAACGCCATTGAACTACACGATTGGGATGGAGAGAAACTGCTGGTGCTTTCTGCTCGCGCCGCTCGAGCCTTGGCTAAGGAACAACGTAGAAAATTGAGCCGCTACGCGCGACTCGTACCGCTTGAACTCCCAACCATTGAGCTTGGCGGTGGGAGCGCGCGCTGCATAATCGCGACGATTCACCTGCCACCGCGATTGTAGCGGCGCTTTGGATTTCCACTCGAGCGACGCCCTCGCGCACGATCGAAAGACGGTGTCGTCTCCCCTATGCTAATTCCCTTCGGAACAAACCGGAACTGCCGCGATCAAGCTGCCGGCGCTTGGCAAACCAACTGTTTACGGCGTCGGCAACAACAGTGCCTTGTCACATCAAGCCGTTAAGGGCGCGATCGGTATCGAGTCACAATCTCACGACAGTGCAATCCGCCTTACGATTGCTTGGAAACGTGGATGCCCGCGCAGACTCGCGAAATCTGGGTCATGCTGAATCCAGTCTCCTATAGAAACACCTGCTTCAAGCGCGCGTTCGAGTCCATCGAGAGCGTACTCGCTTTCGCCGAGCAGCGCCAAATTACATGCGGCGTTGTACAGGACTAATGGGTCATTCGGCGCCAGAGTCATCGCTTGTTGAGTCCATTGCTTGGAACGCTCGGTCTCTCCGAGCCTGATTAGTACACTGGCACCGAGACTGTACGGGCGCGCTTCGTCAGGGTTAAGCTCAAGATGTTTTTCGATCCATCCCACCGCGAGTTCATTCGCGCGGCGAGCTTCCTCTTCACAGCCCAGTTCGGTTAATGCCTGGGCTCTCAGCGGGCCGGATTCGTACTCGTCGGGTCGTACCGCGTGTGCTTTCTCGAACAGATCCGCAGCCTGTTCGATCTCGCCATATTCAAACATTGCCCGGGCGTAAAGATAGTAAGCTTCGTAAAGAGTCGGATCCTGTTTGATCGCACGCTCAAACGCAGTTGCCGCTTCTGAAAAACGCCGTTGAATTGCGAGCGCTTGGCCGACCGAAACATGCGCTTCCGCTGAGTTTGGATTCAGCTTTAGCGCACGCACGCTCGCGCGCTGCGCCTGTTCCAAATCTTCCGCGTTTCGTCCCCACCGGAAGAGATCCACATAAGCGTTGGCTAAACCGGCCCACGCCGCTGCGAAATTCGGATCGATGCTCACCGCCCGCTCGAACATCTGTCGGGCGAACTCCACGCTTTTCCGCGTCCATTTGTGATAAAGCTTGCGACCGCGAAGATAAAATTCGTATGCCTCGATGTTCGCAGTGGAGGGTTTGAGAAAGCGGACTTCCTCTCGTTCGGTGAGCGCCAGCCCTAACGACTCCAGTACGCTGCGCGCGATCTCGTCCTGGATCGCGAAGACGTCTTCAATCTCTCGATCAAAACGTTCCGACCAGAGTAAATAACCATTGCGGGCGTCGATGAGTTGCACGCTGATCCGGAGACGCTTTCCAGCTTTTCGAATGCTACCGTCCAGGAGCGTCTCGACGCCGAGCCGCCTACCGATCTCTCTCGCGTCCACGGTGGCTCCGCGAAAAGCGAAGCAGGATGTCCTCGCCGGAACGTGAAGACCGCCAACTTTACTGAGGGCGTTCAATATTTCCTCGGCAATACCATCACTAAAGTATTCCTGATCACGCTCCGCACTGAGATCGGCAAAGGGCAAAACAGCGATTGACCGAATCTTCTCTTTCCTTTCATGGGCACGTTCACCTCCCGCGTTTGAAATCCCCGATGCCGTGGGACTTTCCTCAAGAGTGACGGCGTACAGATCCATTAAACCGACGCCCTTCAGCCTCCTGTCACCTAACGGCTCGAACCGCAAGCCTCCGCGACCCCGAATTTGACGCCACACGTCCTCGCTGACGACAACCTGGCCAGGATCAACCGCAGCTTCAATCCGTGCAGCAGCATTGACGCAATCACCGTAGAGGTCGCCGTCTGCGTCGACGGCAACATCGCCAACATGAACACCGATGCGCAGATTGTGTGCACGACCATTTCTGCCTGACTCTTCCAGAAATTGCTGACTCAATGCGACTGCGGCGCGCACAGCCGTTTCAGTGCTTGGAAACTCGGCGAGAACCGCGTCCCCGAGAAACTTAACCACGCGACCCTCGTGACGTTCCACGATGCCACGAGACAGCGCCTGCAGGATTTCGATCAGTTGCAGCGCGCCGGGTTCATCTTGTGCAGCGCGCTCGCTGTAGCCCACAATGTCGGCAAACCAGAACGCGACAAGATGATGGGGCAGGGACGCTGTTGGCATTGGAACTCCGGGGCCACATCAAGTATGCATCGCGCCGACTACGGCAGCAACAGAGCCGGCTGCATCCATCTGGTAACAATGATGTCACTACGTGACAATCTTGCGATGGCATCTTGTCGATCTTATATTTAGCGACGCACTTTTGCATGAGAGAGTTAGGAGGTCATTATGCCAACGACAATTGCTGCTCCAAAAAAGAAAAAGACTCCGGCGGTGCAGGAAGATTTTTTGCCGCTGGAAGGGACGGATCACATCGAGTTTTACGTGGGTAACGCCAAGCAGGCGGCGCATTTTTATCAAAACGCGCTCGGTTTTCAGCCGGTGGCTTACAGCGGACCGGAGACCGGGGTGCGAGAGCGCGCCAGCTACGTGGTCCGGCAGAACAAGATCACGTTTGTTTTGACCACACCGCTTCGGGCGAAACATGCATTTGCGGATCACATTCTTAAGCATGGCGACGGCGTGAAATCGATCTCGTTAAAGGTGAAGGATGCGACCTCCGCCTGGAAGGAGACCACCAAGCGCGGCGGCAAAAGTTACATGGAACCGAAAACGCTAAAGGACGAGCACGGAAAAATTGTCCTGAGTGGAATCCATACTTACGGCGAAGTCGTTCACGTGTTTGTCGAGCGCGATGATTACACAGGTCCGTTTATGCCGACGTTTGTGAAATGGGAGCCATCGTTCCGCGCGCCGGAGACTGGGCTGCAGTACGTGGATCATTGCGTCGGCAACGTGGGATGGAATCAGATGAACCCGTGGGTGAAGTTTTATGAGCAAGTGATGGGCTTCCGAAATATTCTGACGTTCGACGACAAAGATATTTCCACCGAATACTCGGCTTTGATGAGCAAGGTTATGAGCAACGGAAATGGGTTCGTGAAATTTCCGATCAACGAGCCTGCTGAAGGCAAAAAGAAATCGCAGGTGGAGGAATACCTCGATTTTTACGATGGCGAAGGCGTGCAGCACATCGCGATGGCAACGAACAACATCATCGAAACTGTGACCGACCTTCAGAATCGTGGGCTTGATTTTCTTAAAGTGCCTTCGACTTACTACGACACGCTGCTCGACCGCGTCGGTCAGATCGACGAAGAACTGAATGCGTTGAAGCGGCTCGGTATCCTCGTCGATCGCGATGATGAAGGTTATTTGCTCCAGATTTTCTCCAAGCCCGTGCAGGACCGCCCAACACTCTTTTTCGAGATTATTCAACGCAAAGGCGCGAAGAGCTTCGGCAAAGGGAATTTCAAAGCGTTGTTCGAAGCCATCGAACGCGAGCAGGCGGCAAGAGGAAATTTGTAGTGATGAATGCCCACCCCTCACCTCAATCCTCTCCCCTTGAGGGGAGAGGCGGAATAAATATTCGAGTCAAATGGCCGCCGCGATTAGCGTGGGTCGCCTCGCCTCTTAAACAAGAGGAGAGAGGAAGGGTGAGGAGTCGTTCGAATTTGTAAAAAGGAGGATCGAAATGCCCTATTATCAAAAAGTTGGCGAGATACCGCGAAAGCACCACATCTGGTTCCATCGTAACGGTGCCGGACCGGGTTACAAAAATGAAGGAATATATTACGAGCACGTGGTCACGACCGAAGGTTTCAATGAAGCCTTTTCGATCCTGTATCATCTGCGGCCGCCAACGCGGGTGCGTAACGTGAAGCTCCTGAAATGCGAGGAGCTGAAGAAAGCTACTGAGAGCCCGTTGCGGCATCATCACCTGAAAACGGCAGATATTCCTCGCAAAGGAGATCTCTACACCGGCCGCATTCCGATTCTGTTCAACCAGGACGTGGTCGCGTATCGTGCGCGCCCTGAAAAGGCTTACGACAAATTTCAATATTATCGCAACGGCGGGGCAGATGAAATCGTCTTCGTATTCAAAGGTGGCGGCACACTCGAGTCCGTTTTCGGTAAACAGCCGTATCGCGCTGAAGATTACATTGTGATTCCGCGCGGCATTACGTACCGGCTCGTTCCGGACAACGTGGAAGAAGAAGATTATTTGATTCTCGAATCGGTAGGGCCCGTCCGAATTCCGCAGCGTTATCTGAACAAAGAAGGCCAGATCAAAATGGGCTCGCCATATTCCGAGCGCGACCTCCACGGCCCAACCGAAGCACTGACGATCGACAAAGATGAAGATACCGAAATCTTAGTGAAGGACGGCCCGCGCTGGACTCAGGTGACGATGGCGCATCATCCATTCGATGTCGTCGGCTGGGATGGCTACGTTTATCCGTTCAAGTTTAATGCGCAGGACTTTGAGCCCATTACCGGCACGGTCCACCAACCGCCGCCAATCCATCAGACGTTTGAGATTCGTGGTTATGTCGTCTGCACATTTGCCCCACGCATGCTCGATACGCATCCAGAGGCCGTCAGGATCCCGTGGGTGCACGATAACGTTGAGGCGGACGAAGTTTTGTTTTACGTGCGCGGCAATTTCGGGTCGCGTCGCGGGATTGAGCCCGCGTCGATTACCTTGCATCCGCGAGGGATTCCGCATGGGCCGCACCCAGGAACGATCATGGCGAGCAGGAACGCTACGCGAACCGAAGAGCTGGCGGTGATGTTCGACACGCAACATACGCTTGAGCTGACTGAGCAAGCTGTTGCGCTCGACGATCAAAAGTATCCGCAGAGCTGGTTAGATTGATTCGCAGCACAGGTTTCCAGCCTGTGGGGGCTCCGGGCATCTTGCCTGGCCAATCAACGCCTCGGCAGTGGGGAGGCCCGCCGGTGCCCAACCCAACATGGTTCTGCCACGTTTAGACGGTCACTCCTTGAGGCGGCTCCCAGTCGAGCTAAGTTAATCCAATGCGGGACGGAAACTCCGAAACCGAAACTGAGTTGCAAGCGGCTGAACGCCGCATCAGCAAGATTCCACGCTGTGGCGCTGCTCGGGTCGCGAGCATGGAGCAATCGTTTCTCGGCTTGCTCGAAGCCATTGGTGAGGACCCGCAGCGTGAAGGCTTGCTCAGGACACCGAACCGCGCTGCACGCGCGTTCGAATTTTTGACCGCCGGTTACAGGCAAAGCTTGGATGGAATAATCAACGATGCACTCTTCGAGTCCGAAGCCAGCGAGATTATTCTGGTCAAAGACATCGAGCTCTATTCGTTATGTGAGCACCATTTGATTCCGTTCATCGGCAAAGCGCACGTCGCTTACATCCCGAACGGCAAAGTGGTTGGCCTGTCGAAGACCGCGCGGATCGTGGACATGTTCGCGCGCCGGCTCCAGATCCAGGAGAACCTGACGATGCAAATTGCTGATGCGTTAATGAAGGCACTGCATCCCCGCGGCGTTGGGGTAGTCATTGAGGCGAAACATCTCTGCATGATGATGCGCGGGGTTGAGAAGCAAAACTCGGTTATGAAAACGTCCTGTTTACTTGGCGTTTTCAAAGAGGACGCGCGAACGCGTTCCGAGTTTCTCTCGCTGCTGAACGATTAAGTGCAGGGCGTCTGTGTCAGACGCCAATGGCCTTTGTTTGTTTAGCGCCGGGCGAACTGCTGGCTCAGCGCACCCAGTGCAAGAGCAGCAAGCAATAGCCCGAAGTCGCGCAGCGCAATGTCGAAGTACCCGGGAATCAGCAACAGATTGATTATGATTACCGCCAACCATGCGGCGACGACGTAAGCGAAAATTCGCGGTTTAATCGCAACGCCAAGTCCCGCCACAATCTCGATCACGCCCACGATGAGCATGAGTGTGTGTGCGGATATGGGCGAAATGTTCGTCACCACTCCAGGAAGATACTGATCCCAATTGACCAGCAGGTGGAAGAATTTATCCAGTCCGGCGAGGATAGGGGCAACGACGAACCCGAAATGAAGGATCCGGTATGCCTGATAAGCGGGCGAAGATTCGGCATTCTCCGCTGGCGTGCCGGATGCGGTTTGTATTTGAGCCGTGGTTGTATTCATAAGACAGAATTTTTCCAATGGTATTCTAATAAGTCAATATATTATTTGACTATTTAATCACTGATTAGGGATTCGAACGTCGGATGGTTAATGGACGCCTTTACCCGCTGAGAACCGCTATTTTATCTCAAACCGACAGGATGGTGTAGGTCCCCGGATGCAATGTTCTTTCACGGGCGAGCCAATCAATTCGGTCAGCAACGACTCCGCCAGCAGACATGCTTCGGGGTGATTCGCTGTCGCGGCAGCGATTGGACAGCCTTTGCCGTAGATGAAGTGCTTGCCATCTTCTTCCTGGAAAGTGGCCGTGCCACCCAACTCTTTGAGAACGCCGAGCGCAGCATCAATTCTTTGCCGTCGAGTTTTGCCGCGCAACTCGGGCAGATGTTCGTCGGCCACAGTTCGTCCTGCGGCGCGCATTCCTGCGCGCAAATTTCTTGGCTGAACCTGGCGCGAGAATATCGACATGAGAAGCGAGACCAGTCGCCCGTATGCGTTCGGAAAAAGTTGTTCGGCGTCGGGGCCGAGAGCATATGTGACGTGGGGCTTTCGAAAGCCGGGCTTCATGCCCGAATGGACGACGAGCCTGTCACGCTCCAGGCCGGCAAGGTGTGCTCGCACAGCGTTGTCGGTCAGGCGCAACTCTTTTGCGAGTTCGTTTACCGTCCTATCTCGTGTTCGCAAAAGCTCAAGGATTTTCCCTCGCGTGCTTTTGAACAACCGCTCCCGCCAGCCTATATGTTTCATTAAATCAAAGATCATGGACGTTAGAAGAAAGTCAAAAGAATGTTTGACTAATTCCCGATTAGCGGCGTCTCCTGCGGCCTGCATTCAGCCATACGGTTTGACGTCATGCTACTGACCGTCAGCAAACGCCTGGAATTTTCCGCGTCTCGACGCTTGAACGTCGCCGATTGGACTGACAAGGAGAACGCGGCAGCGTTTGGACCGGAAACAAATGCACCCCATGGCAGCGGCCGCAATTACATTGCTTATTTCGTCTTCACCGGTCCGGTCGACCCAGCAACTGGGATGCTGATCAACATCAGCGAAATTAAGGAGCGCGTGGGAGAAGTTCTTCGCGATCGTTTCGATCACAAATTTTTAAACAAGGACAATCCGTCGTTTCGCGAAGTTCTGCCGACTGCAGAGAACGTCGCCCGTCAGCTTTATTGTGATGTCGCGTCGCTGTTCTCGGACGTGGAAGCAAAACTGTGCGTTAGTCACTTGAGCGAGTCACCCGAGCGGAGCGCGACCTACTATCTCACCGGTGCGTGCGAAGCGAATTATTGGTTCGAATTCTCCGCAGCGCGCAGAACGGTGTCGCCGCATTTGAGCTCGGAGGAAAATGTGCGGTTGTTTGGGCCGGCTATTGCACCGCACGGACACAATTATCGCTGCCGACTCACGTTTCGAGCGGAACAACTCGATGTTAAACGGCCTTTGGTTCGCCACGACGAAATCGACACCTGCGTCCGCGCGTTGCGCGCCGAACTCGATCACCAGTATCTTAACGAAGTAATCGGATTAAAAGAACGTCCCATAACCACCGAAAGTCTGGCTGAATACGTCTACGAACGCGTGAATTCAATGATGCCACTAAATCGCGTTCGTTTGCACGAGCGGACCGATTTCTTCGCGGAAGCATGGGAAGGCAACACGATTCTGTTGGGGCTACAGGTACCTTTTTACGCGACGCATCGGTTGCATACGGCGATGCTTTCCGATGCCGAGAACGTGAGGCTTTACGGTAAGTGTAACAATCCGACCGGCCACGGCCATCGCTATATGACCGAGACAACGATTGAAGGCGAATACGACGAGCGCAGTGGAACGCTTTACGATTTCGTTGCATTGAATGATGCGATTCATGAATCACTGAAACCCTGGCAGGATCGTCATCTGGATCTGGAAACGAAGGATTTTCGTCGCGCGCCTTCGACAGGCGAAAACATCGTGCGCGCGCTTTGGCCAAAAATTGATAATCGTGTGAATCAACAGCTCGTGCGATTGCGTCTGTGGGAAACGGCTAATAACCGGTTTACGTTGCGGCGCACCTAGCGCAATCGTAAACAGCGCTGCTGTAGTGTCCGCTGTCCTCAGCGGAAATGCGCGTGATTGCCAGGTCTAGTTATTGGTGCGCTGAGACAGCGCACGCTACAGCGCGATCATAATTCGATGTTGGACGTTCGGTGTTGGACGTTCGACGTTCTCGGTGCCGACATGAAACGATATCTCATCACAGGCGCCAGCCGCGGGATTGGCCGCGCAATTGCAGAAAAGCTTGCAGGCAAAGATGTGGAACTGCTTTTGCACGGACGCGACACGGTCGCGCTTGCAGAAACGCGCAAAGTTGTCGAGCCCCAATGTGCGAAGGTGACACCGCTGATTCACGACTTGGCGACAGTGCGCGGCGTTTCCGATCTCATTGCCGAAGTCGGCCGCCATCCAATCGAGTTGCTCGTGAATAACGCAGGCATAGCGGTAGTGAAACCATTCACCGAGATCACGTTCATCGAATGGGAGCAAACTGTCGGCGTGAATATTACGGCGCCGTTCCTCTTAACGCAGCGCTTTGCGCCTCGGATGCCGCCGGGTTCCAGCATCGTCAACATTCTTTCAGTCGCGGCAAAAACCGCGTTCCCAAACTGGAGCGCCTACTGTATGAGCAAGTTTGCGCTCGAAGGCTTTACGCGCTGCGTGCGCGAAGAGCTGCGCGATCGCAAAGTGCGCGTCATCAACGTTTATCCCGCCGCAACTGACACCGACATCTGGAGCCAGGTCGAAGGCAAATGGCCACGCGAACGGATGATGAGCGCGACACAGGTGGCTGACGCGGTGACATTCGCTCTAGCGCGTCCAACGGACACGCTGGTCGAAAACATCACACTCTCCAGTCTGGTTGGAAATTTGTGATGATCGTGCAACTTGCGGTCAGCACAGTTTGTAGCCACGGCTCTGTAAGACCTTACCGAGGAACACCGGCCGTAGGCCGGTGGCTACAACGGCCAAACGAGATGTTCGCAATATGATTAATGCCTTCCAGAGCGAGCTTACGATTAACGTCGTTGCGTCGATCATCGTATCATTGCTCTTTCTAGGCCTCGGTTTTCTGTGGGGCAAATATAAGGAGCGACGGCGCAAGTTTGGGCGCAATCTGGAGGAGTACGATTTTTATCCATTCACAGTCACTCGGGAAAACTTCGGCGAGTTCAGCCTGAAGGATTTCCGGCTGGGGATGCATTACTTTCTCAAAAACGACGATCATACGGCCGCGCGACAGCTGATTTTTATTGGCGAGCAAAACAACGTGCGCGCGCAGCTCGAGCCTGCGGAGCAGAAGGTTTACGCGCAGCTATGCGAGAAATACGACGGTAAAAAGGTTACCGACGACACACAAGAATTCCTTGAAAACTATGAGCGAATTGTGCGGCTGATCGGTAAATCGTTTCCAAATACCGGAATCGAGATCCTGCTACACAATCTGGCGGATCCGGCCCACTCGCTGATTACGCTCGAAAACAACGTGACCGGCCGGCATTTGCGCGATGGCACAACAAATCTGCTGATTGATCTGAAACGCCGCCAGCTCCTGAACGAGGACAAGTTAAACTATGAGCTGAACATCGGCGCGCGAAAATTCAAATGCACCACGATCCCGATCAAACGAAAGGAATTCGGAATCGTCGGTGCGATTTGCATCAACATCGATGCTAATTACATCACCGACGAAGTGCTGAAGGACCGACAACGCATCGAAACGTGGTTCCAAAACTTTCTGCGTACCGACATGCAGCTCGATGAAAATATTCTGAGCAAGGACGAATACGCAAAGGCGCAGAAGGGCCAACGACACTTTAAGCACGAAGGCTTTTGATCACAGAATTGTCATCTCGAGCGCAGTCGAGAACCGAGCGGCTTGGGAAGCCGCGAGATAGATGGGAAAGCTGGAGGCTGAGCGAACGGGAAGTGACCGAATCAAATCTCTGGATTCTTCGGTGCACCAGGAAACAACGCATAAGCAAGCAATTAGAGATTCCTCGCTTTGGCTCGGAATGACAGTCTAAGAGAGTTCGGAACCAACCCTCACCGGCGCTTTGCGTCCGCCTCAAGGCGGGGTCGCGACTGGGCGGAGCGTTGAGAGGATTGAGGTGAGGGTCGAAAGGGAATCGCGCCAGGTTATTGCGGCGAGGCGTGTAACGCGGCCTGGTATTCGGGTTTCTTGTGATACTCGACCAGGCGAAATCCCCAGCCGATCAAGGTCGAGAGGTCTTTCGTCTTCGCTTTCTTCTCGTCCAGGAACTTTTCGATTTTCGTTCTCAGCTCTCGCTGTTGATCCGTCGCGTCGAGGATTTCAAAAATTTCCATCGACAACAACCAGTCTTCGGGATGTTCGGCTTGTTGTGTTTCCCAAATTTCGCCCAACCGTTCGTAGCCGGCTTTGCTCTCGCGGATTTTGCGCACCTGCGCATACAGATTTTCCAAGCGCTCTCGTCTTGCGTCCGATGGGACTTTGATTGTCCGCTCCTTCGGAACCAGCGCCACTTGATTGTATGCGTCCTTGTCCCCGGCTCCATTAAACACAGAACTGACGCGCTCCCCGACGACCATGTCGTACATGCCCCAATCAGGATTGAACAAAACGCGATCGCCGTATTTGGTTGTGCACTTTGCAAGCGTGATCAGCAGTAATTTTCCGTCGCGACGCAAAATGTTTTCGACTTTTCCTGATACCACGACCCCCCTGTTGAATTCAATCTTCGCCTTGCGGCCCTCGACGATTCCGAGCGCATGCAACTGATCGTTTGTGAGCAATTCTGGCGAGGCTGACGTCTGCTTCCATTTCCCGATCGGCGAACCAAACCCATCCTTGTGATAATCAACGCCGTGGCGCTGCAGTTCCTTGTCGCGGAACGCCAGCGCGCTCTTTCCGGTGGTGCGCAGGTAAATCGGCGAATTGCTTTCGTCGGTGATGACTTCGGTGAAAACGCCGCTCGCTTGCACGCCTGACGAATACTCACAGGTGGCGACGTTCTGGCATTCGATGGCTTTATTGATGCCTCCTAGTCCGCCAACTTTGAACGCCATCGTGCTCGCAAATTCTTCGAGCACACGTCTCAAGTGTTGAAAATCGGTGCAGACAAAAAGCTGCGGCTGTTTTGTGGTGATATCGAAGGCGCAAGTCTGCGCATCAATGGAGTAGGGGATCTTTTTAACCCCTGGCTCGAGGCACGAGACCGATTCGCCAATCGACGAAAGCAAACCGGCTCCATAAATTTTCGGGTTTTCAAGTGTGCCGATGAGTCCGTACTCTACGGTCCACCAATGCAGACGCGACAGAAGCGCCATTTCGGAAGGCTCGCCCAAGGTTTTCTGCCGATGTTCGACCAGTTTGGTTGCCTCATCGACTTCTTTCAGATCGGCGCTCGGTCGCTCCTTCAAGATCGATAAGTGCCGAATCGCCTGATACAGTTCGAAATCTTTCTTCGACGACATCGCTTTCGCGCCGACTTCTCCAAAGCGCTGCAAATATTCAGAGTATTCGCGATCAACGATGATCGGTGCGTGCCCGGCGGCCTCGTGCACAATGTCCGGCGCCGGCGTGTATTCGATGTGATGGATTTGGCGCATGTCGCATGCGATCACCAGCACCTTGTAAGCCTGAAATTCCATGAAAGCCGCCGGCGGAATAAATCCGTCCACGGCCACCGCGCCCCAGCCAATCTTCGCCAGAATGTCGTTCATCTCCTGAATGCGCGGGATACGCTCAAACGAGATGCCGGTGTTGAGGAGCCCCTGGAAATAAACTTTGTGCGCGTATTCCTTCAGGAAAAAAATATTCTGGCGCATGATAAATCGCCAGACTGCGTGGTCGACCGGTGTGTAATCATCGTAGCGCTGATCGACTGCGAATTGGAGCAAATGTTTCGGGCAACTGGCGACTGCCGCGTTGTCGTAACTAATACCGCTTTTGGAATTCATTCCGAGGCCTCCTCGACTCGACGCAATTTATGATTTGTTTCTGGTGCGAGCAAGGACGTTTGCGGTTCTGGGGAGCGCACGCGCCTCGCGTGCACGTTTTGGTGCCCTCGCCGAAACGCGGCCTGCATTGTCAGCGAAACATGTTGATCTCTATTGAAAGGCCGCGATGGCGAGGCGCCATCGCCAGCACGCGAGGCGCGTGCGCTCCCCAGAATATCATCGCCGCGCGCGAATTACGCGCTTCGCAATCCAGACGATCGCAACAATCGCGATCACCCAAGGCGCGAAGAAGGCTATCGCCACGCCGATCATGCGGGCACTCCACATGATTGCACCGGCGCTTTGCGCCAGTGTCCGTCGCAGCGTGGCGAGCGGACCGCTCTGGTGAGAGACAATGTTCCCCTGGCGATAGACCTGAATCGAAATGTCGGCCGGCGCGTTGGCTTCATCAATTTGCGTGCCCGTGCGATCCTGGCGTTGCACGGTCACGTTCTCCACTTTGCCTAACGAATCGAGCGCTTGCATCAGCGCCGCGTAATTTTTCATCGGCACGCGTAACCAAACGTTTGCCAGTTCGCGTCCATCGGGGTCGCGACTAAAGGTAGAGCTGCGAACGCGTCCGCCTTGTTTCTCGGCGACGGTTCGAAGGTCCTTTGCCTTTTCGTCAACAGACGACGTGCGAATCCGCAGGCTTGTTTGCTGAAACGCCTGTTCCTGTTCCTCGCGAGAGATCGTGACGTTGAGCTCCACCTTGTCGCGCTTGGTCTTCGCGTTTTCAGACATGCCACTGCCACCCTGGGCGATGCGTTCGGTTTGGGTTTGGAAATTCTCAACGCGGCCGAAGGATTTTACGCGCGCAATCACCGCGTCACTCTCTTCCGGTGCGATCAACATGCTTATTGTGGCTGAAACGCGTCCGGAGTAGTCACGGTTGAGTTGCGCGTTTGTGATCTGCATCCCGCGACTGCGGGACGAAGCGAGCGCTTTGATGTCATTGTAAATCTTCTCAACGTCTGGCGCGTAAAGCGCGAGCTGCGAACGCTCTTTGATCAGGAAGGCTGCCGGCTCTTCCAAGTCCTTTTCGGCCAGCGAAATCGTGACCGTGGCGAATTGCACCTGGGAATCCCAGTATTTCAATTCGCCCTGCATTTTTTCTATGTCTTCACGCACGCGATTGAGTTCCTTTTCGACCTGAAGCAAATCTGCAACTTTACCGGTTTTCGTTTTCAGCATGTCGATCAGCCGCTGTTCCATCACTCGCGCATTCTTCAGTCGCGCATCGGTGTCGAAGTACGCTTTCGTCACGTCTTCGGTGCCGAGCGTCTGATTTTTTAACTCGCCAAGTCCGCGAATCTTTTGCAGAAAGCGATCCAGATTTTCGGGCAAAACTTTGACGATCACCTCGCCGCGCAACTTCCCATTTGCTTGTTTCTGCGAACTGGTTGTGGCCACATATCCGCGTTCTTCAGTTGCTAATGCAGCGATCTTTTGCACAGAGTCATCAAAACTGATGATCTCAAGTTCGACATTTGCATTCCGAATCAGTTTGCGATTCGCGACCTCCGCTGCAGGCGTTTCGGCTGAGCTCGGCTCCGCTGCGGAGTTCATCACTACCGCCTCGCCGCCTGCTTCCTTTGCAACCATTTCCGCCTGCGCAGCCTGAGCCGGTGGAACTGTCGCTGGATAGGCTTTGGAGTCTCGCTCGACCTCTGATCTGGTTTCAGAGGCTGCCGGCGGTGGTGGTGCGAGTACCACGTCTTTTGGTTTCCCAGCGGCGAGTTCGTCCGATTTAGCCAAAGCGCCAGGACGAGCGGGCTCCAACGTCCCCACAACCTGGGAGGGTCGTTCGAACAACTGTTCGTTCGCGTAACGATCACGAGCCGCTGGAGAAGTTGCAGTTTCGCTAGTGATCATTCGGCCGAGTTGAACAAGTCCGAGCAGCACCGCAGCAATTGCAGTGACTTGTGCGGCGCGCATGCGCATTAGGTCCGAAAGCAATCTTAACAATCCGCTTCTTTCGGGAATGCGGTTGCGAAACCCGACGAGCATTCGTTGTTCGAAGTTCGGATCGGGTTTCTGCTGAGCGAGCGTTTCTTCCAGAATTTTGTTCATTGTTTTGGTTTCCTGGTGAGTTTTTCGGCAGGCGGCGCACTCGACGAGATGAGTATGCAACTGGCGCTGTTCTTCGCCGGAGAGTTCGCCGTAAAGATCAGCGGCGAGCCAGTTGTCGATGTCGTCGTGAACAGTTGCCATAAATTCAATCCGTTGAAGCGAGAGCAGGGCGAAGTTGTTTGCGCAGCGAAGCGAGAGCCCGGCCGAGAATTCCGCGCAGTGCGCCGTTCGTAAGGCCGAGCGTGTTTTCGATGGTGCGATAATCCATCTCTTCGAAATAGCGGAGAGTAAGCGCTGCGCGGTGAAGCTCCGGTAAGGCCGCGAGCGCTGAATGCAACCGCTGATCGATCGCCGCCGTATCAGTTGTTTCCGGTTCGTTTGTTTCGATTGTTTCGTGGGTAAAAGGAACGGCCCGACGTCTGCGGAAGACGTCGTGCGCGCGATGCCGCGCGATCATACACAGCCAGGCGGGAAATTTTTCAGGATCACGCACGCGCCAGCGCATCTTCCAGGCTTTGATCAATGAGTCCTGCACGACGTCTTCGGCTTCCTCGCGGTTTTGCAAAATGCCGTAAGCGATCGCAAAAAGTGTTCGACTCTGCGCGCGAATGATCATCTCAAATGCCTCACGATCGCCGTGTATGGCCGCCCTGTACTGTTCGCGTTCACTGGCATCCATTTGTTGCGATCTACAGCCTAGACGTTTAAGGTCGCGATTCTGCGCGAAAAATCTTTGAGAAATGTTCAAAGGTGGATCGGCTTCTCCGAAGACGATGCTGGAGCCGGCGCGCCCTCGCGCCGTCGTACGTTGCGGCCCGAGGGCGGGCCGCCTCCATCTGCGGCGTGCGTCGCTATCTAGAAAATGATTACAGTATTCCCCACACTCACCAGGTCTTTCACGCGGGCGGCGTCCCAGTTGGCGAGGCGAATGCAACCGTGGCTCGCAGATCGACCAATCGTCTCGGGATTATTTGTGCCGTGAATACCGATGCCGGGTTTATTTAAGCCCATCCATAGAATGCCGACCAGATTGTTCGGGCCAGGCGGAAGATTGTAGTAGTTCTCAGTGCGCACGCCGTAGTTCAGCATGCCTTCGTCGTAACGGAACCAGGGCCAAACGTTCGCACCCAGAATTTTCCATGTGCCGACCGGCGCGGGCAGACTTTTGGATCCGGGCGTGATCGGGAACACGCAGACCAGCTGATCGTGATCGAAGACTTCGAGCAGGTGCTCGTACGTGTCTACGAAAACTTTGCGAGAGGCGAATGCCGGATTTTCAGGAATTTTTCCTTCGGTGAATTTCTCGACTTCGAATGGCAAGACGTTCGGCACCTTGAGAGTTTCGCCCGGCTGAAGATGTTCCCAGTTTTTGCCAGGATTGAGTTTCTGAATGTACGCCTCAGCGGAATGAAATCGCTCGGCAACAAATTCCAGGAACGAGGTATAAGGCAACCATTTCAACTTCGCCTGCTCTGCGCGATTTCCCGGGACGTCGCCGACCTGTTTCAGGTCTTCTTCTCTGATTGTGTAAGTCGTGTAAGTCACCGGCACCTGATCGAGTATCCATTGATCGACTGCGCCAGTCTTTGGCATCGCTTGCGCGTGCTTGTATGAGATCAGGGCTTTCCGGAAAAATTCGCCCATTTTTCCGTCGATTTTTCCCGGCCCAAAATCGTTGTTGTCCAAAAAGATCTGCAACCGTGTTGCCGTCTCCTCGTCGTAGTTCGGCAACGCGACGGGATAAACTCTCGGGGGCGGTGTGGATTCCGCAGTGGGTGATTGCTGCTGCGCTACCACAAAAAGCGGGATTAAACCAGATGCGAGGAAAACGAGACCAAACTTCATCGGCTGGAAGTTATTGCGATGTGAAGTCGGTTGGATCAAATGCATGGTGATCTGTGACCCCTTGCTAGCCTCACGGTTCCCCTGGAAATCGTCGAGGGCGTCGTTCTTTTGAGTGAATGCTGACCGGTCGCAATGCGACCGTTGATTCAGCCGGCAAGAGCCATTGCTCTTCTGTGGCGAGTACCATCGAATTTGCTCCGCCGTATCGCGGGGAGTCACTCGTCCAAAGTGTTTCCCATCTGAAACGGGACGGCGGGGCAAGCAAAGGTTCCGCGGCAGGTTTCAAAATCTGCTGCTCCCCAAAATTCACGATGAGCAGACGATCGTCCTTTTTCTCCGAAAAATATCGGAGTACGAAACTTGCCGGGCCGAGGACCGCGCCGTCGATGGCGCCGGAACTTTGCAGCCGAAAGCGCGAATCTTCGCGACGCAATCTCAGAAGATCGATGTGCAGGTTGTAAAGCTGGCGATTCTTTCCGCGCTCGGAAAAATCGAGCTTGCATCGCGAAAAAGTCTGGGGATCATCCGGCGAAGGTAAGCTCCTCAATGTTTCCTCCTCGCTAAGCGATAAGAATGGCGCCAGCAATTTAGCGCGACCTTTGCGAATCCCATCGCGGACAGCTGCATCGTCAACGTCCGCGAAAAACATAAATGGACTAGATGCGCCGAATTCCTCGCCCTGAAAAAGCAACGGTGTCCACGGGCCGAGCAGAAGGAGAGCGGTGATTGCGCGATAGCGTCCGGGGGAAGTGTGAAAGCGCGGTTGGTCACCGGGGCCAGTGTTCGCGATTTGATCGTGGTTTTCGATGAAACAAACGAATGTCTCGGCGGGAATACCGAACGTCGGAGTGCCACGCAACACCTTGCGCCAGGAAAGCGCTTGCCCCTGGTACAGGAAACCGTATTTCGCCGCGGAAATAAATTCCTGCGGTTTGCCGGAGTAATCGCTGAAATATCCGACCTTTTCACCAGTCAACGCCACAATGGCGCTGTGATGAAAATCGTCATTCCACATTCCATCCACACCGTCGCCGCCTTCGTTCTGCGCCTGCGTCATCTTTGATTCCTGCAGATCGTTTTCCGCGATCAGAATGATCGAACGCGACCCGGAGGCCTCGCGCGCTGCGCGACCAACTGCGCCGATGATGTATTCTTCAGACTGATCGCCAATCGCGTGCGTCGCGTCGAAGCGGTAACCGTCGAAATGAAATTCTTCGATCCAATAACGGCTATTCGTGCCAAAAAATTCGCGGACTGGTCGTGAATTTGGACCGTCGAAATTGATCACGTCGCCCCAGTCGTGTCCTTTTTCCTGGAGAAGATAATCGTCGGAATAAACGCCCAGATAATTTCCGTTGGGTCCGAAGTGGTTGTAAACAACGTCGAGAATTACGCCGAGGCCTAACGAGTGCGCCAGGTCAATGAACCCGCGCAAATCGTCAGGCGTTCCATACAAATGTGAGGGCGCGAACAGATCAACGCCGTCGTAGCCCCAGCCAAATCTTCCGGGGAACTCCGCGATCGGCATCATTTCGATCACCGTGATTCCGATCCGCGCCAACTCGGGTAACTGTTCCGCAGCGGCGCGCCACGTTCCTTCCCTGGTGAACGTGCCGATGTGCATCTCATAAAAGATCTGGCCTTGTAGTTTCAATCCGGGCCAGTCCACGTCGTGCCATCGGAATTTTGTCGGATCTACAATGCACGAGGATCCATGCGGCCCGTCGGGTTGAAAACGCGAGGCCGGATCGGGATAAAAATTCTTTGCCCCATTGACGCGAAAACGGTAGCGAGTGCTGGCGCCTGAGTTGGCTGCGCCTGAGAAGTACCCGCCTGACTCGACGGTCAGCGGAAAGAATTTTGGTTTCGCTTCCGCAACGTCTTCCAAAACGACTTCAATTTCCCGTGCTTTCGGCGCCCAAATGCGAAAATGCGTCTGGTTTTCACCAATCAATTCGGCGCCAATCGGATAGCGGCGTTTTGCCTGCAACATTGACATTAACATTGCTCTCTTCAGTTAACGCCACAATCGCTTGCACCGGCTGTAGCGCGCGCTGCCCCGGCGCATTCGTTTCGTCATTATCCGCTGAGGACAGCGGACTCTACACCTCGGTTGGTCTTTGTTTGACTTGGCAAGTGATGCGCTTGCCCTACAATCGCCGCCGGTCGCCAGCAAATCCGATATGAACGGAACCGAACGAGCAATCGAAATCTTTAAGCCATTCGGCGAAGGGTTCGAGTTGATGAAGCGAATTCTGTTTCAGCCGTTCGATTTGAAAAAATGGCTTGTAATCGGTTTCGCTGCGTGGCTTGCAAACCTCGGTGGGGGTGGAGGCGGAGCCGGTAACTTCAATTACCCGAATCACCGACACGAAGCGGCGCGCAAGTTGAACGAGACAATCGGTCAAATCCCGCGACCGGTTCTCATTACAGTCATTTGCATTTTGGTGTGTTTAGTCCTCCTGCTTATTGTCGTCTTTGCGTGGCTGCGAGCGCGGGGGCGATTCATTCTTGTTGACTGCATCGTTCGCAATCGAGCCGCGATTGCCGAGCCTTGGAGAGAATTTCGTGCGGAAGGAAACAGCTTTTTCCTATTCTCACTCCTGGTTGCGCTGGCGCTCGTCGCGGTGATCGTGATTGCAGGGCTTGTGCTCATTGTGCCGTTTATCCCCTGGGGCGGTCAGGGACAACCGGGTGTCGGATTTTGGATCGGCCTTTCGCTCTTCGTGTTTGTCGCGGTCTGCCTTGCTTTTGTTTGGGCTCTTGCCTCGCAATTGATGGTCCCGATCATGTACCGGCAACGCTGTCGCGCGCGGCTCGCCTTTGCCCAAGCCGTGCACCTGGTAAGCTCTTATCCCGGGCCGATCCTCCTTTACGTATTATTTCTTCTCCTGTTGGGAGTCGCGGCGGTTATGGTTAGCTGCGCGGTAACTTGCGCGACTTGTTGCATCGCTGCGATTCCGTACGTCGGCACAGTTATACTTTTGCCAATTCCAGTTATGCTAGGTGCGTTTTCGCTCTTGTTCCTTCGGCAGTTCGGTCCCGATTACGATGTATGGGCGAGTTTCACGCCCCCGGAATTTTCGCCGATTTTATTACCGTTACCGTCTGTTTCTGCGACGTCCGCGCCTTCATCGAATCTACCGCCCGAACCGCCGCCAGGACCGTCCACTTGAGCGCGACCGTTGAAATACCTGCGAATTCAAAATGTCGACGAACACTCTGCCACGGGTCTAGATTGAATTATGAAACGACACGTCATCGTCGGTGGTGTGGCAGTGGCGACGGCTGTATCGACTTGTTTCGCTACACCGATTCCAGCCAGGCAGATGAAGACAGCACAGAGAGAGGAAGCGATAGTCGCTTTGGAGAAAATCGTCACGGAAGCGTTCAAGAACAAGCAGGTGGAGACGTTTAAAAAATATTTGGCTCCGGAGTTCGTTGGGCTTGACGCGGAAGGCTTCAAAAGTGTCGACTCCGAACTTGCGGAGGTGCCAAAATACGATGTGCGTGACAACTCCTTTGCGGATATGAAAGTAGCATTCCCGAGTGCGAACATGGCATTGGTTAGGTACAAAGTAACGACGCAAGCCACGTACAACGGGCAGGACACATCCGGCACCTATAACGTCGCCAGTGTGTGGACTAAGCGGGAACGCAAATGGCGTCTTGTCTTTCACACGTTTATGAAGAGCCAGTAGCATTGCCAACACTCTGCGACGTTATGTCCACATTGAGACGACTGATGCTTACTGCCGTCGCTGTTGTGGCGGGGATTCTAAACACAGTATTGTCCGCTCAGTCCGATACACGAACCATGAAAGCTGTTGTCATTCACCAGTACGGCGGCCCGGAGGTTTTGAAATGTGAGGATGTCCCGCGACCAGAACCGAAGGACGATCAGTTGCTCATTCGTGTAATTGCGGCTGGTGTGAATCCGGTCGATGGGATGATCCGATCGGGAATGTTCGATAAAGAGGGAAATCGCTCGTTTCCCATAATTCTCGGCGGCGATGTTGCAGGTATTGTTGAAAAAGTCGGAAGTAAGATCACGAAATTCAAAGCAGGCGATCCTGTGTTCGCGTACGTCAGCTTGGACAACAGTGGTGGCTACGCGCAATACGCGCTGGTGACGGAACGCGAAGCCGCGTCCAAGCCGAAATCGCTTACGTATGTGGAAGCGGCGGCGGTGCCTATTGTAGCGATGACTGCGTGGCAGGCGTTGGTCGACACCGCGAAGCTGAGCGCCGGTCAGACTGTTCTCATTCACGGCGGCTCAGGTGGCGTGGGATCGTTTGCAATTCAAATCGCCAAGGCGCGTGGAGCAAAGGTGATCGCGACGGCTTCAACTGCGAATCAGGATTTCCTGAAGCAACTCGGCGCGGATGTGACGATCGATTACACGAAACAAAAATTCGAGGATGTCGCAAAAGATGTTGATGTAGTGCTTGATTCGATTGGCGGAGATACACTGGTCCGTTCATATGGCGTAGTGAAGAAGGGCGGTATCATTGTTTCACTCGTTGCGCGTCCGAAGGAGTCCGAACTGGAGAAGCACGGCATTCGTGGCGCTGCCCTGAATGTTGAGCCAAATTCAGAAGAGCTCGCCGAAATTGGCAAACTGATTGATGACAAGAAAATCAAAGTAATCGTGTCTCAAACATTCCCGCTTTCGGACGCGATCAAAGCGCAGCAGCAGGTAGCGACTGGCCACACGCGTGGGAAGATCGTTCTCAAAGTTGGTGAGGAGCCGAAGTAGCCGCACCGAAAAATATGACTGTCATGTTGAGCGAAGCGAAACATCTCTGGATGTCCTCGGATCCATCGGTGATTAACTTATCAGAAATTCTTCTCCCGCGACTGCGGGATCAGAATGACATCAGGTACAATGGCCAGCATTAACTGGGATGCGATTAGCGCCATCTCGCAAGCAATCGGCTCGTTAGCTGTTGTTTTGTCAGTGTTATATCTGGCCGCACAAGTGCATCAGAGCACGCGGGTGGCCAAGCTCGCCATGCAAGACGCCGCGGCAACGGCCCTGCGCGATGTGACGAAGCCGTTGATGGAAAACGCCGAGCTGGAGCGAATCTGGCGGGTCGGTCTCGAAGATATTAGCGCACTCTCAATCGAAGAGCGGGCGCGATTTTTCCATGCTGCTTACCAATTCTTGAAGGCGTTTGAGACCATCCATTTCCATCATGTTTACGGAATGATGGACAAGGACCTCTTCGAAGGCTGGCATGGACTCCTTCGACATTACATCTTTGCGCCGGGCATGGCTCATTACTGGAAACTTCGGCCTGAAGTTTTCTCCGAACGATTTCGCAATTTTGTTAGTTCGCTCGAACCACCGACCGATCAACGAACCGTTGGCACCTTATTCAAAGAGTAGCAAAGCTAAACTGCGCGCCGCGCTGGTGTTAGAAAACCACGCGTTGACGTGAAAAGCGATGCGAAGACGCCTCGCACTCCCAAAGCACTTTCGTGCAAAATCCGACAGAGCCTTGCCGACGTTTCCCGACGGCTTTGGAGTGCGGACGCGTCCTCGCGTCCCTTTCGGGAGTACGGGTTCGTGCAGCGCTACTTACACGGTCCGGGCACAGGGATCACGAATTTGCCATCCTTCTCGGCGACGAAGTTTTCGGAGCTGCTGGATGAGCTGCCGTTTGCATCCTTGTAAAGATTTTCGTTGAGGTTTTCATCGCTGCCACCGCAGTTCGGCGCGATTTCCGCAACGCAAGCCAATTCGAAAAAAGAAAAATCGTTGCTGAGTCGCGCTGTGCGGAGTATTCCACTCTGCCCGTCCGGGCAACGATAGATTCCCGATGAACATTCACGAATATCAAGCCAAAGAGTTGTTGCAGAAATTCAATGTCGCTACAACGCGCGGCAGAGTCGCGGCGACACTCGATGAGGCGGAGCAGATCGCGCATGAACTGGGCGACATCGATATTGTTGTTAAGGCACAGATCCACGCCGGCGGCCGCGGTAAAGGAACTTTCAAAAATGGGTTTAAAGGCGGCGTACACGTTCGCAAAACGCCTGATGAAGTCCGCGATGTTGCGGCGAAAATGCTCGGGCAGGTTCTGGTGACGCACCAGACCGGGCCCGACGGTCGCAAGGTAAATAAAGTGCTGGTTGCAGAATCGGCCGATATTGGGCGGGAAATTTATTTTGCCGTCCTGCTCGATCGCGCGACGGCTGCGCCTGTCATTGTGGCTAGCACGGAAGGCGGCGTAGAAATTGAATCTGTTGCGGCGAAATCGCCCGAGAAAATTATTCGTGAGCCGATTAACCCATTAGCCGGCCTGCAGCCATACCAGGCGCGGAAACTGGCAAGACAACTCGGTTTCGAATCATTTCAGCTAAAAAACGCATCAAAATTATTTGAAGGACTCTATCGCACTTTCATTGCTTATGATTGCTCGATGGTCGAGGTCAACCCACTGGTCGTTACCAACAAAGGCGAGGTTCTTGCGCTGGATGCCAAGTTCAACTTTGACGACAACGCACTGTATCGGCATCCGGAGATCGCTGCGATGCGCGACGTAGCCGAGGAAGATCCGCGCGAAGTCGAAGCGTCAAAACACGAGCTGAATTACATTGGGCTCGACGGCAACATAGCTTGCCTCGTCAATGGCGCGGGGCTGGCCATGGCAACCATGGACATCATCAAGTTTTATGGCGGCGAACCGGCTAACTTTCTCGACGTCGGCGGCGGCGCGACCGAAGAGCAGGTGACCGAAGCGTTCAAAATCCTGATCGCCGACAAGAAAGTGAAAGCGATTCTGGTAAACATTTTCGGCGGCATCATGAAATGCGATATCATCGCCGAAGGCATCATCAACGCTGCGAAAACAGTCAAACTGTCAGTGCCGCTCGTTGTGCGTCTTGAAGGAACCAATGTCGAGCGAGGAAAGCAGTTGCTGAAAGAGAGTGGAATCGAGCTGAACGCGGCCGACGATCTCGCGGATGCAGCGCAGAAAGCGGTCGCAGCGGCTGCGACCGCAAATCCCAAGTTCCAAGTTCCAAGTTCCAACTAAAACTCAAATTCCAAATTTCAAAATGGAAGACGAGGGGGAAACCACGTGATCTTGAAGATCGAACTTTTCGGTTTGCGGAATCGGTGCGGGCATTCGTCAAGCGGTTGCCAAGAACTGTCAGCAATACTGAGGATGTTCGGCAATTGGTTCGGGCGTCTGGTTCGGTCGCAGCAAATTGGATCGAGGCCGATGAAGCCCTGAGCAAAAAAGATTTTCTAATGCGCGTAAAGATTTGCAGAAAGGAAGCAAAAGAAAGCCGCCTTTTTTTGCGACTAGTCGACGCAGGCGCGGCGAAGAACACCGCTGATTCTCGCGATGGTCTGGCGAAGGAAGCTCGCGAGCTCACGCTTATCTTCTCTGCAATCATCTCGAAATCTGGCGGATTATGACTTTTCGTTTTTGTCCCTTTTGCGATTTGAAATTTTGCCTGGGATTTGGTGCCTGGGATTTGGGAGTTCGAGTGTTACTACTCGTCTTGTTGATCTTAGCTGCGGCTCTTCGCGCCGACGATTTGCCACGAAAGTCAAAAGCACCGCGCGAAACTTATCCGAATGTCGACGTGATCTACGATTCCGTCACCGCGCCTGATGGGAATCGTTTGCGCACAATCATTACGAAGCCACGGAACACAAAAGGAAAACTCCCGGTCATCTTTGTTGCAGGTTGGTTGAGCTGCGATTCGGTCGAAGCGCCGGCTGGCACCAAGGACGAGAGCGGCCTGGTTTTTCGCGGTCTGGCTCAGCTTCCGAAATTCGTTCTGTTCCGAATGGATAAGCAGGGCGTGGGCGACAGCGAAGGCGTTTGCTCCGAGACCGATTTCGATTCAGAGCTGGCCGGTTACCGTGCGGCCTTCCGCGCGATGAAGAATTACGATTTCATCGATGCGAAAAAAATTTACATCCTCGGGATCAGCAATGGAGGAGGGTTTGCACCGCTCATTCCGGAATCAGAGACGGAACGAGCGCAGGTCCGCGGCTACATTTCAGTCGGCGGCTGGGTGAAGACTTGGTTTGAGCATATGCTCGAGATCGAACGACGCCGCTTTGCGTTAATGGGAAAATCTCCCGGTGAAGTGAACGACCGAATGAAAGGCGCCGCGACGCTTTATAACGAGTGGCTGATCAAAGGTCAGCCGGTTAATGACATTTTAAAGGAGCGACCGCAGTTGGCCGATCTCTGGCCCGAGGGAAAGGACCGTGCGCATCTTTATGGGCGACCGCTTCGCTTTTATCAGCAGTTACAACAACTGAATCTCGCCGCGGCCTGGTCGCGCTTGAAAGTTCCCACTTACGTTCTTCGCGGCGCGTTCGATTGGATCATGAGTCGGGACGATTCCGAATTGATCGCTTCGTACGTGAACAACAATGGCGATCTCGCGTCGTTTTATGAAATCCCCCAGACAGGCCACACGTTTCAGCATTACTTGAATTTGGTTGATGCATTCAAGGGCAAGAGCGCGCCGTTCGATCCAAAAAACATCGGGTTGTTAGCCGAGTGGCTAAACAACAAGGCCATAACACATGAAGATTAAGAACATTGCATTCGTTGGAATTCCGGTAACCGATATGAAGTGCGCTCGAGACTTTTACGAACGCGTACTCCGGTTAGCGGTCGCAGACGAAATGATGAGTGGCAAATGGATCGAGTACACAATCGGTGACAACACGCTTGCGATTGCGAATGTCGGCGAGCAGTGGAAGCCGTCGGACCAAGGAACAGGCGCCGCGCTGGAGGTGGAAAACTTCGACGAAGCGATTAACCAACTCAGAAAGCAAGGTGTTCTTTTCGCCGCGGAGCCCTTTGAGACACCATGTTGCCACATGGCAGTGGTGCAAGATCCCGACGGAAACAAACTAATAATTCACAAACTCAAACCCGAAAACGAGAAAGGAGTCTGCAAATGATCACAAATGAAGTGGCCTTTGTTGCCATTGCGGTTTCTGACAAGGAACGCACGCGCAAATTCTATCAGGAGACGCTGGAGTTAAAGCCTACGCGCACACAGATGGATGGCGCGTGGGTCGAGTACGATCTCGGTCCGACCACGATCGGAGTCGGTTGCCACCCGACGTGGCAACCTTCGCGCGATGGAACAACAGTCGCGTTTGAAGTGGGAGATTTTGATGATGCTTACGAGAAGCTAAAGCAACGTGGCGTAAGCTTCGACATTGAGAAATCCGAAACGCCAGTTTGCTGGATGGCGCAATTCCGCGACCCAGACGGAAACAAGTTGGTGATTCACAAGAGAAAAAAATGACGAAGCACGAATGACGAATGTCGAAGGAATGATCAAATGACGAAGCTCGAATCAACAGCGCACGCGTCTTCCGGGATTTTCGTTATTCGGACTTCGTCATTATTTCGTCATTCGTCATTCGTCATTCGTCATTCCAATCATGTCTGTTTTGGTTGATAAGAATACGCGCCTGGTCGTGCAGGGCATCACGGGCAGCGCCGGTGCGTTTCATACCCGCCAGTGCATGGAGTACGGCACCAACGTGGTTGCCGGCGTCACACCGGGGAAAGGCGGCCAAATGTTCGAAGGCAAAGTGCCGGTTTTCGATACTGTTTGGGAAGCGCGACAAAAAACCGGATGCGACGCGTCGATGGTGTTCGTGCCTGCGCCTGCCGCTGCAGATTCGGTTCTTGAAGCAGTCGACGCCGGAGTCGAGTTGGTAGTTTGCATCACGGAAGGAATTCCAGTGATGGATATGATGCGGGTGAAAGCGCTTATGCGCGGAAAGAAATCGCGCCTGATCGGGCCGAATTGTCCAGGAATTATCACACCTGGGCAATGTAAGATCGGAATTATGCCGGGATACATTCACAAGCCCGGCAACATTGGCGTGATTTCTCGCTCCGGAACGCTGACCTACGAAGCGGTGTGGCAGTTAACGTCTCGCGGCTATGGACAATCAACCTGTATCGGGATTGGCGGCGATCCGATCCATGGTTTCTCGCACCTCGACTGCGTGAAATTGTTCAATGACGATCGCGGCACAGATGCGATGATCCTGATCGGGGAAATCGGAGGATCCGCCGAAGAAGAGGCCGCGGAATGGGTCAAAGCGAACCCCAAAAAACCCGTGGCAGCGTTCATCGCGGGAAAAACAGCCCCGCCGGGGCGGCGGATGGGACATGCAGGTGCGATCATTTCCGGCGGAAAAGGAACTGCAGCTGGAAAGATTGAAGCCTTGGAAGCGGCGGGGATCGCCGTAGCGGAAACCCCGGCGGCAATCGCCGATACTCTCATATCAAGAATGAAGGATTCCGCGTAGTCGGAATCGGACTTCGCAGCACATCGACACGGTTAATTGCGACTAACGAACCGCAGCGCTGTAGCGGCGGGCGCTGACCGCGGCAACTCAGCTTGTGCAATCTATCAGCCGAGGTCGACGCCCTCGGCTACAGCGTGCTGCTTGTGAAAGCAGAGGCGAAACGTTAAACAAGGCGTGCTATGGACACACTCGCACTTATCGCAATCACGTGGATCGGGAAAGAATACCGGTTCCTCGGTCTCGACTGGAGTTACCTAATGGTTTTGGGGTTTGTCGGGAACGCTCTGTTCTCGATGCGATTTCTCGTTCAATGGGTCGCCTCTGAGCGACAGGGCGAAAGTGTAATTCCAGTATCTTTTTGGTACTGGAGCATTGCCGGCAGTGCGCTGATGTGCGTGTATTTTATTTTCCGTCGCGATCCCGTCGGCATTCTCGCGTATCTACCAAACTCGCTGATTTACATTCGCAACTTGATGCTCATTCGAAAACGCAAGTTTGCGTTCACTGCGGCGGCGCCGTCGCAACATCCACGCGAAACGGATTGACCAATTATTGCTCGGTCTGCTTTGGATTTCGAAGTTCAGATTTCGGACTTTCCTCCGCAGACAGATTCGCGGCTTTCCAATCCATCGCCATGCAAATCCGGGCGCGGCCGCTGGGGTGATCGTAAAAGATGAATTCTTCGAGCGGCGTAGGATTGAGCTTGCGATAGGGGCCGAGTTTAAGTGCCACGCTTGCCATCCCGTCGGGCTCACGCGAGGTGTTGATCCCAAAAGCATCCGCTTCGCGCTCTGTAACGCGCACGACTGTATTGAGAAACGGCGTGGCGAGAAAAACCAATGTGCTGAATATCAACGCCAGCAGCGGGAGCCCAGCTGGATCTGCAATGTCGCGCACGCCCCACTTGTCGCCCCACCGTCTGACGGCTGTATCAAACAGAACTCGAGTAAGCGCGAATCCGATGAGGATGAAAATTCCGAGGTAGGTCAGCAACTTCGCGCCGTGGTTAAGAACGTAATGGCCCATCTCGTGCGCCATCACCGCGCGAATCTCCGGAACAGTGCATTGCTTGAGCAGATTATCGTTCAGCGCGATGCGTGTGGTACCGAGAATTCCTGCGACATTTGCACTTACGCGCGTCGTCTGGCGCGATGCATCCACCTCGAAGATTTGTTTTACGGGGATTTGATTCGCACGCGCCATCACGAGAATAGGCTCGCTGATTTCAGGTTTTGTCAGCGGTTTATACGTATTGAAGAGCGGCTCAATGAATACCGGCGTGATGAAGAGCACAAAAAACGAGAAAACGACAGCGACAGCAGTTCCCCAGATCCACCACGTTTTTGGTGCTCGCCGAAACACAGCGTACAGCACGATGAGGAAGATCGTGCCGCCGATGAGCGTGATGCCAAGGCCAATCAACTGGTCCCGAAACCACGCCAGGAAAGTTTGGGTGGCGAGCCCATATTGATGCTCGCGAAAAAAGTTCTCGTAGATGTTTAGCGGAAAGCTCAATACGTAAACGAGCGACAAATACACCACGCTGTAACAGGCGACCTGCAGGATTTTGTATTTCGTAAGGCGTTCCGAGAAATCGCGTAACCGCGCTGAAATCTGCGAGGACAACAACAGAATCGAGACTCCCGCGGCAACAACGTAATCCCACAGGATCAGCCAGTAACCGCCCTCGAAATAGGCATCTGATTTTTCGCGCTTTTCTTGCGGCACAGTGTCCAACCACGCCTTTGTCGCCGCAGCCGGATCAAGCGGCGTCGACTGTTGCAGGGCGGGGGAGTCGTTCTCTGAGCCGCTGAATTTGCGTGCAGTATCGCCTGATCTGGCACTTTGAATTGAAGTGTGCACCGGGGTTTCGCCAGGCGAAAGCGACATGGACGAGACCAACAACCCGGCGACTATCGCAATTCGAAGCAAGAATTTCTTCACAGGCACGACCGCGGTAACACCGTGACGTAAGCAGAGCGCGTTCCTCTGTAAAGCTTGACAGTTACCGCCTCATTACGCTGGACTAGCCGCCGTCGAGGATGGTAAACAAAAAACATGAAAGCGTTTGTGTCGGAGTCGCTGATTTGCGCGCTCGCGGTGGGAATGATTTTCGCCGACAGCCTGAATGCCCAAACGCCCTCCGCGGACACAGAGCGTTACGGCCCTTATCCCACCAACTATAAGGAGATCATTATGCAGTGGCTCAACAAGCAATTGATCGATCCGGATAGCGCGCGCATTGAGTGGAACGGAGAGCCAAAACCATCCGATGTGGGCAAGGACAGCGAAGCTGTGTCCGGTTATCTCGTTAATTTCACCGTGAACGCGCGAAATCGTTTCGGTACTTATACAGGCAAACAAAAACATTCTGTGCTCATTCGTAATGGCGAAGTGATCAGGAGCATGGGGTTCGGTTATTAAACAAAGATGAAACAATTCAAATTGAGTTCTAAACGGAAATCATCCGGGCAGGTTGTGGTTCTGGTGATCATCGTGCTGGTTTTGCTTGGTGGCGCCTGGTGGTGGCTGAATTCCCAGAAACAACTTTCCGCCAAGGAAGGAAGAGACTTTGCCAACGAAGCGATCCAGAAAATTGGTGTCCAGCACGATATTAATTTCTTTAATTCGCGGCTGAGTCCGCAGGCGCGCATGAATTTTCCCGCGTCGGCACAACAGGAGTTCATGAACGAGATTGTGAAGCTCGGGGCGCCGGTTCGCCCGGTCGAGGTTCAGGGCAAGATCGAATTTAATTCACAATTCTTTGAGCCACATGGGTCTTTCCATTCGCGGATATATTATCCAGCTAGATACGCCGATATGGACCTCACCATTTCGCACCCGGTCGGCCGTTGGCAGATTGACGAGATTTCGTTCATGCCGCAGAGGGAGCAGCCTGCCGCGCCTGCGCCTGAAGCCGCACCTCCACCTGGAGCTGCACCTGCGCCGCAAGCTGCGCCTACATCTACAGCTGGACCTGAAGCTCCACCTACATCCACAACTGGACCTGAGGCTCCACCCGCAGCTACAGCTACGCCCGGAGCTGGAGGCTGAAACGAATCGCGCTGCGCGTCCCACCCGCCTTCGCCAAGGCTACGGCGTGGCAAGCAGGGACGCGGCTACAGTAGTAAGCGGTCGAGCGAATCCAGACAAATCTGCGACCATGTCTCCATGGTTTCGCGGCGCGCGGACAGTGCGTCTTTCGCAAAAAACGTCAGGCCGGTGATCATCGCTTCGCGTTTTTCCACCTTCGGTGCGGCCAGTTTGAATACGTGAACAATGCCAAGATGCACGCGCCCAACCTCCGTGCTGTCATCATTTAGAAGCGCAACGATTCGATCCTCAAACGGAGCCTCGATTTTGATCTCTTCGTTTACTTCGCGTTCCACACCCGCGCGATACGCCTGCTCATCCATGGCAAAGAGAGATTCGTCGGTCTCGTTCATGTGACCGCCGATCCCGATCGAGCCTTTCGCAACCAGGCGCTGTTCGCCGGCTTTCTTTCCGCGGACGTAGTAAGCCACTTTGTCCTGAAACGCGATGAGCGCGTACGGAATGATTTGTTTGTACGCAGGATTGATCTCAGCTTCTGCGCGGGGAAGAAAGAAATTGTTTCCACGGGAGAGAAACGCGTCGAGATATTTTTGCGGCTCGAAGTTGAGGCCTTGAAAAGCACCAAGTTCGTCGAAGAGCTCCCGCCGAATGACGAGGACGTTTTCGTTAGGTGTGTTCATAATTCTGTCATTCCGAGCGGAGCGCAGCGAAGTCGAGGAATCCCGTAGAAATGCCGACGGTGTAGCCGCGGGATCCCTCGACTTCGCTCGGGATGACCGAAAACATCAAAACGAATAGCTCACGCCTACCTGCGGGCCGAACAGGTTAAGGCTGGGATTAGGATCGGTTTGTCCGCCGTTGGAGAAATGCTGGTAGAGCGCTCCGACGTCCACTTTCCAATGATCATTTACGATGTACGAAACGCCGGCAGCGGACAGAATGTTGAACGTGAAATCCTGCCCCTGGCCACCCGGCACTTCGGGGTGGCTGTCGATCCCGCCGGCGCCTACACCGCCCGAAATATAAGGAACGAATCGCCAGTGTGGCTGAACGAAGTTGTAGCGAAACCCCACGTTAAATCCGAAGTAATGATTCTCGATTCCTTTGAAAATCGGCTCCGCAATCGCGCTGATATAGAACTGATGATAACCGCGCAGCCAGCTATCAGTTCGAATGACTCCCCAGCGGGTGCGTTCTGTCAGAAACAGCGCGCCGATTTGATAATCCACGGGCGGATTAATCGCGCCAAACAAATAGCCGGTCTGGAGCGCGAATTCGAACCGGTGCGGATTGAATTCGTTGTCGTCGGCGACGCTCACCTCTCTTTCAACTCCGGCGAACATTTGCGAGCAGATCGAAAGAGCGACGCAAGCAATACAGATGCGGAGAGGTTTCATCCGGCGCGCCTACGATACTGGTCGGTCATTCTCTTGCAATTCTAGTGTAGCGGCGCTCTCTGAGCGCGGAATCGAGTATGAAACAACATCACAAATGGGCGGTTAGGGACCGCCGCTACAGAATTCGGCAAGATCCGGAGGCAGCGCGCTGGTCCATTCGTGGTCGTTGGCGATGGCTAGTTTCGCCGAGTGCAAAGCGTGTCGTGGCAACAGAAGTTTCTGCGCAAGCTCATGAGTCCATCCAGTTTCGATGAAACGCAGATACCACTGCTCATCTGGGCCGTAGATCTTATCGCCTACAATCGGGTGGCCGACTGAGGCGAGATGCACCCGAATCTGGTGAGTGCGTCCGGTGCGCGGAATCGCGCGAACGACACTGAACTTTTCTTCGGAACGCGTTGAATTCTTTGCGTATAACTGGTTTCGATCCTCACCTTCATCCTCAGGGTCGGGATCGCGACCGGGCGGAGCGTGGAGAGGATTGAGGTGAGGGTCGAACAAAGTTTCATGGACGCCACATCGCGCAGCGCATGCCGATCTTCTGAACCTCCGTTCAACAAAAAATTCCGTCTGTGCTGGCGCGCCCGCAGCATGAATCATTTGTTTGAGCCAGATCACCGAGTGTTGGTGTTTGCTCTTACGATCTAACGGAGCGTCAATGAGTTTGTGTTCCCATTCCGGCCAGCCCCAAACGATCGCGAGATATTCTTTACGCAATGAGTGTCGTTGCATCGAGAGCCCAAAATCGCGTGCGGCCGCCGCAGTTTTCGCAACGAGCACCAGGCCGCTCGTCTCGCGATCCAGTCTGTTCACGATTGAAACCTGGCCGCCACTTGCGATCTCGAATGCGAGCAGCTCGCGCAGTTCTTTCCAGAGCGTGGGTGCGTCGCTCGGTTTAGTCGGATGAATGAGAAGAAATGGCGGCTTATTGACGACGACGTAATCATCGGTCTCATCCACAATTTCAAAGCGAAGCATTAGAGTAGCGTAACCGTCACGGTTGTGTACCGAAGCATCGGAGTAGCGTAACCGTCTCGGTTGCGTACCGCCAAATTGTCCGTCCGTCCGGCGGACCGGGGGCTTGCGCTACCTTAACACGTTTGCTTGACATTGTTCCCAAAACTGCTTTACCTAAAACGCCTCAGCCTTAACCAGGAACCGG
>Ga0306920_100000707_pt1 | contig 39784 bp, 48 predicted proteins | sample flu12Cox44000170_FD_204666 | JGI IMG/M metagenome (GOLD analysis project Ga0306920, IMG submission 204666) | Lab enrichment of tropical soil microbial communities from Luquillo Experimental Forest, Puerto Rico - flux4day.12C.oxic.44.000.170 (v2)... | ecosystem: Environmental > Terrestrial >... | reverse complement strand
GGCGGGCGACCGCCGCGCGACCGCTGGCAACACGGTCGTTTATGATCGCGCCGACAAAGTTTTGGAAATCGATCGGCATTCGATCATGGCTATCGCTGGCGTGCCGGCGACAGCATGGGAGATGGCGCGCGTGCTCGAACACTCCTTTCAATTCTTCCGACGAACCCAGCTGCAGGAAATGAGCGTCGATGGAAAGGTGCGCGCTCTGTCCAAGCTGTTGCGTGATAATTTTGGCTTCGTCATGCAAGGCGTGGGCGTGGTGGTGCCGATTTTTGCGACCTACAATAATCATCCAACGCCCGAGGCGCGTCTTTATTTTTACGATGCGATGGGCGCGCAGTTTGAAGCGGCCGATTATGCGGCGACCGGGTCGGGCTCGCCCGCCGTACGCGGCATTCTTTACTACGAAAACACCTGGGGCCCGAAGCCGCTGCAACAATTGAACGAAGACGTGGCGGTATCGATCGCCTTGCGAGCCCTGGACACGGCTGCAGAGTCCGACACATCAACTGGCGGCGTGGATCGCAGCGGAAAAATTTATCCGCTGATCAAGGTTGTATCGCGCGAAGGGATCAGGACCCTGCCGGAAAACAAAATCGCCGCCGTCTTCAAGGAAACGGTGGCTGCGCCGGCGTCGCCACGTTAAATCGTTAAGCCGCTGAAGCGTTGAACCGCAAATCCGATGCAACAATTTAACGATTCAACGAATAACGAATGCTTATGATTGAGGAACCGTATCGTTGGGTCGAAGCGATCGCCAATCGCCGCGAGTACATCGAAGGGCAACTCGCTCCGGGGAGTCCGATTGCGGCGCTCGGTTATCGCGAGGGGATCCTGTTTCTCACTCTTGGCCAAATGCGCCAGAAAATTTTCGAGATCTACGATCGGATCGCCATGGGGGCGATTGGTCATCCCGGAGACATCGAGCGGTTACGAATGGCGGCAATTGAACTGGCCAGCACAGAAGGCTTCACCCGCTCGGCTACGGACGTTTCACTGCGGCGGCTAGTGCATTATTCGTTGAGTCCTGTAATGAAAAGCGCGTTTGAACAGGTTTATGGGGCGCCTTACCTGGCGCGGATGCTCTTTGCTGAAGTGGGAGAGCGCCCGGAAGAAGATTTGTTTTTGCGGGTGGAGTACGACGGCGAGATTGCAACCAATGGCGCTACCTACGCACGTGCGCGCCAGGATTTCGCGGTGCTCAGCGGGACGCGGCAATCGACAGAACTGATGGAAGCTTTTCTCAAAACTCAGCATGCGCCGGATGCCAGTTTTGAAACGGCGTTCAACTGCGCGCTCGACGCATGGAGCATCGGGCACATGACTTTGCAAGCGAGCGAAGCAAAGGAACTGCCGGAGCGCGCCGCCGTTGCGAAGCATCGACAGGAACAACTGGCAACTGCCGGAATCGAAGCTGCATTGCTTGAGCGCGATGCCAGCCGGGCAATTCGTTATCGATCGTTATCGGATACGGAATTGCGTTCCCTGATTCACGATTAACTTATGGAGAGAAATTTTTTCTCCGAGACCACGAATGAAACGAGCGCTTCGGAACACGCTGGCGTTGGCGGGCCTGTTGTTGATGATTGAGGCCTTCGCGTGGATGCAGTTTCACCAGGCTGAGAGATCCGCGCGCCCAAGAGAATCGAAAACCGCGCAACCTCCAACGACTCCGAGTCCATTTGCAGTAGTCGTTCTTGACCCTGGCCACGGCGGCCAGGACTCCGGCGCGATGTGCGGCGGCGTACTGGAAAAAGATCTGACACTCGACCTGGCGCGACGAATCGATCGGCTGCTGGACTCGGAAGGCATCGCCACATTAATGACCCGCGTCGGGGACACCTACGTTTCGCTGGCGGATCGCGCGGCATTCGCCAATCGCGTGAGAAATTGCATTTTTGTCAGCATTCATTTCAACGAAGATAACAAGCCGGTGGCCAGTGGGGTAGAGACCTACTACGCAGCGCATCAAATCACTGCAGGTTCGTTCCTTGCTTCGTGGCTGCCTTTTCTCTGGCGACCGCTTTCGGATTCGCCGAATGCCGAGAGCCAAAATCTCGCCGAATCTATTCAGCAGGCGCTGGTGGCGCGCACCAGGGCGGTGGATCGCGGCATACAGGCCAGACAATTTTTTGTCATCGCAAACGTGACTGCGCCTGCTGTTTTGGTGGAGGGAGGATTCCTCACCAATAAGGAAGACATTTCCAAACTGGCGAGCGACGACTATCGCGATCAGATCGCTGCAGCTGTTGCCGACGGCATTTTGCGTTACCGTGCCGCGGCGCGCGAGCGGAAGTCAACTGTGGCGGCAACAGTTCGCGAAAGCGCTGAATAGGCAGAAGGGCAAAGCGTCAAAATAACGATGAAAATTAGGATCGCTGCCCTGATCTTTATCGGATCGACGATACTGATGCACGCCGATCAACTGGTTGAAAGTGTTCAGCAAGCGTTGAAGGACCAAGGCTTCTACTATGGCGAAATCAATGGCGAAACGAATGCGAATTTAACCGCAGCCATTCGCCGTTACCAAATTCGCAACGGACTCCAGGTTAGTGGCGAGCTCAACAGCGAGACGCTTCAATCACTTGGAATTAACTCTTCCGCCTCGACGCAACCGGCAACGAAGCCTGCATCGCCCAAGCCTGCTGAGCCCGCTAAACCGAGCGGACCACCTTCCAATGAGACGGCAAACGCGAGTCCGGCGGCACCGATTCAACCTTTCAGCAACGCGCCACAAGATCAACAAATCTATCCCTCCAATCCGGTCACCCCAGGCACTTCTCCAGGCGGAATCCTTGCCGGCACTCCATTCGAAGCCGCGCCTGCCGGCGTGCAACGGAATGTGATCCTCTCGGCCCAAATAGCACTGGCCCGTCGCGGCCTTTACCACGAACAAATCGACGGCGTCTTTGGACCGGCGATGGAATTTTCCCTGCGCGCCTATCAAGCGCGAACCAGACTTCCGGTAACGGGCCGGCTGGACTTGGAAACGCTTGCAGCGCTTCAACTATTGCCTGGGCCACGCGGGCGGTTTTATGATCCCTCGCACCGGCGCATGCCTCCTCCGCCCGGACCGCCAGTTCGCGGTGAGTGGGTTCCCGAATGACCTTTAACGCAAGCGATCCTGCCTGCGCGTTTGGAAGTTCCGCCTTTAGGCAGCGACCTATCATAGGTCCGTAGGCTGCGTTTACGTGGCACTCCAAACCTCGCACACAGGATTGTCTGCGTCACAATCTACTCTTTGTCGAAATGCACCGACTGTAGCTCGGCCCAAACTGTACCAACGAAAATTTGTGCTTCGATGCGAAGCAGAAGCCGATCCGCGTCATCCGACACCCAGATTGAACCACGACGAAATTTCCGGTGCGGTTCCAATTCCATGTGCTTGCCGATGCGTTTTAGCTGCAAGTCAAGTTTGATCGCATTGTAACTGCCGGCGTGCACCGAGATTTTTTCGCGCCTGAGTACAGTCACCGTGGCAAGATAAGCATTGGTGCCTGGGTAAACCACGACACGATAAACACTGTGATCCCGAAGCGGTTGACTGCGCAAATAAAGCGCCGCCGAGTGCAGATCGAACAGGCCTGGCAAACTAAACTGGCGAGTCTTGGTTTCGACGGTACCGCTCTGGCTTTCCGTTCTGGCCCCAGTTACTCCGCTACTTGTGAAGGTGAGATGGGTTACGATTTTTTTCCAATGATAACTTTCTGTCTGCTGAGTATCGATCGGGTGCAACGTTTCCGCGCTGGCGGCTGCGCGATGGTTCACATCCAGTTTCCACAACACCCGAACCAAGCCGATGGTCCGGCCCGTCCCGTCGAACTGAAACTTTTCCCTGGACGGCTTCGTAAAATGGACCTCTCCAGTAGCGGCAGTAAGTCCAGACCATCCGAAATGATAGGACGCATGCAGAGGGCGCAGCTCGGGAAAATTCCCGGCCGGATCCTTGGTCACCGTTGCCTGCCAATTCGCGGCCAGCGAGCTGGCGCAGAAGGCGAACAACAACGCGATGAAGCATTGCGTAGGAAATTTGTTCGATCTGAGCATCTTCACGCCCGCTGCTGTTCTCGAATCGTCGCTATATAGTCGCCTGGTTCTCCTGTACGCAAAAAATACACGCGAGTTTTAACCCGCGTGTATTTTCGAACGATCGGACGTAATTAGGGCTTCGCAGCTCTTGCCGGCGTGGCAGAGGAACTCGCGGAAGTTTTTCTAGTCGAAGCTGGTGTACCGCCGCGGCCTGGTTTGTTTAGCGTGTCGATGATCTCGTTCGTAAAATCAACATTGTCCGGCGCGTACATCACGACAGGAACTCCATTGATGCTCATGCCCGATTTATCGAGAACAAAATCCAGATTCTTAGTTTTGACTTTCTCAATCACGACGTCCGTGATTTCCTTTACGATTCCTTCCCGGACGCGCATCAATTGCTCTTGCAATTGTCGTTCCCGGGTTTGCCGGAAATCGCTGATCTCCCGTTCCATGTTCTTGATGTTGGCAATCTTGTCGTCGCGTTCCTTTGCCGTTTGAGTTTTCTTATCCGCGCTCAGGGCCGCGGACTCCAGCTGCTTGTTCAAATTATTGATTTCATCCAACGCTTTTTTGTAAGCTTCTGCCCGGTCGTCATATTCTTTCTTGGCGGCATTCTTAGCATCATTGATTTTTACTTCGGCTTCCTTGGTCTTGTTATATTCCTTAAACGCGCGCTGCATATCGATCGTTCCAATTTTCAGCGCGCCCTGTGCAAAAGCAGCAATCGGAAGGGCGAGCGTTAGCGTAAAGAGTACGGACAGAGACTTTTTCATAAAACAGCGGATACGGTGGTGGGAATCGCGTTAGACTGCAAGTGGATATATTCGTTCAAAATTGATAACCAACACTGAAATTGAAGTGGCCACCGCCATGGTAGCCGGCGCGTTGAAGCGGATACCCATAGTCGAGACGCATTGGGCCGATAGGCAGATTCAACCGAATCCCAACACCGATGTCGGAGGCGAGGTGATGGAGGTTGAAGGCCCAGGAGTCTTGATTGACAAAACCCGTATCGTAAAAGATCGCGCCGCGCGCTTTTTCGATAATCGGGAAAGTCCATTCAATTGTCGCCCGAGCCATTGATCCTCCGCCAATCGGTTCGCCGTTTTGTTGCGGACCAATTTCGCGGAAGGGAAATCCACGCAGGTTATTTGCGCCCCCGAGATAAAGCCGCTCAAAGAGCGGGACAAGCGAGCCATTGCCCCATGTATCCACTGTGGCAATCTCGCCGTTAATAAGCAGGATGGTGTCCCATTTAAGAAGAAAATATTGCGACGCCTCCAGGTCCCATCCGTAAATCTGAGTATCGCCTCCTAGAAAACCGCCCGCAACAAAAGGTGCAAAGGCGATACGCTGCCCCGATCGCGTGAGCAGCGGGTTGTCGCGTCGGTCGAAGACGAGGCTGCTATAGACCTTGCTCTCGGTAAACGTACCTTCCTGTGACTTAATGTCCGCGGGGGCACTTGAGGACACGTTAAAAATTTCGACGTTCTGTAGCTGGTACCCCAGGCTTGCATACATAAATGTAGTAAGCGGCTTCCGGAGCTCGAATGAGAACCCGTAATTGCGTTGGTTGTAGTCGACGCTCAAATAATCCGCCTCTGAGTAGAAAACCGAACCGCTCAGCGACAATCGCCGGTCGAGGAAGTACGGCTCGATCACGTTAAGAAGAAAGTCTTTTCGCTGGGTGCCGTACTGGAGGCGCAACCGGAATTTCTGACCACCGCCAGTAAAGCTGGGCCAGTTTAACAAATCGAAATTGCCCTGGGTCAATTCTGCGAACCCCACTAATTGATCAACCGTGCTAAAGCCCGCTCCAAAACTGAGAGAGCCGGTCCGCTTCTCCTGCACCAGAATCGTGAGGTCCTTGCGACCAGGGACATCGGTGTCTTCCGGGTAGGTCTCGACTTTGGAAAAATAACCGAGATTCTCCAAACGTTTCTTCGTCGTTTCCGCCCGGACCGTGTTGAAGACATCCCCGGGCGCAACGAGAACTTCCCGGCGGATAACCTTGTCCTTCGTGCGCGTGTTCCCCTCGATATTGACCCGATTCAAATATGAACGCGCGCCTTCCTCAAGGTTGTAATGCACATCAACCAGGGCAGGACCGGCCGGGATACTTTCCGGTGTGATGACCAGATCGACGTATCCGCCACTGCCATAAGCATCGGCCACCGCCTTTGCGTCGTCGTGCAACTGCTTCGGTGAATACACGCTGCCCGCCTTCATTTTTAGCAAGGCGCGAATAGATTCCTCCTTCGCCACTTTTTCTCCTGAAACAGAGAGGTTGCGTACGTGATACTGTGGACCTTCCGCAATCACGATTGTGATGGTGAGTTTGCCCTTTGCGTTGCGTTCCCGACGCACATCTTTGATTTCCACGTCGATGAAGCCGTGGTCTTGATACAACCCGCGGATGGCGTCCATGTCTTGTTGCAGTTGCGCCTCGTCTAGCCGGCCCGATTTATCAAGAAAGGAGACGATCGTTTGGCGCTTCGTTTTCATCTCCTTGCGCAGCCGCCAGGTGCTGAGGTGCGCGTTCCCCTCAAAGTTGATCTGCTTCACCGCCCCTTTGGCTCCTTCGCTCACAGTGTAAACGACCCGCGCCGTTCCGCGTGTCGCATCAATCGGATCCACACGGAATTGCACGGTGACATCTGTGAAGCCGTGCGATTGATAAATTTCGATGATTTTTTCGCGCGCTTCTTCCAAATCCTCTTCTTTGATCGGTTGGTTGAGCTTCAATTTGATTTCTTTGCGTAGTTTCGTAGCTCCAATCCGTTCGGCTCCTTCGATTATGATTTCTCGCGCGATTTGACGTGTCTGCACCTGGACGATTACTTTGACGCCGTCGCTCAGCGGCTCACCGAAGATGCGAACATTTTGGACGGCGCCGCTTTTGTAAAGCGCCTCCACATCTTGCTCCACGGTAGCGTCGTTAAATGGCTGGCCAACTTTTGTCCGCATGTACGCCAGAATCCGCTCCTTGCTCACCGTGGCTGGGCCGGTGTACTCGACTTCGATTGCTCTGATGATGGGACGAGGCGGAGCCTGCTGCGGAGGTTGCTGAGGAACTTGCGACCGGGCCCATGGCCCCCCCAGCAGCGCGCAAATAAATGCGACCCAGGCGGCTAACCGTGGGGGGCGCATCCAGCCAGGAAAATGTTTCATAGGTTAAGAAGCGCGATCCTACGCAAACACACCCACGCAGGACAGGCGGCTATATAGGGGAAAAAGATGGCAATCGTCAAGGCGAGATTTTCCGCGGGTCCGAGAAGCCGGACAAGCATTTAATTTAAAAGTTCGTACCAATTATTCCGGCGCCGTGGTTCGTAGCCGGCATCATGAATGAGCGATTCAATCTGCGCGGCGTTTAATCGGAACGTTGTCCCGGCGCTACTCACTACGTTCTCTTCCATCATCACCGAACCGAAATCATTTGCGCCATACTTGAGCGCGATCTGTCCGATCTCCGGGCCTTGCGTCACCCAGGAACTTTGCACGTTCTCGATGTTGTCCAGGAAAATTCGGGCCAGGGCTTGTGTCCGCAAATATTCAGCCACTCCAGCGGGGTGCTTCACCTTCAGAACCGTGTGCTGGGGCTGAAACGTCCAGCAAATGAATGCCGTGAAGCCGCCGCTCCGGTCCTGCTGTTCGCGGATGCGCCGCAAATGCTCGATTCGATCTTCAACCGTCTCCACGTGGCCGAACATCATGGTCGCGCTCGATTTCAATCCCAGCTCATGTGCGACTTGCATCACCTCCAGCCATTGGTCGCTGTTGATTTTGAGCGGCGAAATTTTGTGTCGTACCCGATCGACCAGAATTTCACCGCCGCCGCCTGGGATCGAACCAAGTCCCGCGTTTTTGAATTCGGTAATCACTTCCCGCAGCGGCATCCGGAAAGTCTCGGCGAAATGCTGGAACTCGGGCGGACTGAATCCGTGAATATTGATGTGCGGATACCTTTCCCGAATGTGATGCAGGAGATCGATATACCACTCAAACCGCAATTTCGGATGATGCCCGCCCTGCATTAGAATTTGCACCCCGTCCGCGGCCGTAAGTTCATCGAGCTTTTGATCGATCTGCTCAAAGCTCAGAACATAATGATCCTCATCGCGCTCCGTGCGATAAAACGCACAGAATTTGCAGTAAACGTTGCAGACGTTGGTGTAGTTAATATTGCGATCGACGATGTAAGTCACGATCTCGCGGCCGTGTCCGCTGTAACTTTTCGCCTTCGCCAAATCGCGTCTGGCATTGGCAAGCGCGCCCAGATCTTCCAAGGACCAGCCGTATAATTCCAGCGCGTCGTCTTCCGAAATCCGTTCGCCCGCCAGGATCTTTCCCGTGAGCGCATCTCGATTTACTGAAACCATCGCCGGCTATTTTAAATGACGCGGCGACCGATTGCACGTAGATGATTGCGATTATGGATCGTGTAGCCATTATTGGCGCGGGCGTGTCGGGTCTGACCTGTGCCGTGATTTTCGCGGAGCGCGGGTACCGCACAGCGATTTTAGCGGAAGAAGTCGGGCACCAAACAACTTCCGGAGCCGCCGCGGCGGTTTGGTTTCCATACGACGCCGAGCCTGTGGAGAAAGTCATTCCCTGGGCGCTCCGAACCTTTGATGTATTTGCCGATCTGGCTGGCGTTCCCGGAACCGGCGTTTCAATGATCGAACTGCGCCAGTTTTCGCGGACCAAAGAAATTCAAATCCCACACTGGGCCATTCCGCTTGGCGCTTCTGCTGTAGCCACCGGCCTGTGGCCGGTTCAAGGCCGCGCACAGCGCGGTGGCTACAACTTCAAGAGCGGTTTCTCTCTGCGTGTCCCGCTGATCGACACAACGATTTATCTCGACTACCTCGCGAACCGATTTGAAAAGGCCGGCGGATCAATTACCCGAAATGTGCATTTCGAAAAACTGGAAGACGTCGATCGCACTTTCGATCTCGTGATCAACTGCGCAGGCATTGGCGCGCGCGAACTTGCGCAGGACGCCAATGTTGAGCCGCATCGCGGCCAGGTCGCCATCGTGCCTGGAATCGAAAATCTCTCCTATGCGATTGTTTGTGATGACGCCCCGCTCATGTATGCAATCCCGCGCACAAAGGATTGCGTCTTCGGCGGAACAAACGAAATTAGCAACGATCTCGCGGCTGATCCCGCAACTACGTCGCGCATTGTTGCTGAATGCAGCAGTGTACTGGGCATCGAGAAACCGCGGGTAGTCGCCGAGCGTGTCGGCCTGCGTCCGTTCCGAAGATCAGGCGTGCGGTTGGAGCGCGACCGTCTGCGCGATGGCCGCATCGTCATTCACAACTACGGCCACGGCGGCGCCGGCTTCACGCTCTCCTGGGGCTGCGCGCGTAAAGTTCTCGATCTCGCAACGTCGTAGCGGCGCTTGTGCTGAGCACCAGCAAGAATCGGCGTGTTCTGAACGAGGTGCAATGAGACAAAGCTCAGCCACCGGTGGCGAGAGCCAAGGTGGCAAATTGTCTGAACTGTTTCATAAAATTAAACGGGCGCATCGTGACGGCCAGCGGTTGGCTGCAGCGAGTGGTTAGGTCTTTGGCGTTGCAACAGCATAGGTGTGATCCTCTGAATAAGGGCCGACGCGTCGCACCACCTTGAAATGCGAATCATCGACTTTGAATGCGACGAGGAATTCCTCGTCCTGCCGACTGTCTTCTGCTGCCCAGGCGAGCACATCCGACTCTGCCACGCTGGCGGGAAAACTAGCACCTCCGCGGATGTGTCGTCGTGCTGGATAAAGTGCCGTCGGCTGGAAATCGTGCCAACCTTGTTTGGCGATTACGCGCTGTGTCACCGCCGCGAACTCGTCGAGCGTCATAGACCTAACGAGAATTAGACGAAAGAATTTCGTCTAACTCGCCTCGCGCCTACGTCAGCGCGATGCACTCGAAAGAACTGACGACGTCGTCGGGACCTTTTTCGGCAAAGAAGCTTTCGTAATAACCGGGGCCGAGGTCCCAATAAGGGCCTTTGTAATATTCGTCCCGGTAAAATCGCCACACCCCGCTCACCACGATGACGCAGCTCATCCGATCGTTCCAATAATCGCCGACATAATGGAAGCTCAGATTCGTGCGCGCATAGGCGCCTTTAAACCCGATATGGTCGTAAAGGACGATTTCCGGTAACCGGACCTGCTCGGTCACCATCGGCGCGTCGGTTTTTCCGGCCGCAGAAGCGTGATAGCTCAGCGGCCCGAGCTTCCATTTCATGTCGATGATACAGCCGTTTTCCGGCGCTAAATCAGATTTAGATATTAGTGGCATAAGCGTGTAAGGGCGATGGTTTTCACTAAGTTGATCAGATGAGAAGCATCCTGTCGAGCAAAGAGATTTCTGGCGAGGTTCTGCGTCCCGCGTTCACGCGGCAGGCACTCGCACCGCGCATCCAGAACTCCGAACCGTCACTGGCTTTTTGCCAGGCCGATGACACCACACGCAATGCGCGCGCCCGAGTCGCCGGCGGGCTGAGACTTTAGATCATCCGCCTTCGCATGCACGACTACTGAGCGCCCGATCACCGAGCTTTGATCATTCGTCAGCGAGATTTGATGGTCCAGATACTCCAACTTCGCCTTGCCAGAAGCGTCTGCCTCCACATTTCCCATGTCGCCCACATGCCGCTCGGTGGCATCTGGACCGGCATGCGGTTTGTTGGTTGGATTAAAATGGGCGCCGGCGGAACTCGCATCGCCTGCGCTGCAATCTCCAAATTCATGAACGTGAAAGCCATGATTGCCCGGAGTCAGACCAGTTAGCTCTGCATTGACCTGCACGCCGTCGGCGACTTCGGTAAACGTGACCGTGCCACTCACTTTGTTGCTCCCGGTAGGATGCATCATCGCAATTGCCTTCAATGGCGCCGACGATTTTTCCTCAGTCTGCGCCTGCACGGTGAGTCCCAAAAACAAAAGGAATGTCAGGCCAATTAACCAAGCTCGAAACGCATTCATATTTGAATACCTATTTCGTAACAGGCGATAAGTCCAGCGGCATCAACAGCCGTGGCGTCGGCATCCTGCTGATGGGATGACCCTGGTCGTCATCTTTGCGACGCGCTTGCGTTTTGAAGTGCGGCAGAGCTCTGCCGCTTTGGAAAGACGTCCCGAAGGTGATACGTTCCCGTCGGAGGTGCCTATGGAGATACCAAAACGACTCATTGATTGTTTAAATGAAAACAAGGTGACCTATGAGATCCTGCACCATCCCGAGGCGGTAACGGCGCAACGAATCGCTCAGGCGGAGCACGTCAAAGGCCGGCATCACGCCAAAGTGGTCATGATCAAGTCGGCCGGGCAGCATTTGATGTTGGTGCTGCCGGCAGATCACCAAATCGATTTGGAAAAAGTAGAGAAAGCAATCGGTAACGCTGTCTCGCTTGATAAGGAGCAGGAATTCAAATCGCTCTTCGCCGACTGCGCGATCGGCGCGATGCCGCCGTTTGGAAATCTCTATGGTCTGCCGACCTTTGTGGAGAAACATCTGGCCGAGCAGGATTACATAGTGTTCGAAGCAGGCACGCACGCCGATGCAATCAAAATGAGCTACCGCGATTACGAGAAAATCGTGAAGCCGAAGGTGGAAAACCTGGCGATCAAGCTTCAACCGATGAAAGGAGCCTAGTAGTTGCGCACCGCCAAACAACGCGCCGCGACGGCCAGAAGGTTCTGTTGGACGTTTGCCTTTTTATGGCTGGCTTGGGCGACGGCGCCGACAGCTTTCGCCGCGGAGAAAGCTTCGCTGATCAAAATCGATGGCGCGATTGGGCCCGCGACGGCTACCTACGTTTCGCGCAGCATTGAAGAGGCTCGCACACAAAACGCGCAGTGCCTGATCATTCAACTCAACACGCCGGGCGGTCTGCTAGATTCGACACAAAAGATTGTGCAAAGCTTCCTGGGGTCTTCTGTCCCGGTCGTCGTTTACGTCGCTCCGACGGGCGCGACCGCGACCAGCGCGGGTTGCTTTATCACTATTGCGGCAAGCGTGGCGGCCATGGCGCCCGCCACTACCATCGGCGCGGCGCATCCGGTCTCCATCGGCGGTTTCCCCATGGGAGGCGAACAGAAGCAAGATGAAACGATGAAGAGCAAGATCGAGAACTTCGCGGTTAGCTACATTGAGGCGATTGCGGGCAAACGACAACGCAACGTGGAGTGGGCAAAATCGGCCGTGAAAGAGAGCGTCTCGATCAGCGCGGATAAAGCGTTGCAGTTGAAAGTTGTCGATCTTGTTGCGAACGACATGCCCGACCTGTTGAGGCAACTGAACGGGCGCGTGGTCGACGGCAAGCCGCTCAAGACCGCCAGCGCAGAAGTTTCCGAAATTGCGATGTCAGCGTCGGAGCACGTGCTACAAACGTTTTCGCATCCCGAGGTGATGTTGATCCTGATGCTGATCGCGTTTTACGGAATCATTGCGGAAGTCACCACGCCCGGTGCGATCCTGCCCGGTGTCGCCGGCGCGATCGCATTGGTGCTCGCGCTTTATATGATGTCGATCCTCCCCGTGAACGTGACCGGTCTTGTCCTCATCGCGCTCGCGTTGGCGCTGTTCGTTTTCGACATCTACGCCCCGACGCACGGCGTACTCACCGTGGGCGGAATCATCGCGTTCTTTCTGGGCCTGCTCCTGTTCTTCAACAGCGCCGATCCGTTGTTTCGCCTCTCCCTTCATTACATTATTCCGGCGACGCTGGTCACGGCCGCGTTTTTTATTTTCGTCATTGGAAAAGGCCTGCGCGCGCAATTGCTGCCCGTGAAAGTCGGCAGGGAAACGCTCATCGGAAAAACAGTAACCGCACTGACTCCAATCGATTCACGCAGTGGCCGGATATTCGTCGAAGGCGAATACTGGAATGCAATTAGCGACACGCCGGTGGAAAAAGATCAACCGGTTGAGATCGCTGGCGTGCAAGGGTTGACGTTGAAAGTGAAACCAAAATGAAATCCGAAGTTGGAACTTTCGGGCTTGTTTGTGATTTCGAAATTCGGATTTCGAGTTTAGAAAGAAGATGTCATGGAATTAATTGAAACTTTGCCGCGATTGCTCAGCTGGGCCGTGCCCATCATCATTCTCGCGATCATTATCCTGCCGCAGGCCATCCGCATCCTGCGGGAATACGAGCGCGCTGTCATTTTCCGCCTCGGAAAACTACTGGGCGCTAAAGGGCCGGGATTGATTTTCCTCATCCCCATCGTAGACCGCATGGTGCGAATGGATTTGCGCGTCGTAACCATCGACGTGCCGCGGCAGGAAGTCATGACGCGCGACAACGTGCCGGTAAGTGTAGATGCAGTGCTCTATTTTCGCGTGATCGATCCGCAGGCGGCGGTTGTGAAAGTAGAGAATTTTCTCAAGGCGACTTCGCTCATCGCGCAGACAACGTTACGCAGTGTGCTCGGGCAGGCGGAGCTGGACGAGCTGCTGGCGCACCGGGACAAGATCAATCACACCCTACAGGAGATCATCGACCGGCAAACCGATCCGTGGGGAATCAAAGTGACTGCGGTCGAGGTCAAGGATGTTGCGCTGCCCGATACCATGAAGCGCGCGATGGCAAAGCAAGCAGAAGCCGAGCGCGAACGCCGCGCCAAGATCGTCAATGCCGAAGGCGAATTTCAAGCGGCCGAAAAAATGGTGCAGGCTGCAGCGATCATGAGCAGGGAACCCATGGCGCTGCAATTGCGTTTTCTGCAAACGATGCGCGAGATCTCCAGCGAACATAACACGACGACATTCCTACCGGTCCCCATCGATCTCTTCATCAAGAAGGGCGAACCGCCCAAGTCCTAGACGAAGAAGGTTCAACGACCTTGGCGATTTGCTGGCGGAAAAGTTTCGCGCCCCCGGAGGCGGGATGGCGAACGTGCTGAAAATCGACCTCCAGTTCTTCGAGCTGCACGGCGGCGGTTTTTCCTAGCGCCACGATGTGTTCGCAGGGGAATAATTCAAGAAAAGCCTCGAGCGCCGGCTGGCCGGCAGCTTGCTCGGACTTGTTAGGCATACGATTGCTCAACATACCGCGACGCCGATCGAACGAGTGCCACGGGAACGCGTTCCAGAGAACGAATTGTTCCGGACGCAGACCAAGCTTCAGCAATGTGCTCCAAACAATGGTGGCCGTGGCTTCGGAAAAGCCATCCGGACATTTCCTGGGTTTGCTCGTGCGGCGCGGTTTGACGCCCGCAAGAATCTGTAGCGGCGATCTGTGACCGCCGTGCCTGGTGCGCCGGCAAATCTTTCGGCGCTCACAGAGCGCCGCTACAACATCTGTCTTTTTGCCAAGCAGAATCCTCTCAGAAGTCATCGGGATTCCGCTAAAGTGACCGCCTCGATAACCAACCGCCTCGCCGATCAATGCGAGCTTTGCCTTGCCCTGCCGTCTGCGTAGATACGCGCGCAACTGTCTTCGCCGAATAGCGGGCGCAATCCGGCCAGTGTCGTTTTGTTTATCGACTTCCCACCACGGATTAAACACGGCGTCGCCCGGCGAATGTTTCAATAGCCGCAAAAAGTCATCGATTGCTTTGGAGCGCATCTTCTCCTCCAAGGTTCGGCAATGATGTGACACAGGCAATCCTGTCTGCGACAATTGTGGACAGGCAGGATTGTCTGCTTCACTCGCGACGCGCACGGCCGAGCGCCTTATACGCTGCGATAGCAGAACGTGGGCATTCGGCTCAAACGTGTTTACGACAAGCCAGCGAAATCCGACGGCCATCGCGTATTGGTTGATCGACTCTGGCCGCGGGGACTGACGAAGCAAAAAGCGCACGTCGATGAGTGGCTTAAGGAAATCGCGCCTAGTGCCAAGCTGCGGAAATGGTTCGCACACGATCCTGACAAGTGGGAGCAATTTAAGAACCTATACGCCGCGGAACTGGATGATCAGCGCGAGCACGTCAAACAACTGGGGCGAGCAGCCAGGAAGCGAACCGTCACCTTGCTCTTTGGTGCGAAAGATACCGAGCACAATGACGCCGTCGCTCTGAAAGAATACCTGATGTCGAAAGTGAAGTGACGCAGACAATCCCGTCTGCGACAGTTGCTGACAGGCAAGATTGCCTGCTTCACGAAATGCCCGAGCTGCCCGATGTCGAGACATTCAAGCGATACCTCGACGCCACGTCCTTGCATCAGCGCATCACCAATGTCGATGTGCGTAATGCTTACGTCTTGAAAGATGTCTCAGCACGTGAGCTGGTGCACGAACTGAAAGGGCGTCGCTTCGAGTTCAGTTGCCGCCACGGCAAACATCTGTTCGTGCGCGCCGATGGCGACGTCTGGCTGCGGCTGCATTTCGGGATGACTGGCTATTTGCGCTATCTCAAAAATGAAGAAAAAGCGCTACGACATGCGCGGGTCGTGTTTGTTTTCGAAAAAGATTGTCGGCTCGCGTTCGACGATCAGCGCATGTTCGGCGAGATGGGTTTAGTCAAGAACGTCGATGAATTTTTGAAAAGACGCGGCCTCGGTCCGGACGCGCTCGATGTCGATCTTGCGAAATTCAAAAACATTCTCGCAAAACATCACGGCGCGGTGAAATCGATCTTGCTCAATCAGAAATTGATCGCCGGCATCGGCAACATTTACGCCGACGAAATTCTTTTCCGCGCCCGCATTCATCCGGCGACGCAAACTTCAGCTCTGAAAGAGAAAGCAGTCGCGAAACTATTCCGCGCAACGCGCTACATTTTGCAAAAAGCAATCGAGGCGAAGGCGGATGTCGATCGTATGCCCAAATCGTGGCTGCTGCCGCATCGTGGCAAAGGCGGCAACTGCCCGCGTTGCGGCCGCGAATTGAAATCGGCAACTATTGGCGGACGCACCGCATGGTTTTGCGCACATTGCCAGAGGCGAACTGGGTAATGCGTTGATTTGCCGCTGAGCAATATGGAGTGCGGCGACACGTCGCCGTTTTAAAAGCGCGGACATGTCCGCGCACTCCAAAGCTACGGTGGTCATCCAGAAGCAATCGAATCCCTCAACGTAACATTCCCAGAAGCGTGAGCGCATTTCGCGGGGCGGCGCCTTCTGCGTCGTTGTCGAAATAGACGTGCACGTCGCGATTTTCTTTCAACCACGTTTGGATGCGCGTCGCCCATTTTTTCAGCGCAGATTTACTGTAGCTCGATGCGTATTTGCGCGTGTGACCGTGCAGACGGATGTAAACTATATCGGTCGTCACGCGATCCCACATCGACCAGTCAGGCGCGTCTGACATGCACACAGCCACGGCGTGATCGCTTAAGCATTCGGCTACTTCATCATCGAACCATGATTTATGTCGAAATTCGATAGCGTGGCGTGCGCTTTTCCAGCAGCGCAGGATTTTCATAAATTTGCTCAGGCGTTCGATGTTCTTCTTCGACGACGCGGGAAGCTGCCAGACCACGGCGGCGAGTCGATTGCCGAGCGGTGACGCGGCGTCGCGACAACGGATCACGGGTTCCTCTACGTCGATCAGCTTTTTGTTGTGCGTAACGTAACGATGGCCTTTGATCGCGAATTCAAAATCTTCCGGTGTCGTGTCGCGCCATTTTTTGAAAGTGCTTTTCTCCGCCAACTTGTAGAACGTGCCATTCACCTCGATGCCGGTGAATCTTTCCGCACAAAAGCGGAGCCACTCCTTCTGCGGCGTATCACCGTAGAAACTCTCTCGCCAGCTTTTATAATTCCAGCCGCTGGTGCCGATATGTGCGTTGCCAGGCATCACTCGCAATCGATTGTTGACCTCCTCTTCAATAATCGCATCTGCGGTTAGATGTCTGTTTGAACTTTATCGACGTCTTATGGGCAGTATTCTGCACATATGAGGCCGACCGGTGTTGTTCTTTTGATCTTCTCAATTGTTCTCAGCGCCACTATCCCCAACACCGCGTTGGCTGGATCGAATTGGACGGGCGAGTACGCGAATAAGAACTTCCTCAACGGCGAAGCGGTCTTTCAATTCAGCATTGAGCAGTCAGCAAACGCTATCAAGATTGCCTTCGACGCCGCTTACAACGACGCGCATGGTGCCGTGCCGGACGGCGAAGGTCAGGCAAGAATCACCGGCAAGAACACGCTGGAGTTCAAATGGGAAGATAGTTTTGAGAATTCGGGAACCGGCACGATTACGCGCGTTGGCGATGGCATCTACGTGTCGATGAAGACAACGCGAGTAGTGGATTCGCGTTGTCTCCCATTTTATGGGCAGAACATGCGCCTCAAGCGAGTGGGGAAAGGAACATAGGCCTTGGGGTGTGTGCGGCCAGCCGGTTTGAAACCGGTTGTTCCGAGATCAGCAGCATGCAACGCCACTCGACACCCAGACTGCAAGTCTATGTTCCGCTACACCATCGGGCGAAAACGACCGACGACTTCCTGCAAGCGCCCGGTGATCTGGCCTAACGAGCAGACCTCGGCCGCATCCAGCAGTGTAGGGAAAACATTTTCACCGCCGTCAGCGACCTCAGCGAGTTTATCCAAGGCGCGTTTCGCTTTCTCGGCGTTTTTCTTTTTGAACTTCGCAAGACGATCGACCTGCAACTGCTGTTTGCTGCGCGGGGTGCGCACAAGTTTCACTTCCGGAATTTCCTCGTCGCCATCGCGGTAGCGGTTCAAGCCTACGATTGGGCGAATGCCATCGTAAATTTGCTGTTCGTAGCGATGGGCTGCGTTTTGAATCTGGCTGCGCTGATAGCGTTCTTCTACTGCTGACAGCACGCCGCCGAGCCGCTCGATCTCGCGGAATTCATCGAGAATCGCAGCTTCGACTGAGCGCTCGACGGCTTTCATCCCGGGCGAGCCGCTCAACATGTTCATGGTGTGTTTAAAAATGCCAGACTCCTCGAGCAGGATCGCCTGTCCATGAGCAGCAAGCCGGATCCATTCTTCAGTCGGCGTGGTGAAAGGTTCGTCGGCACTGTTCGAATGACACGAATTCGTGGCATTCATGTAAGCCAGGACTAATTCCGCCGCTGTGCGGGTAAGATTGTTTTTGAACTCGGCAGCGATGAGCGAGCGCCCGCTGGTCTGCGTATGCAATTTGTAAAGCTGCGCTTTGGGTCCGGCGCCGAACACGTCGCGCATTCCGATCGCCCAGATGCGACGCGACACGCGCGCGAGCGCGATGTACTCAGCGTCGAGACCGCAATCGAGAAAGAATGAGAGACGCGGGCCGAATTGATCGACCGGGATGCCGCGACCACCGAACATTTCTACGTACGCGAATCCGTTCGACAACGTGTAGGCCGCTTGCTGCACCGGTGTGGAGCCGGCTTCGCCGATGTGATAGCCGCTGATAGAAATCGGATACCAGCGCGGCATTTCGCGCGTTGTGAATTCCACCATGTCAGTGAGAAAACGCAGCGAGGGCTCGATCGGGAAGATCGTTTCGTTCTGTGCCTGGACTTCCTTGAAAATGTCGGCCTGAATTGTGCCGCGCAACTTCGGAACAACCTTGGGCCCGAACCGCCGTTTCGCCGCAGCGATGTACATGGCCATGATGATCGGCGCTGGGCCGCTGATCGTCATCGACGCGGAGAAATTTGGCGAGCCAAGATCGAATCCATCGTACAGCCGCACCATGTCTTCAACCGTATCGATCGCCACACCGCCTTCGCCGATCTTTCCAAAAACACCGTCCGCGTCGCTGTCGATGCCATAAAGCGTAGGGCCGTCGAACGCGGTGCTGAGGCGGTGTGTGCGCTGGTGGCGTGTGAGATAGTGGAAACGTTCATTCGTGTCTTCCGCCAGCATTAAACCGGAGAACAACCGCGTGGGCTCTTCGGCTTGCGGAATTTTCTTGTCCGGCGCGCCCTCGCCACGGCGAGCAGGCTCTGGTCGCGTCCTGCCATTGGTTTTTTCAAAACTTTCGATCTCGCGAACTGACTCGAGATACATTTCCCGATAGGCCGCGTTCAGATACGGAAACTCGCCGGGCAATCCTTCCCCGTAGAGATAACGCGCAATTTCGCCTGGTTCGTCGATTTCCGGCAATGCAAGACGCGGCAATGGCAATCCTGTTGGCGTGCGCGTGGTCGGAATCTTTGCTTTGATATCGATCCAGCGTCCCAGCAGTTCACGGCCGAATTTTTCATCCGTGCGCGCGCGTTTCACCTGGTCGAGCACAAACTTGTTATAGTTCTCAACCGATTCGACGACTCGTCCGAGTTTGCTCATAACTTTGTTCGCGTTGTAGAGGCGCTTGTGCCAAGCGCCTGACCATATATTCCGCTTGATACAAGTGCTGCTACAATTCTTTTCTTGTAATCAATCCAAAAAGTTTATCCACGCCAGGATCGCGATGGCGTTTTGCCACGGTGTCGATCAGCCGCTGTGATCGACGGTTTTGTTCGAGTCGTTGCTCGATTTCCGTGTGCGCGGTGCGCGCGCGCTGAAGATCACTTTTGTTCACCACCACAATGTCGGCCAGATCAAGCATCACGATTTTTTGCAATTGCAACCGGCTTCCGTAATCCGGATTCATCACCAGGACGGTTAGATCGACAATGCCATTTTTTTGAAACGGCATCGCCTCCTGGCCGGTGCCCACGGTTTCGATAATGACGTAGTCGAAATTCGATTGCGCGAGCAGCGTCAGGCAATCGTGCGTCGCGGGCGAAAGCCCGCCGGCTTGCCCGCGCGTGGCCATGCTGCGCATGAAAGCGCGATCGTCCTGCGAGTTGATCATGGTGGCCCGATCGCCCAGCAACGCGCCTTCGCCGACCACGCTGGGATCGTGCGACAAAATCGCAATCCTCCCCTTCGAATTTCGATTCAGAAAACGCAACACCAGCTCATCAATCAGTGTCGTCTTTCCCGCGCCACCCGGACCAGTGAAACCAATCACCCTTGAAGTGCGGATTGCAGATTGCGGATTGCGGATTCTGCCTTTGAGCGTTGAGCGTTTTCTCTTGGCATACGCATCCTCAATCGCACTGAGCCCGCGCGCGAGTTCCTGATCGCCCGACTTCGGGCGTGGTCTCTTGCCGCGCAGTTTGCCGTAGCGTTGATGAACAAATTTCACCATTTCTTCCAGCGATGTGCCGGCAAAAAAAACTTCCTCCACGCCTTTGCCTTTCATGATTGCGGCATCGTCGTGAGTAATAGTGCCGCCTCCGCCTCCGAAAACCTTGATGTCGTCGGCACCTTTTTTGCGGAGAAGATTCACAACCTCAGCAAAAAACTCGATGTGTCCGCCGTTATAACTTGAGATACCAATGGCGCGCACGTCCTCTTGGATCGCCGCACGCACGATGTCGCTCACCGAGCGATGATAACCGAGATAAATCACTTCAATGCCGTGCCGGATGAACTCCAGGTTGATGGTGTTGATGGCGCTGTCGTGCCCATCACAAATCGGGACAGCGGTCAGGATTCGAATTGGCGAAGACATTTAAAGAACCTAAAGATTTAGTGATTCAGTGATTTAACGATTGCAATCGCTAAATCACTAAATCATTAAATCGCTAAATGAGTGCTTCATTCAATTTCACTGGCAAAGTTGTGCTGGTCACTGGCAGCTCGCGCGGAATCGGCGCGGAGATGATCAAGGCGTTTGGGAAACACAGTGCGCAATGCGTGGTGAACTACGTCGCCGATGCACAAGGGCAAAATAAGACCGATGCGATGACGGTGGCTGATGAGTTGGCCGGGCCACTGGTGATTGAGTGCGACGTGACGCAGGCGGCGCAGGTCGAGGCCATGATGAAGCAAATACAAGAGCAACATGGCGGGCTTGACATTCTGGTAAACAATTCCGGCATCATCAGCGATCGCACGATCAAGAAAATGTCGATGGATGAATTCGAGAGCGTCATTCGCGTCAATCTCATCGGCACATTCATCGTCACCCAAAAAGCGGGCGTGATTCTGCGCAGCGGCGGCCGGATCGTCAACATGTCGTCCGTGAGCGGGCAGATGGGCTTGTTCGGCCAAGCGAATTATGCGTCGAGCAAAGCGGGCATCATTGCGCTGACCAAAGTGTCAGCGCGCGAGTTTGCGCGGCAGAATATCACCGTGAACGCCATCGCTCCAGGCTTTATCGACGTCGGCATGAGCAAGGGTATGCCGGATGAAGTGACGCAGAATTTCATCAAACAAATTCCGCTCGGCCGCCTCGGCGATGTGAGTGAAATTGTAAACGCAGCGCTCTTCCTCGCTTCCCCGATGGCGTCATATATCACCGGGCAAGTCCTGAACGTGAACGGCGGCTTCTATATGGGGTGAGTCAAGGTAGGGACGCCGTGCTGCCCCGAAAGCTTTCGGGGGACAGTGCAGCGCGCTGTCCCTACCAAGCATCACCGTCAGCTTAGTCTAACTTTTGCACCAGCAACCACACGAGAGCTGAGAGCATCGCCGCGAATATCGATAAGACATACGTAGCCCGTTTCGCCTGCCGTATTTTGAAAGCAGGCTTTGGAATATCGTCGTGGATATGGCTCGCCTCGAACAGTTTCATCAGGGTAAAAGCCACGACGAAACCGACCGCAGCCCATTTGAGGCATCCCAGAGTGGTCTCAAGCATCCCAAGCAGACCCTAGCGCACGCACCCGCGACGCTCAAGGGCGGTCTTGATCTGGGCGCTGCTCAGATTCTGCTGGCGTCCTTCACTTGACAGGCAATTCCAGAGTCAGAAACTTTGAGGTTCCTCTACGGTGTGGGCGCAGGAGAAGATCCCTCTGAGGGCGAGGGAGACTCCTCTGCCCCAGCGGCCTTCTTCTTCTTAGCCGTCGCCTTCTTCTTATGCGCCGGCGACGGGGTGGGCGAGACTTTGGCAGTTGCCGCCCCCGTAGTCGAAGTTGCGGTAGTTCCCTGTTGTGTGCAGGAAACGATAAACGCTGCGCCGATCAGAACGCTCATGAACGTTAAGAGAGATTTTTTCATAATTACAGTTCAGTTCGCGGGTCGCAGAATGTTCGGTCGCCTGCTAAATGGCAAGCACTACACAACACCTCCACAGAACAAAGTCCGAGGCGCGTGCCTCTAGGCCGGGGAAGAATCAGCGCCCGCCATACTCTGAAGCCCATCAGCCAGCGTCTGGAATGTCGCGATTTGGATTTTGGGGCCATAATGGAATTGCGAGAGAATATTGAGACCGATGTCCTTGTGCGGATCTGGAATCACTCGCGACACAGACGCAACGCCTTTTTCGGCAAGCGTATCCATGATTTCGGCAATGTGACGCGCCGCTGCCGAATCCATTGAGTCCAACCAGCGGAAATCCGCCAGAACACGGAATCCGGGTGCAACATCCTGCAAGAGCTCTCGTACGCGTTCCGCAGCCACCTTTGCCTGTTCGGCCGTAACCCGTTGCAGAGCGGTGATCACCAGGAGGCGTTTCGATCGATCGAGCTCAACTGAATACATTGTTCGTGCTCACCCGACGTGACCGCGGTCGCAAGCTCAACGGCTGACCATCGAAAGGCGTTAACGCGATTTTATTCATAATCGATCGGCACTCGGACCTGCGATACCGTTCCGGGTTTGAACCGCCACTTTCGAAACGCGTTGGTGGTAACTTTGTCAAGCATCGCGTCGCCGGTGCTTTGCGTCATCATCGCGTCCGTGACCTTGCCGCTAGCAGTATCGACAGTCATGACGCAAACACCGCTTCCAGTGATATTCGCGCGCTTCGCCTGATATGGATACTCGGGCAAAGGAGCGCTCACTGCCATGGCTTGGACAGCCCTTAAAGACAACGGAGTGGGACTCGATGAGCTCGCCGGCTCAGGTAGCGCGACGGGAGCCGTCCGCTTTTTTGCGCGAGTTTTCTTTTGTAGCATTGCCGATGTTACCGGTTCTTCTGGAGGGCGCGTCGTCTGCTCTGTTACAGGCGTTGGCTTTTGACTCGATGCCTTGGCTGCAATGTTTAAGCTCGGTTCCGCCTTTTTCTTTTTCGGTCTCGGCGTCGGAATCGCCTCGCGAGTCTCGAATTGATCCGGAAGATTTGCTGAAGTCGCATCCTGCGCCCGCGCTATATGTGCGTCAGCCAGCGCAACACCCGTGCACAGGATGGCGATAGTTCCTCGGTGGACGCGCACCAGAAAATCTCCCACCCGTCTCAGGAAGGTCAAATCTAACGCTGCTCTCCGAGCTTGTAGCTTGAAACAATGTTCCGAAAAGGAAGAATGATTTTTGTTGGGGCGTCATTTACGTTTTTGCTTCGTTATGCTTTCGGTGACTGCGACAGACATTACCGTTTGGATTATATCCGCGCTTCTCGCGATCGGTATCGGCTGGGGCAAATACGCGAAATGGAAAACGCGCGACAAACTGGTGCGCGAACTGGCAGCGATGGACCCCGAGCGCCGGGAAAAATTGCTCAGTCGCATGAGGCCGGACCTCGCCATGGAAGCGCGGCAAGAATTAATGCGGCGGTTCGACATAAGCTAATTGGACGTTGAGCGTTGAGCGTTGGACGTTGAACATTCCCTCCTGATGTCCTCTGCACCATTCGAAATGACCGTTTCAGTTCTGCCGGATGACATCGATGAGCAGAATCATGTGAACAACACCGTTTACCTGAGGTGGGTGCAGGAAGTTGCCACTGCGCACTGGCGAACCATTGCCAGCCCGGAAGCGCAGGAGACCATCGGCTGGGTCGTTCTGCGGCACGAGATCGACTACAAAGCTCCTGCGGCGCATGGTGACCAAATCGTATTGCGGACGTGGGTCGGCAAAGCCACTCGGCTGATGTTTGAACGTTTCACGGAAATCCGACGCAACAGCGATGGCCGGCTGTTGTCAAAAGCTCGGACGCTGTGGTGCCCGATCAATGCGCAAACCAGCCGGCCAGCACGCGTGCCGCCGGAAGTGCGCGCGCAGTTTTCCACATGAGTTAGCATGTTTGGAGTTCCCCGTTTACGCGGCTGCCGGCAGAGGAACAAAACCGCCTGAAGAAGAACTCCGAACTAAGCGCCGGCGGTTTTCGACTCATTTAGGAAATTCCCATTCCTGAAAGTTGAACATTCGGCATTGAACGTTGAGCGTTCGGCGTTGCAAGTCCCATCTCCTGTGTCACGCCCGGTTATTGCTTGTTATTGTGCGACGTTTCTGAAACCGGAGATGTTGCATATCTACCGGCAAATCACCGCCCTGAAACGATGCGTTCCGGTGGTGATTGCACAGAAACGCGAACAAACCGAGCGCTACCCGTTTGAGTGCGTCCACCTTGTTCCCAAGCCGGCGACGCATTTTCTGCGGCGCTTTTGGTTCAGGCAACTGCGCGACATGCCGTGGCAGATTTCAGACACTGAATTGCACGCATTACTAAACGTCTTAGCTGGAATCGACGCGCGGCTTTTGCACATTTACTTCGGCCAAAACGCCGTGCACCTGCTGCCGCTGATTCACGCATGGAAAAAACCATCGATCGTTTCCTTTCACGGCGCCGATGTCACCGTGGACATGAACAAGCCGGCCTATCGAGAGGCCACGAAGCAGATGCTCGGAGCAGTAAAGCTGGTTTTGGTTCGCTCCGAATCTTTGCGGCGCGCAGTTGCCGAGCTTCGCTGCGATCCGGAGAAGATTGAAATCCAGCGCACCGGAATTCCGTTGGACGAATTTCCGTTTCGTGAACGAAATTTCACCGGCGCTGGGACTGAATGGCGGCTTGTGCAGGCTGGCCGGTTGATCGAGAAGAAAGGTCTGCCGGTTACACTTCGCGCCTTCGCAGCTTTCCTGGGAAAATATCCGAATGCGACGCTGACCATTGCCGGTGAGGGACCGATGCGCGACGAACTTCAGAAGCTGGCGTGTGAACTAAAAATCGAGCCGAGCGTTTCATTCACGGGTTTCGTTTCCCAGGAGCAATTGCGCGACATCTATTATCGGTCACACATTTTCCTGCACCCGAGCCAAACGGGTCACGACGGAAACCAGGAAGGCATCCCAAATTCGATGCTCGAAGCGATGGCCAGCGGGCTGCCGGTCTTCGCTACCCAGCACGGGGGCATCCCCGAAGCAATTGAGAACGGTGTCAGCGGCGTGCTCGTTCCGGAGCGTGATCACGAAGCGTTAATGCGGGCGTTGCTCAATGCAGCGCAAGATTCCGCCTTTCTTTCGCAGATCGCGCGCAGCGGCGCCGAGATTGTCCGAAAAAACTTCGATCTCCGCGTGCAAGCGCAGCGACTCGATGAGATTTATCTGCGGATGATTGGCAGGGGCGATTGACCTCGATCGCCGGCAGCTATTTTTTCGTCCACCGCTGCGTCACGTTCTGGATGCGTGCCTTGCAGATGTCACTGACCAACAGAAACGTCAAAGTATTTGCGTTCTGTTGGCTAAACTTATACAGGCCGGGTCTTTTGCAGCCTTTGGGGATGGCCGTTGACGGTCGAATCCCCTGAATTGTAACCATATCCGCGGTGACCGTATATTTGCCCCAGATCTCTCCCTTTGGTGTCGTAAACATGACGTGAAATGTGCCGTCGGCGCTAATTGTCCAGACGGTGCCGAGTGAGTTTGTCCACATGCCGGCAAGAGCTGCCGGACCCGTTTGCGGAGCAGTCGCCCACGCACCCACCAGTACTATCAAAGCGCCTGCGGAAATAATTCGGAGAGAGTGTTGTAGTTTCATGGCGGGCGTCCTGCATGGCAAAAACTGAATGCGTCAAGCTCAGATCGCAGCGAAGAGATCGATTGTAAAAAGCTTCGCGTTTGAAGGAGAAGAGCTGTGTGGAGCAGATAAGTCCACCAGCTTCTCCGACGCCAAGACCAAACTGGTGGAAGCGAAACTGGAAATGGCTCGTGCCGCTTGGCTGCTTCGGCATAGCGGTATTATTCGTCGTTTTCGTTGCCTCGGTGATGTTGATCGTGTTCAGCGCAGTGAAATCGACCGACGTTTACAAAGGCGCTTTCGCCCGGGCCACGGCGCATCCTGCGGTCATCGAAGCCCTCGGTTCGCCTATCACGGAAGGATTTCTTGTTTCAGGAAACACAAACGTTAACGGGGCCTCAGGAGAGGCCAATTTGTCCATTCCCATCGCCGGCCCAAAGGGAAACGGGACGATTTATGCGGCAGCGAGGAAGTCTCTTGGACAATGGAACTATTCGGGACTCGTCGTCGAGATCGCAAAAACGCACGAACGGATCGATCTTCTCCAGAGTCCGACACCGGCAAATTCGCCCTGATCATTCCCTTGAAAGCCGCCATAAATAAAGTCTCGGTTAGCGCAATTCTTTTGGGAATTGTGGGAGGAATCATCGGCATCGCCGTTGGACTATTTCTCGGCTTTGCTCTCGGCTCGGCCCTGGCTGCGGCACTTCATGTCCCAGCGAGGGAAGGTGAAGCCGCTTACTTTACCGTGGCCATCGCGTTGATTGTGACGTGCATCGTCACGCCAGTCTCAATCCTTTTCACACTCTACTGGCGCGGAGTGAGAAGCATCTGGCTGTTTATAGGCTTGGTGATGGTTTGTGTCTCGATCGCAGCGATCGGAGCGTCCGGTTTCGGAATTTGGTATGCAGCTCAACCGCATGTTCTGAACCTCAACGGTCCGACACCGCATCTCGAATTCGAAGTGAAACCGCCGGCCGGTCAATCCCTCGAAACTCTTGGTGACGTTGAGCCGGAGCTCGACACCGACCGTAATACGATGCCGGGTTATTGGCACACAGAGGCGCCTGAAAATCCGGGCGTGCGCGCCGGTTACGTCGAGCTTTATTTTCGCACGTCGCAGCGGCTGTTCGTGCTGAAATTTCCCGGCCGCGAAGATCGAATCTTCAAGCTTCAGTTGCCGGCCAACCCCATGAAGGCGAAATACCGCGTCTGGTCCGAGTGGCAAAATCCGGACTTTGTTGCAAAAGCCGGCGAACAGCCATCTCGTTTCTCTGGCGGCAGTGACTACCAAATTCACTACAAACTGGACTATCAGGATCGATAATCGCAGCACGCGGTTTACCTCTTGGGTAGTGCACGTAAGATTGAAGTATGTCGATCTCAGAGGAGCATGTGAAGACCGCGTTAAAGGCGGTGAAATATCCGGGCTTCAGTCGGGACATCGTTTCATTCGGCCTGGTGAAGTCGATCCAAATCGACGATGGCGAGATCAAGGTGCAGCTCGCGCTCGCGACAAATGATCCGAACGTGCCTGCGGCAATCAAAAATGATGCGGAACGCGCACTGCGCGAGATCGAAGGAGTGCGCAGCGCAAAAGTTTTGATCGATATCCACGCACCGCCCGGAGGTGCAGGCGCCGACATGGGCGCAACGCGGATTCCCGGCGTCAGACACGTTATCGCTGTGGCAAGCGGCAAAGGCGGCGTGGGCAAGTCAACGGTTGCGGCCAACCTAGCGGTGGCGCTGGAGCAAACCGGCGCGCGCGTCGGCTTGTGCGATTGCGACATCTATGGCCCGAGCATTTCGCTGATGTTTGGCACACGCGAACGGCCAATGGCTACGGAAGAAAACAAAATCGTTCCCATCGAGCAATACGGATTGCGACTCATGTCGATGGGATTTTTGCTAGACGATACCTCGCCGGCGATTTTGCGCGGGCCAATGGTTACGCGCTACACGCAACAATTTTTGCGACAGGTAGAATGGGGTGAACTCGATTATCTGGTGCTCGATCTGCCGCCTGGTACAGGCGACATTCAACTTACCATCGTGCAAACGGTCGCGCTTTCAGGAGCGATTGTGGTGACCACGCCCCAGGAAGTAGCGCTCATCGACGCGCGCAAGGCCGCCACGATGTTCGAAAAGGTCAACGTGCCTGTACTCGGTCTTGTCGAAAACATGAGTTACTTCGTCTCTCCCTCCGACGGTAAACGTTACGATATCTTCGGCAGCGCCGGCGGCGAACGCGAAGCGAAACGGCTGCGGGTTCCGCTGCTCGGCCAGATCCCGATCGATATTGCCACGCGCGAGGCAGGCGACCGCGGGATTCCCATCGTGGGCGAAGATCGACGGTCGCCCGTGACAGCTGAGTTTAAAAAAATCGCAGAACATCTGCGTAAGACGTTGGCGTAGTGATGCGTCCGGAACCGCTAGCGCAAACGACAGTTAAATAAATGGCGCGGCCGCCCCGTCGAATTCTGATGCGTCGATTTTATTGACTAGCTTGGAATTTTATGAAAGAACAGAAAACCGAAATGCCCTCTTCGGAAGAAGATCAAGCTCAATTCGTCAAGGATTCGGCGCTCTACAAGGAGTTCCTCGCCGAGCGGGCGGAGATTTTGAAGCATAAGTGGATTGAAAGCGAAAAAGCCGGCAAGGACATCGGCTTTGAGAGAGCCTTGCTTGATTGGATCGTGAAACATCGCTCCAACTGGCGAGAGCGACGAAGAAAGGAGGCGCGCACCGAAAAGTCCGCCTCCTGAATTTTGTACTCCTTTAACGCGATCCCGCGAGGTCGCTAAGGAAACGCATGAAGCAAGAAAAAAAGCATTCATCTGCCGCCGTCCCCATCATGGACGCGGAGGCAATTCGCCGGGCGCTTCGGCGGATTGCGCACGAAATCGTTGAGGGAAATCCGGCACTCGAAAAGGTGGCGCTTGCGGGAATTCCTTCGCGCGGGGTGGAGACCGCGCAGCGAGTCGCCGCCTTCATTCGAGAGATCGAAAAGATCGACATTGAAACTGGCGTGATCGACGTGGCGATGCATCGCGACGACGTGGGAACCCGCCGGGAACTGCCTGTCGTGCACGCCACGAAACTTCCGATGCCACTTGAGGAGCGCACTGTCATCATTGTCGATGATGTTCTTTACACTGGTCGCACCGCTCGCGCGGCGATGGACGCCATCAATTCGTTCGGGCGGCCTAGTCGCATTCAATTGGCGGTGCTGATCGATCGCGGTCATCGCGAGCTGCCAATTCGCCCCGATTACGTCGGAAAAAATTTGCCGACCGCGACGCGAGAACAAGTTCAGGTTCGCCTGCAAGAAACCGACAACGAACCCGACGCAGTCTGGTTGGAAAGGGAATGAATGTGAACAAGGAATTTTCGGGGAGCGCACGCGCCTCGGGTGTTGGCGAGCGCGGCCTCGCGATCGCGGACTTCCCTTTGACTCTCGCTACACAGAACGCGCGCGTGCCCAAGCAAAGTTCGTTTCGGCGCGACGCCGAAATCAGCACGCGAAACGCATGCGCTCCCCAGATGCCATGACCACCCGCTGGACACGAAAGGACCTGCTCGGCCTGCGTGAACTTTCAGCAGACGAAATCAATTTCGTTCTCGAAACTGCGGACGCGTTCAAGGAAGTGGGCACTCGCCAGATCAAAAAAGTTCCGGCGCTGCGCGGCAAAACGCTGATGAACTTTTTTGTCGAACCCAGCACGCGGACGCGTACCTCGTTCGAGTTGGCTGCATTTCGCCTAAGCGCGGACGTGATCAATATTTCGGTTACCAGCTCCAGCCTCACCAAAGGCGAAACACTCAAGGACACCGCGCGCAATCTCGAAGCGTTGCACGCCGATGTTCTCGTGCTGCGCCACGGCTCCGCTGGCGCGCCGCAGTTTCTCGCAAATCGGCTCAAAGCCAGCGTGATCAACGCCGGGGACGGTGCGCACGAGCACCCCACGCAGGCACTTCTGGATCTTTACACGATCCGCGAACGCAGCCGGAAAATCGCGGGCCTAAACGTGGCGATCATTGGCGACATTTTGTTCAGTCGTGTCGCGCGCTCGAATATCTTCGGTCTGCTAAAGCTCGGCGCGCGCGTGACGCTGGTCGGGCCGAGCACTCTCGTTCCGCGCGAGTTTGAAAAACTTGGGGTCGAAGTTTCATACAAGATTGATGATGTGCTGCCGAAAGCCGACGTGGTAAACCTTTTGCGGATTCAGCATGAACGCCAGCGCAGGGAATATTTTCCGGGACTCGGCGAATACATCCGCTTGTTTGGCCTGACGAAAGAACGCGCAAAGCTTTTGAAGCCAGATTGCCTGATCATGCATCCCGGGCCGATCAATCGCGGCGTCGAGATAGACAGCGACGTGGCGGATGGGTTGCAAAGCGTGATTCTCGACCAAGTCACCAACGGTCTCGCGGTTCGCATGGCCGTTCTTTATCTCTGCGGAGGAATTTCAACGTGAGCGCCACCTTCATTCGCAACGGACGCGTAAACGATCCTGCGAGCAAGCGGGATGAGATCGGCGACGTTTACATCAGCGATGGAAAGATCGTCGCCTCCAAATCCGAGATCCACAGTCCGAAATCCGAAATTGAGGAGATTGATGCGAAAGGATTAATCGTGGCACCCGGCTTAATCGACATGCACGTGCACCTGCGGGAGCCGGGATTCAGTCACAAGGAAACAATCGAGTCAGGCGCGCTGGCGGCGGCAGCGGGCGGATTTAGTAGCGTTGTTTGCATGCCGAACACTTCGCCGGTCGCGGACAATCCCAGCACCATTGCCTGGATCAGAGATCGCGCGGCGGCTGTGGCCTGCGTCAATGTTTTAGCCACGGGGGCGATTTCAAAAAATTTGGCCGGCGAAGAGCTCGCGCCGATCGGCTCACTCGCGCAGGCAGGCGTTGTGGCGATCACGGACGACGGCCATTGCGTTCAAAATCACGAGGTGATGCGGCGCGCGGTTGAGTATGCGCGCATGGTCGATCTGCCTGTGCTAGATCATTGTCAGGATTACAATCTGGTCGGGAACGGCGTCGTGCACGAAGGCTATTGGAGCACATTGCTCGGGCTACCCGGCTGGCCCGCGGCGGGTGAGGAAGCGATGGTGATGCGCAACATTTTGCTCGCGGAACTCTGCGATAATCACATTCATTGCCAGCACGTCACCACGGCTGGCAGTGTGCGACTGATTCGTGAAGCCCGAGCGCGCGGGGTAAAAATCAGCGGCGAAGTTTGTCCGCATCACATCGCGTTGACTGACGAGGCGATCCAAAATTTTGATACCAACTTCAAGATGAATCCGCCGCTGCGATCGCAAGCAGATGTAAATGCGCTCCTGGAAGGAATCGCCGACAGGACATTATCGATCTTGTGTTCCGACCACGCGCCGCATGCCGATTTCGAAAAGGAAGTGGAATTCGATGCGGCGCCATTTGGGATCATCGGACTTGAGACCGAACTGGGGTTATTCATCGATCTGCTTATCCACAAACACCACAAGATCGACATAGCCCGATTGATCGCGATGTACACGGTCGAACCGGCGCGTTTGTTAAAGATTGATGCCGGAACGCTATCGGTCGGCGCACCCGCTGACGTAACGGTGATCGATCCGGAATTGGAGTGGACGGTCAGCGTCGATCAGTTTCAATCGGGCTCGCGCAATTCGCCATTCGACGGCTGGAAACTCAAAGGCCGCGCGGTGCGGACAATGGTAAGCGGGAAAACAGTTTGGAAATTGTAGCCGCGTTTGTGTCAAACATGCAGGCGCTTGGCACAAGCGCCTCTACAACTATCCCACGTATCCGCCGTGGATGTAGCTTTCCAGATGGGCGATCGCGGCCTGCTGGCAGGAAATGACGTGCTTGACCAGATCGCCGATGGAAATCACGCCCACAATCTTGTCGCCCTCGAGCACTGGCAGATGTCGGATATGCTTGTCCGTCATAATGCGCAGACATTCATCGACGCCTTCACGCGGATGTGTCGTGAACACGTTGGTTGACATGATCTCGGCAACCTTCGCTTCACGCGAGCGCTTGCCTCGCAGAACTACCTTGCGGGTATAATCGCGTTCGGAAATGACGCCGACCAGTCGCTCCTGCTTGACCACCAAGAGTGCACCGACATTCTTCGCGTCCATCAATTCGATTGCTTCGAAAACCGTTGCATCCGGCGAAATCGAGAAAACCTCGCGGCTTTTTTGATTCAGGATCGCGCGGATGGTACCACTCACGTCCATAAGCGAGGTCTCAGGATAGACCCACACTGGGTAGCCGCGCAAAGCAATTCTGGCGGTCAGCGGCTCGAGCACCCTTGCCACCGATATTAACCCAATCGTACTATTGCCACACTTGGTCGTCGATACATCGGAAGTTCAAATTCACATTCTTGCCTTTTCAGTAGGGCAGAGAGAATAGTCGAAGAGTGCATTTGGCTTGGCGATTTAAAGAGCGCGCCGGCGACGTTGGCAAAAAAAAGCGGCCGATAACGAGGCATGTACAGCCCGATTTCATGTGCATCGGAGCCCACAAAAGCGGAACGACATGGCTTTATCAGCAACTCGACTCTCATCCGGATTTCTGGATGCCGCCCGTAAAGGAACTGCATTATTTTGACCAACTGAGCAGGGTTCAACACTCGGCCCCGCCTCGCTGCCGAGACGAGCGCGATCTTCGTTTCTTTGAGAGCTTGAATGGCCTCAGCGCCAAAACGCATATGGATCTTGAGAATTACGGCAGACTGTTCGAACTCAAGGGATCGCTCCTCTCCGGTGACATTTCCCCAAATTATTCGACGCTGAGTAGCAAACTCATTCGCCAAATCGTCGGATATTTCCCAAACTTGAAAGTGATCTTCCTTGCGCGTGATCCCGTGCAGAGATTCTGGTCACACTTATCGATGGAAGTGCATTACCGGCAGATTGAGCCATTTGACGCGACCAATATCGACGAAGTCCATCGGAATTTGCTCCGCCGAGGGATGCGTCTGCGCTCGTACCCGAGCACGGTCGTCGCGCGATGGAAACGGCACGTTCATCCAGACCGGTTTCGTGTCTATTTCTTTGATGATCTGCAAAGAAATCCGATTGAACTGCGACGTTCCATCCTTGATTTCCTGGGTGCCGATCCGGACAAGCCAATCGACCAGCTCCGGGCAAATTACAACAGCTGGGCCGGGATGGCAAAGATGCCGCTAACGAGTCAGGTGCGGTCGCATCTGGCTCACTTTTTCAAAAAGGAACTGAAGGCATGCGCGCGGCGCTTGCGTGGACCAGCCGAACAATGGCCCGCACGCTATGGCTTTTGAACAGCTGTAGCGTCCGCTGTCTCAGCAATAATGTTCAGGCAAACCCTGCGCTGAGGACACCGCACTCTACAGCCCGTTGTCCACTGCTTGTTTTGCCCGGGCACGATTTGCCTGCAACTCGGCCAAGTGCTTTTCCGACCAGCGACAAAGCGCGTGTAGCGGCTCAATCAAGGTCCGGCCCAATCTCGTCAGTGAGTATTCCACTTTCGGCGGCACGACTGGATGGACTTTGCGTTGCACCAGGCCGTCGCGCTCGAGGCTGCGCAAAGTCTGCGTGAGCATCTTTTGCGAAATCCCGCCGATCGCGCGCTGCAGCTCTGCGTAACGAATTGTGCCCCGCGCCAGGATTTGAATAACGAGCGCTGTCCATTTGTCGGCAATCCGGTCGAGCACGAGTCGCGACGGGCATTGTGGTTCCAAGACTGACGGGGAAGAAGACATTTTGGCCATGCGCTCTTTTAATCCAAGCACCGGCAGAGCGCAACATTCCAAATGGCACGTATAGCTGATATCGAGCTGTAATTGACGAATGAATCGTTTCGCTCGAAATTTCAGAGTATGATGACGACAAATTTAGAACGGGCTGCACGCCTGGAATTCTTGTTTAGCGAATCAAATTCGGAAGGCTCCTCGCGTGATGAAACAGCAACAGGGACCGCTGACGCAGCGCTTTTAGACGAATACTCGCGCGCTGTAGTCAGCGCGGCTGAGCGCGTTGCGCCTTCCGTGGTGAACATCGAAGTCCAACAAAGAAGCGAAAATCAGCGGCGCGATATCGGCGGAAACGGCTCGGGATTTGTGATCACTCCCGACGGTTTCATTTTGACTAACAGCCACGTCGTTCACGGCGCAACTCGCATTGTGGTCAACCTCTCGAGCGGACGCGACTACCCAGCACAGCTTATTGGCGATGATCCAGAAACCGATCTCGCGGTGATCCGGATCGATGCGCCGCAGTTAGTTCACGTGCGTCTGGCCGATTCCGAAAGCCTGCGGGTTGGCCAACTGGCTATCGCGATTGGGAATCCGTTCGGTTTCCAGGCGAGCGTAACAGCAGGCGTGATCAGCGCGCTCGGCCGCTCGATGTATTCTCAATCGGGCCGCTTGATCGACAACATCATTCAGACCGATGCGGCGCTGAATCCGGGCAATTCCGGCGGACCGCTCGTCAACTCGGCGGGGGAAGTAATCGGCGTGAACACGGCAATGATTCGCCCAGCACAAGGCATTTGTTTTGCCATTGGCAGCAACACAGCCAGGCTCGTCGCTGGATGGTTGATTCGCGACGGAAGGATCCGGCGCAGCTACATCGGTGTTGCCGGTCAAAATGTGCCACTGCATCGCCGCGTGGTTCGCTTTTATAATTTGCCTCTCGAAACAGGCGTCCTTGTCGTCTCGGTCGAGAAGAACAGTCCCGCCGAGCGCGCTGGATTGCGCGAGGGCGACCTGATCGTGGCGTTCAATGGCCACCCGATTGGGAGTGTGCACGATCTGCACAAGATTTTGGTCGGCGAACAAATCGGTGTCAGCGCGAGACTCACCGCTATTCGACACACTGAGAAATTGGAACTGCCGATTCTGCCTGCTGAATCGCGCTGATTGGCAGGAACACGCACTGCGGCGTTCTGGACAACGCAGGGCGCTATCCCTACCATCATCTTCGTTGATGAAAATTTTGGTCATCGGCAGCGGCGGGCGCGAACACGCGCTCGCATGGAAACTGCGGCAATCTCCGGATGCGGAGAGAATTTTCTGCGCGCCGGGAAATGCAGGCACAGCCGAAATTGCCGAGAATGTCGGGGTTCTGGCGAGTGACTTGGAAGCCTTGGTTCGGTTCGCGAAGGAAAATCGTGTCGATTTAACTGTGATCGGCCCAGACGATCCTCTGGCTGCCGGGATCGTCGATCTGTTTGCGGCCGAAAAATTGCGGGCGTTTGGCCCAACAAAATCGGCGGCCCGCGTCGAGTCATCGAAAATTTTTGCGAAGGAATTGATGCGGGCACAGAAAATCCCCACCGCCCAAGCGCGGACATTTTCCGATAGCGGCGAGGCGCTTCGTTACTGCGAGCGAGCGAAATTTCCGGTGGTAATCAAGGCAGATGGCCTGGCGCTGGGCAAGGGGGTAACCATCGCCGCGGACGCCGCCACAGCACAATCGACGATTGATGAGATGATGAATCAACGCCGGTTCGGCGATGCGGGGCTGCGTGTCGTGATCGAAGAATTTTTGCGCGGTACGGAATGCTCGTTGCACGCGTTGGTGGACGGGAAGAATTATCGTCTGCTGGAATCGGCGCGAGATCACAAGCGTGCGCTGGATGGCGATCAGGGGCCGAACACAGGCGGCATGGGCGCTTTCAGTCCTGCCAACAATTGGAACAGCAAATTGCAATCGCAATTTGAGAAGGAGATCATGCAGCCAGTGTTGCGCGGTCTCCTGCAGGAAGGAATCAAGTTTCACGGGCTTCTTTATCCCGGCTTGATAGTCACGAGCCAAGGCCCGCGTGTGCTGGAGTTCAATTGCCGTTTCGGCGATCCAGAGACGCAGGCGCTTTTGCCTCGGATGAAATCGGATCTATTGCCGCTGTTGGAAGCGACAATCGATGGAAAGATCGACCAGTGTGCAATCGAATGGGACACGCGCGTTGCGGTCACGGTCGTTTTGGCGTCTGCTGGGTATCCTGGCAAATGTGAAACTGGAAAATTGATCTCTGGCCTCCAAGGGGCAGCAAAGCTCAAAGATATTCAGATTTTTCACGCAGGAACCAAACGCGCCAATGACGAAGTCAAGACTTCAGGCGGCCGCGTTCTCGCAGTGACGGCACTTGGGTCAACCATTGAAGATGCGCGCGAACACGCGTACGAAGCTGTCTCGCGAATCCATTTCGAAAACTGTTACTACAGGCGCGACATTGCTCTGAGCGCGGTTCCGGTTAACATCGACAAATCATCGTGATGTCTCGATTGCTGCTCTGCTCAGTTGCTATCTCCATGCTCGCTGCGAATCTTGCCGCGCAATCGCCGGCACCGACTGCACCGCCTCCACCCGGAGGAAGGACGCCACAAGCACCGTCGAAATCGCCTGCGCCCCCAGCGGTTTCTCCGTCGGCCACACCGACTACCGAAGCTTTGATCAATTCGTTAGGCCCAGCCGATCTGCAGTCGGTTATTACGCTGCTGAAAAGTAATTTCACGGATCCAGACGCAATCACCGACACGGAGTTGAATCGGGCAACCGTAGAAGGTCTGCTCGTGCGACTGCCGCGTGGCGTAATGCTCTTGCCCGCCAAGGAAAACTCATCGGCCGGATCGCCAAGCGGTTTTTACAGCGAGGTTATCGCAGGAACCATCGGGTATCTGCGCCTTGGATCGCTGAATAGCGCGAATCTTCAAGCCTTGGACAGAAGTCTCAACGCCTTCGCTGGGAAAAATGTGAATGCGCTCATCGTCGATCTTCGCGCCAGTCAGGGAGCAGACGATTTGGCGGTGGCTGCGGAATTTGCGAAGCGCTTTTGTCCGAAGGGGAAAGCGATCTTCACCTTGCGCAAACCGGCTGGACGGCTTGATCGCGTATTTAATTCTGATCGTGATCCGGCATTCCGCGGCCTGGTGATGGTGCTGGCCGATGGCGATACGGCTGGCGCGGCCGAAGCGATCGCCGCTGCGCTGCGGTTTTACGACAAAGCGCTGGTCATCGGACAACCCACCGCGGGTCGCGCGGCCGATTACTCGGATTTGCCATTGCCGAACGGCAAAATCCTGCGTCTTGCCGTCGCGGAAATGATTTCGCCCGAGGGACGTTCATTATTTCCAGAGGGAGTAAAGCCGGACTTGCCTGTGGAGATGTCGCTGGCTGACAAGCGACAGATTTTTCAACTAAGCGGCGAAAAAGGAATGAGCCCGTTTGTTTACGAAGTAGGCCGGCCGCACATGAACGAAGCGGCGCTGCTGGCCGGAACCAATCCCGAGGTGGAAGCAGCAGAAGCAATGCAGCAACGCCGTGGACGCGCGCCAGAAAAGCAGCCGCCGCACGATCCAGTCTTACAACGCGCACTGGACGTAATCACCTCGCTGGAGGTTTATCAAAAGCGCTAACGCAAACTTCGGCCCCCAGTGTGCAGCATTTGTAGGGCGTCTGTGTCAGCCCCGAATGCCTTCGGGTTCACAGAATGGAGCCAGCGGGAGCTGCGCGACATAGACGGGAAGCCCGAAGGGTGAAGCGAGCAGGTGCGAGCGAATCAAACGCCTTACAACTCGGAGTGAGCGAACTGTAGCAGTTATACTGAGTTGACGAGACTCTTCGACTTCGCTCAGAATGACGGCGACGTGACACCGCTCGAAGAACGCATCGGTTACAAATTTCGTAATTCGCTATTGCTTGCGGAAGCGCTTACGCATCCCAGCCTTGGTCACGAGGCGCAACGGTATCATTTCGATTATCAGCGCTTGGAATTTTTGGGAGATGCTGTTCTCCAGCTGGTTATTACGGAATATTTGTTTCAGCATTTTCGAATCGAAGCCGAAGGGCAACTGACCAAGTTGCGTTCGCGGCTGGTGTCTCGCGAAGCATTGAGGATGCATGCCGCCGCGCTCGATCTCGGAGGTTACATTTTGATGGGGCGCGGCGAAGAAGCCAGCGGTGGCCGGGAACGAACATCCACTTTGGCTGATGCATTCGAAGCGCTTATCGGCGCGCTTTACCTCGACGGCGGCTTCGAGGTGGCCAAGAAGTTCATCTTGGCGCAGACCCGCGCCGATCTCGAGGAGCTGGCAGAAAAGCCCGTGGACATTAATCCCAAAGGCGATCTTCAGGAGTTGTTGCAAAGCATTTCGCCGCACAGTCCAGCATATGCATTGGTCTCGCAGACTGGGCCGGAACATGAAAAGACGTTTGTCTCGCAGGTTGTTTGGGAGGGAATTGTTCTTGGCCAGGGCACCGGTCGCAGCAAAAAACAGGCAGAGACCGCGGCTGCACTGGAAGCGCTAGAGTTGAGGCGCTGGGAGAAAAAGCTGTGATGCAGGCAATCTTGCCTGCGAAGCCTTGAGCGCAGACAGGATTGCCTGCGTCATAACAAGTGCTTAAGCGCATCGAGATTTTTGCCTGAGGACGACGTCCATCGAAAATGTTGCGCGATCGATTCAGTCACAAACTTCTTGGCGCGCCTGATCGCCTCCTCTAGCGCCAGGCAGGACGCGAGACCAGCAGTAATCGCCGCTGAATAAGTGCACCCCGTTCCGTGCGTCGCGAGGCCGCGGACAAATGGCGCCGAGAACTCGATAACTTTTCCATCGATAAAAAGAAGATCGACAGCGTCGCGGCCTCGGAGATGACCACCTTTAAGAAGGATCGCAGTCCCAAATTCTCTCTCCAGCTCTTTCCCAGCGCGATGCATCGATTGCCGATCTCTGATTACCGTTCTGAGCAAACGCTCTGCTTCATCGAGATTTGGCGTGATCAAGCTAGCAAGCGGAAATAATTCCTTCTTGTAAGCTTCGATGGCCACTGCTTCAAGAAGCATATCGCCGCTTGTCGCGACAATGACCGGATCGATCACAATTGGAATTCGTTGCGCAGACATTCGACCTTTGCCCTGTATCGCCTTCGCCACAGCAGAAATGATTTCCGCCGAGCAAAGCAGACCTGTCTTGATCGCGGCGATGGGGAAATTTTTAAGCAGCACTTGGATTTGCTCACGAACAATCTCCGCGTTCACCGGCTGAATCCGCGAAACTTTTCCTGGAATTTCCGCGACGATGCAGGTTACGGCGTTCAATCCATAAACACCCAGAGCGGAAAACGTTTTCAAGTCGGCCTGAATACCAGCGCCGGCGCTGCTGTCCGAGCCTGCGATGGTTAGCGCGACAGGCGGCGTTTGAAATTGGCGCTGAATGTTTCTCTTTGAAACGGCACGCCTCCCCCAGCGCGCCCGGCGGTCGCGCCCTACCATTTACGCGCCGTCGCCGTCATTGCCGATCGCTTCGACAGGACAGCCTTCCATGGCTTCTTTGCAGAGTCCTTCTTCGTCCGGCGTCTCTGGCTGTTTATAGACGTAGGAATGGCCGCCGTCATCATTCCGCTTGAAATTGGCAGGCGCCGTTTCGCGACACAAATCGCAATCGATGCATTGATCATCTACGTAAAACTTGCCGGGTACGTTCTCGGCGTATTTGTTTGCGGCATCGGCCATGGTTTTCCGTAAAAAATAAAGGGGAACGTTAGGAACAAACGCTCCCTACGCAATCAATCTGGCTGCTGATACGTCTGCGCGCAACCTTCGCGAACTGTGGGCGCGTTAAATCATTGAAACGCTGAAGCAAAAAGCTCATTATCGCTCGGCTCACTTCCAATTTAACCATTGCAAGGTCCCATCGTCGCCTCATGAAGAAGGATACTGCCAAAAACCTGCGCGCGTTTGCAGTCGAACTGGCGATTTATTCGGTTTTGGTCACTGCTTATTTCTTCCTGGTTCTTCACCTTCTGGGGGAATGGCTTTACCACCTCGAGACGCAACATCGCTACACATATGGGGGAGTCGCGCTCTTGCTCATCGCTGGTCAGGCCGTCGCTTTGGACGCGGTGACGACGCTTTTGTTTCGCTTCCTGCGGGGCCGCTGGAGATAACTCATGTTTTTTCCCATCTCCAACTCACACGTCGACCCGATCTATCTGGGCGTTGTCGGCTTTCTCATAGGAATTTTAGGCGGGTTTTTTGGCGTGGGCGGAAGTTTCATTGCTGGTCCGGCCCTGCGCTTGATGGGAGTGGATTGGAATTATGCAGTTGGAACTGACCTGGCCCATATCGTCGGCAAATCAATTGTAGCAGCCCGACAGCATCGT
>Ga0306920_100000706_pt1 | contig 39788 bp, 31 predicted proteins | sample flu12Cox44000170_FD_204666 | JGI IMG/M metagenome (GOLD analysis project Ga0306920, IMG submission 204666) | Lab enrichment of tropical soil microbial communities from Luquillo Experimental Forest, Puerto Rico - flux4day.12C.oxic.44.000.170 (v2)... | ecosystem: Environmental > Terrestrial >... | reverse complement strand
ATCGTGCCGTGCCGGAAGATCGGCAGCCCCGTCAGGCACGTGGCGACGAGAGACCAGATGTAGAGGCGACCGATCGTGCTGGTGGGCGACACGCCGTGCTCCTTCACCAGCGCGAGGATCGCGGCGACGACGGCGACCAGGCTCAAGATCGTGTGAACCACGCCGAGCGATGTCAGGTTCATCGTCGTCTCCGATCGTCGCTGCGAGCGCCGCCGCGGCGCTATCGTCCGCGAAATACCGGCTTGCGCTTCTCGCGCCAGGCCTTGTGTCCTTCGGCCTTGTCCTCGGTCAGCTCGAGGGTCGCGAAGCGGTAGAGATCCACGAGCGACGCGTCCGACAGATTCGGGATGTCCAGACCCGTCAGCAGGGACTCCTTCGTGAGGCGCGCGGCGAGCGGCGGCAAGGACGCGATGTGCCCGGCGACCTCGAGCGCCTGGTCCATCAGCTTGCCGTGCGGCACCACCCACTGGGCGAGCCCGATGCGGTGGGCCTCCGGGGCCGTCAGCGGGAAGCCCATGGCCAGGCGCATCGCGTTGCCGCGGCCGACCCAGCGCGCCAGCCGCGCGCTGCCGCCGTACGCGGGCAGGATCCCGAGCGTCACCTGCGACAGCCGCCACTCGGCCCGCTCGGACGCCACCAGCAGGTCGCAGCAGAAGGTGATGATGCAGCCGATGCCGACCGCGTAGCCGTTGACGGCGCCGACGATCGGCTTGGGAAAGCTTCCCAGGACCTCGAAGGCGCGGCCGCGCCGCTTGGCGATGCTCTTGATGAAGTCGGCGGCCGACGCCATCGTGTGCGTGCGCGGGTCTTTCAGATTCGCGCCGGCCGAGAACGCGCCGCCGGCGTCGTCGCCCGTCAGGACGGCGCAGCGGATCTCGTCGTCGTCCTCCATGGCGGCGAAGTGACGCGCGATCCCGTCGTTGAAATCCGAGCCCCACGCGTTGCGCGCCTCGGGGCGACTCAGGGTGACGATGCCGATCGGTCCGCGCCGCTCGAACGTGACGGGCATGCCCGGCCTCCTGCCGCGAGTGTGGGTGGAGGCCAGGCGGTTGTCAACCGAGGAGGGACACCACCGCTGAGAATGTTTCGCGCGCTCAGCTTCATGCTGTCTCCATCTCCGAGATTGATCGTCGCGTCCAGCATCCCATCGGGGTCCGCCTGGCGCCAGCTCGATCAATCGTGGCGCAACAGCTGAAGCAGCTCGCTCAGATCGCGGATCTCGAAGTCGGGCGCCGGCACGTCGGATCGCCGCCGACGGCCGTCGCGGTTCACCCACGCGACCCGCAGGCCCGCCTCCCTGGCGCCCTTGACGTCGTCGACGTCGCTGTCGCCGACGTGCAGCACGTCGTGCGGCGCGAGCCCGAGCCGCTCGAGCGCATGCGCGAAGACGCGCCGATGCGGCTTGTAGGCCCGCACGCTCTCGGAGATCAGCACGAACTCGACCGGGAGCGTGAAGTCCCACGCCGCCACGTGCTCGTGGTCGGCGTTCGACAGGATCGCGGCGCGCACGTCGCGCAGCGCCTCCAGCACGCCGCGCGTCTCGGGGTAGAGCTCCACCTTCGTCGTCACCTGGAAGAAGAGCTCCACGTACGGCGCGGCGTCCGCGCCGACGTCGAACTGGCTCAGCACGCGCGGCAGGATGTGCGCCTCGATCTCGCGCAAGGTCCGGAACGGCGTCACCTGCGTCGCCTCGTAGTAGAGCTCCGACCACGCGCGCCAGACGTCCTCGACCCGCGCGGACAATCCGTGATCGGCCACGATCCGCCGCGGGATCAGCGCCAGGTCGTCGTTGCGCAGCAAGGTGCCGTACGCGTCGAAGATCACGGCCTTGATCGGGCTCGACGCCGGGACGGGGCGGACGGACACGGCGGCTCGGTCGTCAGCCGGCGATCGCGACGCCGATCAGCTTGCCGACGCCGAACGTGAGGCCGGCCGCCGCGAGACCCAGCGCGAGCTGACGGCCGCCGGAGCGCCACACCGGCGCGCCCGTGAACACCGTGATCGCCGCACCGAGCACGAACAGGGCCAGCGCGCTCACGGCCGCGCTCGTCGCCACCGCGAGCGGACCGCGCAGGATCAGGAACGGCAGGATCGGCACCACGGCGCCGATCGCGAAGAGCACGAAGGAGGTGGCGGCCGCTTCCCCCGCCGAGCCGCCGAGCTCCTTGGGATCGATGCCGAGCTCCTCGCGGGCCAGCGCGTCGATGGCGGTCGTTCGATCGGCCAGGAGCCGCCGGGCCATCGTCTGGGCCTCGCTCGGGCTCAGCCCCTTGGCCTCGTAGATCAGTCTCAGCTCCTCGCCTTCGCCCTCGGGATCCTCCCGGAGCTCGCTCGCCTCGATACGGATCTCGCGCTGCGCCAGCTCGCGTGAGCTCGTCACCGAGACCCATTCGCCGAGCGCCATCGAGCCCGCGCCCGCCAGGAGCCCGGCCAGGCCGGTGACGAGAATGCCGTGGCTGTCGACCGCCGCCCCGGCCACGCCCATCACCAGGCTCAGGTTCGAGCAGAGCCCGTCATTGGCGCCGAGCACGGCCGCGCGCAGGGCGTTGCCGCCGACCGATCGGTGCCGGCCCTCGAGGCGGCCGAGAAAGCTCCCCTGCAGGCCGCGCGGCTCCGTCGACACGAGCTCTCGCAGCACCTTCGCGTGCCACCGCTCGTGGCCGGGCATCGCGGTATTGGCGGTCTCGGGCTGCCTCACGTAACCGTTCTGATCGACGGCTTCCTTGGCGGCGATCGTGGCCAGCACCAGATCGGGGCCGAACCGCCGCGCGATGGCCGACAGGACGCGGCTGCGCCACGAGGCCCGGCGGGATGGCACCGCGGCGCCGGCCCGCCGCAGACGATCCTCCCAGAACCCGATGTGGCCTTCCTCCATCGCCGCCAGGTTGGCGTACACCTTCGCCAGCCGGGGATCGGGCTCACTGGCTTCCATCGCGCGATATTCCGACGCGCTGTCCACTTCGTCCTGCCAGTTCTCGAGGTAGCGCCGCGCGTCAGACGGATCACTCATGAGTGGACAGACCATACAACGCTTTTGGCAGGGCAACCTGCGATAATGAGCCGGCCCGAACGGCGCCCCGGCGCCCCTCTCAAGGAGGTTCATCGTATGCGCCTTCGCACGCTCGCTGTCCTGGTCGTCGTGGCACTTCTCTGCGCCGCGGCGCAGGCATCGGCTCAGACGTTCGTGTTCGGCGGGCAGGGCGAGCCCGTCCAGCTCGACCCCGCGGTCATCACCGACGGGATCTCCTCGCGGATCACGCGCCAGCTCTACGACGGGCTCGTGAAGTATCGCGGCGCCACCACCGAGGTCGAGCCCGCGCTGGCCGAGAAGTGGGAGGTCTCGCGCGACGGCAAGGTGTGGACGTTCCAGATCCGCAAGGGCGTGAAGTTCCACGACGGCAACCCGCTCGACGCCGCCGCGGTCGTGTGGAACTTCGAGCGCTGGTGGAAGGCGGGCCATCCCCAGCACGACAACCAGGTGAAGGCCGGCCAGACCTTCGAGTACTGGGAGGCGCAGTTCGCCGGCTTCGACGACAAGTCGATCGTCACCGCCGTCGAGGCCGTCGGCACGCACACCGTGCGCATCACGCTCAAGGAGCCGCAGGCGCCCTTCCTGGCGAATCTCGCGATGTTCGTCTTCGACGTCGCGAGCCCGAAGGCGGTCGAGCGCTGGGGGACGGAGTTCGGCAAGCATCCGATCGGCACCGGCGCCTACAAGTTCGTGGAGTGGAAGCCGAACCAGGAGGTCGTGCTCGAGGCGAATCCTGACTACTGGGGCGTCAAGCCGAAGATCAAGCGCCTCGTCGTGCGCAACATCAAGGACAACTCGCAGCGGCTGGGGGCTCTGAAGGCCGGCGAGATCCACGGCATGGAGGGACTCAATCCCGACGACGTCGGCGTCGTCAAGAACGACGCGAACCTCCAGCTGCTGCTGCGCCCGACGAACACGACGGGCTACATCGCGTTCAACTACAGGGTGAAGGAGTTCCAGGACAAGCGCGTGCGCCAGGCCTTCGCCCACGCGATCAACAAGCGTGGGATCGTGGACGCGCTCTACGGCGGCACCGGCCTCGTGGCGAGCCAGTTCCAGCCGCCGGCGCTCTGGGGCTACAACCGCGAGCTGAAGGACTACGAGTACAGCACGAGCCAGGCGCAGGCGCTCCTGCGCGAGGCCGGCCACACGCAGGGTCTCTCGGACATCACGTGGGAGGACGGCAAGAAGGAGCCGCTGATCTTCTGGTACATGTCGCGCTCGCGGCCGTACTTCCCCAACCCGAAGGAGATCGCCGAGGCGATGGCGGCGGATCTCGCCAAGGTCGGCATCAAGACGCAGCTGCAGACGACCGAGTGGGCCGTGTACCTCGACAAGCGCAAGAACGGGCAGATGCCGCTCTACATGCTGGGCTGGACCGGAGACAACGGCGACCCCGACAACTTCCTCTGCTATTTCTTCTGCCAGCCCGGAGCCGCGCGTGAAGGCTTCTACGGCAACAAGCCGCTGGCCGACGTGCTCCTGCGCGCCCAGAAGCTCACGCAGCAGTCGGAGCGGGCGAAGCTCTACCGGCAGGCCGAGCAGCTCCTGCGCGACGACGTGGGCCGGCTTTTCATCGCCAACAATCAGCCGCCCCTGGCGTTCGCGAAGCGCGTGAAGGGCTACGTGCCGCACCCGACGGGGTCGGAGTACTTCAACACCGTCGAGATGCAGTAGCCGGCGCCTTTTCGCGCTGCAGGCCGTCGCGGGGCTGGGGCCCCGCCGGCCGAGGCGTGACTACACAGAAAGGGGGAGATCGAGGTGGGGCGGTACGCCATCCGGCGAGGCCTCACCATCGTCCCCGTCCTGCTGGGCGTCTCGGTCCTCGTCTTCAGCTTCATCCACCTCATTCCGGGCGACCCGGCGCTGACGATGCTCGGCGAGCGCGCGACGCCCGAGAAGGTCGCCGAGGTCCGCGCGCGGCTCGGGCTCGACCGTCCGATCTGGCAGCAGTACGTGCTCTACGTCGGCAACGCGGTGCGGGGCGATCTGGGCGTGTCGATCGTGCGCGGCGATCCGGTCGCGAGCGATCTGCTGCGGCGCTTCCCGGCGACAGTCGAGCTGGCGATCGCGGCGATCGTGGTGGCGATCGCGCTCGGCATCCCGATCGGCGTCGCGTCGGCCGTGTGGCGTAACTCGGCCCTCGACAGCCTCGCGCGCCTGGGCGCGCTCACCGGCGTGTCGATGCCGATCTTCTGGCTCGGCCTGGTGCTGGCGTGGTTTTTCGGCGTGCAACTGCGCATCCTGCCAACCGGCTTCCGGCTGGCCAGCGGGACGGCGTTCGTGCCGTGGACGAACTTCGTCATGCTCGACGCGGTGCTGCAGCGGGACTGGGCCACCCTCGCCGACGCGCTCCGCCACCTGATACTCCCGGCGCTCGCGCTCGCGACGATCCCGCTGGCCGTCATCGCCCGGATGACCCGCGCGAGCATGCTCGAGGTCCTCTCGCGCGAGTACATCCGCACGGCCGAGGCCAAGGGGCTCTCGCGCCGCGCGGTCGTCCTGCGGCACGCCCTCAGGAACGCGCTCCTTCCCGTGCTGACGGTCATCGGCCTGCAGGTCGGCCGACTGCTCGCCGGCGCGATCCTCACCGAGACGATCTTCTCCTGGCCGGGCATCGGCCTCTGGGTCTACGAATCGATCGAGTCGCGCGACTACGCGATCGTGCAGGGCGTGAGCCTCTTCATCGCGGTCATCGTGGTGGGCGTGAACCTCGTGACCGACGTGCTCTACGCGGCGGTCGACCCGCGCATCAAGTACGAGGCATGACGACCCTCGAGGTCGCGGTGGACCGCCGGGCCGTGGCGGTCGCCGGGCGCAGCCAGAGCCCGATCGCGGCGGCCTGGCGAAGGCTCGTGGCGAGCCCGGCGGCGCGCGCCGGGCTGATCATGGTCGTCGCCTTCGTCCTGGTGGCGCTGGTGACCCCCGCCGTCCACGTGTACGACGCGCGGACGGACGCGAACCTCACCTTGCGCCTGAAGCCGCCGACCACCGCGCACCCGTTCGGCACCGACAGCCTCGGCCGCGACATTCTCGTCCGCGTCCTCCACGCGACCCGGGTGTCGCTCGGCCTCGCGGTCAGTGCCGTGGCGGTCGCGACCGTGATCGGCTCGGCGCTCGGGTTCCTGGCCGGCTATCTCAGAGGCCGGGTCGACCTGGTCGTGATGTTCTGCATGGACATCGTGCTGGCGTTTCCAGCGACCTTGCTCGCGATCGCGATCGTGGCGATGATCGGCCCCGGCCTGCGCAACTCGCTGTTCGCGATCAGCCTCGTGTCGATTCCGGCCTACGCGCGCCTGAGCCGCAGCTCGGTGCTGGAGCTGCGCGAGCAGGAATTCGTGGTCGCCGCGCGGGGACTCGGCGGGAGCGCCTGGCGCGTGCTCGCGGGCCACATCGTGCCCAACAGCCTGCCGCCCCTGATCGTGCAGACGACGCTCTCGATCGCCTTCGCGATCCTCGAGGCCGCCGCCCTCGGCTTCCTCGGCCTGGGCGCGCAGCCGCCCACGCCGGAGTGGGGCGCGATGCTCGCCGACTCGTACAAGTACTTCACGAGCGGCGCCTGGTGGGTCTTCTGCTTTCCCGGGGCGGCCATCATGCTCTCGGTGCTCGGCTTCAACCTGCTCGGCGACGGGCTGCGCGACGCGCTCGATCCGCGCCTGGGTCGGGGCTGACTGCGCCCGACGAGCCGCGTGGCGGCGGCTCGCGTTCAGTGGCCTGGATCCGGTCGAGGTCGTAAGCTGAAACAAATGGCGTCGACACGAATGTCCCCGGGCCGCGCCCTGCTCGCGCTGCTCGTCCTCGAAGCCCTGATCGTCACGAGCGTTCCGCCGCGGGCCGGCGCTAACGAGGCGCCGCGGGCGCCGAAGCCCGCGACGCAGCCGGCGCCCGCCGCGCAGCCCGGACCCAAGCCGGCCGACCAGCCGAAGCCGAACGCGCCCGCGGCGCGCTCGGCGGACCAGGTGCTCGACTCGCTGAACCGCGCGATGTCCTGGTACCGCGAGGCGCGCATCGTGATGCGCTCGGTGGACGGCAGCGGCGTGTTCGGCCACGCCGACGAGCAGACGGCGCTGCGCGTCGTCGGCCGCGCGTTCGACGTCGCGCGCGCCGAGGCCGCCCTGCTCGCGCGCGACACCGTGGCGACCTCGGGCGCGACCGACCGCCGTGCCGAAGAGCAGAAGAAGCTCGAGGCGACCGTACGTCAGCAAGAGAAGGACCTCGAGCGGCTCCGGGCTCGCGTCCGCGCCGAGCCCGAGAAGCGCTCGGCGCTCGAGCGCCAGGCGGCCGGCGCGCAGAACCAGCTCGAGCTCGACCGCGCGCGACTCGAGTTCTTTGGCCAGCTGCGCGCGCTCGACTCGTCACGCTCGGGCAGCGACGACGACCTCCAGCACCAGATCGACACGCTCCAGGAGTCCGTGCCCGAGCTTCGCTCGCCGGGCGCGGCCCCCTCGGCCGGGGCGATGTCGTTGGCGCCTGGATCGGGGACATGGGGGATGGTCCAGCGCCTGCTGGCGCTCCAGCGCAGCCGGGGCCGTCTCAACGCCCTCGAGACGGCGACGAACGAGCTCGTGCGCCGCCTGGACGACGAGGCCAAGGCCGCCCGCGACGGCCTCCGGCCGCTCCTGACGCGGCTCAAGACCCTGGCGAAGGATCCAACGGACTCCGGCGTGTCGCTCGCCGAGAGCCAGCACGAGTTCCGCGATCTGCTCGAGCGGCGCAAGCTCCTGGTCGCGGTCACCTTGCCGCTTCGCGACCAGGCGGCGCTGGCCCGCCGCTACGCGAGCGACCTCAAGGGGTGGAACGAGGTGATCGACCGCGAGTCGTGGCAAGCCCTTCAAGGGCTGGCGCTCGACCTCCTCGGCGTCATCGTCGCCCTCGTGGTCATCTTCGTCGGCGGGCTGCTGTGGCGGATCGCGGTGGTGCGCTACGTCACGGACGCCGCGCGCCGGCGCCTGCTCCTGACCGCGCGGAGCATCGTGATCACGGTCGCCGTCGCCCTCGTGCTGATCTTCCACTTCACCAGTGAGATGGCCGCGCTCGTGACCGCGCTCGGCTTTGCCGCGGCCGGCATCGCGTTCGCGCTCCAGAACGTGATCCTGGCGGTGGCGGGCTACTTCACGATGGTGGCGCCGAACGGGATCCGCGTGGGCGACCGGGTGAGCCTCCAGGGCCCGTTCGGGTACGTGCACGGCGAGGTCGTCGAGATCGGCTTCGTGCGCGTCAAGCTCCACGAGCTCGCAGGCGAGCCGCTGCGTCCGACGGGACGGGTGGTCGTCTTCCCCAACTCGGTCGTGTTCACCGGCACCTTCTTCAAGGACCCGCCCGGCGCCCCGGCGGGCTGACGCCCGCTTACTTGCTGGTGGGCTCGGACGAGCGGCGCAGGTCGAGCATCGGCGAGACCGGTAGATCGTCGAGGGTCTCCAGCCGCGTCATCCGGCCCATGTGCGTGATGATCTTCGCGATCTGACGGGACGACTCGACGATCGGGTTGAGCTTCGCCTGCTGCTCGGGCGTGAGATCCCGGCGGAGCAGCTCGAGGCGGCCGACGATCACGGCGAGCGGATTGTTGATCTCGTGGGCGGCCGCGTTGGCGAGCTGAGCGACGGCGCGCAGGGTCTCGGCGCGGCGCTCGGCTTCGACGGCGCGCCGCTGGTTGGTGATGTCCTCGATCGTGCCTTCCCAGTACTCGCGATCGCCGTCCCGCAGCGCGCGGGCATTCATCCGGACCCAGACGGTCCCGCCGTCGTGGGTGCGGAGCTCGACTTGGAAATCGCGCGTCACCCCCGCCTCGTCGCGCTGGCGGTGCCCGCGCTCGCGGTCGTCGGGGTTCACGTACAGCGAGGTGGCGTTGACGGCCAGCAGTGCGTCGCGGTCCTTGAACTTCAGCATCTCGACCATGGCTGGGTTGACGTCGAGGATCTGGCCGCTCGGGGTGGTGCGAAAGATCCCCACCGGGATGTGCTCGACGAGGCCGTGGTAGCGCTCCTCGGCGGCGAGCGCCTCGGCGCGCTGGCGCTCCGCCTCGGCCCGCAACCAGGCCGCGCGCAGCAGCAAGGCCAGCTGCTGGCCGACCGCCTCGAGCATCGATACCCGGGCCAGGTCGACTCGCTCCGCGCGCTTCCACCAGACCAGATAGAGCGCGCCGGCGACGTCGCCGTCGACGTGGAAGGGCACGACCACGCCCGAGCGGTGGGGAAAGCGGTGGAACAGCTCGAAGGCGAAGCGCGGGTCGTTCGGCACGTCGTCGCTCGCGGTGACGCTACCCCCGGCAAACGCGCTTCCGCGGAACCAGGGCTCGTCGATCGGCAGGACCGCCGACGTCAGGACGGGCAGCGTGTGCTTGGGCACTCGATACGCGGCGACCGGCACGAGCATGCGTCGCTCCCGATCCACCCGGTACGCCGCGCCGGTCTCGGCGCCGACGAAGCGCACGACTTCGCGGACCACGAGGCGCAACGCTTCGGTCAGATCGGCCTCGGTCGTGAGGATGTGGGCGATCGTGAAGAGGAGCTCGGCGCCACCCATTCAGTTCTTACGATACGGCAGCCCCATCGCCGGACCGACACAGATTCCGCGACCGAATCTGGCCACGTCCCTGGCCAGAATCGGCGCGCCCGCGGAGCGAGCGCCGCCGGAAACCCCGCGCAAGTGGCGGCCGCGCCGCGCGGGCCGCGCGCTGGCACACGAGATGCTCCCCTTCTGCTCGAGGAAGATTCCGGAGATGGGCACGCGCAGGATTCACGGCGCGCACATTCGGAAGCGATTCGCGCGGGTCGCCCTGGAAGCCGCGCTCCTCGCCACCCTTCTGCTCCCGTGGGCGGCGATCTTCGCGTGGTTATTTTGGAGGAGTGCCTTGCCGTAACGGCGTATGCTCGGGCCTTCGGAGGTGCCGCGTGCGCCGACCGGCCCGCTCGGTCGCTCTGATCGCGCTGCTGTTACTCACCTTCTCGGGTCCCGCATGGCCAGCCGAGCCGGTGTGCCCGCCCTCGGCCGTCGTGCCCACCCAGGATCAGCTCCAGGACGCGATCCGCAACGCGCGAGACCACGGTGCGCTCTGGCGGTTCGAGAAGGACGGCCGTCACGGCTACCTCTACGGCACGATCCACATCGCAAACCTCGACTGGGCGATGCCGGGGCCCACGATCGGCCGGGCGCTCCGGGACTCAGAGACGATCGCCATCGAGGCCGACCTCAACGACCCGGCCACCGGCGCGAGCATGGCGGCACCGCAGAAGCCCTCCGAGGCGCCGACGCTTCCCGCGGCGATGCTCGACCGGCTGCGCCGACAGGCGGCCCGCGCGTGCGAGCCGTGGGAGATCCTGGCGCCGATGCCTCCGCTCATGGTCGTCACCCGGCTGACCCTGCTCGACGCCCGCTGGGACGGGCTTCACACGGACTACGCGATCGAGGCGGTGCTGGCGAGCTTCGCCCGCAAGACCGGCAAGAACCTCGTGACGCTCGAGCCCATCGCGATCCAGCGAGCGGCCATCGTCGCGGGCTCGCCGGCGGAGCAAACCGCCGAGATCGACCAGCGGCTCACCGCGCTCGAAGACGGCTCCGCGCGCAAGGCGATGACCGTGATCGCGAACGCGTGGTCGCGCGGAGACCTGGACACCCTCGCCCGCCTCTTTGCTGCGCCGGACGCGCGCGCCACCCTCGACCGCATGGCCGGCGCGCGCAATCCGGCGATCGCCTCGCGCATCGACGAGCTCCACCGCGACGGCCGGCTGCTCTTCGCCGCCGTCGGCATCCTCCACATGGTCGGCGACGCGGCGCTTCAGAAACTCCTGGCCGAGCGCGGCTTCACGATCAAGCGCGTGCCGCTCGGCGGCCGCTGAGCTCCAGCGCTACCCATCCCCGCTGACCGCGTCTAGTTCCCGTACTGTGTGGCCAGATACTCCACGATCGTCTTCGCGTCCTGATCGCTCACGGGCGCGCCGAAGACCTTGATCATCTTGGTCACGACCCCGTCCCACTGCCTGGCGTTGCCGCGCGGCTGCATCACGATGTAATCGGTCGAGTGGCAGGACACGCATTGCTGCCGCGTCACCTCGACGCCGGGTCCGATCTTGAGCGTCGCGTAGGCATGATCGGCCGGCATCGGGATCGTCTTGTCGGCGGCGGCGAGCGCCGAGGTCACGAACGCCAGGAACAGAAGGCCGGGCCAGAGAGCGCGTCGCATCGCGACCTCCTATCCGACCTGCAGGTCGACGTGCTCGATCACGTTGCGCAGGTAGCCCGCAGGATTCCAGAGCGCCTCGCGGCCCTGCGACTCGCCGATGCGATTGAACGCCCGCACCATGACGCGTACGGCGCCCGGCTGGCTCGGCGTCCAGCTGGCACGCCACTCGCGGAACGAGTAGCGGCCGAGGTCGCTCCCAAGGTCGGCCCGCCGCCAGGTGATCCCGCCGTCGAACGAGATCTGCACCTCCTGGATCCCGTAGCCGCCGTCGAACGCGATGCCCTTGAGGGTGACGGGCCGGCCCGCGGACACGCGCGCTCCGGGAGCCGGCGCCGCGATGAAGGAACGCACCGTCATGCGATTGATCGGCACGGTGCGCGCCGGTGCGGTGCCCGGCTGCACGCAGCCGCACGCGTTGTCCGGGATGCGGTAGCCCGGCTTCATCCAGAACTTCTCGAACACCTGATCGACCACCTCGATCTCGGAGAGGTTCTTGACCCAGTACGTCGCATACCAGCCGGGCACGACGAGGCGCGCAGGATACCCGTTCAGCATCGGCAGCGGCGCGCCGTTCATCTGATAGGCGACGAGGATGTCCGGGTCGTCCATGATCCGCGCGATGTCGAGGCTCTTGACGAAGTCGGGCACGGACGGAAAGGCCGGCTTGTCCAGGCCGTCGAACGTCGCCTGCACCGCGCCCTGGCGAACCCCGGCCGCGGTCAGGATGTCCTTGAGCCGGGCCCCCACCCACTCGGCGTTGCCCATCGCGCCGTCGCCCCACTGCCCGCCGAGCACGCGCGGCGAGAAGCGTCCGCGGCTGTTGCCCGAGCACTGGTTGACTGCGGTCACCGCCGCGCGCGGGAACTTCGTCTTCAGATCTTCGAGCGACAGCTCGAGCGGACGGTCGAGGCGCCCGGTGATCCGGAGACGCCACGTCGACAGATCGACCTCGAGCGGGATCGGGAACACGTGATAGCGAACGAAGAACGCCTCGTTGGGCGTGATCGCGCGGTCGAAGTACTTCATCGGCGTCTCGAGCTGCGGCGGCCGCGACGTCAGCAGGATCAGATCGGTCTTCTCGGGATACCGCACCAGCGGCCGTCCGGCGAGCACGGGATCGTCCTGCGCGAGCGCGGACACGAACGGCCCGTCGAGCCCGACCGCGGCCAGGAGCGCGCCGAAGCCGGCGATGCGTTTGGCGGCGTCACGACGTGAGAGCTCGCGCATCGCCCGTCCCTCCTGTCCGCGACGCGCCGCTCGGCGTCAGTGCTCCACGTAGAAGAGCAGGATCAGCCCCATCGCGCCGATGAGCCCGGGCCAGCCCCAGCGGATCAGCATCTCGCCCCCGACCGTGCGGCGCGCCGCGAAGATCAGGGCACCGGCCGCGATCGACGTCACGCCCATCGCCGCGTGCTGCAGGTAGATCGCGTCCACGTGGAAGCGCCCGTCGTGGAAGTGGGCGAACAGCGAGGCGCCGGCGAGGATCGCCAGGGTCGGAACCACGGCGTACCAGTAGGAGCTCGCCAGCACGCCGGCGCTGCGCAGGGCGCCGATGACGCCGTACGTGAGCGGGACCAGGGCCAGGAGCTTGTGCTGCAGGACGAGGGGGTCGGTGAAGATCTCCATGAACGTCCCGGGCCCCCACGGCCACGATTCCGGGTCGGACGTGGGAATCAGGTAGAGCCCGAACAGAACGAAGACGATCGAGGAAAGCGCCGACCACGGGAACCGCCGCGGGCGCCACGCCTCCCACGCGGTCAGCACGGCCACGAGGATCAGCACGCCGCCGGCCACGCGATGCGTGACCTGCGAGTACGCGAGCTCGGTCTCGCTGCGCGGGTGGGGATGCCCGGACGGGCGCGGCGTGCCGCCGTACGGCGCCAGCGCGCGATTCTCCTCCGAGAAGGGACCGTCGGGGCTCGGGATCCAGGCCCACACGTGGGCGACCGCGAACGCCGGATGCCAGAGCACGAAAGGCTCGTTGCTCTCCGGGTGCCGGGGCGGGCATTCGGCGGCCCGCGGCGCCGGCGCCTCCTTGTAGTCGCGGTAGTGACAGGACGCTTCGTGGCGGTGCCACTCGGCGCCGGACAGCGGATTCGGCCGCGGCGGAGCCGTCAGCGCGTACTCGACACCGGCCAGCTGCCAGACGCCGTCGCGCTCGACATAGAGCAGCATCGGCGGTCGGGCGAGATCGAGCGTGCTGACGGCCATGCCGGCCGCGGTGAGCATGGGCGCGTTGATATTCATGAAGTGATAGCCGTGGCGAGCTTCCATGCCGCTGACCTGCACGAACCCGTCCGCCCGAGCCCGAGCGATGTCCTGGTACTGCTCGGTGGCGCGGCGAACCTCGGCGACGATCTCGTCCGCCGATTTCGGATGATCGGCGTGGGCCGGGCTCGTCATCGAGACCAGGACAGCCAGCGCAAAGAGTCCATGGGAACGCATGGCTACGAAGCATACACGAGAGACGCGTCAACGAACGCGCTCGTTCATTCGTCAATAGAGGTTGGCGTGCCGGCCCGCGGCGCGGTGCCTGAAGGGAGGGCAAGGTTGGAGTTCGAGCCTGGGGTCGTCGTGAGCGACGTTTCATCCGACGGGCACAACCGGCTCGACACCGGCCGAGGCCCGCGCGGGCGGCGCCGGTCCTACCGCTGGCTGCGCTGGGCGATCGCGCTGGCAGTCCTCGCCGTCATCGGCGGCGGCGCGTACGCCTGGCTGGCGCGGCGCCAGGCGTCGGTCCGGTACGTCACCGTACCCGTCACGCGCGGCACCGTGAGCGTGGCCCTGACCGCGACCGGCACCGTGAATCCGGTGACGGTCGTCGAGGTCGGCACGTACGTCTCGGGTCCCATCGTCAAGTGGTCCTGCGACTTCAATACGCGAGTCACCGTCGGCCAGCTGTGCGCCCAGATCGACCCCCGTCCGTTCGAGATGGTCGCCGACCAGGCCGCGGCGAACCTGGCCGTGGCCAGGGCCCAGCTCGTGAAGGACCGGGCGAGCCTCGTCTACGCCAAGACCACCTACGAGCGCGACAGCGGGCTCCTGGAGCGCGGCATCGTCTCGCAGGCAACGCTCGACAACGAGAAGAGCACCTACGACCAGGCCGCGGCGCAGATCACGTACGACGAGTCCGCCATCCAGGAGCGCCAGGCCGAGGTCAATGCCGCACAGGTCAACCTCGGCTTCACCCGGATCATCTCTCCCGTCAACAGCATCGTCGTTTCGCGCAACATCGAGATCGGCCAGACCGTGGCGGCCAGCTTCCAGACGCCGATCCTGTTCTTGATCGCCACCGACCTGACCAAGATGCAGGTCGATACGAACGTGAGCGAGTCCGACATCGGCGGCGTCAAGGTGGGCGATCGCGCGACCTTCAGCGTGCAGACGTTCCCGAACCGCCAGTTCGAGGGCACGGTGCGTCAGGTCCGCCAGGCGCCGACGACGGTGCAGAACGTCGTCACGTACGACGTCGTCGTCGCCGTCGACAATCGGGGCGGCGCGCTCAAGCCGGGGATGACCGCCACGACGCGGATCGTCAAGGCCGAACGCGACAACGTGCTCACGCTGCCCGAGCAGGCGCTCCGATTCCGGCCCGAGGGCGTGCGGGGCGATCGAGCCGGCGGCGGACCCCGCCGCAGCGACCGAGGGACCACCGGCGGCGGCGACGGCACGCGGCGCGGCCGCGCGTGGATCCTCCGCGACGGCAAGCCGGCGGCGGTGCCGCTCGTGATCGGGCTCGAAGACGGCACCTCGGCGGAGATCACGAAGGCCGAGCTCGCCGAAGGCGATCAGGTCATCGTCGCCGAGGCCACGACCGCCCCGAAAGGCGGACCCGGCGCGGCTCAGGCACCGCGCTTCTTCCAGCCCGGAAGCCGGTAGCACGATGCCGCGGGCGTTGATCGATCTCGAGGGCGTGACGCGGACATACCACCTGGGCGACGTCGACGTGCACGCGCTGGCGGGCGTCCACCTGCGCGTCGAGGAGGGCGAGTTCCTCGCCTTGATGGGTGCGTCCGGCTCGGGCAAGTCCACCTTGATGAACATCCTCGGCTGCCTCGACCGCCCCACCAGCGGCCGCTACCTGTTCGAGGGCGTCGACGTCGCCGATCGAACCGAACCCGAGCTGGCGAGGATCCGCAGCGAGCGCATCGGCTTCGTGTTCCAGAGCTTCAACCTGCTCGCGCGCACCAGCGCCCTCGAGAACGTCGCGCTGCCGCTGTTCTATTCCGACCACGGTCCCGCCGGCCGCGCCGAGCGGCGCGCGCGCGCCCGCGAGACCCTGGCCTCGCTCGGCCTGGCCGCGCGCGAGCGCAACACGCCGAGCCAGCTCTCGGGGGGCCAGCAGCAGCGGGTCGCGATCGCGCGCGCGCTGATCAACGTGCCCGGCATGATCCTGGCCGACGAGCCGACGGGCAATCTCGACTCACGCACGTCCAACGAGATCATGGAGGTGCTGCGAGCTCTGAATCGCGATCACGGCGTGACGGTCGTGGTCGTCACGCACGACCCTGGGATCGCGGCGTACACGGATCGCATCGTGACCCTTCGCGACGGCCGCATCCTCTCGGACGAGCCGGTACGGCACGACGACCAGACACAGGCGCGCCGGCCGGCCGGGCCGTCCCTCCGCGCGCGGCCGAGCGCCGACCGGGTCGCTCCGTTCCGGCTCGGCGCGTCGGGGGCGTTTGCGCTGATGGTGCTGGCCGCCGCTGCGCAGGCGATCATGCGCAACAAGCTGCGCGCCGTGCTCACGATGCTCGGCGTCTTCATCGGGGTCGCGGCCCTCATCGCGATGGTCGCCGTCGGTCAGGGGGCCAACGCCGCGGTCGAGAAGGAGATCGAGAACCTCGGGACCAATCTCCTCGTGGTGCTGCCGGGCGCGACCACCTCCAATGGCGTGCGCGGCGGTCACGGCAGCGCGTCGACCCTGACGGTCGACGACGCGCGGGCCATCCCGCGGGACGCCCCGGCGGTCGAACGGGTGAGCTACATGGTGCGCCAGATGGGCCAGGTGGAGTACGAGGGCCAGAACTGGACCACCAACGTGCATGGCGTCACACCCGAGTATCTGCCGATCGCCAACTGGAAGATCGCCTCGGGGCGCGAGCTGACCGACGCCGATCAGCAGAGCGCGGCGCTGGTCGTCCTGATCGGCAACACGGTCGCCAACCAGATCTTCGGCGGGCACGAGGACCCGGTGGGCGCCACCATCCTCGTAAAAGGTTTCCCCCTGCGCGTCGTCGGTGTCCTGGCCCCGAAAGGGCAGAGCGGCTGGGGGCAGGATCAGGACGATCTCGTAATGATTCCCTTCACGACCGCCGAGAACAAGGTGCTCGGCGTGGCCGCCCCGAGCGCCGTGCAGACCGCCAACAACCCGCTCTATCCGGCGCCGACCAATCCGTTCGGCATGACGCCGCGGCTCACCGGCAAGGTCAACTCGATCTACGTTCAGGCGCGCGGCGTCGCCTTCGTGCCGGCAGCCGTCGACCAGGTGACCGAGCTCTTGCAGGCCCGGCACCACATCCAGCCCGGCAGCCTGAACGACTTCGACGTGCGCAACTTGAGCCAGATCGCTCAGGCCCGCGAGGGCTCGAGCCGCATCATGGCGCTACTTCTGGCCGCGGTGGCGTCGATCTCGCTGCTCGTCGGCGGCATCGGCATCATGAACATCCTGCTCGTCTCCGTCACCGAGCGCACGCGCGAGATCGGGATCCGCATGGCCATCGGCGCCCGCCGCGTGCACGTGCTCCTGCAGTTCCTCGCCGAGGCGGTGCTCTTGAGCGCGGCCGGCGGCGCGGCCGGCATCGTCGTCGGCGTCGCGATCTCCCAGATCATCTCGCACGTCGCGGAGTGGCCGACTCTGGTGTCGCCTATCGCGGTGGCGGGCGGCTTCTGGTTCTCGGCGGCGGTCGGCATCTTCTTCGGCTACTACCCGGCCAGGAAAGCAGCGCACCTCGATCCGATCGAAGCGCTTCGCTACGAGTAGCGGGCCCATGCGAACGCTCCCGTCGCGCGCCCGTGTGGTGTTGCTGGTCGCCCTGCTCGCGGGGGGATGCGCCGTCGGCCCCGACTTCGTGCGCCCGGCGGCGCCGTCGGTGACCGGCTACGAGACCGAGCCAATCTCGTTGGCGGCGCCCGGCGAGCCCGACCCAGCGCAGCGCTTCATCGCCGACGGCACCGCCCGCCAGTGGTGGCAGCTCTTTCAGTCGCCGGCGCTGGACGAGGTGCTGGCGCTCGCGGTCGCCGACAGCCCGACGCTGGCGAGCGCCCGCGCGACCCTGGCGCAGGCCGAAGAGGTCGTCACCGTGGCGCGCGCCGCGTACTATCCGCAGGTCGACCTCGCCGCGACCGGGAGCTGGGTGAACGCGCATCCGCTCGGCGGCGGCTCGTCGCGCACCATCATCGCGAACGGTGGCAACCACCTCACCACGTCGCTGTTCAACATCGGCCCCGCGCTCACCTACACGCCGGACGTGTTCGGACACAGCCGCCGGTTCGTGGAGCAGCAAACAGCGCTCGCGGAGAACCAGGCCCAGCAGCTCGCGGCGGCCTATCTCACCTTGACCGCGAGCACGGTGACGCAGGCGCTCACGATCGCGTCGACGCAGGCGCAGATCAAGGCGGTGAACGACATCGTTGCCGCCGACGAGCACAACCTGGAGCTGGTGCGGATCGCGTTCGCGGCCGGCAGCGTGGCGCGCACCGACGTGCTGAGCGCCGAGAGCCAGCTGGCGGGCGACCGCACCTTGCTGCCGCCGCTCTTGCAGCAGCTGAACGTCGCGCAGCACGCGCTGTCCGTGCTCGTCGGCAGGTCCCCCGCCGAGTGGGCGCCGCCGGCGTTCGAGCTCGAGGCCTTGACCTTGCCGGGCGACCTCCCGGTCGCGGTGCCCTCGGAGCTCGTGCGCCGCCGGCCCGACATCGTGGCCGTCGAAGCACAGCTGCACGCCGCGAGCGCCGCCATCGGCGTCGCGACCGCTCAGCTCTACCCGAGCATCACGATCTCGCCGTCGGTGGTGCTGCAAGCCGTCGGTGGCCCCGTGTCCGCCCCGAGCGTCATCGGCAGCATCGCCGGCACGATCGTGACCCCGCTCTATCACGGCGGCGCCCTCCGGGCGCAGCAGCGTGCGGCGATCGACGCCTACGAGAGCGAGCTCGGCGTCTATCGGCAAACGCTGCTCCTGGCGTTCGGCCAGGTCGCCGACATCCTGCGCGCGCTCCAGCACGATGCCGAGCTGCTGGGCTCCGAGACCGCCGCCGTGACCGCGTCGAAGGCGTCGCTCGAGCTCGCTCAGGACGCCTACGCCGCCGGACGCGGCAGCCTGGTGCAGGTCCTGGACGCGCAGCGGCTTTACGCGCAGGCATTGCTCGGGTACGCGCATGCGAAGGGCCAGCGCTACCTGGACACGGCGCTGCTGTTCGAGGCCATGGGCGGCGACTCACAGGCGTGGATCACGGCCCGCAACGGCGCCGGACCGTAGGCCATGCAGCCGGGCAGCGTCGCGGGCCGATGCGAGACATTCCCCGGGCCGTCGACAATGGCATCCCCATCGAATTCCGCGGTATGCTGGCGACGCGAAGCAGGAACAACCGGTTGATTGAGGGGGTCCGCGTGCGGGGAGAAAGCGAGGATATTCCGGAAGGTGCAGTGCGTCCGAGTCGCGGACGAACTCGAATTCTCATCGTCGTCGTCGGACTCGGCTGCCTCCTCGTCGCCGGAGCCTGGATCGCCTCCGGGCGGCAGGCCAGGACGCAACAGCAGGCGAAAGCCACGGGCGGCGCTCCCGCCGGCCAGACGGCCCGACCCGTTCCGGTGGTCGTCACCCCGGTCCGCACCGGTGATTTGAACGTCTACCTCACGGCGCTCGGCACGGTGACTCCGATCAACACCGTCACGGTGAAGAGCCGCGTCGACGGCGAGCTGATGAAGACGTACTTCACGGAGGGTCAGGTCGTTCGTGCCGGCGACCTCCTGGCCGAGATCGATCCTCGTCCCTTCCAGGCCCAGCTCACGCAGGCCGAAGGGCAGCTCGCGCGCGAGCAGGCCAACCTCGCGAACGCCAAGCTCGACCTCGAGCGTTACCAGCGGCTGGCGCAGCAAGAGATGATCGCGCGCCAGCAGCTCGACACGCAGCAGATGACGGTGAATCAGGCTGAAGCGTCGATCAAGATGAACGCGGGCCAGATCGAGGCGATCAAGCTCCAGCTCACGTACTGCCGGATCACCGCCCCGATCACCGGCCGCGTCGGTCTGCGGCTGATCGACCCCGGCAACGTCGTCAAGGCGAACGACACCGCCGGCCTCGTCGTCATCACCCAGCTCGAGCCGATCGCGCTCGTGTTCAGCGTGCCCGAGGACAGTCTGCAGCCGATCCTGCGACGCTTCCGCTCGGGCGCCAAGGTTCCGGTCGACGCGTTCGACCGCGAAGGCCGAACGAGGATCGCGGCGGGAACCTTGGTGGCGATCGACAACCAGATCGATCCGACCACCGGGACCGTGCGCCTGAAGGCGTCGTACCCGAACACGGACGACGTCCTGTATCCGAACCAGTTCGTGAACGCCCGCGTGCTGATCGACGTTCTGCACGAGGCGGCGCTGGTGCCGGCGGAGGCGATCCAGCGTGGTCCGGCGGGGGCGTACGTCTACGTGGTCAAGCCGGACAAGGTCGTGCAGATGCGCCGAGTCCAGCTCGGACCGACCGAGGGGGCGACCGTGGCAGTCCGCTCCGGCGTCAACGACGGTGAATCGGTCGTCGTCGACGGTGCGGAAAAGGTGCAGGACGGCGCCCGGACGGAGCCGACCGCGCGCAAAGCCGGTCCCGCTGGCGCGCCGGGCGCGCCCGGCGCGGGCGGAACACCGGGCCCGGCGGGACCCCCCGGTCCATCGGGAGCACCGGGCCTGGGTGGAACGCCGAACCCGGCGGCGCGTCCGCCCCGGCCGGGAGCGTGAACCTCTCCCGCCAGTTCATCGTCCGGCCGGTTGCGACGTCGCTCCTGACGGCGGCGATCGTGCTCGCCGGCATCGTGGCCTACCGCCTGCTGCCGGTCGCCGCGCTGCCTCAGGTCGATTACCCGACGATCCAGATCGCCACGTTCTATCCGGGCGCGAGCCCCGACGTCATGGCCTCGGGCGTCACCGCGCCGCTCGAGCGTCAGTTCGGCCAGCTCCCGGGCTTGAAGCAGATGACGTCGATCAGCTCCAGCGGCTCGTCCATCGTGACCTTGCAGTTCGATCTGGCGCTCTCGATCGATGTCGCCGAGCAGCAGGTGCAGGCGGCGATCAACGCGGCAGCGACCTTCCTGCCCCTCGATCTGCCGAACCCGCCCGTTTACAGCAAGGTCAACCCGGCCGACGCCCCGGTGCTCACCTTGGCGCTGACGTCGCAGTCGCTGCCCCTCACGGTCGTCCAGGATCTGGCCGACACGCGACTCGTACAGAAGATCGCCCAGCTTCCCGGCGTGGGGCTGGTGACCCTGTCGGGCGGCCAGAAGCCGGCCGTCCGCATTCAGGTCAACCCGGCGCGCCTGGCCGCCAACGGCCTCACGATGGACGACGTGCGCGCCGCCGTCGCGGCCGCGAACGTCAACCAGGCGAAGGGCAGTCTCGATGGGCCGTTCCAGTCGTTCACGATCGCCGCCAACGACCAGATCCTCCAGAGCAAGCAATACAAGGCGCTCGTGATCGCCTACCGCAACAACGCGCCGCTCCTGCTCTCCGACGTGGCCGACGTGATCGACGGCGCCGAGAACATCCGGCAGGCCGCGTGGATGGGCGATCAGCCCGCGATCATCGTCAACATCCAGCGGCAGCCGGGCGCGAACCTGATCGAGGTGGTCGATCGGGTCAAGCAGCTCCTGCCGCAGCTGCAGAGCTCGCTTCCGTCGGCGGTGACGGTCACGGTGCTGACCGACCGCACCACGACCATCCGCGCCTCGGTCCACGACGTGCAATTCGAGCTCGTGCTGGCGGTCGTGCTGGTCGTGCTCGTGATCTTCGTCTTCTTGCGCAGCGCCGCGGCGACGTTCATCCCGGGCATCACGGTGCCGGTGTCGATCGTCGGCACCTTCGCGGTGATGTACGGTCTCGGCTTCAGCCTCAACAACCTCTCGTTGATGGCGCTGACGATCTCGACCGGCTTCGTCGTCGACGACGCGGTCGTGATGATCGAGAACATCAGCCGCTACATCGAGGAGGGCGAGTCGCCGCTGCAGGCCGCATTCGTCGGCTCCGCCCAGATCGGATTCACGATCCTGTCCCTGACCGTCTCGCTGATCGCCGTGCTGATCCCGCTGCTGTTCATGGGCGACATCGTCGGCCGGCTCTTCCGCGAGTTCGCGCTGACGCTCTCCGCGGCGATCCTCGTGTCGGCGGTCGTCTCCCTGACCTTGACGCCGATGCTGTGCGCGAAGCTGCTCAGGCCCGTGGCCGACCGGAGGCCCGGCGCGTTCGCGCGTGCCGCCGAGCGGCAGTTCGACAACCTGGTGGCCTTCTACGGAAGGACCCTGCGCTGGGTGCTCGGCCATCAGGGGCTCACCTTGATCGTCGCGATCGGCACCCTGGTGCTGACGCTCTGGCTCTACATCCAGGTACCGAAGGGGCTGTTCCCGATCCAGGACACGGGCGTCATCCTCGGCATCTCCGAGGCGCCGCAGAACATCTCGTTCGACGCGATGGCGGAGCGGCAGCGGGCCCTCGGGCGCGTGATCCTGCAAGACCCCGCCGTGGCCACCATCTCGTCGTTCATCGGGATCGACGGCACCAACACCACGCTCAACAGCGGACGCATCCAGATCACCCTGAAGCCGCTCTCCGAGCGTGGCGAGAGCGTCGGCGACGTCATCGGTCGGCTGCGGCCGGCTCTGGCCAAGGTGGACGGCATCACGCTCTATCTCCAGCCGGTCCAGGACCTGACCGTCGAGAACCGCGTGAGCCGCACCCAGTTCCAGTACAGCCTGGAGGACCCCGGCGAGGCCGAGCTGCGCTCCTGGGCGCCGCGGTTCGTGGCGCGGCTGCGAGAGCTTCCCGAGCTGCGCGACGTGGCAACCGACCAGCTCGATCAAGGCCTGCAGGCGCGTGTGATAATCGACCGCGCCACCGCGTCGCGCCTGGGCATCACGCCACAGATGATCGTCGACGCCCTCTACAACGCCTTCGGGCAGCGCCAGATCTCGACCGTCTTCACGCAGCTCAACCAGTATCGCGTGGTGCTCGAGGTGCTCCCGGAGTTCCGCTCGAACCCATCGATGCTGGAGCGGGTCTATCTCAAGTCGTCCGCCGGCGGACAGGTGCCGCTCTCGACCCTGGCCACCATCGAGCAGCGGGCCACCGCGCTGGCGGTGAGCCATCAGGGCCAGTTCCCGGCGGTCACGGTCTCGTTCAACCTGGCGCCCGGCGTCTCGCTGGGCGCCGCCGTCCGCGCGATCGACCGCGTCACGCGCGAGATCGGCCTGCCGCCGAGCATCCAGACCGGATTCCAGGGCGCGGCGCGGGCGTTCCAGGCCTCGCTCGCGAACCAGCCGTTCCTGATCCTCGCGGCGATCGTGACCGTCTACATCGTGCTCGGCATCCTGTACGAGAGCTGGATCCATCCGATCACGATCCTCTCGACCCTGCCCTCGGCCGGTCTCGGCGCGCTGCTGGCGCTCTTCCTGGTCGGCCTCGATCTCTCCGTGATCGCGCTGATCGGCATCATCTTGTTGATCGGTATCGTCATGAAGAACGCGATCATGATGATCGACTTCGCGCTCGACGCGCAGCGCTCGCAGGGGCTGCCGGCGCGCGAGGCGATCGAGCAGGCGTCGCTCCTGCGCTTTCGGCCGATCATCATGACCACGATGGCGGCGCTGCTCGGCGGCGTGCCGCTGGCGTTCGGGCACGGCGTGGGCTCCGAGCTTCGCGAGCCGCTCGGCGTCGCGATCGTGGGCGGGCTCATCGTGAGCCAGGTCCTCACGCTCTACACGACGCCGGTCATCTATCTCGCCTTCGACCGCCTGGCGGCGCGGCTCGCCGGCGGCAGCACGCGCGAGCGCGCGCTCCCCGCCCGGCCGGTGACCGAGCCGTGAGCCTCTCCGCCCCGTTCGTCCGCCGACCGGTCGGCACCACCCTGATGACAATCGCGCTCGTCATCGCCGGCGCCATCTCGTTCCGGCTCCTGCCGGTGGCGCCGCTGCCGCAGGTCGATTTCCCGACGATCTCGGTGGTCGCCGGCCTTCCGGGAGCCAGCCCAGAGACCATGGCCTCGGCGGTCGCCACCCCGCTCGAGCGCCAGTTCGGCCGCATCGCCGGCGTCAGCGAGATGACGTCCGTGAGCTTTCTCGGCGCCTCGACGATCGCGCTGCAGTTCGACCTCGCCCGGGACATCAACGGCGCGGCCCGCGACGTCCAGTCGGCCATCGCGGCGGCCGTCGGCCAGCTGCCGCCCAATCTGCCGAGCCTGCCCACGTACCGCAAGGTGAACCCCGCCGACGCGCCGATCATGATCCTGGCGCTGACCTCGCAGAACGTCGACAAGGGCCGCATGTACGATTTCGCCTCGACGGTCCTGCAGCAGAAGATCGGGCAGCTCGACGGCGTCGGGCAGATCTTCGTCGGGGGCAGCTCCCTGCCGGCGGTCCGCGTCGATCTCAACCCGATGGCGCTCGCGCGCTACGGCATCGGCCTCGACGAGGTGCGACGCGTGCTCGCCACCGCCAACGTCAACCGCCCCAAGGGGCAGCTCGACGACGGCCGGTTCACCTGGGAGATCAACGCGACCGACCAGCTGCTCAAGCCGGCCGCCTACGAGCCGTTGATCGTCGCGTGGCGCAACGGCGCGCCGGTTCGGCTAATCGACGTCGCGCGGATCTCGGGCGCCGTCGAGGACCTGCGCGCCGCGGCGGTGTCGAACGGCAAGACGGCCGTGGTCCTCGTCATCTTCCGTCAGCCCGGGGTCAACATCATCGAGACCGTCGATCGGATCCGCGCCGAGCTGCCCTACCTGCGCGCCCTGGTGCCGGCGGAGGTCGCGCTCACGCCGGTGCTCGACCAGACCGTGACAATCCGGGCGTCGGTGAAGACCGTCGAGGAATCGCTCATCATCTCGATCATCCTGGTCGTCTTCGTGGTCTTCGTGTTCCTGCGCAACGTGCGCGCCACGATCATTCCCGGCGTGGTGGTGCCGGTCTCGCTGATCGGCACCTTCGCGATCATGTACCTCGTCGGCTACAGCATCGACAACCTGTCGCTGATGGCGCTGACGATCGCGACCGGCTTCGTCGTCGACGACGCCATCGTCGTGGTCGAGAACGTCATGCGCCACATCGAGCGCGGCGCCGGCGTGCTCGAGGCGACTCTGACCGGCGCCAAGGAGATCGGGTTCACGGTGCTGTCGATGAGCATCTCGCTGGTGGCGGTGTTCATCCCGATCTTGCTGATGGGCGGCATCGTCGGGCGCCTCTTCCGCGAGTTCGCCGTGGTGCTCTCGGTCGCCGTCCTGGTGTCGCTCGCGATTTCGCTCACCACCACGCCGATGATGTGCGCGCTGCTGCTCCGGCCGCACGATCCCCGCCATCGCCCGCGCCTGGCGATGCTGGGCGAGCGGATCTTCGACGCGATCACGCGCGGCTACGACCGGTCGCTCACCGTTGCGCTCCGGCATCCGGCCGTGACGATGATCATCTTTCTCGCGACCTTCGCGGTGAACGTGCACCTGTTCAACGTCGTGCCGAAGGGCTTCTTCCCGCAGCAGGACAACGGCCGCCTCGCGGCCAACCTCGTCGCGCAGCAGGACGTCTCGTTCGCGACCGTCCACGAGAAGATGATCCGCTACGCGGAGATCCTGAAATCGGATCCGGCGATCGACACGGTCACCCTGTTCACCGGCGGCGGGGGCGGGCGCGGTACCACGGCGAACACGGGCCGCGGCTTCATCTCGCTCAAGCCGCGCGACGAGCGAAAGATCTCGGCGGACGAGGTGATCAACCGGCTCAGACCGAAGCTGGCCGTCGTGCCGGGCGCGACGCTGTTCCTGCAGGCCGTGCAGGACGTGCGGCTGGGCGGCCGCATCAGCACCGCCCAGTACCAGTTCACCCTGCAGAGCGACAACCTGGAGGAGCTGAACACGTGGGCGCCCCGGCTGGTCCGCGCGATGCGCGAGATGCCCGAGCTGCGCGATGTGAACAGCGACCAGCAGAACCGCGGGCTCGAAGTGCCCGTCACCATCGACCGCCAGACCGCGGCGCGGCTCGGTGTCAGCACGCGCGCGATCGACGAGACGCTCTACAGCGCCTTCGGGCAGCGCCAGGTATCGACGATGTACACGGCGCTCAACCAGTACCACGTGGTGATGGAGCTCGAGCCGCAATACTGGGAGCGGCCCGACGCGCTGGCCAACATCTACGTGCGATCGACCAACGGCCAGACCGTGCCGCTGACCTCCGTCACGAAGTTCCGGACCGGCACCGGCCCCATCCAGGTGAACCACCAAGGCTTGTTTCCATCCGTCACCGTCTTCTTCAACCTGGGGCCGAACGTGGCGCTGGGCGACGCGGTCCGCGCGATCGACGTGGCCCAGCAGAAGATGGGGTTCCCGAGCAACATCAGCGGGAAGTTCACCGGGACGGCGCAGGCGTTCCAGGCCGCGCTCGCCAATCAGCCGCTGCTCATCCTGGCCGCGCTGATCACGGTCTACATCGTGCTGGGGGTACTATACGAGAGCCTGATCCACCCCTTCACGATCCTCTCCACCTTGCCGTCCGCCGGCGTCGGCGCCCTCCTGGCGCTGCTCGTCTGCGGCATGGATCTCTCGGTCATCGCCATGATCGGAATCATCTTGCTGATCGGCATCGTGAAGAAGAACGCCATCATGGTGATCGACGTCGCGCTCGATCTCGAGCGCAACCACGGTCTGGCGCCCAGGGACGCGGTCCATCGGGCGTGTCTGCAGCGGTTCCGGCCGATCTTGATGACGACGATGGCCGCGCTCCTCGGCGCCCTGCCGCTGGCGCTCGGCACGGGTACCGGGGCGGAGCTGCGCCGTCCGCTCGGCATCACGGTCGTGGGCGGCCTCCTCCTGAGCCAGCTGCTCACGCTCTACACGACGCCGGTCATCTATCTCTACATGGAGCGCTTCCGCATGGCGGTCGGGCGGGTCGGGGCGCGGACCCGCGCGGCCCTCGGGCTGCGCCCGGCCCCGCACGGCGGCGCGTAGCGCTCCCGAAGCCTGCGCTCGCGGTTCGCACCGTGCCCGGCACCCTCCTCGTCGCTCTCGCGGTCCTCTCGCAGATCGCGACGGCCTGCATCGCCATCTGGATGGCGCTGAGAGCGGGGCCGCGCCGAGTGCGGCTCGCGCTGCTCCTTCTGGCCCTGGCGCTCGTGGGGATCGGCGCCATGGCCTGGACCGCGGTGCGAAAGCCCGACGCCGTCGCCGTGCCGATCAAGGTCGACACGAGCCCGATACCCCGGGAGCCGCGCGCGAGCCTTCGCGTGGCGACACGGGAAGTCACGACGATGGGCGTCAACCAGCTCGTCAAGGTGGACATCGGCTTCGAGAATTCGGGTGACCGGCCGGCCACGGAGATCCGCCGAGTCCAGATGGTCAACTTCATCCAGTCGCCCTACGGCGAGGAGGAAGCGTTCCGGCTCTTGCATGCTGAATTGCAGAGCGCTGGCGGCGAGGCGGTATCCGTCGCGCCGGCGGCGCGCCTGTCCTTCACGATCGAGGGCCCGCGCCTGGTGGCCGGCGACTTCCCGCCCCGCGGCACCGACGACCCGCAAGTGATCCGAGATGGGCGCCCACTCCTGGTGGCCGGCATCCTCCGGTATCAGGCGGACGACCGGTCGGAGGCGGCCGCGGAGTACTGCTTCTACGCGATGAACGCCAAGGTGCTGGTGGCGTGCGCAGGACACAACAGCTGAGCCGCCCCTAGCCGGAGTCCTTGCCCGGTGGCTCCACGAAGCTGAAGCCGAAGCGGCCCTTGATGCAGAGATGCCCGCCGGTGACCGAGACGTCGGCGGGCGAGGTGACCTTCACGATGCGGTTGTCCTGGACGTGTAGCGAGAGCGTGCAGCCCACGCCGCAGAAAGGGCAGATCGTGTCGGTCGTCCGCTGCTTCGATTCGTCCCACGTGCCCGCCGCGCGCATGTCGTGCTCGCGCTTGAACATGAGGGCGCCGGTCGGGCAGACGCCGATACAGTTGCCGCAGTAGACGCAGGCCGAGTCGGGCAGCGGCACGTCGGCCTCGGTCGAGATGCGCGCGTCGAAGCCGCGGCCCGCCACCGCGATCGCGAACGTATTCTGCGCGTCGACGCCGCAGGCCTCGACGCACTTGTAGCAGAGCACGCACTTCGAGTAGTCGCGGACGTAGAGATCGTTGTCGACCTTCACCGGCTGCGCCACGGTCTCGGCACGCGCACCGTCGGGCGCCTCGTGATGGCCGGGCTCGCGTCGATCGCGCTCGCCCGCTGCGGCGGGCGTTTCGGGCCGGCCGTACCGCTCGGGATGGGCGCCGTAGCGCCGGATCATGTCGTCGAGGCCCGGCGCAGTCGAGAGATCGACCGAGGAGGCCAGCAGCTCGAGCACCATCCGGCGCGACACGCGCACGCGCTCGGACTCGGTCTGGATCGTCATCCCGGGCTCGACGGGCCGCGAGCACGCCGGCACGAGCACCCGCGAGCCTGCCACCTCGACGACGCAGACGCGGCACACGTTGACCGGAGTCAGGGTCGGCAGGAAACACAAGGTCGGGATGTCGATGCCACGTGCGCGGCACGCGTCGAGAATGGTCGAGCCGCCGGGCGCGCTCACGCGCTGCCCGTCGATGACCACCTCGACCGGCGGTGCGACCGGGCGAGCCGGCGCCGCCGGCGGACGACTCGGCGGCGGCGGAGGCCGGAACCAGATCGGCTCGGGCTTCACGCTCGGCGCCCCGCGATCGAGAGCCGGAAGATTGCGGACTCCACTGCGCTCGACGCCGTCTGCCCGAGACCGCAGATCGACGCGTCGCGCATCACCTGACCGAGATCACGGAGCAGCGCCATTTCCTCGGCGTCGGACCCGAGCGGCCGGCGAGCGCGCAGGCGCGCGAGGAGCTCTTCCTGGCGGACCGTCCCGACCCGGCACGGCACGCACTGGCCGCACGACTCGTCACGGAAGAACTCGGCGATGCGGCGCACGATGTCGAGCAGATCCACCGACTCGCCGAAGACCATGATGACGCCCGAGCCCAGCGTCGCGCCGATCGCGCGCGTGCCCTCGAAGGTCAGCGGCACGTCGAGATCCGCCGGGCCCACGAACACGCCGGCGGCGCCGCCGAGCAGCACCGCGCGGGCGGGCGCCGCCCCGGCCCGCTCGAGGAGCCGCCGCAGGGTGATGCCGAACTCCACCTCGTAGAGTCCGGGCCGCGCGACCTCGCCGGACACGCAGAAGAGCTTTGGGCCGGTCGACGCCTCGGTGCCGATCCCGCCGTACGCGGCACCGCCCTCACGCAGGAGCGCCGGCACGTTCACGAGCGTCTCGACGTTGTTCACGACGGTCGGGCGGCCGAAGAGCCCGACCTGCACCGGGAACGGCGGCTTGTTGCGGGGCTCGCCGCGCTTGCCCTCGATCGAGTTGAACAGCGCCGTCTCCTCGCCGCAGATGTAGGCGCCGGCGCCGCGGCGGATCTCGATGTCGAACGCGAAGCCCGCGCGCATGACGTCGGCGCCCAGCAGGCCGGCCGCGCGCGCGGCGGCGATCGCGCCGGCCAGCCGCTCGGCCGCCAGCGGGTACTCGCCGCGAAGATAGAGGTAGCCGCGCTCGCAGCCCGTCGCGTAGCCCGCGATGGTCATGCCCTCGACCAGCGCGAAGGGATCCTCCTCCATGAGCAGTCGATCCTTGAAGGTTCCCGGCTCGGACTCGTCGGCGTTGCACACGAGGTAGTGCGGCCGCGCGTCGGCCTTTGCCACCGCGTCCCACTTGCGTCCCGTTGGAAACGCGGCCCCGCCGCGCCCGAGGAGCTTGGAGGCGACGACCTCGGCGATGACACCCGCCGGGCCGATCTCGACGGCGCGCGCCAGCGCCCGGTAGCCGTCGCTCGCGCGATAGGCCTCGAGGCTCGTCGGATCGACGCGCCCGATCCGGCCGATCAGCCTCAGCCCGGACTGTCCGACCTGGGGCACCGAGCGCGAGACCTCACGGCGACGCTGGTCGGGCGAACGCGAGCCGACGCGAGTATCGGCCGTCGGTGGCGGATTCTGCAGCGCGTCGAGCACGAACGCAGCACCACCCTCGACGGGCGCCAGGGTGATCGTGCGCGGCGTCTCGCCGGCCACGGTCAGCAGGGCGGCCGGGGCGCGCTCGCACTGGCCCAGGCAGGGGCTCCGCATCCACGTCGTGGCTCGGCCGTTCTCGCCGTGGGCGCCGGACGGGCCCATGACCCGCTCCAGCGATTCGCACAGCTCTTCGCCCCCGCGAATGCGACAGGCGATGTCGTCGCACACGTGCGCGACGATGGGCGCGCGCGGCTTCGTGGACAGGAGGTGATAGAAGGTGACGACTCCCCAGAGCTCGGCCGGTGGCACCGTCAGGCGCCGGCTGATGTGGTTGAGCGCGCCCTGGCTCACCCAGCCGGTTCGCGCCTGCACGGCGTGCAGCGCGGGCAGCACGAGGTCTCGCCGCGCGCCGCCGTCCACGACGGCGTCGATGGCGGCGCGCTCGGCCTCGTTGGCGCTCGGACCAGCGATCTTGAGGTCGATCGGCTCAGACCCCCAGCCGCTCGATGCGGATCGCCGTGGCCTTGAACTCGGCCGTGCCCGACTTGGGATCGGTGGCGTCGATCGTCAACAGATTCGTCGCCACGTCGTCGGGAAAGTGCAGGGTCATGAACGTGAGCCCCGGACGCAGGCCCTCGTCCCGGCGGACGGGCACCTCGACCGCGCCGCGGCGCGACCGCACGCGGACCACTTCGCCGTCGCGAAGCCCGTAGCGATCGGCGTCCTCGGGCGAGACGTCGAGGCTCTCACCCCGGCGCAGCGGCGGGTGATAGCCGGAAGACTGCACCCCGGTGTTGTACTCCTCGAGCCGGCGGCCCGTGGTCAGGCGCAGCGGAAACTCGGCGTCGAGGCGGTCGACGGGCGGATCGTGCTCGACGGGCACGAACGACACGCGCGGGCCGCGGATCGGCCGCTCCCAGAGCCGACTGTGCAAGAACATCTCGCCCGGGTGCTCCTCGTCGTAGCACGGCCACTGCAGGCCGCCGTGCTTCTCGAGACGCGCGTAGCTCATGCCCGCGTTCATCGGCGAGAGCCGCCGCACCTCGTTCCAGATGGTCTCGGCGTCCGGCCGGCCCCAGTCGCGGCCCATGCGCCGGGCCAGCTCGAAGAGAATCTCCAGATCGCCGCGGGCGCCCGGCGGCGCCTCGATCGCCTTGCGCACGCGCTGCACCCGGCGCTCGCTGCTGGTCACGGTGCCCTCGGACTCGCACCACGCGGCGCTGGCCGGCAGCACGACGTGCGCGAGCTCGGCGGTCTTCGTGAGGAAGAGGTCCTGCGCCGCCAGGAAATCGAGGCCCTCGAGCAGGTGCCGCGCGTGGTTCTGGTCGGCCTCGGACTGCAGCGGGTTCTCGCCGATGACGTAGAGCGCGCGCAGCTCGCCGCGCTGCATCGCTTCGAACATCTGTGACAGGTGCCAGCCGCGCTCGGGCGGCACCGGGACGCCCCAGGCACGATCGAACTTCGACCGGAGCTCGTCGTTCTCGACGTGCTGGAAGCCCGGCAGGCGATCGGGCAAGGCGCCCATGTCGCCGCCGCCCTGCACGTTGTTCTGCCCGCGCAGCGGGTTGAGACCCGAGCCGTAGCGGCCGACGTGGCCCGTCAGCAGGGAGAGGTTCACGAGCGCCAGCACGTTGTCGACCGCGTTGTGGTGCTCGGTGATCCCGAGCGTCCAGCAAATCATCGCGCGGCGCGCGCGTGCGTACTCGTGCGCCATCGTCCGGATCGTGGCGGCCGGCACGCCGGTCTCGCGCTCGGCGTAGGCGAGCGTGTAGGGCTCGACCCCGCGGCGATAGTCGTCGAACCCGGTCGTCGCGTTCTCGATGAACTCGCGGTGCTCGAGCCCCTCGGCGATGATCTCGCGCCCGATCGCGTTGGCGAGCGCGATGTCGGAGCCGACGTCGAGCGCCGCCCAGAGCTCGGCCCACTGCACCGAGCTGGTCCGTCGCGGATCGACGGCGAACATCCGCGCGCCGTTCCGGAGGCCTCGCAGCAGATGGTGAAAGAAGATCGGGTGCGTCTCGCGCGCGTTCGATCCCCAGAGCAAGATCAGATCGGTCTCTTCACCCTCCTGATACGAGCTCGTCCCCCCGCCCGCTCCGAATACCGTCGCCAGTCCGGCGACGCTGGGGGCGTGTCACGTCCGGTTGCAGCTGTCGATGTTGTTGCTGCCGATGACGCTACGCGCGAACTTCTGGGCGATGAAGTTCGTCTCGTTCGTGCTCTTCGAGCAGCTGAAGAGGCCGAACGCGCGCGGTCCGTGCTGATTGACGACCCGCCGAAAGCCGGCAACGGTTCGGTCGAGCGCCTCGTCCCACGTGACCGGGCGAAGCTTTCCGGCCTCGCGGACCATGGGCTCCGTGAGCCGCCGATATGCGCGAGACATGTAGACACCCCCTCTCGGGCTCAGATCGCGTGACGCATCGGGAAGCTTCCTCTGAGACGGCGGGGCTTCGCTGATGGCCGCGGTTCGGACGATACTATGCCTGGGAAAATAGAGTCAAATCGCCGCATTGGACCAAAGTCCCTCGTCGCAGTCCCTTCGTCCGATTTCCGACGGCGCCACCCGCCGCTAGCGTCGGGCCACGCGATCACACCACAGGCGCCCCTCAGCCGGCGGGGCCCCAGCCCCGCGACGGCCTGCGGCGCGCACAACCACCCGAAAGGAGATCGACATGAAGATCGTCACGGCCATCCTGGTCGCCCTGGCGCTCGCGGCCACGGCCGGGATCGCGGCAGCCCAGATGGAGGAAGGCACCGCCAACTTCTACGGCGACAAGTTCCAGGGCAAGAAGACCGCCAGCGGCGAGGTCTTCGACAAGAACGGCCTCACGGCGTCTCACAAGAAGCTGCCGTTCGGCACCAAGGTGAAGGTGACCAACGTCGAGAACGGCAAGAGCGTGGTGGTCACCGTCAACGACCGGATGGCCGCCAGCAATCCCGCTGTCATCGACGTCACCAGACGAGCGGCCGAGGAGCTCGACTTCGCGAAGGACGGCAAGGCCAAGGTGAAGGTCGAAGTTCAGAAATAGCCCCGGCTCGCCGTGACTTTTCGCCGGCCCCGGCCGTTACACGGCAATTCTCGAGGCGCTCCCGCGCGATTTCCCCGCAGCAGTCGTGATCACACAGCATCGCCGGCGCAGCCGGGTGAGCGTGCTGGCCCGCTTGCTCGCGCGGCACTGCGAGCTGCCCGTGAAGGAGGCGGCGAAGGACGAGCCCCTGCGGCCGTCGGTCGTGTACCTGGCGCCGCCGGATCACCATCTTCTGATCGAGGACCATCATCTGAACGTGACCGACGGGCCGCCCGTCAACTTCTCGCGGCCCTCCATCGACGTGACCTTCGACTCGGTGGCGGCCCGATGCGGAGATCGCGCCATCGGCGTTGTCCTCTCGGGCGGCGGCCGCGACGGCGCTCGCGGATTGCGCAAGATCAAGGACGCCGGCGGCATCACCATCGTTCAGGACCCCAAGGAGGCGCGCGTGTCGGCCATGCCCCTGTTCGCGCTGGCCGCCGATCACGTCGACTACAAGCTTCCAGTCGCCGAGATCGGCCCGGCGGTCGTTCGGCTGGTCCCCGGATCGGACCAGGACGACGATCGACAGAGGCCCGCGCCGCACGAGGCCGTGAGGGGGTGATGCCGGCCTCGACGCCGAGGACGTGCCTGTCTACGTCGTCGGGCCGTCTCACTCGCGCAGCATCTTCTCGAGCTCCGCGCGCGAGCGGCCGCGCTCCTCGAGGATCCGGTTGATCCGGCCGATCTCTTCCTGATAGCGCGCCAGCGCGCGCCGCTCCCGCGCGTCGAGAAAGTCCAGGAGCGCAAGTGAGCGCTGCGCGTACTGGCGCTGCGCGTCGCGGAGCTCTCGCGCGAAGAGCGACCGGAGCTCGGGCCCGGCCGCGGCATACCGCTGCTGGGCCTTCTGGACCTCGTCGACCGCCTGATTGCGCGCGTCGCGGAGCGCCAGGTAGCGGTCGGCCTCCGCGGGATCCTCCCGCCGCAGGCCTTCCACGAACGTCCGCTCGCGCTCGTCGCCGGCGCGGCCCTCGGGAGCCTGCGCGAAGGCGCGCGGTACGGCGGGCGGGGCGCCGGCGCTCAGCGCCACGACGACGCCGACGACTTGCAGCAGAAGGAGGATGCGGGAGCCAGGGCTCGTCATGGTTTGCCGGCGGTCAATGCCGACCACTGGAGCCTCGCCGTGTCCCCATCGCACAAGTTCCCGGCGCTGGCAGGCCTGTTTCGCGACGACGTCCCGCGCACCGCGCTGCTCGAGGCAGCCATCGAGGTGGTCGACGGCGCGCTCGGGACGCCGCGCTAGCCGGCCCCCTGCAGGAAGCCGGTCACCGCCCGCACGAACCGGTCCGGCTGCTCGTACGGCAGCATGTGCCCCGCCCCGTCGATCACCTCGACGTGGGCGCGCGGGATCGACGCCTTCCAGCGCTCGGCGTAGGCCGGCACGATCAGCCGGTCGGACGCGCCCCAGAGCACGAGGCTCTCGGCCGTGAGGCGATACAGGCGCTTGGAAAGGCGCCGGTTCGGGATCGGGAAGAGGATCTTGCCTGCCATCGCGAGGCGGCGCTGGCTGCCGATGTAGAAATCCTTCAGCGCCTCCATGTCCGAGAGATCGGCCCCGCCAGTGAGCAAGGCCTGGCCCTGCTGTGGATCGTGAAAGAGCACCTCGGCGATCTGATACGGCAGTAGCGCGAAGATGTCGGGGATCGGGTGCTCATCGATCCACAACCCCGCGGGACTCACCAGCACCAGCCTGCCGAGATCGTGGGGCGCCACGCACGCCATCTCGGCGGCGATCATCCCGCCCATCGAGTGGCCCACGAGGTGCGGCTGCCGGAGCCCGAGCGCCTCGACAAGGTCCCAGCCGTGCAGGGTGAAATCCAGCATGTCCTCGAGCAGCTCCTCACCCGTCGACTCGCCGTAGCCCGGCCACTCCGGTGCTACGACGTGATGGCTCTGCGCGAGCTGGTCGAGGAACGGGTTGTCGCGCAGGAGCCCACCGGCGCCGTGAAAGAACACGAGCGGCGCGCCGCTGCCGCCTTCGAGCACGCGGCACCGCGTGCCCTTCTTCGTCTCGACCGTTTGCCACTTCATCGCGGCCACTCGGCGCCGATCTTCTCCGAGCCGGGACGGCGCTCCTCCGGGCGGATGCGGTCGTCCATGGGATGCATCCACCAGCGCTCGTCGTGCTTCCATTCCGGCCACAGGTCGCGCAGCTGCGGCATCACCTTCTCGGCGAAGAGCTTCGTGGAGTGGCGCGTCTTCCAGTCGGGCATGTCGCCGTTGTGGAACAGGCAGAAGAGATGGCCGATACGGAGCCCCTTGATGCACTCCTCGAGCTGCTGCCGCACGGTCTCGGGACTGCCGGCGATGACGAAGCGCTCGTCGATCAGCTGCTTCCACGTGAGGTTCTCGAGGATCTTCTGCCGGGCGAGGGTCAGCTGGGCGAGGGCGCCGTACTTGATGGTCGCCATCGTGCGGTAGCCCGCCGGGTCCGCGAAGGGCGGGAACACGTGCAGGCACCGGTTGAAGAAGTAGAGGCAATGCTCGGCGTAGAGCCGCTCGGCCTCGGCGTCGGTGTCGGCCACGCAGATGATCTGGGCGAACGCGGCGCGGTAGGGCGACTCGTCCTTGCCGCGCTTGGCCACGCGCTCCCAGTAGCCGTCGAGCAGCGACTTGCCGCGCAGGTAGCCGAAGAACGACAGATATGAGTAGTTGTAGTCGTAGTCGAGGCAGAAATCCCACGTCTCGATCGAGCCGCCGCCCGGAATGTAGATCGGCGGGTGCGGCTTCTGGATCGGCTTGGGCCAGCAGTTCACCCAGCGGAGCTGGTTGTACTTGCCGTCGAACGCGAACGGCTCGTCGCTGGCCCACGCCTTCATGATCAGCTCGTGCGCCTCGCGGTACTTGTCGCGCGTCAGCGCCGGGATCTGGCCGTAGCAGAAGTTCGTGTCCATCGGCGTGCCGACCGGAAAGCCCGCCACCAGCCGGCCGCCCGAGATCACGTCGAGCATCGCGAACTCCTCGGCGACTCTGATAGGCGGGTTATAGCTGGCGATCGAGTTGCCGATGACGCACAGCGCGGCGCGTGACGTCCGGCGCGCGAGCGTCGCCGCGATGAGATTGGGTGACGGCATCAATCCGTAGCCGTTCTGATGATGCTCGTTGCAGCCGATGCCGTCGAAGCCGAGCGTCTCCGCGTACTCGAGCTGGTCGAGGTACTCGTGGTAGACGTGGTGGCCCTTGCGCGGATCGTAGAGCGTGTTCGGAATGTCGACCCACACCGAGCGGTGCTTGGCGCGGAAGTCGTCCGGCAGGTACGGCCACGGCATCAGGTTGAACCAGGTGAACTTCATGAACGCCTCCGTGTGACGGGTCTCGGCTCTCGAAACTCCGCGGCAGCCCGCCGGCGCGCCGCCCGGTCAGCATAGTGTATCAGCGCCGCGTTTGCTCGGGCCGCCCAGGCTCTCGTCCGCGAGAGCCGGACTCTACGTGACGGCTCGGCGGTTTCTGATGTCGGAGGGCGTGGCGTCGTAGCGTCGCCGGAAGGCGCGGTTGAAATAGGACAGATCGCCGAACCCAACGTCGTACGCGATCGAGCTGATGCTCTGCCCCGCGAGCCGCGAATCGCGCGCCCATCGAGTGGCTCGAGATCGATCGGTGGCACACCGGCCGCGTCGTCCTCATCGGCGATGCCGCACACGCGAGCTCGCCGATGATGGGCCAGGGCGGCAGCATGGCCCATGGAGGATGCCTGCGTCCTCGCGGAGCTCCTGCGCTCGACGGCGAGGCTGACGGATGCCGTCGAGACGTTCGTGGCTCGGCGCCGGTCTCGAGTCGACTGGGTTCAGCGGCAGAGTCGTGCCGCCGGTGAGATGCTCGACAAGCCCCCAACCATCCGAAACCCGGTGCTGCGCGAGCGCGGAGCCCGGGCGCTCCAGGATCGCTTCCGGCCTCTGGTCGCGCCTCCCTAGGGCGACTGCGGCTGCTGGAGAAACGCCTGGGCGTGCCGCGCGGCCTCCGCGCCCGGCGCCGCCGCGGGCGGAGAGCCGAGCGTCTGGGCCAGCGCCAGCAGCGAGCGCTGGTAGGCCGACAGCGCGCCGGTAGCGGGCGCCGCGGCGCGCGCCGTCGGCAGCAGGCGCCGGAGATTCGTGAGGGGCACGCTGCGCGCGGCCGACAAGAAATTGTGCTCGAGCGTATTGGCCGCCGCGTCCCGGGCCGTCAGGAACCGCGGAAGCCCGAACATCTTCTTGATCGTCGCCGGTACCGAGGTGTGGTCGTAGACCGTGTGATCGACGCGACCCTCCGCGATCCACGGCGAGACCATGATCGCCGGGACGCGCACGCCCAGCCGATCGAATCCGAATCCGGAGTCCCGCGCCGCGGAGTCGGGCGGCACGGCCCGCGGCGGCGACACGTGATCGTAGAACCCACCGTGCTCGTCGTAGAGGACGAGCATCAGCGACCGGCGCCACAGCGCGTCGTCGGCGCGCAGCGTGTCGTAGACCTCGGCGATGAGCTTCTCGCCCTCGAGCAGGTCGTGCGGCGGGTGCTGGTCGTTGGCGGGATACCCGGGCGCGCTGAACGAGCGGGGCTCGATGAACGCATACGTCGGCAACGTTCCGTGCTCGATGTCACGGGCGAACTGCTCGTAGCGCTGGAATCGATCGCCGAAGGGATGGAGCCGGCGGAGCGCGAAGGCCTGGGCGTAGTCGTCGAAGTAGACGGTCCACGTGAGGCCGCGCTCGGTGAGGTTCTCGAAGATCGTGGGCATGTCGTACGGCGAGGTCCAGAACTGCGAGGCGAACTGGCCAGGGACTTCCGGCGTCACGAGAAAGCCCTTGGCGGTGCCCGCGTGGAGGAAGAACCGATTCGGCCAGGTGGGCCCCGGGACCGACGAGAACCAGTGGTCGCACACGGTGAAGCTGCGGGCCAGGGTCGTGATGATCGGCACGAGCGAGGGATCGAGGCACTGCATCACCTCGCGCGCACGCCCCCGGTCGCGGCCGAGCTGGCGGGCGTAGTTCAGGACGAAGCCCGCGTTGCGCGGCGCGCTCGTGTCGCGCGGATCCCGGTCGGCGAAAAGCTGCTCGTTGACGTCCTCGAAATCGTGGCCGGGCCCCGGGTCCGTGACGTAGACGCTCGGCGACGTCGCGCGCTGGACGGGCACCGCCGTCATGTCGGCCGGCGGCGAGACGGGGTTCGACTCGGCGCCGCTGAGACCTTCGAGCCTCTGCGCGGGATCGGCGAGATCCAGATAACCGAGCAGCCGATCGAACGACTGGTTCTCGAGCATCAAGACGACGATGTGGCGGATTTCGTCCATCGCTCCCATGGATCAATCCTACGACGACACGACCGATACCCGTTAGCGCCGCCGCACGCCCCGCCGGCGCGCGGGCGGTCCGACCCACGGGACCGGCTTTCCGAGCAGCCCGCTCGGGCCGACCAGCGCCGGCGTCTGCTCGTAGTTGAGGGTGTGGAGCCGCGCCGTCGTCGATTGCACGAGCGCGCGAAAGCTGGGATTACGCCCGGCCTCTCGCGAGCGCCGCAGCTCCTTGGCCAGACTGTACGTGAAGGCCCCGTAGGACGTCGCCCCATCGCGGTACTCGTACGACAGCTCCTGCTCCTGGCACGCCTCGATGATGATCGGCAGGTAGGGGCCGTGATGCCTGAGCGCCCGGCACTCGCGGTCGTAGGCGCGGTTCGCCAGGCCCCGGAGGGCGACGGCGCGGCCCATGCGGTAGGTGGCGCCGGTCCCGCCGAGATAGTCGGTGCCGACGCGCGACCGCGCGAGCGAGCGATTGGGCGAGGGCAAGTCGCGCTCCTCCCACATCTCGAGCGCCAGGTTCCAGCGAAGCGCGCGGTGCCGGATGTCGTCGGGCGGGTCGATGCCCCGCGGCCGCAGCCCACCCTCGCGCGTGAGCCCGCCCGAGTGGCAGCAGTCGAAGATCGCCGCGAAGTGACTGTCGTAGGGAAGCTGGCTGTAGAACGTCACGAACTGCTTGTCGGTGATCGCGTGCTCGGGGCTCCAGTCGAAGTCGTACGGCACCAGGCACTCGTTGAGATGGTCGACCTCCTCGCGGCTCCCGTACGCGGGAATCTGCGCGCCGTGACCGGAGTAGAACAGCACGCGCTCGTCGCCCGGCGCCACGTCGTCGAGGAGCCAGTGGAAGCGCTCGAGGATGTTCGCGGTGGTGGCTCGATCGTCGAGCACCACGCGGATCTCCTCGGGCTGGAAGCCACACTCCTGCAGCACGGCGCTCATCGTGAACACGTCGTTCACGCAGCCCTCGAGGCGGTTGGCCGGATTGGGGTAGGCGTTGATCCCGATGAGCAGCGCGCGCCGTATGGGCCGGGCGCTCAGGACCTGTGCGGTCCGGACGTCGCGGGTCAAGGAGCGCGGCGATCGGGCGCCCGAGAGGTCGAGCCACACGCGGTTCTGCGTGTTCGCGTGGTTGAAGTACCAGAGCGCGTCGTGGTTCAGGCGGTCGTTCGGCTTGTCGAACCGGGTCTGGATCTCGACGAAGTTCTCGGCCCGCACGCGCAGCTCAGCCGTGAAGACGTGATCGTCCGGATTGTAGAGGTGGTACCACATGCGTGCGTCGAGCGGCGCGATGCGGCCGGCGAAGCAGTCGCGGACGAACGGGTTGCCGATCTGAGAGCCGAGCGTGACGAAGGCCCGATCCCTGAGGGTGCCGGGGTTGCGCTGGAAGGCGTCGTAGCAGAGGAGCGTGCCCAGGCTGTGCGCGCACACGACGTCCGGGCGACTCGACGCGACCGCGCCGAGCACGCGCCGGCGCAGGCGCTCGCGCAGGCGGTCCTCGGTCGCCCACTGCGCGATCATGCCGGCAGTCCAGCGGACCTGATCGGGCACGTCGAAGAGCCCGCGGCTTCCCGGGAGGAGGTCGCCGATGCCGTGCACGACCCCGCTCGCCATCAGCTTGGCGACCGCCGCCGCGTACGTGCCGGCGTCGAGCGGAGCGTGGTCGAACTCGTCGTCGTACGCGAGAAAGGTGAAGTCGACCTGCAGGCCGGGCGTCCAGCGGTGCAGATCCAGCGTGATCGCGTCGCGCCAGGACGGGATCAGCCCGGGATCGGCGTCGCCATGGCCGATACCGTGGACGCACAGAATCGATAGACGGTCAGGCATGGCTCGTCTCCTCTGACGCGGGCGCCGAGAGCTAGCCTCGCCGGCTCACGCTGCGGGTGTAGGCATCCACGAAGGCGGCCCAGCCGCCGCGCTTGGCGAAATCCAGGGTCGCGTACTGACGAGACACCGACTTCTTGGGAAAGTAGATCGAGAGGCCGTGCGAGTGCGCGACCTTGGCGCCCTTCGCGCCGGTC
>Ga0306920_100000705_pt1 | contig 39797 bp, 34 predicted proteins | sample flu12Cox44000170_FD_204666 | JGI IMG/M metagenome (GOLD analysis project Ga0306920, IMG submission 204666) | Lab enrichment of tropical soil microbial communities from Luquillo Experimental Forest, Puerto Rico - flux4day.12C.oxic.44.000.170 (v2)... | ecosystem: Environmental > Terrestrial >... | reverse complement strand
GGGTCGGATCAAATGCACTGATGCACCAACAGATTTCATCGAGTCTGCTGATGTCGCTGCCAGTCGACCCTGATGATGGTCTTGTCGCGGACGAAGTCGGCCCTTGGGCAACAGAAAAGCACGAGCGCTTGAAGCGATATATCGATGCTTCACGCGGGTCCGCATGCGATTCCTGCCATCTAAGGGTGCAGGGGCGAGCTACATCGAACTGTTCTGTGGCGCTGGCCGATCATTGATCCGCGATACATCCCGCTTCACGCGCATTGATCACTTCGTCTCGGCCTTGATCGATGACATCAGCGCTTGTCCGATCGAAGTGCTATAATTTTATCGGCAAAATCCGAGCTGTTATAAAGCCGCTCCAGATCGACCGCAGTTGCCTGCGCGTTCTCCCATTCTGCTCCCTTCATTTTCATAACCGTGTCATAGAGCCGCGGAACCAGCTTTGAATACTCCTTCTCGCGCAGCGAAAGCCGCCTTCCGCGAATATCGTCCTGATCAAAACATTTCGTGAGGAAACGATACGCGGCAATCTCGCTAACGAGGCAGGTAACCATCGCTTCCGCCTGCGCTGGCTCGTATTCCATCAGCTCCTCGATCGACTGGCGGGCACTTTCATAGCCAAGAAACAACATGTAGATCGCGTTCACCAATACGATGCATTTCCGGCCGTTCGAGCTGGCTTCCGAGCCGAGCTCGCCCAAGCTGCGCAGCTGATCGCGAAACGATTTCATGTAGGTGTAGAACGCCGTGACATTGATGACGACATCCGCCTCGAGTATCTGCAGATCCCTGTTGTTCTGTTGAAAAACCGGAAAGTAGTCCTCCTCCGACGTGAACCGCCCGAAAGCGTGGTTCTGGCGGGAGGCGTTAAGCTGCATTTCCGATGCGGACTGCCCGGAAAGCCCTTCAAAAACACGCTTAAGGCGCGGGACCACATCCATGATCGTACCCACCCTGCATAGGGTTACGATCTCGCAGGCAAACAGATCGACGACGCCCAACCGCTTGCTGCCGGTCTGATAGACCCAAGCAAGAATAGTGCCGCAGATGAGAAGAACGGCCCCTACGAACTGTTTGTCGATCTCGACCGGTGTACTCCCAGCATTGGGCGGGCTGGTAGGAACAATCGACCGGAGATGCCAGCCCCACCATAGCATCACAGCTGTAGCAACCAAGGTACCGACGAAAATCACCTGCAGGTCGAGGACGTGGCGTGAGAATATCAACCGTCTGAAAGTACTTGATTGCCTCCACATTCGATCGGCGATGCTATGGCCTACGCGAGCGATCCAGGACCTGGCGCCTCCGGCGCTCGTCTCGCGGCGCGCAGGCTCGATACCGGTATGCTGATTCTCAAATGGGACAATGGTCATGGCGGCACCCTCTTCGATTGGGCCACATGTAAACCCTTACATCTCAGCGCCAAGCACAGATACATGTGGCCGTCGAGTCCGCGCACGGGCAGCTCGACATGAGCTGCTTCCTGCCAGGGCAAAGCTTAGAAAGCTCCTGCAGATGGACTGGATAATCGCGCCTGCACTTCTCGACAGATGCCTTCTCTCGGCACGAGCCGAGTGACAGCCTCGAGGAGCATTCAGATCACTAATGCTCTTGCAGCGGCAGCTGTAAAGTACGCGAACGCGTACCTTGCAAGCGAATTAGCCGCCTGCCCTTCGATAAACCTGAGGGCAAAGGTATCTGTAATGCCAATTCAGTACGGTTTGGGGCTGCGTGCCTATTTGCTCAATCTCCTCGCCTTACGGGTCGCGGCGGATTTCAGAACCGAAATGGATCAAAGCTGCCGCATTTGATCGGAAGCCTACGAATCAGGGTGATCCCAACTCCTCGTTGCCTCAAGCCCAATGCGCACTGCAATCCGCCCCGGCCCTTACCGCTGCATCTGCATCATCTGATGCATAGGCACCATATTCTGGTTGAGGTTGGCCATGATCCAGAGCGAGCCGCCGATCAGCAGCGCAATGATCAGCACTCCGAAGGCGAGCGCCAGCACATTGTTGGTATTGTCCGGGGCCGTCGTGATGTGCAGGAAGAAGACGAGATGCACGCCGATCTGCGCGACAGCAAGCACGATGAGCGCAACCGGGATGGCCGGCTGCCAGATCAGCGGGGTGTGCAGCGTGTAGAACGAGGCCACGGTCAGTGCGCTGGCGAGGATAAGCCCGATCAGGTAGCCGCGAATGCCCTCGCCTACGCTGCGGTGGCCCGCCTCCATGAAACCGGGCCCGACATCGCCGTCGTGCCAACCTTCGTCGCTCATCGACCCGCTCCTATCAGATAGACCACCGTGAACAGCGCGACCCAGATGATGTCGAGGGCGTGCCAGAACAGGTTGAAACAGATCAGCCGGCGCAGGATGTTGTCGCGGAAACCCTTGACGAAGACCTGCGCCATCATGGTGCCGAGCCACAACAGGCCGGCGCTGACATGCATCCCGTGCAGACCGACCACGGCAAAGAAAGACGACAGGAAGGCGCTGCGCTGAGGGCCGGCGCCCTGGGCGATCATGGTGGCGAAATCATTTGCTTCCAGCACCACGAAGCAGAGCCCGAGCAGGCCGGTGACAAAGAGGCACACCTGCGTCCACAACTGGCTGCGCGCCTCGGTCGCAACCGCCGAGAGGCCGCAGGTGAAGCTCGACGCGAGCAGCACGGCGGTCTCCACCGCGATGCTCACGGGATTGAAGATATCGCGCCCGTGCGGGCCGTCCCCGGTGGCCGGCTGCAGCACCGCATGCGCCGCGAAGAAGGCGGAGAACATCACAATGTCGCTGAGCAGGAAGATCCAAAAGCCGAACCCGACGATCACGCGCTTGGAGGCGGGCCCGCCCTCGCCGTGACCGGTCGCAAGGCTGCGCCCGCCGGCACCCCCGGCGAGGCCGCCGCGGCGTCCCAGCCGGTACGGATCGGGCGCCGAAGCGCGCGGCAGGACCTCGGTCGCGCTCATGCCGGCTCGCCCGCGCCTGCGTGCGCTGCAAGCCATGCCTCGCGCGCTTGGCGGCGCGCGCGGTCGAGCCTGGCAACGTCCTCCGCGGGCACGACGAGCTCCTCGACGTCGCGCCAGGCAAACCAAACGAACACCGCGTAGGCGGCAATCAAGCCCGCAGCCGCCAACCACCAGATGTGCCAGATGAACGCGAAGCCGGTGATGGTGGAGAAGAAGGCGGTGATGAAGCCAGTCGGGCTGTTGCGCGGAATCTCGATCGCCGCATAGCGCGGCTCGGCGGCGAGCTGCTGGGTCGCGATGGCGCGCCGCTTGATGCCCCAGTACGGCTCCTCGCCGTGCACCTCGGGCAGCACCGCAAAATTGAAAGCCGGCGGCGGCGAAGCCGTCGCCCATTCGAGCGAACGGCCGTCCCAGGGATCGCCGGTCACATCGCGCAGCTCGCCGCGGCGGCGGATGCTCACGATCAGCTGGATGACCTGGCAGGCAAGCGCGCCGACCATGACCACGATCCCGATCCCCGCAACCACGACCCACGGCCGCCATGCCGCCACCTCGTAATGCTGCAGGCGCCGCGTCATGCCGAGCAGGCCCGCGACATAGAGCGGCACGAAGGTGACGTAGAAACCGAGCAGCGAAAGCCAGAACGCAGCCTTGCCCCAGCTTTCGGCGAGCCGGAATCCGAACGCCTTGGGAAACCAGTACGTGAGCCCGGCGAAACCAGCGAACAGCACGCCGCCGATGATCACGTTGTGGAAATGTGCGACCAGGAACAGGCTGTTGTGGAGCTGGAAATCGGCGGGCGGCACCGCCAGCAGCACGCCGGTCATGCCGCCGAGCACGAAGGTGACGATGAATCCCACCGACCACAGCATGGGGGTCGCGAAGCGGATGCGGCCCCCGTACATCGTGAACATCCAGTTGTAGACCTTCACGCCCGTGCCCACTGCGATGATGCTGGTGGAGATGCCGAAGAAGGCGTTGACGTCGGCGCCGGCCCCCATGGTGAAGAAATGATGCAGCCACACCATGAATGAGACCAGGCAGATGAACATCGTCGCCACCACCATGGAGCGGTAGCCGAACAGCGGCTTGCTGGAGAACGTGGAAATCACCTCGGAGTAGATGCCGAATGCCGGCAGCACGAGGATGTAGACCTCGGGATGGCCCCAGGCCCAGATCAGGTTGATGAACATCATCATATTGCCGCCGGCCTCGTTGGTGAAAAAATGGAAGCCGAGATAGCGGTCGAGCGTGAGCATCAGCAGCGTGGCGGTGAGGATGGGGAAGGCCGCCACGATCAGCAGGTTGGAGGCAAGCGCGGTCCAGCAGAACATGGACATGCGCATGTAGCTCATCCCGGGCGCGCGGATTTTGAGAATGGTGGTGACGAAGTTTATCCCGGTCATCAGGGTGCCGACGCCCGAGATCAGCAGCGCCCAGACGTAATAGTCGACGCCTACGCCCGGCGAGTAGGGGAGCTCGGAGAGCGGGGGATAGGCGAGCCAGCCGGTGCGCGCGAACTCGCCGACGACGAGCGAAATGTTGACCAGGAGCGCGCCGGTAGCGGTGAGCCAGAAGCTCGTCGAGTTAAGCGTCGGGAACGCGACATCGCGCACGCCGAGCTGGAGCGGCACCACCAGGTTCATCAACCCGATCATCAGCGGCATGGCAGCGAAGAAGATCATGATGGTGCCGTGCGCGGAGAAGATTTGATCGTAATGCTCGGGCGGCAGATAGCCGGCGGCGTGAAACGCGAGCGCCTGCTGCGAGCGCATCATGACCGCGTCGATGAAGCCGCGCAGCAGCATCACGAGCCCGAGCAGCACGTACATGACACCGATGCGCTTGTGATCGACGCTGGTGATCCATTCGCGCCAGAGATAGGGCAGATGGCCGGCAAGCACGATCCAGGCCACGACCGCAAGGATGACCAGCGCCACCACGGAGCCGGCAACCAGCGGGATCGGCTGGTCCCAGGGAATGGCGTCCCAAGTCAGCTTTCCCAGCATGTGTCAGCGCTCCGGAACGGGGCGGACGGTCACGTCGCCCGCCCCAGCCTGCGGTCCGGGGCCGGGCGGCAGCTCCTGGCTTGCGATGGCCTGGAACAAGCCAGGATCGACTGCCGGGTAGGTGAAAGGGCGCACGTTGCGGCTTTGCCGCGCGAGCGCCAAGTAGGCCGCGCGGTCGAGCGCGGGACCCGAGCCGCGCGTCCCAGCAACCCAGGCCTCGAAGGCATCCTGCGGCAGCGCGCGTACCGTAAAGTTCATGTCGGAGAAACCATCGCCGCTGAACTGCGCGGACTGCCCATAGAATTCTCCCGGCTGATCCGCCTGCAGGTGGAGCTGCGTGACCATTCCGTTCATGGTCGCGATCATGCTGCCGAGCTGCGGCACGAAGAACATGTTCATCACGCTTGCCGAGGTGAGCGAGAAGTGCACGGGGGTCGCGGCCGGAATGACAAGCTCGTTTACCGCTGCGATGCCCTGATCCGGGTAGAGGAACAGCCATTTCCAGTCGAGCGAGACGACCTGCACCTGCATCGGTTTGGTTTGCGACTCAATTGGCCGGAAGGGATCAAGCTGATGCGCGCCGATCCAGATGACGCCCCCCAAGAAGAGAATGACGAGCAGCGGGATTGCCCAGACAATGATCTCGATGCGCCCCGAATAGACCCAGTCCGGCATGTAGGTGGCACGCGTATTGGAGGCGCGGAACCACCAGGCGAAGATGAGCGCCGCGAGGATGGTGGGCACTACGATCGCCAGCATGATCTCGAGCGCGTTGAGCAGAATCTTTGCGTTGGCGTCGGCGATCGGCCCCTGCGGATCGAGCACGCCGCCCGCGCAGGCGGCAAGCGGTAGGACGAGGAGGACAATGGGAATGGCGGGAAGCAGACTCACCAGCCCTGGGGGCGGTAAAGCTCGAGCGCGTGAAAATCGTGGGCGCATCCCGGCACCGACCTTAATCGGTTTAGCGCAACAGAACAAAGACAAAGACAAAGACTTCACACATGCCCGAGCATGAGCGCCATGCGCTGCCTTAGGCCAATTCATCGTGCTAAGTTTCCGGCTGGTGCATCCAATGGAGGCGTGGCATGCGAATGGCGGTGATGGCGGCGGGTGCGGTCGGAGGCTATTTCGGCGCCCGCATGGCTGCGGCCGGCCACAAGGTGGCGTTCATTGCGCGCGGCGCGCATCGTGACGCCATCCGCCGTGACGGCCTGCGGATCGAGAGCGCGCTCGGCAACCTGCACCTCAAGGACGTCAACGTCACTGACGACCCCGCGCAGGTCGGACCGGTTGACGTGGTGCTGTTCGCCGTCAAGCTGTGGGACACGGAGTCGGCCGGCATCCGGGCGCGCCCGCTGGTCGGGCCGCGCACGCGCGTAATCACGCTTCAGAACGGGGTCGACAGCGTCGAGCGGCTTGCGCCGATCCTCGGCGAGCAACCGACCATCGGAGGGGCCACCTATGTGGTGACCAACATTGCCCAGCCCGGATTCATCCGCCACACCGGCACGATCGCGAGGGTACGCTGCGGCCGCCTCGATGGGAAACCCGATGCCCTGCTCTCGGATTATGTGAATGAGATGAAGGCAGCCGGACTCGACATCACGCTCGCCGATCACATGCTGGTCGACCTCTGGAAAAAATTCGTGCTGCTCTCGGGCACCTCCGGCATCACCGCCGGCACGCGCGTGCCGCTCGGCGTCATCCGCGATGACGACGACATGCGCGCTTTGCTTTTCAGGTTGATGCACGAGACCATAGCGGTGGGGCGGGCAGCGGGCGTGACGCTGGGAGATGATTTCAAAGCCGAGCTCGAGCGCTCGGTCGCGGGCTTCGCTCCCGCCATGAAAGCGTCGATGGCGAACGACCTTGATGCGGGCAACCGGTTGGAGCTCGACTGGCTCGCCGGCAAGGTGATCGCCCTCGGCCGCAAGCTCGGCGTCACCACGCCCGCGCAGGAAGCGGTGTACGCAATCCTCAAGCCCTGGCGAATGGGGCGAACTCGATCGTCGCAATGAGCAACGCCGTCACCAAGCCGCGGGTCAAGGTTGCGCGCAAGACGCAACGGCCGCGCCTGCACAAGGTGATCCTGATCAACGACGACTACACGCCGCGGGAGTTCGTCGTCACCGTGCTCAAGGCCGAGTTCCGCATGAACGAGGACCAGGCATACCGAGTCATGATCACCGCGCACCGACGCGGCGTCTGCGTCGTTGCCGTGTACACCAAGGACGTGGCGGAGACCAAGGCGACGCGGGCAACGGACGCCGGCCGCAGCAAGGGCTATCCGCTCCTGTTCACCACCGAGCCGGAAGAATAAGGACGCTGGAGGTGGACGCATCGCCGGCTACGGCGCTATCATGTCACGGCATGGCTTTGGTGGTCCGTAAATCCGCGGCAGTGATTGCAGCGTACGTGATTGCGCTGCACGGCCTGCTCTCGGGCGCCGTGCTCCCGCGGCATCTCGCCTTTGACCCGCTCGCGGTCATCTGCTCTGCGCACGAGGCCGACCAAAATCCTTCGGCACCCGAGCACGGGAACAAGTGCGACTCCTGCCTCCCCGCCTGCCATGGCGCGCCGGCACTCGTGCCTGCACAGCCGCCGTTCTCGCCGGTCATCTTTTCCGAGCTATCATCGCCGCAGCCTACATCGATTGAGGCGCCGACGGCACAACGGCGCCACCAGCCGCAAGCCTCGCGCGCACCGCCGCTCGCATCCTGACCTGGGCGCCCAAGGCGCTCGTTGTGCAAGTCGGCTGCGCGGACGCGTGGCCGATCATCCCACATCAGGCTCAGGAGTCTTCCCATGCGCGCGTGCGCTTTCGTGGTTATCAGCGGCGTTGCCACGGCTCTTTCATGCTCGAACAGTTTCGGCCAGGCGGGCGGGATCGCGGCCATCTCGGGCCGCGACCAGCTCGCGCTGCATGATCTCGCAACCGGGACGGAGCTCGTGCGCTTCGAGGCGCCGGGCGGCTCCAGCGACCTGCTGGCGCTTGGCAGCGGGGTGGCGCTGTCAAACCACACGGCGGCCAATGAGGTCGTGCTGATCGACCTCAACCGCCGAGCCGAGATTGGCCGGTTGCCGTCCTCCTCGCTTGGCGGCACGCGGCCGGTCCACATGTACCTGAGCCCGGCCATTGACGGCCGGCAGTTCGTGGTCGTCCTCAATGATGGCAATGAGCGCAGGACGGCAAAGGGCGAGCGGCCGACGGACTCGACGATGCTGCTCATCGATGCCGTCCAGTCGAGCCCCAACTTTCTGAAACCCGTCGGCGAAGTGCGGCTCGGCATCGGTCATCACAAGGTCGGCTTCTCCATGCGGCGGCCGCGACTGGCCGCGTCCAACATTTCCGACTGCGCGGATGTGGTTTCGGTCTTCGATTACGCGAACCCGGCAGAGATCAAGCTCGTCAAGACGTTCACGAGCGCCGATCTCGGCTATGACGGCTCGACGCCGCTCAAGACCTGCGACGAGACCGGCAAGAGCGGCTTGATGCTGTCCCCGCACGGCACCGGCACCTCCGGCGCAACCGGCAAGGTCTATCATTTCCTGACCGGAACCGGCCAGATCGCGATCTTCGACATCGATGCCGACGTTCCCACCGTCAAGCTCCTGCAGACATCCGGCAGTGGCGGCGCCTCGGTGAAGGACCTCCCGGGCGGCCGCTTCATGGTGGTGCCGCAGCGCGGTCCGCGCGAGGTGCACCAGCGCGCGGACGGGGCGCTCTGCCAGGTCGGGCAGCTCGCGGTCATTGATGCGGTGGCGGAGAAGGTCGCCGCGCAGCTGCCGGTGTTCTACGGCGAGCCGACCTGCCGCAGCTCGATTGCAGGCACGCCGCACGAGCGCGCCGCGCTGCAGTACGCCATGCCCTCGCCCGATGGCAAGACGGTGTTCGTCGAGATCGGCACCCTCTATGGACCGCCGAACGTGGTGGCGGAGTCGCGTTTCGTTGCGGTCTTCGATGTCAGCGATCCATACCGGCCGCACCAGCTGCCCTCGATCGCAGTGGGCGCGGGCAACGATACCCGCGAGCACGCGCTCACCGGGGACGGCAGGCTGCTTCTCGTGACCAACACGCTCGACAACTCTGTCTCGGTGATCAACGTCGCCTCGCGACACGTGGTGCGCACGATCGCCACCGTGGCGAGACCGTACCGGGTCGTGACTTTCTCGGGCGAGAGCGGACCGTCGAAGCCGACCGGGCCCGCCACGCTCGGGCTGAAATAGGGCACTCCTTTCGCAGAAAAGCCTTCCATCACATCGCTCCATCAGGAGAGTTCAAATGAGCAAGCCGCTATTATTCAAAACTGCCGTGATCCTGCTTCTTTCGACCGCACCAACCATGGCCTGCGATCCGGAGGAGATGATCAACGAGCTGCGCGCGCAATGCAGGGACGGCATTGCGTCGGTCGTGGCCCTGGTCGAGCCGTTAAGGGCGCAGCTGACCGCCTCCGAGCGCAGCTCCGTCGAAGGCAGGATCAAGGAGGCGACCGCGCTTTGCAACTCGGACAAATACACCGACGGCTACACGGTATCGGCGAAGCTCGCGCGCTTCGTCGGCCATCTGGAGGCGCAGAAGGGGATTGCACCCTCGCTGTGAGACGGATCGGTTAATCTGCCTTGAGGCCGGCGAACCTGACCACCTTGGACCATTTCTCGGTCTCCTCCGCGACGAGCGCCGCGAAATCGTCCACCGAGCCGGGCAGCGGCTCGCTGCCAAGGTCAGCCATCCGCTTCTTTATCGCGGGATCGGCGAGCACCGCATTCACCTCGGCATTGAGGCGCGCGACGATCTCCGGCGGCGTGCCTTTCGGCACGCCAACGCCGAGCCATCCGGTCACTGCGAAGCCGGGCAGGAAATCGCTTATCGGTGGCACGTCAGGCAGCAGGGCAAGCCGGGTCGCCGCAGTTACCCCGAGCGCCCGCAACGCTCCCGCTTGGACCTGCGGCAACGACGTGGCAGTGGGGTCGCACATGATATGTGCGTCGCCGGCGATCAGCGCCGCGTGCGCGGCCGGCGTTCCGCGATACGGCACATGCACGAGCTCGATGCCGCTCATCATGCGAAAGAGCTCGCCCGAAAGATGGGTGAGGTTGCCAGTGCCGCTTGAGGCGAGGTTGATCCGGCCAGGATTGGCCTTGGCATAGGCGATGAGCTCGGGAACCGTTCTCGCCGGAAAGCTCGGGTTCGCGATCAGGACAAATACATCCCTGTTGAAGCCGGCGACGGGAACGATGTCGCGTGTCACCGTGAGCGTGCTCTTCTCATAGAGGGTCACGTTGATGGCATGCGGGGTAGCAATCATCAGGAGCGTGTAACCATCGGCCGGCGCGCGCGCCACCGCCTGCAGGGCAACGTTGCCGCCACCGCCCGGCCGGTTGTCGATGACCACCGACTGTCCGAGCCGCTGCGACAGCGCCTGACCGATGAGCCGCGCGATGATATCGGGCGTGCCGCCGGCAGGAACAAAGACGACCAAGGTCACCGGCCGCGAAGGCCAATCCTGCGCCCCTGCGATCTGCGAGAGGGCGGGGAGCGCGGCCACACCAACGGCGCGCGCGAGGAATTTGCGGCGGGCAAGCTTCATATGGCGGTTCCTCCGTAAAGCAGCGCGATCACTACCCCAGCAAGCCTGCACGCGATAGGGGCGGCCGCAACGGCGAATGACGCAGACTTCGTCGCGGGCGGTTGAGCCTATTGTCCGGCGGACGCCGCGCGGCGCAAAATGGACCGGCAAGCGGCGCCGATCCGGATGCGCGCCGCTGCCCGCAGCCGAGGGGAGGAAAAATTCATGCCGACGCGACGCAGCTTCATTGCCAATACCGTTGCGGCGGGCGCGGTGCTGACGGCGCAGAGGCCGCGCAGCGCTGCCGCCCAGGCCGACCGGCGCATGATTGTCGATGCGCAGGTCCATCTCTGGAAGGCAGAGACGCCGGAATGGAAATGGGTGCCCGGGCTCAAGCCGCAGCTGCCGCAGCCGTTCACCATCGAGCGCCTTGTGCCGATGATGGACGAGGCGGGCGTCGACCGCGCGGTGATCGTGCCGCCCTCGTGGCCCGGAGACCGCAACGACTACGCGATGGAGGCGGCCATACGATATCCTGCCCGCTTCCGCGTCATGGGTCGCATTCCGCTGGCCGATCCCAAATCGGCCGACCTGTTGCCGCGATGGCGGGAGCAGCCGGGAATGGTGGGGGTGCGCGTGATCTTCAACAACGCGCAGACCATACCGTGGCTGTCGGACGGCACGGCGGATTGGTTCTGGGGAGCGGCCGAGAAAGCCGCGCTCCCTGTCATGTGCTTCGCGCCTGGCCAGACCGCGCGCTTCGGCCCGATCGCCGAACGATACCCGCGGCTGCAATTGATCCTTGACCACATGGGTGTCACCGCCGCCATGCTCAAGGACAACAAGGTCGAGGAGGCGATCGGGCAGACCGTGTCGCTCGCCAAATATCCCAATGTCAGCGTCAAGCTGTCGGCCTCGCCAAGCATCTCACGCGAGCCCTACCCGTTCCGCGATGTGACGGTGCACATCAAGCGCGTGTTCGATGCCTACGGCCCACAGCGCAGCTACTGGGGCACCGACATGACCAACTCCTACGCCAGGGCGAGCTACCGCCAGCGCATCAGCCATTTCACGGAGGAGCTGAGCTTCCTCAGCGAGAGCGATAAGGACTGGGTGATGGGTCGCGCCATTATGGCGCGCCTGAACTGGACGTGATTCTGTTGCCGCCTGTCACTGCCGCATCAGCAGCAGCGGATCGGTGCTGGGCGGAACCCGCTCCCAGGTGGTGGCGTCGCTTTCCACGAAGCGCCAGGTCTCGTTGCGGCCGAAGAGCAGCAGCTCCTCGTTCGCGAACCGCCACGTCGCCGGCGCAAAGCCTGCAATGGAGGGGTCGCAGGGCGCCTTGACGATGATCCGGTAGCTCTCCGCGCCGGCGGAGGCATCAGACAGCGTCAGCTTGCACAGGGGCTTCTCGATCTCCTTGAGCAGCATCCATTCCCCGAACAGCTGCTCGGGGCTCACAGTAGCGGCCCTGATCGCGGCCTGGGTGCGCATGAAGTAGAGCCCCTCGCCCTTGCGCTCGGCCTCGTACATGCCCGATTCCACCTCGCTGAAATCGAAAACGACGGCGCCTTTGGTATCGACAAGCCGCACCGTATCGTTGGGTCCCGTGGTCCATGCCCCAACCCGCCGTATGGCGGGAAACACGGTGCCGCAGCGGGGATCGAGCTCGAGCTGATAACCGCCCGCTGCCGGCTCGACCGCGAATACGAGCGGGCAGGTCTTGTCGCGCGCCGCATTGGAGATTTCCCAGGCACCAACCATGGCACGCGCGGCATCGCTCACTTGCGGTGCCTGCGCCATGGCCCCGATCATCCCAGCCCCGAATGTCGCCAGGGCGACAATCGCAGATACGCGGGCGGTTCCCGACATGTCGCCAACATACCCGAGATGCCGGGCGCTGCGCGACAGCTTTTCCTGCCAGGTGCCCCTGCCCTCACTTGCGTCCGGCGGGCGGCCAAGGCGTTTCCGCAACCGGGGTGAGCGGCGGCTTGCCAGCCGCCCAAGCGAGCAGATTGTCGACCACGAGCTGGTCCATCCCCTCGCGGGTCGCAACCGACGCCGAGCCGAGATGCGGAAAAAGCACTACGTGCGGCATCGCGATCAGCTCAGCCGGCACGTGCGGCTCGTGCGCAAAGACGTCAAGCCCGGCGGAAAGGATGGTCTTCTCCCGCAACGCCCTGATCAGCGCCTCCTCATCCACCACCGAGCCGCGCGCCATGTTGATGAGGATGCCTTGCGGCCCGAGCGCTTTGAGCACCTCGGCATTGATGAGATTCCTGGTGGCGCTGCCGCCCGGCGTAATCACCAATAGCACATCGACGTCGCGCGCCATTTCGAGCAGATTGGGATAGTGGCGGTAGCCCACGGCCGCCGGCCGACGCGAATGATAAACAACTGGCACGCGCATCGCATCGAGCCGCCGCGCGATCGCCTGCCCGATGCGCCCCATGCCGACGAGCCCGACGGTGCGGTCGCGCAACGTCGCCCTGCTCAGCTGGTAATCGCCCTGCGGCCACTTGCCGGCGCGCAGATAACGCTCCGCCTGCGGCAGCTCGCGCACGGTGCACAACAGCAGGCCAAGGGCGGTATCAGCCACCTCCTCCGTCAGCACATTTGGAGTGTTGGTGACCGTGATGCCTTGCATGCCCGCCCAGACCGCATCGACATGGTCGTAGCCGACCCCGAAGCTCGCGACGATCTCGAGTCTGGGAAAGCGGCTCAGAAAGGTGCCATCGATGCGCTCCGACGTGGCGGCGATTGCCATGCCTCGCACGCGCGCCGCGCAATCGGCATAGAAGCCTTCGCGGTCCTTCGCCGGCGGCAGCTGCACGACCTCGAACGGGCCATCGAGTCCGCGCGCGATCACTGGCTTCCTCGGACCGATCAGCAGCACCGTGGTCTTCTCAGCCGCCATCACTCACTCCCGGATTGACGTTCATACCAGCATCGCCACCGGCTGCTCGACAGTGCTCCTGAAAGCGGCCAGCAGTTGCGCGCCGACCGCGCCGTCGATCACGCGGTGATCGCAGGAGAGCGTCACTGACATCATGTTGGCAAAAGCGACGGCACCGTCCGCCCGCTCCACCGCCTGCCGCCGCGCCGCGCCGATTGCCAGCATGGTCGCCTGCGGCGGATTGATGATGGCGGCAAACTCGCGCACCCCGTACATGCCGAGATTGGAGATCGTGGACGAGCCGCCTTGATATTCGGCGGGATCAAGCTTGCGCGCGCGAGCACGGGCGGTCAGATCCTTCATCTCGTTTGAGATCACCGAAAGAGACTTGCTCTCAGCGCGCCGGATGACGGGCGCGAGCAGCCCACCCTCGATGGCAACGGCAACCCCGATGTCGCAGTAACGGAAGCGCAGGATGCGGTCCCCGGCCCAAACCGCGTTCGCATCCGGCACCCGCTTCAGCGCCGCCGCCCAGGCCTTGATAAGGAGATCGTTGACCGAGAGCTTGAACGCAGGCTTGCCATCCGCGCCCACCGTAGCGGCCGCATTGGCTGCTTCACGCAGCTCAAGGAGGCGGACGATGGCCACATCGGCGTTCAGATAATAATGCGGGACGGTCTGCTTTGCCGCAGTGAGCCGCCGCGCGATGGCGCTGCGCATGGTGTCGAGAGGCAGCTCCTCGAACGGCACGTCGCGGTAAAGCGCCTTGATCTGTTCGGCAGCGGGCTCGCCGCGCGCGGTGAGCGCCGGCACAGCACGCGCGAGCGCTGTGCGCCCTCCCTGGACATCGCGCGCGCGGATGCGCCCATGCGGGCCGCTGCCCCTGAGCTGCGACAAGTCGATTCCCGCTTCTGCGGCAAGCCGGCGCGCCAGCGGCGTGACGGCAGCACCGCCGGCAACCCGGGCCGGCCCATAATTGCGCGCGGGCGTCCGAACTTCAAAGAACGGATCGAGCCTCGTCGCCGTTGCCGACCACGTAACCGGCTGCGTTGTCGCAAACGGCGCCAGCCCCGCCATACTGCGGAGCAGTGGGCTAGCCGGGGCGATGGGCGCGACTGCCGCCGACGCGGGCTTCGCTCGGTCGGTGCGGTCGGCGATGACCGCAACCACGGCCCCGACCGGTACCACCTCTCCAGCCGGTACGCGGATTTCCGCAAGCACTCCGGTTGCCGTCGAGGGCACCTCCATAGACACCTTATCGGTCTCAATCTCGAACAGATTGTCGCCCGGCGCGATCGGATCGCCAGCCGACTTGAACCACTGCGTGATCCTGCCCTCCGCAACGGTCTCGCCGAGCTGCGGCATCAGCACATCCATTGATGGATCACCAGGCGAGGGAGATGTACTGAGTCTCCATGAACTCCATCAGCCCTTCGTGCGCGCCCTCGCGGCCGATGCCGGACTGCTTCATGCCGCCGAACGGCGCGGCAGGATCGGAGACCAGACCGCGATTGAGCCCGACCATGCCGAAGTCGAGCTGCTCGGACACGCGCATGCCGCGGCTCAGATCCTTCGTATAGAGATAAGCGACGAGCCCATACTCGGTATCATTCGCGCGCCTGATCACCTCGACATCGGAACTGAACGTCTGGATGGCCGCGACCGGCCCGAAGATCTCCTCGCGCAGCATGTTGGCGGCGTCGGGCACCTGATCGAGGACCGTCGGCGGATAGAAATGTCCCGGCCCGCCCGGCGACCTGCCGCCGGTGAGAATCTTGGCGCCCTTGCCGACGGCGTCGTCGACGAGCTCCATGACCTTCTTTTTGGCGTCGGCATTGACCAGCGGCCCGACTGCAACGCTCTCGTCGAGGCCGTTGCCGACCTTGAGCGCCGCCATCTTCGCAGTGAGCTTCTTCGCAAACTCGTCGTGCACCTTCTCATGCACGTAAAACCGATTGGCGGACGTGCAGGCTTCACCCATATTGCGCATCTTTGCAATCATCGCGCCTTCGATGGCCGCATCAATGTCGGCGTCCTCGAACACCAGGAACGGGGCATTGCCGCCGAGCTCCATGGCGGGCTTGACCACATGATCGGCCGCCTCATGCAGGAGCTTGCGTCCGACCTCGGTGGACCCGGTGAAGGAGACAACGCGCACGCGGGAATCGTGCAGCATGGCGCTCACCACCTTGCCCGACGACCGCGAGGGGATGACATTGATCACGCCGGCGGGGACGCCCGCCTCCTCCATGATCGGCATCAGGGCGAGCATGGTGAGCGGCGTATCGGATGCGGGCTTGAGCACGACCGGACAGCCGGCAGCAAGCGCCGGGCCAATCTTGCGGGTCGCCATGGCGGCGGGGAAATTCCACGGCGTCACCAGCACTGCGATACCCGCCGGCTTGTGATGCACGAGAATGCGAGCGCCGGAGGCCGGGGCGCGCGACGTGCTACCGAGGTTGCGCACCGCCTCCTCCGCATACCAGCGGAAGAACTCGGCGGCATAGGCGACCTCGCCGCGCGAGTCGGAAAGCGCCTTGCCGTTCTCCAGCGTGATCAGCTTGGCGAGCCGCTCGGCGTCGCGCATGATCAGCTCGTAGGACTTGCGCAGGATCTCGCCGCGCTCACGCGGCTTCCTCGCCGCCCAACCTTCAAACGCTGCGCTCGCGGCATCGAGTGCTGCCCTGGCGTCCTCGACCGTGGCGTTGGCGACCGACGCAATCCTGTTCTCAGTCGCCGGATCAAGCACATCGAACCGGCCGCCGTCGGAAGCCTTGCGCCATTTGCCGCCGATCCAGAGATCGGTGGGAACATTGGCCAGCAGATTTTCGTACATGTGACGTTTCCTATGATTTACGCGTTCATCGAGCGCTGCACGCGTTGCGCGATGCGCTCGACCGTGGGGAGCGCGATGTCCTCCAATATGTCGGCAGCCGGCAACGGAATGTGAGGGGTGGTGATGCGCACCGGCGGCCCGTCCAGATCGTAGAAGGCCTCGTCCGCCACGATGGAAACGATCTCGGCGCCCCAACCGCACAGGCGTGGATTCTCCTCGACCGTGAACAGACGATGGGTGCGCGCGACTGATTCGAGGATGGTGCGGGTGTCGAGCGGCACGAGCGAGCGTACGTCGACCACCTCGCAATCGATACCATGCTTGGCCTTCAGCTGCTCTGCCGCCTCAAGCGCGCGCGGCACCATCAGCGCAAGCGCGAGAATGGTGGCATCGCGGCCGGGCCGCACGATGTTGGCGGCGCCGAGCCGGTCCACGATCTCGCCATCCGGCACCTCGCCCTTGGTGGGATAAAGCGACTTGTGCTCGAAGAAGATCACGGGATCGGGATCCCGCACCGCAGCGGCCAGCAGGCCGATCACGTCGCGCGGGGTGGAGGGCGCGACCACCTTGAGGCCGGGGATCATCATCGCCCAGTTCTCCACGCTCTGCGAGTGCTGCGCGCCAAAGCGCGAGCCCGCCCCATTTGCGGTGCGGACGACCAGCGGGCACTTGACCTGGCCATTCGACATGTAGCGGCTCTTGCTGAACTCATTGGCGATGTAATCGAAGCAGACCGCGAAAAAATCCGAGAACATGATCTCGGCGATCGGCTTCAGGCCCGTCATGGCCGCGCCCATTGCCGCGCCGAGTATCGCCTGCTCGGAGATCGGGCAGTCGCGCACCCGCTTGCCCCCGAACTGCTCGTAGAGGCCGACCGTGGTCTTGAAGACTCCGCCTGGCTTGGCAACGTCCTCGCCGAAGAAGATGACATCGGGGTCGCGCGTCATCTCCTGGGCGATGCCACGCGCAACCGCGTCGCGATAGGTCAGTTCCGCCATGCGAATCCTCCGTCGGCATAGACGTCGGTCGTGAGGATATCGAGCGGCGGCGGGGGTGCCGACTTGCACTTCTCGGTTGCCTCGTCGACCCTTTGCTTCACATCGGCATCGATGCGCGCGATCACGTCGTCGGCGATGCCGAACTGCTTTAGCCGCTCGCGATAGATCTTGATCGGATCGCGCTCCTTCCATTTCTCGAGCTCGCCTTCTGGCCGGTATTTCGCGGGATCGGCGCGCGAATGGCCGCTGTGACGGTAAGTCATGCACTCGATGAGCGAAGGCCCCTCCCCGGCCCGCGCCTTGGCGTAGGCGGCCATTGCCGCGCGATAAACCTCGTCGGCGTCGTTGCCGTCGATGACAATCGACTTCAGCCCATACGCGGTGGCACGGTCGGCGGCGGGATGCGGCACCGCGGTGACCTCGCCGATGGGGGTGTATTCCATGTAGAGATTGTTCTCGCAGACGAACACCACCGGCAACTTCCAGACCACCGCGAAGTTGAGCGCCTCATGGAAGGCGCCGATGTTGGTGGTGCCGTCGCCGAAGAAGCAGACCGCCACGTCGTTATCGCCTTTGTACTGCGCGCGCAGCGCAGCCCCGCAAGCGATCGGCAGGTGCGCGCCGATGATGGCGTAAGAGCCCATGACGCCGTGCTCGACAGAGGTGAGATGCATGGAGCCGCCCTTGCCACGCATGAGCCCGTTGTCGCGCTGCATGAGCTCGCCCAGCACCTTCTCGATCGGCACGCCGCGCGCGAGCGTATGCGCATGCCCGCGATAGGTGCAAAAGGAAAGGTCGCCCGGCTTCATCGCCGCGGCAAACCCCGCGGCCACCGCCTCCTGGCCGAGAGAGAGGTGGCTCGTTCCCTTGACCAGATTCTGCAGGAAGAGATCGAAAGCGCGCTGCTCGCTCTCGCGGATCTCCAGCTGCAGGCGGTACATCGTCAGCCGCTTCTCCTCGCCAATGTCGTCGTTAAGCCCGCGCCGCGATCCATCCGCAGCGCGCACCGGTTTTTTCGCCATGGGCTCTCCCTCGATGCGGGCCGATGCGAAGCGCGCCGGGCGGCCCTGAGCAAAATTAGCCCCACTCACGAAGCGGAAGCAACGGCACGGGCGAAGTACCGCTTCCGTCACTTTTTTCCCAGCAGCGCGCGCTCGCGATGGAGGATGTAAAGGCCGGAGCCGATCACGATCGTGGCGCCCGCAATCGTCCAGCGGCTGGGGACATCACGAAATACCAACAAGCCCAAGATGCTCACCCATACAATCTCCGTGTAGATGAATGGCGAGAGTACGGCGGCGGGCGCGAGGCGATGCGCCGCGATCAGGAGATAGTGGCCGAACCCACCCACCGCGCCGATCATCACCATGAGAGTAATGATCAGGGGATCCGTAGGCGTGGTCCAGATGAACGGCAGCGCGGGAATGAGCGCCACGGCACCGACAATATTGGAGTAGAACAGGGTGGTCGCGTTCGAATCGGTGCGGGCGAGAATGCGCGTCATGATGGAATAGATGGCGTAAAGCAAGGCGCAGGCGAGCGACAACAGCGCTGCAGGATGGAATGTGCCGACGCCCGGCCGCACCACGACCAGAACGCCGAGAAAGCCCACGCCGATCGCGATCCAACGCCGCCAGCGCACCCATTCCCCCAAAATCGGGCCGGAGAGCGCGGCGACGAAGAATGGGGTGGAGAAGATGAGCGCAATGGCCTCATCAAGCTGGAGGTAGCGCAGCGCCACGAAATTGCACAGCGTGGAGGCGAGCATCAGCACCGAGCGTCCGATCTGCAGCCCCGGCCGCGCCGTGATGGTGAGCTGCGGTCGCGTCCACGGGTTCGAGAGCACGAACGGAAACAGGAATGCGCCGGTATAGCGCGCCCATACCACCTGCAGCGTGCTCATGTGCAGGTTGAGGTATTTGGCCGTGGTGTCGAGCACACCAAAGCACATCACTGCGCCGCACATGAGCGCTATGCCGGTAAGCCTGTGCATGCGCTCGTGCGCTCGGCGATCTGGCATGGTGGAGGATCGGGCGGCCCGCAGGTAGGATGGCGGACCATAAGGAAACGTGGAGAAGAAACAATGCGCGCCTTCGGCCGGACCGTCCTGATTGCAGCAACGCTGATGCCGCCTCTTGGCATGGCTGATGCAGCGGAGGTCCGCGTGCTCAGCGTCGGCGCAGTGCAGAATGCGGTGCGCGTGCTTGCCGCGGAGTTCGAGAAGGACACCGGCGATCGGGTCGTTCTCACCTTCGCCGCGCCGGTCGCAGCCATGGCGAAGATCAAGGCGGGTGAGACCTTCGACGCGCTCATCGTCTCCGAGCCCGCGATGGACGGGCTCGATCGCGACGGCATCGTCAACCCGGAGAGCCGGCTGCGGCTTGCCAGCACCGGGCTCGGTCTTGCAGTGCGGGCGGATGCGGCCGCGCCCGACGTATCGACACCGGAAGCCTTCAAACAAGCGCTGCTGGCGGCGCGTTCCATCGCCTACGGCGACCCGAGCCTGGCCAACCAGAGCGGCGAGAAGGCGCAGAAGGTGCTGGCCGCGGCCGGCATTCTCGACGCGCTCAAGGAGAAGCTGCGGATCGGCGGCGCACAAACCGCAAGCCAGGAGCAGATCGCCAAGGGCGAGATCGAGATGGGCTTGTACAATGTCAGCGAGATTCCCGAAAGCAAGGGCATCAAGCTCGCGGGCCCGGTTCCGCCGCCGCTGCAGGTCCACACCGTCTACGAGGGCGCGCTGATGTCGGACGGCTCGGAGCCGGAAGCGTCCCGCGCCTTCATCCGGTTTCTCGCCGGATCTGGGACACGCGCGACCTGGGTTGCGGCGCGCCTCGAGCCGCTGGGGGATCGGTAGAGCATCTCAAGCTTCCCGTGCGAGCGCGCTCTCGTGCCAGCGCCGCAGCAACAGATGGGAGCAGAAGGATAGCGCGAAAAAGATCGCAATCCCACTCACCGAGAGCAGCAGCAATGCCGCAAACATGCGGGGAATGTTGAGGCGATAGCCGGATTCCACGATGCGGTAGGCAAGCCCCGATCCTGCGCCCGCTGATCCCGCGGCGATCTCGGCGACGACAGCGCCGATGAGCGAGAGGCCGCCCGCGATGCGCAACCCGGCCAGGATGTGCGGGAGCGCGCCCGGGAGCTTCAGCTCGGTGAGTACCTGCAGGCGGGTTGCCCTGTACAGGCGGAAGAGATCAGCGAGATTGCGATCGACCGAGTTGAGGCCAAGCGTTGTATTGGCAAGCACAGGAAAGAAGGCGACGATCCAGGCGCAGGCAAGCACCGCCGCCTGCTGCGGCAGGTAGATCAAGAGCAGCGGCGCAATGGCCACGATTGGCGTTACCTGCAGGATTACAGCATAGGGATAGAGCGAATATTCAATCAGACGCGACTGATTGAATAGGATCGCAAGCGCGATGCCACCAAAGGCGGCGAGCAGAAAGCCTTCGAGTGTAGTGGCAAGCGTGACCAGAAGGGACGCGGAAAGCACCGGCCAGTCTGAAACGAGAGTTGAGAAGACGAGCCGCGGCCCCGGCAGCACGTAGGGCGGCAGGTCGTAGACGCGCACAACGAGGTGCCAAAGCACAAGACCTCCTGCGAGCATGAGAACCGGCAGCAGCATGCGCAGCAGGCGCTCCTTGCGGCCAGACGCCTCGTCACCGGCAATGCGCGCATTCATGACGCCCCCGCCATCGCGCGCGCGAAGGATTCCGAGACCCGTCGGCACAGCGCCGCGTAGACTGCCGAGGTGCGGAAGCGCTCGTCGCGAGGATAGGGAGCATCAATCGCAAGCTCAGTGAAAACCGCGCCCGGGCGCGGCGTCATCACGACCACGCGTTGAGAGAGATAGACCGACTCGAACACGGAGTGGGTGACGAACACGATGGTCTTTCCGAGCGACTGCCACAACGCCAGCAGGTCGTCATTGAGGCGAAAGCGGGTGATCTCGTCGAGCGCGGCGAACGGCTCGTCCATCAGCAGGAGCCGCGGCTCGGTTACCAGCGCGCGCGCAATCGATGCGCGCATCTTCATGCCGCCGGAGAGCTCGCGCGGGTAGCTGTTTGCGAAGCGCGCGAGCCCTACGCCTGCAAGCGCCGCATCGACGCGCGGCTGCGCGGCGGCGGCCTGCCCCTTGAGCTTGAGCGGCAGCCGCACATTGGCGGCTACGGTCGCCCACGGCATCAGGGTGGGCTCCTGGAACACGAAACCGATTGCGTGCGGCGTCTGCCCGCCCTGCCTTTCGCGCCACTCGATCGAACCGCGTGTCGGCCCGGTCAGCCCCGCAATGAGGCGAAGCGCCGTCGATTTTCCGCACCCGGAAGGACCTAGCAGGGACACGAACTCGCCGGAACGGACATCGAGGTCGAGACCGTCGAGCGCATCAAGCCCGCTTGCAAAGGTCTTGCCCACGCCCCGCAGAGTGACCACGGGAGTGCCGTGATCAGATGGCGACCCGCTCGTGTCAGGCGATGCACTCATCGCCCCCGCAGGTCGAGCCCGACTCTGCGGTTGACGAACTGCAGCGTGTAGGCCCTGCTCACGTCGAATGCGGGCTTGACCACGCCGACACGCGCCATCTTTTCATAGAAGCTCTTCATCCGCGCATCGGTCATGGCACCGACGCCGAGCGTTGCAGCATCGCCTGAGTCGACAATGCCGTACTCCTTCATCTTGCGCAGCGAATAGTCCAGCAGCCCGTCGGTCATCTCGGGATTGTCGTGCTTGATGCGCGCATTCGCCGCGCCGTTGTCGCCGTAGAGATAGCGCATCCAGCCGACGATCGAGGCATCGACAAACCGCTGCACCAAGTCGGCCTTGCCAGCCACCAGATCGCGGCGGGTCTCGATCAGCGTCGAGTAGCTGTCGAAGCCCTGATCAGCAAGCAGGAACACCTGGGGCTCGAAGCCGGCCTGTTTCTCGACGACATAGGGCTCCGAGGTGACATAGCCCTGCATGGCGCTTCGCTTGTCGGCGAGGAACGGCTGCGGATTGGATGTATACGGCTTGACCCGCGCCTCACTGAAGCCGAAATCAGCCTTGAGCCACTGGAAATAGCCGACGAGGCCATCGCGCGAAATGAACAGCGTGAGCCGCTTCAGGTCCTCGAATTTGTCGATTCCCTCTCCGGGATGCGCCATCAGCACCTGCGGATCCCTCTGGAACATGGCAGCAACCACAATGGTCGGGATATTCTGCGCGACGGCGTCGAAGCTCTGCAGCGTATTGGCGCTCATGAAGAAATCGAGCTTGCCGACGGGCAGCAGAATGCGGTTGTTCACGTTCGGCCCGCCCGGCACGATGGCGACGTCGAGTCCGTATTTGCGGTAGGTGCCGTCAACCAGCGCCTGATAGAAGCCGCCATGCTCGGCCTCGGCCACCCAGTTGGTGCCGAAGGAGACCTTGTCGAGCGGCTGCGCCATGGCGGGCGTGATGGCCAGCGCGACCGCGAGACCTGCGACGTGGCGCGCGATCCCCGGCCCGATGCGGGGACAAGCTTTACGCACCGAACAGGAGTGCTGATTTCGCAACCTACTGCTCGAAGCGCTCAGTGAACCACTTGAGCAGACGGATCCAGACCTCGTCCTTGCCGACCTGGTCCTCGATCCCGTGCTCGAGGTTCGGGTTATCGTTGACCTCCATGACTATGAAACCGCGCTCCGTCTCCTTGATATCAATCCCGTAGAAGCCGTCGCCGATCGGGCGCGCCGCTCGCACGGCAATGTCGATCAGAGCGGGCGGCGCTTGATCGAGCTCGAAAGTGCGAAAACCGCCCTCGCGCGTGGAACCGTCGGGACGATGCTTGACGATTTGCCAATGCCCGCGCGCCATGCGGTATTGGCAAACGAACAGCGGCTCGCCGCCGAGGACCCCCACCCGCCAGTCGAACTCGGTCGGCAGGAACTTCTGCGCCAACAGAAGATCGGTCTCCTCGAACAGCTCGTCAGCAACGCGCCGGAACTCATCTGCGGTCTGCACCTTGTGCACCCCGCGCGAGAACGACCCATCGGGGATTTTCACCACCAGCGGGAGCCCCAGTTCGTCCATTGCGCGCGCGAGGTCTCCGACCTCCGCCAGCATAACAGTCGCCGGGGTCGCCACCTGGTTCTGGCTTAGCAACTCCATGAGAAACACCTTGTTGGTGCAGCGGATCATGGAGATCGGATCGTCAATGACCGGCATGCCTTCCTGCCAGGCCCGCCGCGCGAAGCGATAGGTGTGGTTGTCAATCGAGGTGGTCTCGCGAATGAACAGCCCATCGTACTCGGCAAGCTCCGCGAGCTGACGGCGCGTAATCGGCTCGATGTCGATCGACAGCTTCTCGGCGATGCGTGCCATGTGCTTGATGCTGTTCGGTGAGGATGGCGCCATCTTCTCGTTCGGATCGTACAGCACGGCAAGATCGTATTTTGCGATCGTCCGCGCCTTGGGATCGCGCCATTCGCGCCGCGTGTGCTGATGCAGCGACTCCCGCAGGAAGCCCGCCTCGCCGTTGGCAAGCCGGGTAATGTTGCGCGGCCGGATGCGCTCGATCGAGAGCCAGCTGCCCGGCTCCACGTTGACCTCCAGCGCGGGACAGCGAAACCAGTCGAACAGCAGCCGGCCGAACGATTCGAAGCGGGCGTCGCGGGAGATGCCGAAGCAGACCAGCAGCTTGAGCTCAGCCTCGGGCTGAAAATCGGCCCGTCGCGCGCAACGGTTGAGCTCGTCCTCAAGCTCCGGCAGGGCGTGCTCATAGAGCTTCGCCTCGCGCAGCTCCAGCATGGTCTCTACCGTCGGCACCACCCGATGGCCGCGCGCCTCGGCAAGCAGCGACGCATAGTACCCCTTCGACTGATAGGCATAGGAACGCGCCAGATTGACCAGCTTCGGTCGTCCGATATCGAACAGGCGCGGACGCGCGAGGTATTCGCTCGTCGTGATCACCTTGTGGGGAGTATCGGCGTTCGGGAGGTCTTTGGGCTGGTCGACCAGAATGACCCAGCCGGTCATGCAGCTCCTTTCCGGATGACGATGGCTGCGCTCAGCCGCTCGCGTCCCACATGGATCACGCGCTCGAATGCGATCCATGGCACGGCGTAGCTTTCGGCAGCAGCCGCCATTCCTTGATCATCTCTTAACGCCGCGGGATCGTGCACCAGCACATGCCGTCCGTTGCGGCCAAAGGCAAAAATCCAGTGCGGCGCCCCTCGGGGGATCATGTGATAGCCTGAAACAAGGACGATGGCCACGTTCCCGGCATCGAAGGCCCGCATGAGAACCGATTCGTTCACAGGAGTCAGGTGGGTGGGGATATCCAGCGCCCTCGCCTGCCGTTTGAACTCTGTCTGGACGACCTCGATGACTCGATGCCGCTCCACCGACCTGACGCCCTCCAGAAAATAAGGGCCCCTTTGACTGACATAAATCTCGGGACGGACTCCATGGCGCCTGAGCGCGACCGCCATCCCGTACGGCTCGCAACCGCCGGGACCTGCGCCCGAAAAGATGGTGGTGGCTTCGCGCCATAGTGCAAACTCCAACGCGGGCGCCGGCTTGAAAGTTCGATCGGCCCAGGCGAGCGCCATCAATATGCAGGCTGCACCACACGTGAATTCGGTGGTCTGGTGAAAATAAGGCGGCGCGTCGCGCAGGGCAGCGGCATCGCCGCGCAAGCGCTTTTCGAATCGCAGGGCATCGCCGCCGTCCTCGTAATAGGCACGATAGCGGCCGAACTCTCGATAACCGCTCTTTCGGTAGCGGGAGATTGCTGCATGGTTGGCGTGGTGCACTTCGAGCCGCATGAGGCGGGCGCCGCGCGCCAGCGATGCCTCCTCCGCCGCATCGAGCAGCATGGATGCGACGCCGCGTCCTCCGGCGTGCGGTGCCACCGCAATTGAATAGAGCCGCGCAACCACGGATCCTGACCGGAACAGCACAATCGCGGTACCGGCGAGATGCGCGTTCTCAACCGCCACGAGCACAGCAGAGCTCCGCGATTTGAGAAGGCGGCGCAGGCTGCGGCGCGAGATTCGGTCGGTGGGGAATACACGGTGCTCCAGCTTGATGAGCGCGTCGATGTCGCCTGGCTCGGCGCGGCGAACCCGGGTGTCGGGGATCGAAGCACGGGCGACCTGAGATGGCATGATCAGGCTTTCGACGTGCGCAGCATCAGACCAGCCCCGCTAGGAATCTGCGGTGACATCCGCCTCATCCGCGTTGATGCTCATGGCCAGCACGCGCGCGACATGAAGGGCTTCGCGTCCGGTCCCGTCCCTGATCTGGTGGCGGCACGAGGTTCCGTCGGCGACCACAATCGCGTTCTCGGCATTGCGCACGGCCGGGAACAGCGAGAGCTCTCCCATCTTCATGGAGACATCGACTGTATCGGCGGCATAGCCGAAGCTTCCCGCCATGCCGCAGCAGCTTGAATCGATGCTTTCGACCGCGAGCCCCGGGATGCGCCTGAGCGTTGCTTCCACGGCCGGCATGACGGCAAACGACTTCTGGTGGCAATGGCCATGCAGAAGGGCGCGCCCCACGAGTGGCTTGAGGGGAAGCGCAAGCCTGCCCTTCCCCGCCGCGCGCTCCAGATACTCTTCGAGCAGCAGCACGTGGCCCGCGAGCATGCGGGCATTCTCGCTGCGAACAAGCGCAGGAATCTCGTCGCGAAAGCCGAGCACGCAGCTTGGCTCCAGTCCAACGACTGTAATCCCGCGTCCGGCAAATGGCGCCAGCGCCGCCACACAGCGCTCAGCCTCGCGGCGGGCTTCATCGACCAGACCGACGGAAAGAAAAGTGCGCCCGCAGCAGAGCGGGCGAGAGCTGCCAGCCGGCCGCGTTGGCAGATGGACCTGCCCTCCCGCAGACCGCAAGACTGCGAGCGCCGCATCAATGTTCTCCGGCTCGAAATAGCGATTGAAGGTATCGGCGAAGAACGCCACTGCGGGGCCGCCCTCAGGCTGACTTGCGCGCCGTCGCTCCCGCCACGCGTCGCGGCGCCAGCGCGGCAGCGACCGCCGCGCGCTCAATCCCGCGTGACGCTCGAACCATCGCCGCAGTGGCGGAAGCTCATTGCGCAGATTGGCAAGCCATGGCCACGCCGCGGCATAGGGCGCGTAGCGCGGCAGATAGGCGACGAGCCTGTCCTTCATCGAGAGGCCAAATCTTGCCGCGCGCGCAGCCTGCACCTCAATCTTCATCCGCGCCATGTCGACGCCAGTCGGGCACTCGCGCCGGCAAGCCTTGCACGAGACGCAGAGCTTGAGCGTCTCAACCATCTCGTCGGAGGTGAGCGCATCAACGCCGAGCTGGCCCGTGATGGCCAGGCGCAGCGTATTGGCGCGCCCACGCGTGACGTCGCGCTCCTCGCGCGTGACCCGGTAGCTCGGGCACATCACGCCGCCGTGGAGCGCGCGGCAGGCACCGTTGTTGTTGCACATCTCGACGGCGCCCTGGAAACCACCACCGGCGCCGGAATAGGCGGACCAGTCGAAATGTATCGCGAGCGGTTGCCCCCGATAATCCGGGCCGTAGCGCAATAAATCCCGATCGTCGAATTTCGGCGGCCGCACGATCTTGCCGGGATTGAAGAACCCCCGCGGATCAAACAAATCCTTGGTTTGCTCGAACGCACGCACCAGGCGTGCGCCAAACATGCCTTCGTGGAACTCGGAACGGACGATACCGTCGCCATGCTCGCCCGAATGAGAGCCCTTGTAGGCGCGCACGAGAGCAAAGGCTTCCTCGGCAATGGCGCGCATCGCCTTCACATCCTTCTCGAGCCGCAGGTTGAGCACGGGTCGCACATGCAGGCAGCCGACCGATGCGTGCGCATACCAAGTGCCGCGGGTGCCATGCTTCTTGAAGATGTCCGTCAGCCTCGAGGTATATTCGGCGAGATGATCGAGCGGCACGGCGCAATCCTCGACGAACGAGACCGGCTTTCCCTCCTCTTTCATGGACATCATGATGTTGAGACCGGCAGTGCGCATGTCGCCCACGGCAGCTTGCAGGCTGGGATCGAGCACCTCGACGACCCCGCCCCATTTCGCTTGCGGTTTGTCCCAGCCGAAGCCGAGATCGCCGATGAGCTCGTGCAGCCGCAATAGGCGCCGGAAGCTCTCGGCGCTCTCCGCTTCGGCGAACTCGACGAACAGGATCGCCTCGGGATCCCCATGCACCACGGCGTCAATCGTTGGCCGGAACATTGCAATGTCGCGAGCGAGCGAGAGCATGGTGCGGTCCATGAGCTCGACCGCAATCGGGCCGAGCTTCACGATGTGCTGCGTGGCATCCATGGCCTGGGCGAAGCTGCCGAAGTGGCATGCTCCCACGGCGCGGACGCCGAGAAGCGGCGCGAGCTTCAGCTCGATCAGGGTGGAGAAGGCAAGCGTGCCTTCAGAGCCAACCAGGATGTGCGCGAGGTTGAGATCGTTGCGCCCTGGCGCAAACGCGTCGAGATTGTAGCCGCCGACCCGACGCTGCACCTTGGGAAATCTGGCCTCGATCTCGTTAGCTTCCCGTGCCGCAAGGGCCAGCAGCCCGCGCGCGAGCGGAAGGAGCGGCGAGCCGGCCGGCAGATCGGAAAGATCATGAGCAGCGAGGCCAAAATGCGCCGGTGTTCCATCCGCGAGCACTGCGTCGATCGCGAGCACGTTCTCGCGTGTATTGCCGTAGCGCAGCGAGCGCGCGCCGCACGAATTGTTACCGACCATGCCGCCAATGGTGGCGCGCGAGCTGGTCGAGATGTCGACCGGGAACCACAAGCCGTGCGGCTTGAGTCGCCGATTGAGGTCGTCAAGAACGATACCGGGCTCGACGGTGCAGCGCCGGCCCACAATATCGAGGCGCACCATGCGATCGAGATATTTCGAGCAGTCGATGATCAGAGAGGCGTTGACCGTCTGCCCGGCCTGGGAGGTGCCGCCGCCGCGCGGCAGGACGCTTACCCCCTCCTTGCGCGCCAGCGTGAGCGCATGCTGCGCTTCCGCGATGCTGCGGGGCGCAACCACTCCAACCGGCATCATCTGATAGTGCGAGGCATCGGTTGCATAGCGCCCGCGCGTAAACGGGTCGAAATGCACATCACCCGACAGCTCCGTCTTGAGCCGCCGTTCGAGCTCCGGAACGATCCCGCTGCTCATCATTGTCATTGTCACGATGCCATCATCCGACTTGGCCGGGGCTTGACTGAATGTTGCATTCGTCCTTCATGGCGGCAAGCCGCGGCGCTGCTCACGCTACGGGCCGCATTCTAAATCCATGGTGCTCCCCAAGGACTTGCTGATGTCGAAAAACTCCTCTCGCCCGGTCGGCCGTCATTTCCTGCACATTCCCGGACCCACGCCGCTGCCGGACCGCGTGCTGCGCGCAATGGATACCCCGATCATCGATCACCGCGGCCCGGAATTCGCAAAGCTCGCGAAAAAATGCCTCGACGGAATCAAGACCATCTTCAAGACCACGAAGCCGGTCATCATTTATACCGCGACCGGCACCGGCGCGTGGGAGGCTGCGCTCGTCAACACGCTCTCCGCGGGAGATCGCGTGCTGATGGTGGAGACCGGGCAGTTCGCCAGCTTGTGGAAGGTCATGGCGGAGAAGCTTGGCCTGCGCCCTGAATTCATCAAGACCGACTGGCGTACCGGTGCCGAGCCCTCGTTGATCGAAGAGCACCTGCGCAGGGACAAGAACCGGGAGATCAAGGCGGTTTGCGTGCTGCACAATGAGACATCGACCGGCTGTCTCTCCCCGATCGCGGACATCCGCAGGGCGATCGATGCCACCGGCCATCCGGCACTGTTTTTCGTCGACACCATCTCATCGCTCGCTTCAACGGACTATCGTCACGAGGAATGGCAGGTCGATGTTACGATTGGCGGGGCGCAGAAGGGGTTGATGCTGCCTCCCGGCATGTCCTTCAACGCCATCAGCGACAAGGCACTCGCCGCCTCGCGCAGCTCCACCCTGAGCAAATCGTTCTGGAGCTGGGAGGACATGCTCAATCTCAACAAGCTCGGTTTCTTCCCCTACACGCCGGCCACCCAGATGCTGCATGGGCTGGCGGAGGGAATAGCGATGCTGCACGAGGAAGGGCTCGACAACGTGTTTTCCCGCCATCACCGACTGGCGGAAGCAACCCGCACGGCCGTGCGCGCCTGGGGGCTCGAGATCATGTGCCGCGAGCCCAAGTTCTATTCTCCGACCGTGACGGCCGTGATGCTGCCGGCCGGCCACGATGCCGATGCCTTCCGCAGTCTGGCGCTGGAAACCTTCAACATTTCCTATGGGTCGAGCTTCGGGCCTTATGCCGGCAAGTATTTCCGCATCGGCCACCTCGGCGATATCAACGACGGCATGCTCATGGGCGCGCTTGCAACCACCGAGATGGCGCTCGCAGTGGCTGGCATCCCGCACCGCAAAGGCGGCGTGCAGGCCGCGGTCGATTATCTGATCTCGGCGCATGCAAGCCCAGCCAGCGCCGCGGCTGAGTGAGGCGCCAGTCAGGCACAGAGGCCACCGCCGCGAATTGCCAATCGACGTGCGCAAGCCCATATTCCCGGTGAGCTTGAGCATGCCCCTTCGGAGGCGGTCCATGGACATCCAGGCGCTCGGATATGTCGGCGTTCACGCAAGGTCGCTGGAGGACTGGACGGGTTTCGGCACACGCTTTCTGGGCATGCAGCTCGTTGAGAAGAGCGGCGCGAAGCTTGCGCTGCGCATGGACGACCGCAAGCAGCGGGTCGTGGTCGAGGAGGACGGCGGCGAGGGTGTCGCCTTCTTCGGCTGGGAGGTGCGCGACGCGGCTTCGCTGGAGCGGCTTGCAGCACGGCTGGAGACGGCAGGGGTCGGCGTGTCGCGCGGCTCGCGCGCGCTCGCGCAGGAGCGCCGGGTTGCCGACCTGATCGTGCTGGCCGATCCGCTCGGCAACCGGCTTGAGATCTTCCATGGGGCCGAGGTCGCGAGCGATCACTTCAAGCCGGGGCGCTCGATCTCGGGCTTTCGCACCGGGCCGCTCGGCATGGGGCATGCCGTGCTGCATGTTGCGAACATCAACGACGTGTTGCCGTTCTACCGCGACGTGCTCGGGTTTCATCTCTCCGACTACATGGTGCGGCCGTTCAATGCCTACTTCTTCCACGTCAACCCGCGCCACCATTCGATTGCGTTCATCGAGACGGGACGAAATGCCACGCACCACCTGATGGTGGAGCTGTTCTCGCTGGACGATGTCGGCCAATGCTACGACCTCGCACGTGGCGAGGAAGGGCTGATCGGCACCACGCTCGGGCGCCACATCAACGACGAAGTGACCTCGTTTTATTCAAACTCACCATCGGGGTTCATGGTCGAGTATGGCTGGGGCGGCCGGGTGATTGACGTCGAAGACTGGCGGCCCGAGGAGGTGACGTTTGGTCCGAGCATGTGGGGCCATGACCGGCTGTGGATGTCTCCGGAGAAACGCGCCGAAGCGCGCCGGATCCGCATCGAGGCCGCCGCCAGCGGGCTGCGCAAGCCCGTTAACGTGCTTGACGGCAACTACAATCTCATGCCCGGCGTCTGCCCGTGGTGGGACGGCGTGCGCAGCGAAGCCGCGGAGTGAGGGCGGGGTTTAAAATCGGCCCCTACAAGTTCTGACCTCACGCGGCGAGCTTCACGTACTCGAAATCGCCGGGCTTGTTGTCGATGCCCACCCGCGGCGGCGCGATCCAACCTGCGAAGCTTGCAGGGTCGTAGACCGGCTTCATCAGCGAGGCGATGAAATCGCCGTCGGCCGCCGAGGGCAGCCACTTGTCCTTGTCGCGCTGCCAGGTGGGCGCATCGAGCAAGGTCCCCTCGGGTGAGGCCTCGACATCGCGGAACTCGCCGATCCCGCGGTGAAACGCCACATGCGGCAGCTTGAGCCGGAAGCCCACGCCGGTGCGCTCGATGATCTTGTTCCAGCGGTCAAGGCCGCGCTGGCAATCGGCGGTGTAGTCATCACGCAGGCGCATGTTGATCGCGGTGAGCGCGGGCTCATCGACGCGCTTGATCTCGCCGTCGACGAGTTTGAGCACGGGATAGGTCGAATGCTCGAGCCGGTGATCGTCCTCGATCTTCGTCTCCTGGAATCGGCCCTTCAGTCCGGCATTGAACGAGTTCGCGGCGTTGGTCGAGACCTCCGAGCCGAACAGGTCGAGCGAGAGCGAATAGTGCAGGTTGAGCTTCTTCTGCATGGTCGGCAGATCAATGACGCCGAGCCCGCGTACATTCTCGATATCACTCACGTCCTCGATCCCGGCCTGCTTCATGGCCTCGCAGGTGCGCTGCAGAATGCGCCCGACGCCGGTCTCGCCGACGAACATGTGGTGCGCTTCTTCGGTGAGCATGAAGCGGCAGGTGCGCGAGAGCGGATCGAAGCCGGACTGCGCCAGGCTCTCGAGCTGCATCTTGCCGTCGCGATCGGTGAAGAAGGTGAACATGAAGAAGGAGAGCCAGTCCGGCGTCGCCTCGTTGAAGGCGCCCAGCATGCGCGGCTTGTCGGGGCTGCCGGAGCGCCGCTGCAGGAGCTCCTCCGCCTCCTCGCGGCCATCGCGACCAAAATATTTCTGCAGGATGTAGACCATTGCCCACAGGTGGCGGCCCTCCTCGACATTCACCTGGAACACGTTGCGCATGTCGTAGAGCGAGGGCGCGGTCTTGCCGAGATGCCGCTGCTGCTCGACCGAAGCGGGCTCGGTGTCGCCCTGGATCACGATCAGGCGGCGCAGCATGGCGCGATACTCGCCCGGCACCTCCTGCCAGGCCGGCTCGCCCAGATGGCGGCCGAAATTCACCTTGCGATCTTCTTCCTGCGGCGCGAGCAGAATGCCCCAACGGTATTGCGGCATCTTCACATAGTCGAACTTGGCCCAGCCCTTGGGATCGACCGACACCGCGGTACGCAGATAGACCAGCGCCTCCTGGAATCCGTTCGGCCCCATGGTCTGCCACCAATCGAGGTAGTCGGGGTGCCATTGCTCCAGCGCGCGCAGCACGGTGCGATCGTCCGCGAGACCAACATTGTTCGGAATTCTGGTTGTGTAGTCGACATTGATGACGTTCATCGCTGGTGTCCTCTGCAATCTGGCCTCATACTCGTGTGGTATCGAAGGCGGGCTTCTGGCCGCTGCCATAACGCTTGAGCGCGCCCACCTCGCCTACCGCATTGGGCCGCTGGAAGATCCAGTTCTGCCAGGCGGTCAGGCGCGCAAAGATCTTCGATTCCATCGTCTCCGGCCCGGCAAAACGCAAATTTGCCTCCAGGCCCGTTAGTGCGTCCGGGGAGAAGCTCCCGCGCTCCTCGAGAAACACGCGGATCTCATCTCCCCAATCGATGTCATCGAGTGCAGCGGTGACGAGGCCCAGACGCTCCGCCGCCTCGGCATCGATCATCTCGCCGATTTTCTGCTGCGCCGCTTCGAGATCTGCCGGGTTGCCGAGAAAGCGGCTCGCAAGCCGCGACAGCCCGTTCGACATGGGATAGCAGGCCAAATTGACTTCGCTGACCGCAAGCGCAGCCGGCGGCTTGTTGTCGCCTTCCCGCCTGCCAATGAGCATGTAGGAGCGGTCGGCCGCGAACACCAGCTCCGCCAACGTCCCTGCAAAGCACGAACCAGGCTGGACCAGGGCAACCAGCGAGCGCGAGGTGAGATCGACCCGCTTGAGCACGCGCTTCCACAGCGCCCTGACCTCGCGCACGAGCCAATGGCCGGCGTTCGCGTCGAGGAAGCGATCATAGGCCAGCACCTGTTCCGGATCACCGGTGGAAGTGAACACGATGGCAGCAACGTCGGGCTCGTTGGCGCGGATATCGAGGATGGCATCGTCGAGTTCGCGTGCAAGCCGCAGCGGCCAGAACTCGCAACCCAGCTCCGACATGGCGTCGGCAGAGGTGGGCGGTGCGACATCGGCCCCGCGGATATTGATCAGCGCCAGTCGTTGCGCACGCTGCAGCTCAACGCCCAGCGTGCTGTATTCGCAGGAATCTGCGGAGCGCTCGCGCTTGAGCGGCTCGAGCGGCACGCCCTTGCCGCCGGCCGGACGCCGCGATCTCGCGGCGAACTCTTTCGCACGCTCCGTTACTGCCTGCTCGAGCTTTGAGCCAGCGACCACCTCGTCGACGAGGCGCCAATCGACGGCGCGCCTGCCCTTGACGCCCTCCTCGGTAGTGCAGAACACGTCGGCATGATCGCGGCGCACCTTGCGCTTGTCGGTCACACGCGTGAGGCCTCCGGTGCCGGGCAGCACCGCAAGCAGCGGCAGCTCCGGCAGCGATACCGTGGACGAGCCGTCGTCGATCAGCATGATGTGATCGGCCGCAAGCGCGAGCTCGTAGCCGCCGCCAGCTGCGCTGCCATTGATCACGCAAATGGTGGCAACGCCGGAACTCTCGCTGGCGTCCTCGATCCCATTCCTGGTCTCGTTGGTGAACTTGCAGAAATTGACCTTGTGCGCGTGCGTGGCGCCCGCGAGCATACGGATATTGGCGCCGGCACAGAACACGCGTGGCTTGGCCGAGCGCAGGAGTATGACCTTGACCGCCGGATGCTCGAAGCGCAGGCGCTCGATGGCATCCGCAAGCTCAATATCGACGCCGAGATCGTAGGAGTTGAGCTTGAGCTCGTAGCCCTCGAACAGCGGGCTCTTCTCGTCGACGTCCATCAGCAGAGTGGCCACTTCGCCATCAACTTTGAGCTTCCAGTGGCGATAGCTCGCCGGATTAGTCTGGAAATCGATCCGGGCCTTGCCATTGCTCAGCCTGCGCTCTGCATCCGCCATTTCTTCCTCACAACCGCGGAAAATTTTCCTGGGGGGCGCCCGTGGCCATCGCGCCTTCATGGTGATCGCGCAACAGCCGGTTACAGAACTCCGCGACCGCCTGCAGCGTCGCCTGCGGCGCCTCCCGGTGCGGCGCGTGGCGCGTATCCGGCAACATCGCAACCTCGACCGGGCAGTAGCACTCCTTCTGTGCAACCTCGATCTGGCGCATCGTGCCGTACTGGTCGTCTTCGCCCTGCACGATCAGCATCGGCACGCGGATGTGCGCGAGAGCATCGGTGAGATCGAGCTTACGGAACTCCGGATCGAGCCACGGCTCGCACCAATTGCGAAACGCGTTGTCGGGATCGGCGTGCAGGCGCGCAAGCTTTATCCGCAGCGGCCCCGCGTCGAATGCCACCTTGGCGCGCGCAATCTCGGCAAGCCCCATCTCCTCGGTAATGAAATGCGGCGCAATGAGAACGAGCCCGCGCACGCGGTGGTCCTCGATGGTGCCGGCATAGATCGCGGCAATCGAGGCGCCGTCGCTGTGGCCGAGGAGCAGCCCGCGCCGGAAACCGATCGCTGCCAGCACGCGCGGGAGCACATCGCAAGCCTCATCCTTCATGAAGGAGACCGGACGCGGCAGCCGCGACGGCGAAGATTGCCCGTAGCCGGCGCGGGAATACGCGAGCACGCCGGCCCCGGTGGCAGCAGCGAGGTCGCCGAAAAAATCGCCCCAGACATCCACCGAGCCGAGCCCCTCGTGCAGCAGTACGATGGTGGGTGCAACTTGCGGGCGGGGACCGGTCATGCGGTATTCCAGCCGCACGTCGCCGAGATCGAGAAAGCCGCGGTCCACAAGCATCATCGAGCCCTACTCGAGCCATTGGTTGCGCGCGCCGCCCGGCCCGAACGTTGAGCGCCGGTCAGACAACGTTTCACGATCCGCAGCAGTTTCTCCGAGCTGCGCGCAACGGTATCACCCGAGGTGTCGAGCTCCGCGTAGGCGCGCGCGTAATCGGATGCCCGCGCCTCGAGGATGGCGGCGAGATCCGCCATCGCCTCGGGGCTTTTCGCCATCGGGCGGAAATCGCCTTGCTGCATGACGCGGCTCATGTGCTCCTCCGGCCGGGCCTTTATCCAGACTGTGTGGCAGCGACGAAGCAGAAACGCGAATGTCTGCGCGTTGGAGACAATGCCTCCGGCAGTGGCAATCACGGCTGCATGCTCGCGTTCGATCACGCGATCGAGGCACGCGCGCTCGTGGCGGCGAAAGGTGGCAAGCCCTCCCATCTCGATCAGATCGGCGATCGGTGCCCCGTAATCCTGCTCAATGAGGCGGTCGAGCTCGACAAAGCGAAAACCGAGCTCGTCCGCCAAGCGCCGCCCCAGGGTGGACTTGCCAGCGCCGCGCAACCCAATCAGTGCAATCCGCTGTGCCCGCTCATTGGCAAGCGCCTCGTCGGCGCGGGCCTCGATCAACTCGGCGATGCCGGGAAGATCGGATGGCGGGAGCCGCCCAAGCACGTCCAGGATACGGGCCATCGGCGCAGTACTTCCGTTCGCCGGCGGTAAAAGATCGGTGATCGGCACATCGAGCGCGTGCGCGATCGCGTTGAGCATCACGATTGACGGGTTACCCCCGCCGCCCTCGATCTGGGCGAGGTAGCGCTCAGAGGCACCGGACGCCTGTGCGAGCTGGCGCCGGGTCATGCCGCGCTTGGCACGCGCGCTGCGAACCGAGTGGCCCACGGCTGCTGCGATCTCGCCGGCGGGCAGCGGCGCCGGCGTTGCCCGGAGGCGGGCCGCAACGTGGGTCTCGGGCAACACTGATCCTTTCATGCACTATACTTCATGCTATATAGTGCAGACCGGGAGCGAGTCAATTGCCGTTCCTCGCCTGAAGCTGTCCGCCCGCAGCACGGATGCAAGCTCGGCCAGTTCGAAAGTGATGCAGACCACCCACATCTGGATTCCCGGTTCGCCAACGCAGCCAAGTTTACCTAGGCTGCGCAAGCTTGCCTGCGTGGCGCCCGGGAATGACGACCTTCATGAAAGTGCCGTATGAGGCGCCGCAGACCGGTAATCGCCGTTTATGCCGACGGGCTCACCGCTCCTGCGATTCGGCCCGCAGCCTGAAACGCTGGATCTTGCCAGTCGCGGTCTTCGGAAGGTCAGTTCGAAACTCGATCCAGCGCGGATACTTGTATGGCGCGAGCGATGCCTTGACGTGGCCTTGCAGCGCCTGCGCAAGCTCGTCACAGGCCTTGTCCGCGGACTTGAGCACCACGTAGGCCTTCGGCTTGATCAGATTCTCCTCGTCCGGCCACGCTACCACGGCCGCCTCCAGCACCTCCGAGTGGGTCAGGAGTGCGCCTTCGACCTCGAAGGGCGAGACATAGATGCCCCCCACCTTGAGCATGTCGTCGCGCCGTCCGCAGTACACATAGAATCCGTCGTCGTCACGCAGGTACTTGTCACCGGAGCGTGTCCATTCGCCGAGGAAGGTCTCGCGCGTCATTTCGCGATTGTTCCAGTACATCGCCGCGCTGGTCGGCCCGCGCACCTGCAGCTCGCCCATCTCTCCGCTGTTGTGGATGATCTGACCGTCGTCATCCATGAGACGGATGTCATAGCCGGGCACCGGTTTGCCGCTGGTGCCGTATTTCACCTTGTCCGGATAGTTCGAGATGAAGATATGCAGCATCTCGGTCGAGCCGATGCCGTCAAGAATGTCTACCCCGAAACGCTCCTTCCAGCGCCTGCCCACGTCGGGCGGCAGGGCTTCGCCGGCTGATACGCAGCATCGAAGCTTCAACGCGTCCGGAGTTTGGCCGGCTGCCAGAAAAGCGGCGTAGAACGTCGGCACGGCATAGAACACGGTAATGGGATGGCGATGAAAAATCTCGGCAACGCCTTGCGGCGTGGGACGCTCCGGCGAAAGCACCGTGGTAGCCCCAACCGCCATGGGAAACGTCATGGCATTGCCGAGGCCATAGGCAAAAAAGAGCTTCGCCACCGAATAGCACAGATCGCTCTCCTTGAGCCCCAGCACGCCTTTTGCGTAAAGGTCAGCGGTCAAACGCGGGCTGGAATGGACGTGCACGGCCCCCTTCGGCCTGCCCGTCGAGCCCGAGGTGTAGAGCCAGAAGCACATGTCGTCGCGCGTGGTCGCGGCCGTGTATGAGTCCGAGGACGCTTTTTGCAGGAGCTCCTCCAAGCGGTAATGGCCGTGCGCGCGCGCCGCCCCCGACACGATGACATGCGCAAGATGCGGGGTCAGGCTCTCGAATCTTGGGAGCAAAGACTCGGCAACAACCAGGACCTTCGCGCGGCTGTCGGCGAGCATGAAGCGATAGTCATCCTCGGTCATCAGGGTATTGACCGGAATGGGAATGACGCCGGCCTTGACGGCTCCGAGGAAGGCCGTTGGCCAGTCGATATCGTCCAGGAGCGCGAGCAGGATCCGCTCCTCCCGGCGAATGCCGAGCGAGCGAAGGACGTTGCCGAAGCGGGCGACGCGCTCGGCGAGTGCGCCGTAGGTCCAGGAACCGCGCGGGTCGATGTAGGCCGGCTTGTCCGCGCGCCCTGCCACCAGGTTGCGCTCGATGATGTCCGCGGCGAAATTGTAGGTGCGCGGAATCACATCCATTGCATTGCGCGGATCCAGATCTGTCATCGCGAGCCCTGCACCGGATCTCCAAAACGCTGCAGCGTTTTTGCGTGCCCCGTCGGAGTGTTGCTTGAGAATTATGCAAGCGCGCGATGAGCACAGCAATGGAAAAGCGCAATCCGCAGGCTGAGCAAGACGGCCAGGTGCCCTATCCGCTGGGCGCAACAGGCGCTAGATTTTACCCACGCGGACAAACGGGTGCGCTTTGCCCACGTTCAGGCTCCGCCTTATTAACGAACAACCAAAGGGAGCTCCCGCATGGACGACATGGTGCGCACGATTAGCGCCGACGACATCAATCCGCGCTTCAACTGGAGTCGTGCGCTGCCCGCGCTCGGCACGATGGGGGTCGATTTCGAGGAGCGCGTCGACTACCGGCGTCTGCACCGATACCGCCTCTCGCGCGTGCGCCAGGCATTGGAGCAATCCGAACTCGGCGCACTGCTCGTCTTCGACGTCAACAACATCCGCTACATCACCTCGACCAAGATCGGCGAATGGGAACGCGACAAGCTCTGTCGCTGGGCTTTGCTGACGCGCACCGGCGAGCCGATCCTGTGGGACTTCGGCTCCGCCGCGGTGCACCACAAGCTTTATACGCCGTGGCTCAATCCCGAGAACTGCAAGGCCGGGCTGATCGGGCTGCGCGGCACTGTCAACCCCGCTTTCGGGCTCATGGAACGCCACGCCAAGGAGATCGCCTCACTGCTCAAGGAGGCCGGGGTTCCCAAGATGCCGGTCGGCGTCGATATCATCGAGCCGCCGATGATGTTCGAGCTGCAGAAGGCGGGACTCAAGATCGCCGATGGCCAGCAGACCATGCTGGAAGCGCGCGAGATCAAGAACATCGACGAGATCGCGCTGCTTAACCGCGCCGCCGCCATGGTGGACGGCGCCTACCATCTGATCCACGAGGAGCTCAAGCCGGGCGTGCGCGAGAACGATATCGTCGGCAAGGTCAACGAGTTCCTTTATCGCCATGGCTCCGATGACGTGGAGGCCATCAACGCGATCTCCGGCGAGCGCTGCAACCCGCATCCTCACAATTTCACCGACCGCATGCTGCGGCCGGGCGATCAGGCGTTCTTCGATATCCTGCAGTCCTTCATGGGGTATCGCACGTGCTACTACCGCACCTTCAATGTCGGCCGCGCGACCGCCGTCCAGCATGACGCATACAAGAAGGCGCGCGAGTGGCTCGACAAGGCAATCGAGATGATCAAGCCGGGCGTGACCACCGACAAGGTCTGCAAGGTCTGGCCGAAAGCCCAGGATTTCGGCTTTCCCGACGAGATGTCGGCCTTCGGCCTGCAGTTCGGGCACGGGCTCGGCCTCGCTTTGCACGAGCGGCCGATCATCTCCCGGGTGGTTTCGCTCAGTCATCCCACCGAGATCAGGGAAGGCATGGTTTTTGCGCTCGAGACTTATTGCCCGGCCGCCGACGGCTATTCCGCCGCGCGCATCGAAGAGGAGGTGGTCGTCACCGACAAGGGCCACCGCGTGATCACGCTGTTCCCGGCCGAGCAGCTCCCCATCAGCCACCGGTATTGAAGGCCGCTAAACTATTGATTTCAAGCGCATTAACCAGGAATGAACCTTCCCGGCACCGGCCGCGACTAATGCTTGCTACCCTGGGGAGGGTGTGATGAACAATTCGTCCTTGCTCACCGCAGACCGCGTGACGCACCTCAAGATCGTGGTGCTTTCACTCGTCTGCGCGACCTTGATTGCGGTCATAGGCATTGCCAACCGCGTCACCGAGAGTTCAGCCAACAGCCGTTTCGAGGCAGGCATCGTGAAGGCCACCAAGCCGCTCACGGCTGCGAGGGACCAGGATCGCACGTTCCGGTAAAGCTTCGGTTTGCCGCGTCCGGCCGCACCAGCAGGTGCGGGCGCTCCCGCAAAGCTATTCCTCAAATTGAGGTTCGGGCGGCCCGGATGGGCGCGACCCCGGCGCGACCTCAATCCTCACGCCGATGCGTTGCAGGAGCTCGGCCGGCTGCAACGCGGCCGGTACTCGCTCGGGTGCAAATTTCCAGAGCGCCAGGAGGGCTGCCACGGCGAGGGCCGCCAGGATCATCAGAAAC
>Ga0306920_100000703_pt1 | contig 39825 bp, 34 predicted proteins | sample flu12Cox44000170_FD_204666 | JGI IMG/M metagenome (GOLD analysis project Ga0306920, IMG submission 204666) | Lab enrichment of tropical soil microbial communities from Luquillo Experimental Forest, Puerto Rico - flux4day.12C.oxic.44.000.170 (v2)... | ecosystem: Environmental > Terrestrial >... | reverse complement strand
TAGGCGTAATGAGGAAAAACCTGCTCGGTTGTCTCATCCCGGTTGCGGTAATACTAGGCAAGACACTGAGGAAGCTTCAAGTTCTCGATGCGTCAGGTCGATATCACCGTGAAACCAAGCTGTGGACTACCTTAACCTGTGAATTTCAGGTGGATAAGCTTGGGATGACGTGGGTAAGAGCTTGCGAGCCTAGCAGAAAAGGTCTAGGCATCAGTCGATTCGCCGCCCTTGGATTGTAGCCTCTTAATCAAGGCGCAGCGTTCGGCAAGGTCCTCGGCGCAGATGGCGGAATTGCGACGGACCCGTGGCGCTCTCCCGAGCGCGGCAAAATTCGACCCCATGTGACCTTTCGGCCTCCCAACGCGGGGCCCGCCCTCGCGCTTGCATGCCGGTCGACCCGGGCGCAGTCTCTCCTGGTTTCAGTCCGGATCCATGAGCAGGAGGTGTCGACGTGTCTCTGCGCTATCTTCACACCATGGTACGCATCGCCAATGTCGAGCAGAGCCTCGACTTTTATTGCGCCAAGCTCGGCATGGAGGAGGTGCGCCGGGTGCAGAGCGAGGCAGGACGCTACACGCTCGTCTTCCTGGCGGCGCCGGACGACAAGGGCCGGGCCGCCTCCGAGCGGGCGCCGCTCTTGGAACTGACTTACAATTGGGACCCCGAGAAATACGGCGAGGGCCGTAATTTTGGCCACTTGGCCTACGAGGTGGACGATATTTACGCGGTCTGCGACCGGCTGATGGAGGGCGGCGTCACCATCAACCGCCCGCCGCGCGATGGGCGCATGGCTTTCGTCCGCTCGCCAGACAACGTTTCCATCGAGTTGCTGCAAAAGGGCGAGGCGCAGCCCAAAAAGGAACCCTGGGCGTCGATGCCCAACACCGGCAAGTGGTGATGCGCCGCCGGCACCTCCGGCGAATATGCTTTAAATCCGACTGAGCCCAGGTTCCTCAAGCAAGGCTCATTTGCGTGGGCGCTGCGGGGGGACCACGGATTTTTGCCGGGGACTTGCCGGGGACTTGCCGGCGACCTGCCAGGGACGTGCCAGGGACTTGGTGAGGACTTGATGAGGACTTGATGAGGACTTGGGGGGTTCGACAACGCGCATGTGTAGCGGCGCAGCGTAGCGGGTGCCGAGCAATCCCCGCGACAGCGTCGCCCGCCGAAACGACTGAGGTGATCCGAGGACTGACGAACACCATCCTACCAGATGGGCCTGCGTGTGTGGCGGCGAGCCTCAGGGCCGACACGTCTCGGATGCACACACGGCCGACCGTTGCAGCGGCGGCCCGAGCTGCGGTTGCGGCGGAGGGATGCGCCGCAACAGCTCTTCGAGCATGGGATAGAAGAAGTCTCTGCCGGCGTAGCCGTCGATGCGGCCGACCTCCTGCCCGTCTGCGACCAGCACGAATGTGGGCGTGATATGGACGGGGCGGGCGAGTGCGACGCCCGCCCGTGCCTGGTCACGGATGGGGACACGCCGCAGCGGCGCCCTCTGACCGGCGCGCGTGCGCGGGTAGGACGGCCCGATCTCCGCGTTCCAGCGTCGGCACCACATGCAACCGGGGTCATCGAACATCAACAGCTCGGCAGCCCGCGCACCAGCGCTGGTGAAGAGGCCGGCCAGCAGCATCAGAGCGCCAAGAGCGAGCTTGGGGACCATCTTTTATCTCTCGGTCGAGTTGCAACGCGTGCTCGGGCGCCTGTGTCGCCACCAACACCATGACAATTGCGGAATACGACGTGGCACGCCCGCTGCCAAGCTCAATTCACGCGGGTTTTGCCATCGATGCTGCCCTCCTTGCCGCGGGGCCTCCGGCGCACACCCGTGCCGAGGACGTCTAGGTCCTCAACCCTGAGGTTCTCCAGGCGCGTTTGAATGCGCGCGCAGGTGCTTGCCCACTCCTGCTTGGTCATGTGCGTGCCGGCATCCCACATCCCTATGCACTCGGCTTTGCTGTTCTCGACGGCGCTTTTGGTCGCGCGCACGCCCTTGCCGGGCTCTGATGGTGCAGCGCTCGCGGCGGGTGCGGGAGTGAGGGTGTCCGTTTGAGCCAGGGCCGCACCGCCACCCAAGAGCAGCGCCATTGATGTCACTATCAAGCGCATTGAGATCCCCCTTGAAGTCATCCCCCTTGAAGTTCCTTCTCGTGCACTCCCTGCTTGTGAACTTGCGGTCTCAACCCCTTTACCGATGCCAGCCCGCCATGGCACGGAATTTCCCCGCCCCGCTCGTGTGCCACAAAAGTGCAAGGCAGTGTCAAGCCATCGACGTCGGCTGCCGTCTCTGTTAACTCAGACGTGCGCGTCAGTCGAGCTTGCAAGAGACGTCACCCGCATGAAAGCGATGTTGAGCCGCCGCGTCGGCGGTCCTGAGGCTCTCGAGCTGGAGGAGCTGCCCGATCCCAAACCGGGTTCAGGCGAAGTGCTCCTCGCCGTCAAGGCCTGCGGCGTCAATTACCCCGATCTGCTCATCATCGAGGACCGCTACCAATTCAAGCCGCCGCGGCCGTTTGCGCCGGGCGGTGAAGTGGCAGGTGTGATCGAAGCGGTGGGTGCCGGCGTGACGGGCGTGAAGCCCGGCGACCGCGTGATCGGCTCGGTCATTGCCGGGGGCATGGCCGAAAAGCTCGTGCTCGCGCCGGAGCAATGCATCGCCATGCCGGCATCGATGCCATTCGACGAGGCGAGCGCACTGGTGCTCACCTACGGCACGTCGATCTATGCGCTAAAGGACCGCGCCAAGCTGAAAGCAGGCGAGACATTGCTGGTGCTGGGTGCGGCGGGCGGTGTCGGCGTGTCGGCGGTGGAGCTCGGCAAGGCATACGGCGCCCGCGTTATTGCCGCCGTTTCCTCCGAGGACAAGCTGGCGTTCGCCAAAAAGCATGGCGCCGATGATGGGGTCGTCTATCCGCCGGGGCCCTTCGACAGGGCCGGAGCCAAAATGCTGGCCGATATCTTCAAGACGGCGTGCGGGGAGGACGGCGCCGACGTCATCTACGATCCCGTGGGCGGCGACTACTCCGAAGCCGCGCTGCGCGCCATTGCCTGGGAGGGCCGGTTCCTGGTGGTCGGCTTCCCGGCCGGCATCGCCAAGCTGCCGCTCAACCTGACATTATTGAAATCGTGTCAGGTGGTGGGCGTGTTCTGGGGCGCCTTCAGCCGGCGCGATCCCACGGCCAATGCCGCCAATATCGCCGAGCTGATGCAGCTTTACTCCAAGGGCGCGATCAAGCCTGTCGTCTCTGAGCGCTACCCACTTGCCAGGGCGGGAGAGGCGATCGCCAGGCTCGGCGCACGCAAGGCCATGGGCAAGATTGTCGTCGCGATGGAGTGAGATGGTGCAAAGCGGCCAAACGCGCTGGTGGTGGATTCGCCATGCTCCCGTTCCCGACGGCGGCAAGATTTACGGCCAGAGCGATCTTGATTGCGACTGCACGGATGCAGAACTTTTCGCCGTCCTGGCGCGCGAGCTGCCCCGCGATGCAGTGTGGGTGACGAGCAATCTTGCGCGCACGCGCCAGACGGCGGCGGCGATCCTTGCGGCGGCCAACGGGCGCCATGACGCCGTTCGGCCGATTGCCATCCCGGAGCTGGCCGAACAGCACCTGGGCGTGTGGCAGGGCATGGAGCGCAAGCCCTTCTACGCCGAGCGCAGGGTCGGCACGCATACGCTGTGGTTCGGGCCGGCCGACGAGCGCCCGGCGGGTGGAGAAAGCTTCGTCGATCTCATCGATCGCGTGCGGCCCGTGATCGAGCGCCTCACGATAGAGCACCGCGGGCGCGATATCGTTGCCGTCACCCATGGCGGGACCATCAAGGTGGCGCTGCTGGTGGCGCTCGGGCTCGAGCCACAAAGGGCGCTGAGTTTCCTGGTGGAGAACTGTTCCCTCACCCGCATCGATCATCTGCAGCCGGAGGGCGCGCCCGGACTGTGGCGCGTCGGTGCTGTCAACCATCGACCCTGGTCGCGGCCCGGCGGACTAGACCCCGTAGGCAACCGGCTCGCCGTCGACAAGGCGTGAGCGCCGCCCCGTTGGCACCTGCGCAATGAGCTGCCGCCTTGAGTGACGCGGGCCTGCTGACGGCTGTGACTGCGGTGACGCGCAAGGGCCCAGCTGCCAACGTGCGCTCCTCCCGTGACAGACGCGGCAGGTGGGCGGGAGGCCCAGTGCAAGCATATGGGCGCTCAAATGAGCGCTTGTGAGCGAAAGGAACCCGCGCGGCTCCGGGCGCGGGGCGGCAGCGGACGCATTGTTGCGAGCCGTCGCGTGGCTGGCAGGCGAGCCCCTTGCAATCGCCCGCAGGGAGCCTTATATGACTGACGGGTCAGTCATTTTCAAGCTGCACCGAACAGCCGCGATGGTCAAAGTGCAAAAACCTGCCCGACCGCCGCGCTCGCCAACAAGGCTCGCGCGTCCGGCCCGAGGGTCCGGCGAGGCCACGCCCAAGTCGCTGGCCCTCAGATCTGGCCGGGGTCGGCGACCGACCGCCGAGGTGCGGCGAGGGTCAATCCTCGCTGCGGCGCTCACGGTGTTTGCCTCCCATGGCTTCGAGGCCGCTCGCCTCGACGATGTGGCCGCGCGCGCCGGCGTCGCCAAGGGCACGCTCTATCTCTACTTCCGCGACAAGGAGGCACTGTTCGAGGCGCTCGTGCGCGATGCCGTCACCCCGTTGCTGCAGCGCATGAGCAAGGTGACAGCCGCTCCCGACATCTCGCCGCTGGAGGCCCTCGACACCTTCTTCGCCCTGTTCAAGAAGGAGGTGCTCGGCACCGAGCGCAAGCTGTTGCTGCGGCTCATTGTGGCGGAGGGGCCGCGCTTTCCCGCCATTGCCGAATTCTATTATCGCGAGGTCGTCGCACATGGGCTGCGCATGATGCGTGCGTTGGCCGAGCGCGCGGTCCGGGAGGGCGCGTTTGCCAGCGAGGCGCCCGCGCGCTTCCCCCAGCTCATCGTCGCGCCGCTGCTGGTAGCGGTGCTCTGGGACGGGCTCTTCGCCAGCATCGACCCCCTCGATGTGGACGCCTTGCTCCGCGCGCACCGCCAAGTACTGACTGGCAAACCCGGGAAAGACGCGCCATGAGAGCCACCAAGACAAAAGTCTTCACTGCGATTGCTGTGGTGGCAGCGCTCGTCGCGGTCGCCGTCTACTTGCACTTCCGCGATCCGGCAACGCCAAGCACTTTCGAAGGTTGGATCGAGGCCTACTTCATCTTCGTCAGCCCCGACGAGACGGGACGCGTGGAGACGCTTTCGGTGCGCGAGGGCGATACAGTCACCGTGGGAGCACCCCTGTTCACGCTCGACTCCGATCTGCAGCGGGCGGCGGTCGCCGAGAATGAGGCAGCCGTTGCCAACGCCAAGGTTACCTACGACCGCGCCCAAGAGCTGCTGAAGAGGGCGGTTGGCTCGCAGAAGGTGTTCGACGACGCGGAAGCGGTTCTGCGCAGCGCTGAAGCGAGGCTCAACTCGGCGCGAACGCGGCTTGACCGGCGACGTCTTTTTAGTCCCGTCGCAGGCACCGTTCAGGAGATCTACTTCCGCGTCGGCGAGATGGTGCCGGCGGGCCGGCCGATCGTATCGCTGCTGCCGCCCGCCAACGTCCGGGTGCGCTTCTTTGTCCCGCAGGCCGTGCTGCCGCAGATCCACATCGGCGACCGGATAGCGGTCAATTGCGACGGCTGTGCACCTGGCCTGACGGCGCGGGTGAATTTCATATCGGTGCAGGCCGAGTTCACCCCACCGGTGATCTACAGTTTGGAGGAGCGTGCGCGACTGGTGTTCCGGATCGAGGCGATTCCTGAGCGGCCCGGGGACGTGCGTGTCGGCCAGCCCGTATCCATCGCTCTGCAGCAGCCCACGGGGGTCAGCCATGCCCGCCGATGATGCAAACAATGGCGTCATCGCCGTTGAGGTTGAGGGTCTCACCAAGTCGTTCGCTGGCAAGGTGGTGGTGCGTGACCTCAGCATGCGCGTGCAGCGCGGACAGATCTATGGCTTCCTCGGTCCCAACGGTTCGGGCAAGACCACCACACTGCGCATGCTGTGCGGTCTTCTCACTCCCGACAGCGGCCGGGGCAGCGCACTCGGTTACGACATTCGCACCCAAAACGAAGAGATCAAGCGCCACGTCGGCTACATGACGCAGCGGTTCAGTCTTTATCAGGACCTGTCGAGCCTGGAGAACTTGGAGTTCGTGGCGCGTGTCTATGGCCTTGCCAACCCCGGCAAGCAAGCACGCGCCGCCATCGAGCGGCTAGGGCTTTCGGGACGCGAGCGTCAGCTGGCGGGTGAGCTCTCCGGCGGGTGGAAGCAGCGGCTGGCGCTCGGCGCCTGCATCCTGCCCAAGCCCGAGCTGCTGCTGCTCGACGAGCCCACCGCGGGTGTCGATCCCAAGGCGCGGCGCGAGTTCTGGGGGGAGATTCACAAGCTCGCTGGTCAGGGCATGACGGTGCTCGTCTCCACGCACTACATGGACGAGGCCGAGCGCTGTCACGAGATCGCCTACATCGCCTACGGCGAGCTCTTGGCGCACGGCACCATCCAAGAGGTGATCGCGCAATCGCACTTGCGCACCTACAGCGTAAGCGGGCCCGACCTGCAATCGCTGTCGCAACAGCTGCTCGGGCTGCCCGGCATCGACATGGTGGCACCCTTTGGCAACAGCCTGCACGTCGCTGGCCGCAATGCGGAGGCGCTCGACAGGGCCGTAGCGCATTTCCGCGACCACCCCGATCTCCAGTGGAGCGTCTCGCAGCCGTCGTTGGAGGATGTGTTCATCAGCCTCATGAGCAAATCGCGGGACAACTTCCAATGATCGATCTGTCGCGAACGGTTGCCATGGTGATAAAGGAGTTCGTGCAGCTGCGCCGAGACCGCCTCACGTTCTCGACCATGATCTTCATCCCAGTCGTGCAGCTTCTGTTGTTCGGCTACGCCATCAACACCACGCCTCGCCATCTGCCGACGGCCGTACTGGTACACGAGGAGAACGACCTCACCCGGTCGGTGTTGGCGGCGCTCGGCAACACCTCCTACTTCTCGGTCACACGCATTGCCCGCACGGAGGCCGAGATGGACCACTGGATGCGCTCGGGCGACGTGCTATTCGGGGCGGAGATCCCGGCGGGCTTCGAGCGGGGCGTGCGGCGCGGCGATCGGCCGGCCCTGCTGGTTGCCGCCGACGCCAGCGATCCCGTTGCCGCCGGTACGGCGCTGGCGGCTCTCGAAGGCATTGTGCAAACCGCGTTGGTGCGCGATCGCGGTCTGCCCGAAACCATCCAGTCGGTGCCCGCCTTCGAGATCCGTCAGCACCGCCGATACAACCCGGCTGCGGTGACGAGCCTCAACATTGTGCCCGGCCTGCTTGGCACCATCCTCACCATGACCATGCTGATTTTTACGGCGCTGTCCGTGACGCGCGAGATCGAACGCGGCACCATGGAGAGCCTGCTGTCGATGCCGATCCGGCCGCTCGAGATCATGTTGGGCAAGATTGCGCCCTATGTCCTGATCGGCTTCATGCAGGCGGCACTGATCCTGCTGCTCGCCGTGGTCCTGTTTCGGGTACCGGTGGAGGGCAGCGTCCTCCTGCTCACGGTGCTGAGCACGCTGTTTATCGCTACCAATCTGTCGATCGGCTACACGTTCTCGACCATCGCACAGAACCAGCTGCAGGCCGTGCAGATGTCGTTCATGTTCTTCCTGCCCAACATCCTGCTGTCCGGCTTCATGTTTCCCTATGCCGGCATGCCCGGCTGGGCGCAGAGCGTCGGCGAATTGTTGCCGCTCACTCATTACATCCGCATCGTGCGCGGCATCATGCTCAAGGGCTCCACCCTTTACGACCTCGACGTGGAGGCGGCGGCCCTGGCGGGGCTCATGCTCATCGCCATGACGTTGGCCGTGCGCCGGTTCCGCACCACGCTGGATTGATCCGCGTATGCGGAGGGCGCAAGGTGCAAGAGAAATCGGCGAGATGGAAGGCTTGGGTCTCGCGCCAGGGCGGCCTTTGCGCGGGGCTCAGGCTCCGCATCATGGGAAAGCGCACTCGCTGCGATTATGACGCCTCGAGGGGTGTGCGGGTTAGCGTTCTCGCCTGCGCCGGAAGACCTTTGTTGCTCCGCCTGGGCAAGGTGAGCCGGTCGGGGCCGGTCATTCAGGGGTGGTTTGAATGGCGCCGATTTCGATGCCACCATGCGAATCATGCCCCTGAAGGACCCGTCGTTCACCATCGGCATCGAGGAGGAGTACCTGCTCGTCGATAAGGCGAGCCGTGATTTGGTGCGCGACATGCCGCAAGCGCTGTTTGATGCCGCGCAGGCGGCATTGCAGGAGCGGGTCGCGCGCGAGTTCCTGAAATCGCAGATCGAGGTCGGCACGGGCGTGCACAGGACGCCGCGCGAAGCGGGTCGGGAATTGGCGGATCTGCGGGCGACGATGGCGCGGCTGGCGGACGAGCACGGCCTCGCCCCAATCGCGGCCTCCACACACCCGTTTGCGCGTTGGAGCGCGCAGGAGCCCACCGAGCGCGACCGCTACCAGGCCATCGCACGCGACCTTGCCGGCGTGGGCCGGCGGCTCGTCATCTGCGGCATGCACGTGCACGTCGGCGTCGAGGACGATGAGCTGCGCATCGACCTCATGAACCAGGCGCGCTACTTCATGCCCCACCTCTTGGTGCTCTCCACCTCCTCGCCGTTCGCGGAAGGCGAGGACACCGGCCTCAAGTGCTACCGACTGGCTGCCTACCAGGAGCTGCCGCGCACGGGGCTGCCTGGGCGGTTCGAGAGCTGGGAGGAATACCGTCACACCGTGGATCTCTTGGTCGGCAATGGCATCATCGAGGATGCAAGCAAGATCTGGTGGGACGTGCGTCCCTCCTCGCGCTTTCCCACGCTCGAGATGCGAATCACCGATGTGTGCACCAGGCTCGAGGATGCCGTGTGCGTGGCGGCCATGTACGTGTCGATCCTGCGCATGCTCTATCGCATCCGCCGCAACAATCAGACCTGGCGCACGTACCCATTGTTCCTGCTGTCGGAGAACCGCTGGCGGGCGCAACGCTACGGCGTTGCCGGCACGCTGTTCGACTTCGGCAAGGGCGAGCTCGTGCCCTTCCGTGATCTTGTGGACGAACTCATCGTGCTACTTGGCGAGGATGCCGAAGCGCTGGGCTGCCGCGCCGAGATCGAGCACGCACGCACCATCGTCACCCGCGGCACCAGCGCCGACCGGCAGGTGGCATGCTTCGAGGAGCGCCTGGCACAGAGCGCCTCGCGAGCCGACGCGCTGGCGGCCGTGGTGGACCATTTGATCGCCGAGACGGTGGGCAGGGCGTGAGCGCCACGCGCGGACGCGACCGCTATGGCTGGCCGCCGGAGTGGGGGGCACCCCGCCCGGCTTGGCGCGGGGGCGCCAAGCCGGCCTCCCCGATCAAGGGAGGGTCGTTACGCGCTTTGCTGGGCGTGCAGGCGTCCGCGCTTGGCGAAGAGCTTGTTGAGGGCGGAAACATAGGCCTTGGCGCTCGCCACCAGCGTATCGGGGTCCGCCGCGCGCGCCGTCACCGCACGGCCGCCCTCCATTGCCTCGTCCTCCAGTCGCACCGACACCTCGGCCTGCGCGTCGGTGCCCTCAGTCACGGCATGTACTTGGTAGAGTGCCAGCTTTGCTTTGTGCGGCACCAGCTTGATGATGGCGTTGAACGTCGCATCCACCGGACCGTTGCCGGTTGCCTGCACGGTCTGCTGCTTGCCCTCGCCCATGTCGAGCGTCAACGTCGCCGATTGCGGGCCCACCGTGCCGGCGATGACGGTGAGCGCTACCACCTTGATGCGGTCCTGCTGGGTGGCGATCTCCTCGTCCACCAGCGCCTCCAGATCCTCGTCGTAGACGTGCTTCTTGCGGTCGGCCAGCGCCTTGAAGCGGTTGAAGGCGTCCTCAAGCGCGTTGTCGCCCAACTGATAGCCCAGCTCCTTGAGCTTGGCGCGGAAGGCGTTGCGGCCCGAGTGCTTGCCCATCACCAGCGAGGTCTTGGAGACGCCCACCGACTCCGGCGTCATGATCTCGTAGGTTTGGGTGTGCTTGAGCATGCCATCCTGGTGGATGCCGCTCTCGTGCGCGAAGGCGTTGCGCCCGACGATGGCCTTGTTGTACTGCACAGGGAACGACGTGGCGGCAGCCACCAGCTTGGAGGCGCGGTTGAGCATGGTGGCATCGATGCCGACCTCGTAGGGTAGCACGTCGCCCCGCGTCTTGATGGCCATCACCACCTCTTCGAGCGCGGCGTTGCCCGCTCGCTCGCCGATGCCGTTGATGGTGCATTCCACCTGCCGGCAGCCGGCGCGGATGCCGGCGAGTGAGTTGGCCACAGCCATGCCAAGATCGTTGTGGCAGTGGACGGAGAAGATGGCCTTGTCCGAGCCCGGCACCTTCTCCATCACAGCACGGAACATCTGGTAGTATTCCTCGGGCGTGGCGTAGCCCACCGTGTCGGGTAGATTGATGGTGCGGGCGCCGGCCTTGAGCGCCGTCTCCACGCAGCGGCACAGATAGTCAATCTCGGTGCGGGTGGCGTCCTCTGCGCTCCACTCCACGTCGTCCACCCAGTTGCGCGCCCGGGAAACCTGAAAGTGGACGAGCTCCAGCACTTCTTCCGCCGACTTCTGCAGCTTGTGCTTGCGGTGCACGGGCGAGGTGGCGATGAAGGTGTGGATGCGCGGCCGAGCTGCGTGTCTGACGGCCTCGCCGGCGCGGTCGATGTCGAGCTCGCCGGCGCGGGATAGCCCGCACACCACCGAGCGTTTGAGCCGCTTGGCGATCTCGGAGACGGCATAAAAGTCGCCCTCCGAGGCGATGGGGAAGCCGGCCTCGATGATGTCCACGCCCATGGCGTCCAGGAAATCGGCAACCTCCAGCTTTTCCTCGAAGGTCATGGTGGCGCCCGGGCACTGCTCGCCGTCGCGCAGCGTGGTGTCGAAGATGAAGACTTTGTCGGTGTTGGAGATCGTGTGCGGCTGTTGCCCTGCGGGCGCCGCCTTGCTTGCGTCAGTCATGATCGGTGGTCCTTGTCTGCGGCCGGGCTATTCACCAGGGGCCGGCACGAGTGGTCGGGTTCAAGTGGCTGGCGGTTTTTACCCCTGAGCGGCCGTCCCGGACACATGCCGGGCACGCTAGGCTCAGGGGCTGGTAAGGAGGAGGGCCGGAAGGCCGAGCGCCGACGCTGCGGTCAGTGCCGCAGTCATTTCGCCGATCATGCAGCCAATCGAACTCACGGGCCTTCTCTGCTGTGCCGGACTGGCACTGGGGTCTGTGCCGTCGGGCTCGAGGGCACTTAAGCCAAATCGCGCCGGAAATGGCAAGGGCCAATCGCAGGCATTGCGCACAATTGTTGCCTCAGTGGTGGCCACCCCTTAGGGCGGCGCTGCCTATCCATTCCACGTCTCAGCGTCATCTCGTTGGCCCGTCAGTGGCAGGAGCCGCGTTCCAGCACCTCGCCATCTGCCAAATTGCGCGACGTGCACCGCCTTTGCGGGGAGAACCAGCGTCGGGGAGGATCGTGGCCGTTGCTTGCCGCAGAAGACCGCAAAATCCGAGCCCATCGACGGCTGCTGATCGTCCCCGGGTCCCGCGCGGCCTCGCCCTGCAGCGTGGCCGCTGACCCCAACCGCGATGGGCCTCGCCCGTCTCGCCCGTGGGCGCCATCACACTCACCGAGGTGACGGAGTGCCAGGGCCGTGCCGACACGGCCAGCTGCACAAGATCGATGCCGCGCCCGGGGCCAACAGGAAAGGGTGCTACACTGCCGGTAGCACCCGCAATGGCGGGCCAGACAACCATTCCTTAACGTTTACCGTTTCATAACTCCACCCCTCGGATACCCGGAAAATGCCATGTTCCGTGGTTAATCCATGACACTGTCCCGCCATTCGTAGTGCGTTAGACGGGGGTCGACGACATGGGCATTGGCAGGCCGCGGCGCTGTGCTTTGCGCTGGCTGCTCCTGGGAGCGGCTGCGTTTGGAGCCGCGTGGCCCCTTTCCGCATCGGCCCAACAGCTGGCGTCGGCTCCGCCTGCGCGCGCTGCGGCTTCGGCGAGCGACAGTGAGACCTCCCTCAAGGGCGACCGAGCGCGCACCAAGTTCATCATTGGCCTGGAGCGCACCGTCGACTTCCAGGTCTTCTCGCTCTCCAATCCCAACCGGGTGTTCGTCGAGCTGCCCGACGTCATGCTGCAGCTGCCACCGGAGCCCGGCGCGAGGCCCGTCGGGCTCGTCAGGTCTTTCCGCGGCGGTGTGTCGGCGCCTGGCAAGGCGCGCATTGTCATCGACGTCACGGGGCCGGTGGTCGTGGACCGGGCGGCGATCGAGAAGACCAAGGACGGCAAGCGGATGCAGCTCGTGCTGGAGATCGTGCCGGTGGAGCCGCTCGCCGATGCAAAGGCCGAAGCCAAGCGGGCGGCCATGCAGGCCGGCGCCCTCGGCCTCGGCGCCGTGGGCTTGCAGCCTCCCATTCCGAGGCCCGCGGTATCGCCCCAGGTACGCGCCCAGAGTGCCTTCAAGCCCGTCATCGTGCTCGACCCTGGACACGGCGGTGATGACACGGGGGCGCAGAAGCATGGCACGGTGGAGAAGGACGTGGTGCTGGCGTTCAGCCTGATGCTGCGTGACAAGCTCAACGCCACCGGCCGCTACAAGGTGCTGATGACGCGCGAGACGGACGTGTTTGTGGAGCTGCATGCGCGGCGCGAGTTTGCCGAGCAGCACATGGCGTCCCTGTTCGTTGCGGTCCATGCCGACTACGCGCAGGCTTCCGCGCGCGGTGCCACCATCTACTCGTTGCGCGAATCGGTTTCGAACGCTCTGCAGCGCTCGGCCAGGGGCGAAGTGGCCGAGAGCGTGCTGTCGGGCGCGGAGCTCGACAAGGTAAGGAAGGTGGAGGGCGATGTCGGCGCCATTCGCGAAATGCTGGCCGACCTGGCCCGCAATGAGTTGGACGCCACGCGCGACCGCACGGGCGCGTTCGTCAAATCGGTCATCGAGTTCATGAGCGAGAGCACCAATCTCAAGGACAACCCCGACCGCTCGGCTGCCTTCGTGGTGATCAAGAGCGCAAAGATCCCCTCGATCCTGATCGAGCTCGGCTACGTCACCAATCATGAGGACGCGGAGCTGCTCAAATCCGAGCAGTGGCGCGAGCGGGTGTCCACCTCCATCGTTACAGCGATCGACAACTACTTCAGCCACCAGCGGTTGCCGATGTGACCGAGGCGGGCGGTGCGCTCTTGATCGTCACGGATGAACGCTCTTTGCAGCAATTGCGTGCGAGGGACGGCTTTGCGGGGTGAGGACTTCTATAACGTGGCGGGCCGGTCCTTTGCGCCGACGCACCGCCAGATGGGGGCAGGAAGAGCGGCGTGTTGCGCCGGCGCGGCGGTGTTGGCGCTGGTGGCGTCATTTGTTGTAGTCGCGCCCACTCACAGCGTTGCGCAAGCTGCGCTGCAGAATTCCCAGCTCCTCAAGGACAGAAACATGGATGTCTCGCGTGCGGGAGCCACGCAGCTGCCGCGCAGCGAGGGTGATCAGGCGCTGGTCGACGGCTGGCCGCTCTATCGCACGGAGCGGGGCCAACAGGCATTCAACGATACCATGGCGACGCTGAGCGCGACCGATGGCGCAGCCCCAACCCCGACTGCATTCCAGGGATGCGCGCAGTTGGAGTGCAATCTGGCGTTGCCGTCCGTGGGCTCGGGGGGCTGGATCCCGCCCGGACGGATCTGGGTGTCGCCGACCGAATACGTGCTCATCGTGCACAGTCCGCGCCTGCCCGAGGGACAGTCCTATCGCCGCCGCGCCGGCAGGGACATGAGGTACTTCGTCTTTCACGAGTTCCACAACAGCACCCGCAATACCGATCCGTTCGACACCATCTCCTCGCATAGCGGCTCTGTGTTCGTGCCCCTCTACATGAGCAAAGCATGGAGCGATGCGAGAGGTCGCCGCTTCGTGATCGTGGTGCAGGTGGCGCCCTATGACGTTGTGAGCTTTCATGCCACCGACTGGGGGAGTGCCGGTCCCGGCATGGAGGTCGCCAAGAACATGACCGAGGAGCTCGAGCCGCTGCAGGGGCTCGGGGGGATCCTGGTCGCGGCTATCCTAAAGAGGGCGGCGCCGCAGCTCGAGATCGTGAACCACGGCGGCTACGAGGGCCTGCCAATGCTCAAACAATACGAGCACAGGCTCGCCGCTCTCAAGGCGCGTCCTGCCGCGCCGACGGTGATGCTGCCGTTCGTGCCGGCGCGCCCGGAACGCGTGGCGGCAGCCAGTGGCAGGCTCGAGGATCTGATCGTGCGGCGCGGGGCGTCAGCCCTCATTCCCATAGCCGAGCGAGGAGTCGTTCCGCCCAAAACGGCTTTGTCGGCATCGCTGCCCGTATCCGTGCAGCCGACCTTGCTGGTGGCTGACCCGGAGCCAATGCTCATCGGTCCCATACGGCCGGCTGTACCGCCGTCTTTGCCGTCGGAGCCGCGTCTGGTGGAGCCGATCCGGCCGGCGATGCGCCCCAGCAACGGCGCGGGCGGGTAAGACGAGGGGTCGGACAAAACACTGCTTCGAGGGGGCTTGCTCTGAGGAGGCCCTGCTCTGCCGGTGTCAACGACCACCAACTCGATCGTGCCAGCATGCCTGACGATGACAGGACCGCAGCCCACAAGAAAAGCCGGCCATCTCTGGCCGGCCTCACAATGCCTGGCCGGCTGGGCTCGCACCGCCCGCGCCGGCAGAGCCGAATTAGCGTTTACTTGGCGGACGGTGACGTTGGTTGTCGCGCCACAGGAGCACCCACTTCCAGTCGGGCTCGGGTCGAAGCGTGCGGCTCGCGTCGCTGACGAGCCGATCTGAAATCACGCCACACCTTTGACAGAGGCGCTTCATGTGCCACTCCATCTCGAGAGGTGATGCTGCGTCGTTCCGTGATAGACCGCCTATTTGTGCAGGCTCGGGGCCCCGGGCCAACAAGCCCGAGACCATGGGTTGGCGGCGGCCTTCGCTGGTTGCAACGCAGCGGTTCGGGGAGGGGGCCGCGGCAGTCCGCGGCAACATGAGTCCGAGAGCTGCTAGCGGCGGCCCCATCCATGCCCGTCTCGCCCCCGGCAATTCGGCAGTCTTTTGCTCTGCGCATGCTCGGCTCAGACGCGGATCCGGGTTGTGGGCAAACCCGCCGCTTCTGACGCGCACCCTTGGTTTCTGCTGGAGATGTCCCTATCCCCAGATGTTGGGGTTGGCGCCGGCTTTGCCTCCAGCTGCTTGTGGCCGACGTTGCCCGACACGGTTGGCTGATTTGGTTAATGAAACGTTAACGCCGGATTGCGGGTGTGGCGGCGGGCAGGATTAGTCGGACCTCGCGCGTGCCGGCATCCACCTCGACGGGGGTGGTGCCGAAGGCGTCGCCGTCGATCTGGACGGGCACCGGTCGACGCGCCCTGATGATGGCGCGCGCGCAGGGTAACATCTCGATGTCGCCGCCATGGACAGGCTCGAGGCGACCCGCCGCCAGGCTCATCAGCTGGGCGAGCAGCACCGCCCGATTGCGGGTCTTGAACAGGATCGCCTCCAGCCCGCGTTCGAGGATGCCGGCGCGGGGCGCCAGCACGAACCGGCCCCCGTAGTGGCGCGCATTGGCGATGACAGCCCAAGTGGCGACGTGGCGGCGGCCGTCCACCGTAATGCTCAGCGTGTCGACCGGGCGGATGATGGCGCCGAGCAGCGGGGCGGCGTAGGCCGCCTTGCCGACCCGGCTCTTCAGGCGTTGATCGAGCGCCCCCACCACCCGCGCATCGAAGCCGGCGCCGACCATCAGCAGAAAAGGTTCACCGTTAGCCTCCGCGCACGCAACCGTCGCGACCGGGCCCTCGAGCAGCATGCGCGTGATCGCCGGCGGTGTGCGCGCCAGGCCGATCTCATGGGCGAGCACATTGCCGGTGCCGACGGGGATGATGCCAAGGGGCATATTCGCGCCGATGAGGCTGGCGGCCGCGTGGCGGATGGTGCCATCGCCGCCGGCGGCGACGATCGCGTCGTAACTTCCGCTCGCGGCAGCCTTGCGCACGGCCGTCCGAGCGCTGGGGATGTCGGCGTTGGGGCAGCGCGCGACCGACGCGCCGGCCTTGGTCAGCAGGCGCACGGCGTCCTCTACCAACGGCGAGCCGGCGACGCCGGCGCCCGGATTTTCCACGAGGAAGAAGCGGCGGCGCATATTTGGACGGCTCGGGCGAAGAGGACGACGGCGGTTATAGCACCATCGGGGCGAACCTTCCCGACCAGACGGGCCCGCACCAGACGGGGGCAGGTCGGCTCATGCGCAAGCCGCCATCGCTTCGGTCGGTCGCGAGGTCCATGAGCTGGGCCGCACGCAGGCGCCAGGATTGGGCTCGCGCGGTGCATGTCGGCGTTCGGCCAACGTGCGGTCTCCAGAGCGTCCCCCGAACAAGCGCAATTGGGGGGGTGCCAAGGTGGAGCGCGCCGCCTTCACAGGATCGTTGCCAGGCATCGGGCGACGGGCTCTTTGCTCGGCCGCGCAAGGCGGCGGACCCCCGCCTTGTGACTGTCCGGGCGAGCCCAATCGGCTTGCGCGACTGCCCGCCGCATGAGGGGGCTCGCCCCACCTTCTCGCGCTGGTGTTGTCACAAGGCTGTGATGCGAATCCGCTTCTGTCGGCGCCATGACGGCCGCGCTCGCAGATCAGACAGTCCGCTGGAAATTCCGCACGCGCGTTCGAGCCCTCTTCATATCCGACGTGCACTTGGGCACCCGCACGGCTCAGGCCACGCGGCTCCTCAAATTTCTCAAGCAGTACGAGGCCGACACCATCTATCTGGTGGGCGACATCGTCGACTTCTGGAAGGTGCGCCGCGGCCCACATTGGGCGCAGTCACACAACGACGTGCTGCAAAAACTGATGCGTCGGGTGCGCAAGGGAGCGCGCCTCATCTACGTCCCTGGCAACCATGACGAGGGCCTGCGCGATTACATCGGGCTCAGGTTCGGGGGCATCGAGATCCATCGCGACATCATCCACACCACTGCGGATGGGCGCCGCTATCTGGTACTGCATGGCGACGAGTTCGACGTCGTCGTGCGCGCCGCCAAGTGGCTGGCCTTCCTGGGCGACCGCGGCTACGAACTCGCCTTGTGGCTCAACAACCCGCTGAACTGGGTACGTCGCCACCTGGGGCTCGGCTACTGGTCGTTCTCCGCCTATCTCAAGTATCGCGTCAAGTCGGCCGTGGCCTTCATCGGCGCCTTCGAGGAGGCGGTGGCGATAGAGGCCAGCCGGCGCGACGTCGATGGCGTGATCTGCGGCCACATCCATCATGCTGCCGACCGCATGTTTGCCGGCGTGCACTATCTCAACTGCGGTGACTGGGTGGAGAGCTGCACGGCGATCGTGGAGACGCTGGAAGGCCAGCTGCGCGTCGTAGAATGGTCTGCCCGCGAGGTGCTCGCGGCCGAAGCGCGGTAGGGCAGGGCCTCAAGCGGCGTGCACGGCGGGTTCGGTGAGCACCGAGTAGAGGGCGGCGCGGTCCTTGGAGGCTCTCAGCCTGTCGATGGTGGTGGGTTCGCGCAGCAGGCGGGAGATGCGTGCCAGGGCCTTCAAGTGATCGGCACCCGCGTGCTCGGGCGCCAGCAGCAGGAAGATCAAGTCTACCGGCTCGCCGTCGAGGGCCTCGAACTCAATCGGCTCATCGAGCCGGGCAAATACGCTGACGATTCTGGGCAGCGCCGCAAGGCGGCCGTGCGGTATGGCGATGCCGCGCCCAACGCCGGTTGAGCCGAGCCGCTCGCGCTGCAACAAGGTGTCGAAGATGGTTCGCGCCTCGATACCCGTCAGGGCGGCGGCCCTCTGGGCGACCTCCTGCAGGGCCTGCTTTTTTGTCTTCGCCTTCAGGGACGGGTACACCGCCTCCGGCGCAATGAGATCAGCAAGGTCCATGTCCGTCTCTCGTTTCCGGACGATTCAACGCCTGCCTGCGCATCCCGTTCATGCATGTCGCGTGATGCATGTCGTGTGATGCGTGTCGTGTGATGCGTGTCGTCTGATGCATGTCCCGTCACGCATTTTTCATGCCCGCGGATCGCTCACTGCAGCGACTGCGGGTGCCTGCAGCCAGCCCCCAGCCGACGCCAAGGCGTCACCGCGTCCGACATGTCGGATATCCCCCAAGGATACCGCATCAGGATACATCGTTCGCGGGGCGTCTGGTGCGTCCCTTTGCTGTTGAGCCGCAGAAATCCCCTGCAAAAAGCGTGGTCCAACCCCCGCCCAGCTCTGGCCGTGCGGGCCTTCTGTCGCCATTGGGCGGTACGTGCGCGGCTCGCCCGACCGATTGGGAGCATCAGCAACGCGGGCGGACCGTAGATCAGCGGCCAGTTGCTGTCAAACAGGCTCTGCAGACCCGCAAGAACCCGGCACTGCACACAGATTCGGATGGTGTCAAATGCCGACGCCGAGCCGCGCGGCCATCTGTTTCTCTCGCCTCCGCTGCACCGAGGAGGGGATGCGCAAGGCTTCGCGATACTTGGCCACGGTGCGCCGTGCGATGTCGATGCCATCGCGCTTCAGCTGCTCAACGATCTTGTCGTCGGAGAGCACGGCGCTCGCAGTTTCGGCATCGATCAGCTGCCGGATGCGGTGGCGCACGGCTTCCGAGGAGTGCGCCTCCTCGCCGTCCGCCGAGGCGATGGCTGAGGTGAAGAAATACTTGAGCTCGAACACGCCGCGAGGCGTGGCCATGTACTTATTAGAGGTGACACGGCTTACCGTTGATTCGTGCATCGAGATGGCGTCCGCCACGGTCTTGAGGTTGAGGGGCTTGAGGTGCTCGATGCCGTAGGTGAGAAAGCCGTCCTGTTGGCGCACGATCTCCTCGGCCACACGCAGGATCGTGCGCGCGCGTTGGTCGAGGCTCTTGACCAGCCAGTTGGCGCTTTGCAGGCAGTCGAGCAGATACCCGCGGTCCCGTTCCGAATGCGCGCACTTGCTGATCGTCGTGTAATAGCTGCGGTTGACGAGCACGCGCGGCAGCGTGTCATTGTTGAGCTCCACGACCCAGCTGCCGTCGCGCGCGGATCGCACCATGACGTCGGGCAGCACGGGTTGGATCTGCACGGTGCCGAACTGCAAACCGGGCTTGGGATTGAGACGCTTGATCTCGGCGATCATGTCGGCGAGCTCTTCCGCATCCACCCCCACGGCGCGTTTCAAGGCCGCGAGATTGTGGCCGCCGAGGAGCGCAAGGTTGTCGAGCAGTTTGGCAATCTGCGGGTCGTAACGGTTCTGGTCCTTGAGCTGCAGTGCGAGGCACTCGGCCAGATCCCGGGCGAACACGCCGGGCGGGTCGAAGCCCTGCAGCACGCCCAGCACCTTAGCGATGAGCCCGGTTGGCGCGCCGAGCCTGTCGGCAAGGTCGTTAAGGTCAAGGCGCAGATAGCCGGCTTCGTCGAGCGCATGGATCAGGTGGGCGCCGATCAGCCGCTCGGCAGGCTCGGTGATGATGACGTGGAGCTGCTCGGTCAGATGGTCGGCGAGCGACAAGCCGGCGGCGACATAGTCTTCCAGGTTGGTGTCCTCGCCGCCGAAGATATTGTGCGTGCGCGGGCGCAGTGAGGCCCATCCGGCCATCGGGTCGGCGCCATTGGCTTGCGCCGCGCCGTGTTGGCGCGCGGCACCGTTGTGCGCCGGAAAGGGCGCGTCGCTGCTGGCCACCCAGTCACCGCCGTCCTGCGCGTCCGCGACGCTCGGCTGCGGCGTCTCCGGCGTGGGCTCGGGTCCAACCTCGTCGTGTTCCAGCAGCGGGTTGCGCTCAACCTCGGCCTCGACGAAGGCGCCCAGCTCGACGTTGGACAATTGGAGCAAGCGTATTGCCTGCTGCAGCTGAGGTGTCATCACCAGCTGCTGGCCCTGCCGGAGCTCCAATTTGGGCACAAGCGCCATAATACCCTTGATCGTCGCCAGGACGCGTCACGGGGTCAAGTTATAAGGTCGCCGCATTAACTGAACATATCCCCCAGGTACACGCGCCTCACGTCTTTATTGGCGATGATTTCCCGAGGGTTACCATGGGTTAGGACTTGGCCGTCGTAAATGATGTAGGCGCGGTCCACCAGGCTCAGCGTTTCCCGGACGTTGTGATCGGTGATGAGCACCCCGATGCCGCGTGCGGTGAGTTGGCGCACCAGCTGCTGGATGTCGCCGACGGCCAGCGGATCGATGCCCGCAAAGGGCTCGTCGAGCAACATGAACGAGGGCCGGCTGGCCAGCGCCCGGGCGATCTCGCAGCGACGCCGCTCGCCGCCCGAGAGAGCCAGCGACGGTGATCTTCTGAGGCGGGTGATGTTGAACTCTTCCAGCAGGCTGTCGAGCTGCTCCTTGCGCCGCCTACGCTTGGGCTCCACCAGCTCTAGGACAGCCATGATGTTCTGCTCGACCGTAAGCCCTCGGAAGATCGAGGCCTCCTGCGGCAGGTAGCCGATCCCAAGCCGCGCGCGCCGGTACATGGGCAGGCGCGTCACGTCGCGGCCGTCGAGGGTGACCTGACCGGCATCGGCCGGAACCAGGCCGGTGACCATGTAGAATACGGTGGTCTTGCCGGCACCGTTGGGACCCAGCAGGCCCACAGCCTCGCCGCGGCCGGTCTCCAGGCTCACTCCCTTGACCACCATGCGGCCGCGATAGCTCTTCTGTACGTCGACGACCGTAAGCCAGCCCGGGCCGCCGTAGGGCACGCCCGGCTCGTAGTGGTCCCTATCCGTCCCAGGGGCGTAGCCGTTGAACCGACGCGGCACTTTCGCCCTCTCGGCGCTATGCTTCCTGGCCCTGAAGGGGAGCAGCCGCATGGCGTCAATCGGCCCGCTGCGGTGGGCTTGCGCTGGTGCTGGGCTCCCACGCTCCACCGGGCTTTGCTGCAGGGATTTCGGGAAGGACCTTGTCCACCGACTTCTTGGCCTTGTCCATGGCGTCCTTCGGATAGACGAGCAGGCACTGCCGTCCTGGCGCGCACGCGCGCTCGGCCGGATTGGCTGCCGGGGCGGTCAGCGGCGGAGAGGCGATGACGGCGGGGGCCGCCGCAGCAACCGGTGGCTCCTGCTCCAATTCAAAGCGATACATACCAGTGGTGAGATCGATCTTGAGGCGCGGCCCCTGCGCCACGTCCTTGCCGCGCGACACCGTGACGTCGTCGCCCAGAACCACCGTGTTGGCCTTGGTATCGAAGATTGCCCAGTCGCCGGTCGCGCTCTGCCCGTCCTTGGAAGTGATCAGCACCTTCTGCTTGCATTCCACGCGCGTCAGTTGCGAGGGCGCCCTATTGGCAGCGTCCTCCCCGCCCGTCAGCTGAAGGCCGGCGCGGCCCGTGTAGAAGGCGACCATCTCCACCGTGCGCACGACGAAATCGCCCTGCTTTGACTTGACGTTGCCGCGGAAGACGGCGCGCTTGTCGGCATCGAACACATCGAGCGTGTCGGCCTCGATGTCCATGGGCGCGTTGGGATCCATCTTGAAGGAGCCCATGACGCCCTCTTGGGTGGTGGGGGCGGCGGCGGGGGACTTGCGCTTGGCGTGCGTGCCCGCTTTGGCATCGCTCTCTTGGTAGAACGTGGCGGCGATGCGGCCGGCCGGCTGGCCGCCCTCCGCCGGCGTCTCGAGCCGGCTGGTGCCGGCCTTACGGTCTATGAACAGGCGCGTCCCCTGCAGGACGTTCTTTTGCTGGTGCACAACCACCTCGCCGGAGAACAGCGCCGTGTCGGCCTTGGCGTCGAACTCGGCCCGGTTGCTTGAGACGCGCCGGTCCGATCCTATGGTCACGACGCTGCCATTCTTGGCGACCAGGCGCGACAGCTGCGAGCCTTCGCCGGGCTGCTGGGGTGCCGCGTCGGTGAGTTGCTCGACGGCCGCCTTACCCTCGTAGGCGACGTGCAACTCGGGGGTCTTGAGGGTGGAGTCGCCCTGTACGGCCACGACTTTGCCCATAAACAGCGCCGTCTTGTCGTTGTCGTTGACGTAGAGCTGGTCGGCGGTGACGTCCACAGGCTCGCTTGCATCGCGCCCGAAGGGCGCTTTTGCAGGCAAGGCTTGGCGGGGCTGCCCCGCCGATACGAGATGGGCCCGCACGTCGCCCACGAAGGTCGCCTCGCGCGTGTCGGTGCGCATCGTCATGGATGCGCCCTTGACGCTGCCCGTCGGTAGCCACAGGTCAACAGGGTGCTTGGAGACGACCCGATGCTCCTTGTTGTAGACCATGGCGCGTGACATGCGCGCCTTCATGCCATTGGAGGCATCGATCTCAATGCCATCGTAGAGCTCGAGCTCCCCCTTGGCGTTGTCGAGCAACCCGTGCTTGGCTTTCAGCTTAGTGGTGACGTCGTTGGCCTGTAGGAGGTCGCCGTCGATGTCGATCAGCTTGATCGGCGCTTCTTTGGCGAACTCCAGGATGGCTTTCTTGGCCCGCACTTCGTAGCGACCGCCGTCGTTGGTGATCCCGAAGTAGCTCGGGTTTTTCATCGTCAGGTCGTCCGCAGTGACCTGCACCTCGCCTACCCTGAGGCGTCCGGGTCCCAACTGCCAGCTAGCACTCAGCGTCAGCCCGTAAAAGGCGGCAATGCTCACTGCCCCGATCGGCAGGGCAAGGCGGAGCATCTTGACCATGAGGGAGTGCCGCCGCGCCAACCGGAAGGCGCGGGCGCGCTCCCTCGCGTCCGGCGCAGCCCGCCGGACCGGACCCATCGGCGCGGCGCGCGCCCCCATTGTGGTCGCCATAGCGTTAGGTCCCCCTCGCGCAGCAAGGGCCCGCATTGCCTGCGCTGATTGCCGGGGAATTTGGGTGATATTGGGACTTGTTGCAAGGCGGCAAGGTCGCGCCCGCGCGAGGAGCCTGTCCCACCCGAAACACCCGCAAGGGGGCTGTCTCGCTGTCGGCAGCCCTTGTGGCGCGTCCGGGAGAGGCCAATTGTCAGCGCCCTCTAGGTCTAGGGCGCCCAGATATGCGAAAGAGAGCGAGCCTGCCAAGATCGTCCTCGCCCCTGCGCATGCGGGATCCCTTCGCCGACCTGGAGTGCACCATCGTCCCTTCGCCGTGGCGCGCTCGATCAAGGGTGGTGAGCCAGGCGATGGCAGGCATCGATCCTCAAGCTGACCCAGCCGCCCTCATGGGGGGGTCGCCGGCCCTGCGCATCCAGGGCCTAACGCGAAAATCGTGATCGTTGGGACCTGTCTCACCCCAGCGCCGCCTTCACCGCCGAACGGATCTGTTCGAGCGTGCAGGGCTTACTGATGATGCGGGCGAGCCTGGGCTTGAGATGGGCGGCGCGGCCGATCTCGTCGGCAAAGCCCGACATCAGCACCACCCGCAGCTTGGGGTTGAAGGCCAAGCCCTTTTCGATCAGGGCGACGCCGTCGAGGCCCGGCATCTGCACGTCGGTGATGAGCACGTCGAAGTGCGCGGTCGCCGCCTGCAGCCTCTCCAGCGCCTCGGCCCCGTCCTGGGTGACGGCCACCTGGTGCCCGTCGAGGCCGAGCGCGCGCTGCACCAGGTCTCGCGTTGCCGCGTCGTCGTCGGCCAGAAGGATGCGTGCCATAGCGGCCTCCGCCCAATTTGGCGCCTGGCCACGCACGACAGCTCGCACAGGGCCGTGCCAAGTCCCTGGGCTGCAGCCTAGCACAAAACGCGCTCGCCAAATTGCCACGAGTGTGGAAAACCCTGAGGAGCCGACGGTCGCCCTCCGCGCGGTCCGCCGGCATCCTGGCTGCGTCACCTTGTGCTTGTTGATGCGCAAATCGCGCGGGCAAGAGCCCAAAGACGAGGCTTTGCGCCTATCTATTGCATTGTGCTCGCGCCTGCCGATGTGCGATCGAACGAGGAGCCCCGTGCGTCCTCGTGAAAGGCGTGTGCATGTTCATCGCGATCCCCAAGGGCGAAGAGTGCAGTGCCTCTATCGGCAGTGCCTGCATTGGTAGCGCCTCCCAGCATCTCGCCACGATTGCCCACGCAGGCAACGCGGGGAGGCCTTATGGGCCTGCCACGGCGCCACCCGATAAAGTGGCCGATGACGCCGCCAAGCCCTCGACCTAGGCCAAAGCGGGCTTCCACTCCCGCGGCAACTCATCCGAGCCCGCTCTGAACCTGAGGTTCGCCAACCCAATGATTCGCTTCGGGGGAACAACCTCGACACGATCGCTAGGAGAAGCGCATGACGGCATCGCTCATTCCCCGCGCGCAGCTCTTCGGCAACCCGACGCGCGCGCAAGGCCAGATTGCGCCGGACGGGCGATGGCTGTCCTGGCTCGCGCCAGAGCGCGGCGTGCTCAACATCTGGGTGGCGCCGGTGGGCGACATGGGCGCCGCGCGGGTCATCACTGCCGACCGAAAGCGAGGCATCCGTTTCCATGCCTGGGCCAACAGCAGCGCGTTTGTGCTCTATATCCAGGACGAGGGCGGCACCGAGGACTGGCACGTCTATGCGGTGCCGGTCGCGGGCGGTGCAGCGCAAGACCTGACGCCGCTGCCAGGCGTCAACGCGCGCATCCAAGAGTTGAGCCTTGACGAGCCCAACGTGATAGCGGTCGCCCTCAACGATCGCGACAAGGCCTGGCACGACGTCTACCGCATCGACATCACGACGGGTGCGCGCGAGCTCATCTACGAGAACCGCAAGCAACTGGCGCAGATCATGCTTGACCGTCAACTGTGCCCGCAGCTCGCCATCAAGACGCGCGACCGCGAGGGCGGGCACATCGTGTTCCGGATAGTCGGCGACGAGCTGGAACCGATCGCGGTGGTGGAGCACGAGGACGACCTCACGACCTATCCCGTAGGCTTTACGCAGGACCGGGCCACGCTCTACCGGATCTCCTCGGTGGGGCGAGACAGGGCTGCCCTGCTTGCGAGGGACTGGCCGAGGGGCACCGATCGGCTCCTTGCCGAGCATCCCAAAGCCGACATCAGCCGTGTGATGACCAACCCGAGGACGCGCGCGGTGGAAGCCGTCGGCGCGCAACATCTGACGCTCGACTGGATCCCCCTTAATGAGCGCGTCGCATCCGACCTCAAGCGCCTGCACGGCGCCTTGCCTGGCGAGGTGGAGGTCGTCGACCGCACGCTCGATGACAGCCGCTGGATCGTCGCCGCCGGCGCTGCCGAGGCACCCACTACCTATCATCTCTACGCGCGTGACAGTGGCGGGATCACCGAGCTCTTCGCCAGCCGGCCAGAGCTGAAGGTCTATCGGCTGGCCCCAATGCGCGGCGAGACCATCCGCGCCCGTGACGGACGTGAATTGGTGTCCTACCTCACCCTGCCGGAAGCGGCGAGACCGCGGCCCAAGGCGCCGCTCCCCATGGTGCTGCTGGTCCACGGTGGACCCTGGGCGCGCGATGCGTACGGCTTCAACCCACACCACCAGTGGTTCGCCGACCGCGGTTGGGCCACCCTTTCGGTCAACTTCCGCGGCTCGACCGGTTTCGGTAAGGCGTTCGTTAACGCCGGAGATCTGGAATGGGGTCGCAAGATGCACGACGATCTGCTCGATGCGGTGGCCTGGGCAGTGAAGGAGGCCATCGCCGACCCGGCTCGCGTTGCCATTATGGGTGGTTCCTACGGCGGCTACGCCACGCTGGCCGGCCTGGCCTTCACGCCCGGCGTGTTTTGTTGCGGGGTCGATATCGTGGGTCCCTCCAATCTGGAGACGCTGCTGGCGACCATCCCACCCTATTGGGCAGCGTTCTTCGAGAACTTGGCCCGGCGGGTGGGGGACCCACGCACGCAGGCGGGGCGTGCGCTATTGAAGGAGCGCTCGCCGCTCCACTCGGCAGGGGCCATATCGAAGCCCCTGCTGATCGGCCAAGGCGCTAACGATCCGCGCGTCAAGCAGGCCGAAGCCGACCAGATCATCGCCGCCATGCGCGCCAAAGGCCTGCCGGTCACATACGTGCTTTACCCTGAGGAGGGCCACGGCTTTGCCGTGCCGGAAAACCGCATCTCTTTCTTCGCCATCGCCGAGGCATTTCTCGCCGCGCACTTGGGCGGGCGCGCCGAGCCCATTGGCGGCGATTTCGCCGGTGCCAAATTCGAGGTGAGCGAGGGCGCCTGCCACGTGCCGGGCCTGGAGGCTGCGCTTGCCGCCCGGGCTTAACTCCGCACGCGAGCCAACCGCGAAATTGCAAAGACCTTGCTGGCGCGGGATCTGCCACCGCGCTGCCATGCGGCTGTGGCGACATGGGTGGGGATTTTCTGCTAATCCTGCGGATTAGCAGGGGCGCGGCGCAGCGGCCGAGCGAAGCGGGGGAGGCCATGGACCAGAATGTCGCCAAGGCGAGCGCGGTGACGGTGCTTGCCGCCGGTCTCGGGATCGGCGGCCTGGCGCTTGTGCACAACTCCCAGCAGCTCGATTCCGAGGGCAAGATCGTCATCGCCGCTAGCAACTCGGAATATTACGAGCTGGCCAGTCAATACAGGGATGAGCTGCGGCAGTACGGGGTCCAGGTCGAGGTCCGACGGACCATGCGGTTCAAGGACAAGGACGGTCACGGCCAGATGCGGCCGCTCGAGGGCCGCCTCCTATTGCGGGCGCTGGTCGACGAGGATTCCGGCATCACGGCCGGCTTCGTGAAGGGTGGTCTGGTCGGCAGTTTGCAAGGCCGGTTGGCGAACGAGAAGCAGAAGGGCCGGCACGCGGAGTATTCCAAGCTGCGCTCGGTCGGGCGCCTGTTTCACGAGCCCATCTGGGTGTTCACGCGCGCCGATCTGCCGATCACGACCCTGCGCGACCTCAAGGGCAAGCGCATTCTGATCGGCACGCGGGACAGCGGCGGGCGGGGCATCGCGAGGCTGCTCCTGCGGGCCAATAACGTCATCGACAAGGAGAATGCGATCTTCCTCGACGCGGATCTCGATGCCGATGCGGGCCCCCTCGTGTCCGGCGGCGCCGATGCTGGCATCATCGTGGTGGCGGCCGACAGCGACAAGGTTCAGGCGCTCCTGCGCGTGCCCGGTATCCGCCTCATGGACTTCACCCCGGAGGCTGACGCCTATGCGAACCGCTTTCCTGCTCTGAGCAAGGTTGTCTTGCACCGGGGTGCGGTCGACTTTGATCCGGTGGTCCCAACCGCCGACATCACGCTGCTGTCCACCAGCGTGGCCTTGGTGGTGCGCCCGGACATGCAGCCGGCGCTCGTGACCCTGCTCGCGCACGCGGTGGTGCACAATCCCAAGCCCGGCTTCGACAGGCACGGCGATCCGGTGCTGTTTTACCGCGCCGGCGAGTTCCCGTCCGCCAACGATCCCGAATTCGAGGTCGCGCCAGACGCCCGGGTGGTCTACAAATCCGGTGAGCTTCCGGTGGTCTTGAAGAATGTCGCGCCGAGGGCGCACAGCCTGCACGTGCCGTTCGCGTACACGGCGTTCATTAGCGATCACGCGGCGACCTTGCTGGGCATGATAGGCGTGTTGGCGATCGTCCTGCCGCTGACGCGGGCCGTCCCCTCCGTCTACGTGTGGATGATCAGGCGCCGGCTGGTCTACTGGTACCGGCACCTCAAGGCGCTGGAGCGAAGGCTCGACGCCGGCGCGCCCAACTACGATGTTGTGGCGGTGCAGGCTGAATTCGACCGCATCGATTCGCATGTGCGGTTGATGCGCGTGCCGGCCTACTACGCCAACCAGCTCTACGACCTGCGCGGGCATATCGATCTTGTCCGGCAGCGGCTGGCCAGCAGGCCTGAGCCCATCCGCATGGCGGCAGAGTGAGATGGCGTCCCCATGAAGATCAGCCGCATCTGCGAAGCCACGGCACCGATCGCGTCCGACATCCGCAACGCCTTCATCTCCTTCTCGACCATGACCATTAGCCTGGTCGCGGTGGAGACGGACGTGCTGCGCGATGGCAAGCCGGTCGTGGGCTATGGGTTTTCCTCCAACGGGCGCTATGCGCAGGGCGGGATTCTGCGCGAGCGGTTCATCCCGCGCATCATGGCGGCCGATCACAAGTCGCTCCTCGATGAGGCCAACGACAACCTCAATCCGTTCGCGGTGTGGAGGGCGTTTATGGCCAACGAGAAGCCGGGCGGCCACGGCGACCGGGCGCACGCAGCCGGTGCGCTCGACATGGCGGTATGGGATGCGGTCGCCAAGATCGCGCGCCTGCCGCTGTGGCGGTTGCTGGCGGAACGGTACAACGCCGGTCGCCACGACAAGAAGGTGTTGGTCTATCCAGGAGGCGGCTACTACTACCCCGGCAAGGAGCTGGAGGCGCTGCGGGCCGAGATGCGCGGCTACCAGGAGCAGGGCTACAGGGTTGTCAAGATGAAGATTGGCGGCGCCGATCTTGCCACGGACCGCAAACGCATAGAGGCGGTGATCGAGGTGGCAGGCGGGGGTGAGAATGTGGCCGTCGATGCCAACGGTCGCTTCGATCTTTCGACCGCCCTTGCCTACGCCAGGGGCATCGAGGGTTATGGCCTCTTCTGGTACGAGGAGCCCGGCGACCCGCTCGACTACCGGCTCAATGCCGTGCTGGCAGAGCAGTATGCCGGAGCGATCGCCACTGGTGAGAACCTGTTCTCCGCCACCGACGGGCGCAACCTGCTGCGCTACGGCGGCTTGCGGCCCGACCGCGACTGGGTGCAGCTCGATCCGGCCCTGGCCTACGGGCTCACCGAATACCTGCGCTTGCTTGAAGTGGCCAAGGAAATGGGCTGGTCGCGGCGGCGCTTCATTCCCCACGGCGGCCATCAGCTTGCGCTCAACCTCGCCGCCGGCCTTGAGCTTGGCGGCTCCGAGAGCTACCCAGGCGTATTCCAGCCCTACGGCGGCTTCGCCGACGCCATCCCCATTGTCGACGGCTACGTTCGCCCCCACGACACGCCCGGCATCGGCGTGGAGCTCAAGCCCACCATGTTCGCCGAGATGTGTCGGCGGCTACAGATGGGTTGATCGGCGCTGCTCACTCGCTGGACGGCCGGTCATATGCGGAGGTCGATGGCTGGAGCTCGCCTGGCGGTGACGCTGCTTCCGCGGCCATTCGATGTCGGCCGCGGCGGCTCCAGCCCGCCACATTCGAGGCGCCGTTGTGCGCTATGGCCCTGCTGCGCCGGCGCTGGTACCCTGGCCGCGCGCGTGCGATAGGTGACTGTAGCGGCCGATCATCGGCGTGCGCGGCAGCGGCGATCGATTGAAGCGGAAAATTCGACAGAAGCGACCAACTCAACAGAAGCGACGAACGCGACGGACATGAGGGGCTTCCTCGCAATCGGTATCGTATTGGCTGTGGCCATTGGGCCCGCGGGGGCGCGTGCCGATTCAGCCACGGACTGCTTCAGCGAGGACATCGAGCGGCGTATCGAGGGTTGCACGGCCCTGATCGAGCGGCGCGACGAGGGCGTGGCGGACTTGAGCCTCGCCTATGCCATGCGTGCGCTGGCCTACTCGCTTAAAGGCCGCTACGACACGGCCATCCGCGACTACGACGCTGCCATTTCCATGAAGCCCGACTTTGCGGTGGCGCTCAACAACCGCGCGTGGGCCTACTTCCGCTGGGGGCGGGCGGCCACGGGCTTGCCCGACGTGGAAAAGTCGCTGCAGCTAAGCCCCACCAGCGCCCACGCGCTCGACACGCGTGCCCACATCCGCCAGACGCTGGGTGACCCACAAGGTGCACTCCGGGACTACGACAAGGCCATGTGGCACGGCGGTGCGAGGATGATCAAACTCTATCAGTGCGGGCTTACCGAGGCGCGCCTCTACACCGGTGAGATCGACGGCAACCTACGGCCCGAGTTGACGCAGGCGTTGGAGCAGTGCGTCTACGACAAGGCCTGCGATCCCCTCCCCGCCGACGAGCAATGCCGGGCGGCAACGAGTTGAGCCGCCGCGCGCCGGCACGGGTGAGCCGCCCATGCCGAGGTGCCCCTGACCAAACCCCTTATGACCAGGTCTCCATAACCAGGTCTCCATGACCGGGTGCGACCCGGGCTCATGATCAGATATTGATCAGGGATCATGATCAGGTATTGGTCAGGGCAGGTATTGACTTAGGGATTGTGCAGCAACTCCCGCGTCCGACGCACAACTGACGCGGACCCGGCGCGCCGAGGTCAAAACCCTCTCTCCCGCCCGCGTGGGCGCTCCCTTCGCAACCCCCCTCACTTGCGCAGCTCAGTGCTGCCGGCTGTCGCCCTGCAGCTTTATCATCTCGTCCTTGATCTTGAGCTTTTCCTTCTTAAGCCGGCTAATTTGCAGATCGTCGGCGCCCGGTCGGGCCATCTCTTCTTGGATCCTCGCCTCCAGTATTCGGTGCTTCTCAGAAAGCTCCGCGAGATGTCCGGCAAGCGTCATATTGCCCTCCGTTTCGGTGTTGAAGGGAAGCCAAGTGTGACATGAAGGCGACGCCTTGTCCAATCGCTCAGGCGGCCTGCGGACCATTTTCTGTGGACGTCCGGTCCGATTTTTGCCTTTTGCAGTAAGTACTTGCCGCGAGCCTTCGGTGGGCTTGCCGCCAGTCCGCGGTGGCGGTAGTAATAAGGTTGAGTGCAGGCGGCTTCTCGGCGGAGGGCCCACAGGGCCGATGCAGCGATCGGACGAGCGCGAGCTGCGCGAGCAATTGGCGCGGCTGAGGTCCGAGCACCGCGATCTGGATGCCCAGATCGTGGCGGAGGAGGCGTCCGCGCATGCCGATCAGCTGCTCATCAAACGCCTGAAGAAGCGCAAGCTGGCTCTGAAGGACCGCATCACGGCCATCGAGGATCAGCTGCTTCCAGACATAATCGCGTGAGTTGTGCACGGCGCCGCGACACGTTGGTCTTGCCAGCCGCGCCTCTCTCCTCTTTAAGTGCGCGCTTTCGTGGGGCCGGTGGACCGCATGGCTGGGCAAGCAAAGATTGGCATCATTATGGGCAGTCTCTCGGACTGGCCGACAATGAAGTGTGCCGCCGACGTGCTGGACGAACTGGGGGTGGGCTACGAGGCCAAGGTCGTGTCCGCGCACCGCACGCCCAAGCGGCTGTACGAATACGCCGAGACGGCCAAGGCGCGGGGTCTCAAGGTGATTATTGCCGGCGCCGGCGGGGCGGCGCACCTGCCGGGCATGACGGCCGCAATCACGCCTCTGCCGGTGCTGGGTGTGCCCATCCTCCGAGAGGCGCTGTCCGGACAGGACAGCTTATTGTCGATCGTGCAGATGCCGGCGGGCGTGCCGGTGGGGACGCTGGCCATTGGCAAGCCCGGCGCCACCAATGCGGGGCTGCTGGCGGCGCAGATTCTAGCACTCCACGACGGCGAACTTGCCAAGCGGCTGGAAGCATTGCGGGCCCGGCGGTCCGCTTCCGTTCCCGAGGCACCGAACGGCGATGCCTGAGGACCCGGGCCCCGCGCCCCTGCCTCCCGGCTCCACCATAGGCATCCTGGGCAGCGGTCAGCTCGGGCGCATGCTGGCCATGGCCGCGGCGCGTCTGGGGCTAAAGACGCACGTCTACTGCGTCGACAGCGGGCCCGCTTGCGACGTGGCGACGCGCACCAGCAGGGCTGCCTTCGACGATTGGGCGGCGCTCTCGGCTTTCGCGGCCGGCGTCGAGGCTGTCACTTTCGAATCTGAAAACGTGGGCTTGGGGACCGCGCGCTACCTCGCCGGCCTCGTGCCGGTGCGCCCGAGCGCCAAGGCGCTGGAGGTGGCGCAGGACCGCCTCGCCGAGAAGCAGTTCATTGCCAAGCTCGGCATTCCGGTCGCCCCCTTCCGTCGCATCGACGGTGCGGCGCAGATGAGCGCCGCCCTTGTCGCCCTGGGCGGTCCGGCCATCCTGAAATCGCGGCGACTGGGCTACGACGGGAAAGGACAGGCGAGCGTGGCGTGCACCGCAGATGCGGATTCTGCCTGGGCGGCTATCGGGGGCGTACCCGCCGTACTGGAGCGCCGCATCACCTTCGCATTCGAGGTGTCAGCGCTCGCCGTGCGAGGGCAGGATGGCGCCATGGCCTTCTACGAGTGTCCGCTGAACACGCACGAGGGCGGCATCCTGCGCCGTTCTGTCGTACCGGGGGGTCTGCCGGCCTCCGACCTGCAACGCGCGAACGAAATCGCCGGCACCATCGCCGGCGCCCTCAACTATGTGGGGGTGCTGGCCGTGGAGATGTTCTACCTCGGTGCCGATACCACCCCGGACCTACGCCTAATGGTGAACGAGATCGCGCCGCGCGTGCACAACTCCGGCCACTGGACGATAGAGGCTTGCCCCATCAGCCAATTCGAAAACCACATGCGCGCGGTGGCCGGCTGGCCGCTCGGCTCGACCGTGCGCCACAGCGATGCCGAGATGGTCAACCTGATCGGTGCCGAGGCGCACGACTGGCGAAGGCTCGCGGCGGAACCGGGTGCCGCCTTGCATCTTTACGCCAAGCGGGAGGCCCGCGCCGGGCGCAAGATGGGCCACGTCACCAGGTTGCTGCGGGCTTCCTCGCCTAAGCAAGCATGCAAGCCTAAGTAAGCATGCAAATGGGCTCCGCAGTCCGCGATTCGTCATGATCCGGCTATAACGGCTGATGCTTGCAGTGAGGGTCGTGCGTCGATCGAGACAACTGTCATGCGGGCGCATCCTCGTCTACGCGCCGCCCTGGCGGTGACCGGAGCGGCCCTCTTCGGCACCCCTGCGCGTGGGTGGGAACCGGGGATTGCCGGTCAGGCCGACTGGCGCCGATGATGGGTGTCCTCTCGGCCGTACGGGATGAGCTGTTGCGATGTCCACGCCGCCCACCGCAGTTTTGATGACCATGCTGCTCGGCGCCTGGCTGGTCGCGCCGGCGGCGGGGCTCGCGCAGGAGGCGCCGGAGAAGATGGGTGTTGCCGTCGTCGAAAAGCTCATTGCCGGTCAATTCTCCGAGATCGTTGCCGCGTTCAGTCCGGAGATGGCCGCGGTCGTGCCCGGCACTGTTCTACGACAGACCTGGGAGCAGCTGACGGCGACTGAGGGTCCAGTTCGCGGCGTAGGGACGCCACGAACGACCCGGCAGGACGACGAGGTGGTGGTCACCGTCGTCCCTGTCCAGTTCGCGCGAAGGTCCTTCGACATTAGGGTCGCGATCAGGGCCGGCCGAGTGGCTGGATTGCGCATCGTGCCCGCGGGACCCGATACAGAACCTTGGAGCGTCCCCTCTTACGTCGATAATGCGGCATTCTCCGAAACAGAGGTTGAGATCGGCAAGGCGCCGCTGATCCTGCCCGGCACCTTGTCGCTGCCCCGCGGCCGCGACAAGGCTCCCGCGGTCGTCCTGGTGCACGGTTCGGGGCCCCACGACCGCAATGAGGCCATTGGCCCCAACCGTCCCTTTCAGGACCTGGCGCAGGGGCTGGCGTCGCGCGGCATCGCCAGCCTGCGCTACGAGAAGCGCACCAAGGTGTACCCCGAGCGCTTTGCGGTCACGCAGCGCTTCACGGTGCGCGAGGAAGTTATGGAGGATGCGGCGGCAGCGGTCGCGCTGCTGCTGCGGCGGGCTGAAGTCGATGGCGGACGCGTGGTGCTTGTCGGGCACAGTCTTGGCGGAACCCTGGCACCGCGCATCGCCGTGGCGGAGCCTCGGATTGCCGCCGTCATTATTCTGGCGGGCGCTACCCGGCCGATCCCCGACCTGATGGTCGAGCAGATCGAGTATATTGGCGGATTATCCGGGCGGCCGGACGCTGCCGAGGCAAGTGCCCAGCTCAGAGCGGAAGCTGCGCGTGCAAGACGCGCCAAGTCGGATGATGATGGTCCGCCAATCCTCAATTGCCCGCCGTCCTACTGGGCCGACCTCAACGCCTACGATGCGGCCGCGGCCGCCGCAAGCCTATCCCTGCCGATGCTCATCCTGCAGGGCGGGCGGGACTACCAGGTGACGTCGAGGGACCTATTCCGGTTCAAGGCGGCGCTCGAGGGGCACGCCAATGCGACGATCCGCGAATTCCCGAGACTCAATCACCTGTTCATGGCCGGGGAAGGTAAAAGCCGGCCGGAGGAGTACGATCGGCCAAGTCACGTCGATGGCGAGGTGATCGAGGCCATCGCGGCGTTTGTCAACGGGCTTGCTCGCAAGTGATTGGGGCGTCCGCCGTGGCGGTGCCGTGCAGATAAGGAGGCTTTCATGGTTCGCTATCTAAAGCGCGGGATGGATGCAGGGGCGATCAAGGCGGCTGACGCACAGGTGCGCGCGACGGTGGAGTCCATCCTGGCCGACGTCGAGGCGCGACGCGATCGGGCGGTGCGCGAGCTGTCGGAGAAGTTCGACAAGTGGTCGCCGCCGTCGTTCAGGCTCACGCCGCAGGAGGTCGAGCGCGCGATCGCCGAGGTGAGGAAGCGCGACCTCGACGACATCAAGTTTGCTCAAGAGCAGGTGCGCAACTTCGCGCAAAGGCAAAAGGAGACGTTGCGCAATCTTGAGGTGGAGACCTTGCCGGGCGTGATCCTCGGCCACAAGCATATCCCGGTGAATTCCATCGGTTGCTACGTGCCGGGCGGACGCTACCCCATGGTTGCTTCCGCGCACATGTCGATCGTCACCGCGCGGGTGGCGGGCGTGAAGCGCATCATCGCCTGCGCGCCGCCGCACAAAGGCGGCCCGCATCCGGCGATCGTCGCCGCCATGCACTTCGGCGGTGCAGACGAGATCTACGTGCTGGGCGGGGTGCAGGCCGTTGCCGCCATGGCGCTCGGCACGGAGACGATCCCCGCGGCAGACATGCTGGTCGGTCCAGGCAACGCCTACGTGGCGGAAGCCAAGCGGCAGCTGTTCGGCCGCGTCGGCATCGACCTGCTCGCCGGCCCCACAGAGACGCTGATCATCGCCGACGACAGCGTGGATGCGGAACTGTGCGCCACAGACCTGCTGGGCCAGGCCGAGCACGGCCCCACATCGCCCGCCGTCCTCATCACCAATTCTGAAGAGCTTGCGCAGGCAACTGTGGCGGAGGTGGAACGATTGTTGAAGATCCTTCCTACGGCCGATGCCGCCAGCAGGGCCTGGGTCGACATGGGCGAGGTCATCGTTTGCGATAGCGAGGAGGAAATGGTGGCCGAGGCCGACCGCGTCGCCTCCGAGCACGTGCAGGTGATGACGCGCGATCCTGACTGGTTCCTCGCCCGCATGCAGAATTATGGCTCGCTGTTCATGGGTGCCCGGACCAACGTTGCCTATGGCGACAAGGTGATCGGCACCAACCATACCCTGCCCACGAGGAAAGCTGCGCGCTACACGGGCGGACTGTGGGTCGGCAAGTTCCTCAAGACCTGCACCTACCAGAAGGTGCTGACCGACAAGGCATCGGCTGAGATCGGCGAAGTCTGCTCGCGGCTGTGCATACTGGAGGGCTTCTCCGCCCACGCCGAACAAGCCAACGTGCGCGTGCGCCGCTACGGCGGTCGGAATGTGCCTTATGCACAGGCGGCGGAGTGAGTGCGCCCGATGCCGTTGGAAAAGGGCCCAGCCTGCCTCAGCCACACCGGGCGCCTGAGTGGCAGCCATTCCAAACGTTCAACCAAGGACTTGAGGCTTTGACGTTTTCTCAGCATTTGGGAGGCGCGCGCAACGGCGCTCATGACCATTGGACCAACTATCTCGGGCAAGGTCAATTGAAACTGTCACAGTGCGGCTAGCTTGGCGAAACTTGATGTGCTGCAAGGAGGCAACTCTGTAGTGGACCTTCCAACCGCCCCCTCCTTCCGCCTCGATGGCAAGCGCGCACTGGTGACAGGTGCCGGACGCGGCATCGGATTGGCTGCGGCGTCCGCTTTGGCGGACGCCGGCGCGCATGTGACGCTGCTGGCACGCACGCGCGAGGAGATCGAGGCGGCCGCGGCTGCCATTGGCGGCCGCCGGCAGAAGGCGGAGGCGCTCGTCGTCGATGTCACCGATCTGCCGCCGATGCAGGCGGCCATCGCGCGGGCCGCGCCCTTCAACATCCTCGTCAACAACGCCGGCACCAATCGGCCGAAGATGCTGCTCGACGTGACCGTTGAGGATTTCGACGCCATCATGGACCTCAACGTGCGCGCCGCCTATTTCGTCGCCCAGGCGGTAGCGCGGCGGCTGGTCGAGGCCGGACAGCCGGGCTCCATCATCAACATCTCCTCGCAGATGGGGCACGTGGGCGCCGCGCGTCGAAGCGTTTACTGTGCATCGAAGCACGCGATGGAGGGCTTCACGAAGGCGATGGCGATCGAGCTTGCCCCGTACAGCATTCGCGTCAACACGCTGGGGCCGACGTTTCTTGAGACTGCGCTAACGAAGCCCTTCTTCGACAACGCGGCGTTCAAGGCCGAGGTGCTGGCCAAGATCAAACTCGGCCGGCTCGGCACGGTGGAGGACGTTCTGGGTGCGATACTCTTTCTTGCCTCAGAGGCGTCGGCCCTCGTGACTGGCACGTCGCTGCGCGTCGATGGTGGCTGGACCGCCGAGTGAGGGCGGCGGTCCGACGCTGGCTGCTTCGCTGCTGATCACTCCTGCGGGTAGCGCCAGGGTTTGTCGGGCTGCTTGGCATCCTCATCGATAGTCCACTGCGGCAGTGCAAGGCCCGCGGCGACGTCAGTGAAGACCATGCGCACGCGCGTGCCGATGCCGACGCGCTTTACCATCTCGGGCGGGGCGAACTTGCCGTCGGGAGTGGTGAGGTTGCCAACGACGCGCAAGGCCTCGTGCTCGGTAGGCATGCCCAGCTGCCGATCGAGGTCCACAAGCAGCACCAAGTATGGCGTGTGGCCCTTGAAGGCCGGCTGGATGGCATGATGCACCTCCGTGTAGGAGTGGACGGTACCCTTGCCCTCGACCGGCACCCATGTGGCCTCGCGGGCCATGCACCAGGGGCAGGCGGTAGTGGGCGGATAGCGCAAGAGCCTGCAGTTCGCACACGCTTGCAGATGGAAGTCGTGCTCTTTGCAGTACTTGAAATAGGCGAGGTTTTCTCTTTCCAGGTCGTCGAGCCCGAGCGACATTCCCAGGTACTGCGCTTGCATTGGCATGGTCGTCTCGCCCCGGTTAGCCGCGCCGCATGACCATGGCCGAGCCGGTGCCCGGCATGGCCCAGCCGAGATTGGCGGTCACCTCGCACCCCCTTACCTGCCGGCAGCCGCCTTCCCTGTAGTCATAGGTGTGTTTGCGCTTGCCGTCGGGGTCCATGGGACAGCTGTCGTCCACGTCCTGACGCAGCTGGCGCACGTTCTCGATCACCATGTTCATGCCGTGCGTGTAGCCCTCGCACAGATGCCCGCCGCTGGTATTGTTCGGCCGCTTGCCGCCGAGCTTGATGGTGCCATCGCTGACGTAATGCCCGCCCTCGCCCTTCTTGCAGAAGCCGTAGTCCTCTAGCTGCAGCATGGTCGTGAAGGTGAAGGCGTCGTAGGAGCCCGTGGCATCGACATCCTCGGGGCCGACGCCCGAGTTGGGCCACAGGATCTCGCGGGCGTACCTGCCGGCTACCGTCGAGATCGGACCTGCCTGGTAGTGCATGTCGATGCGCGGCTTGCACACACGACCGGCGACGCCGCGTATGAGCGCAGGGGTGTGCTTGAGATCGCGTGCGCGGTCTGCGCTCGTGACGATGATGGCGGTGGCGTTGTCGGTCTCCACGCAGCAGTCGAGCAGATGCAACGGCTTGCAAATGATGCGGCTCGCCAGCACATCCTCCACCGTTACGCGCTTCTTGTAATAGGCTTTTGGGTTGTTGGAGGCATGATTGCTGTGCACCGCACGCACGGCGGCAACCTGCTCCGGCTTGGTGCCGTAATCGTACATGTGACGCATGAACGTGGGGCTGAACATCTGCCCAGCGCTCTGCCAGCCGTAGGCACGGCTATGCAGCATGTCGCTCGTCACAGGCACCGCCGAGCGCGCACCGGTGCCGCCGATGCGCACCTGGGAGAAGCCGTTCATGGCGCGGAAGATGGCGACTGCCTTGCACATGCCGGCCTCGATCACGCCCATGGCGATGCCGATCAGGGCCTCTGTCGAGGAGCCGCCGCCGAACACGTCCATGTAGAAGTTGAGGCGGATACCGAGGTCGCCAGCGATGAAGGGGGCGAACGTGGAGTCGCCCGACTGATAAGACAACATGCCGTCTACGTCGGCGGCCTTGAGCCCCGCATCGACAATGGCGTTGCGCACGGCCCAGGAACCAAGTGAGCGCGTCGTCATGGCGGAGCCACGGGTGTAGGTCGTCTCGCCCACGCCGACGATGGCGTACTTATCCCGCAGATGCTTGGGGCTCGAGACGTCCGTATCAGCGGGCAGCGGCATGGGCGCAATCCTCCTGCGGTGTTTTGTCGTGAGCCGGCTTGTGAGCCTTCGGATCAGAGAGACTAAGCCGGTTTCGGCGCGCAGGCCAACGCACGCCGGCGCAGGGCTAGGGTGTGCGAGCCGCCGAGGCGAGGCGGAGCTTTGTTCCTCATCACAGGTGGAGGGACGCGCCCCTGCCATAGCGCCAGCAGCGAAGGGGCGCTGGCCTGCGGGCAAGGTCGACCAATAACGTTGGAGCCCGCCTTGCCAGGCTTCCCCCATGATCCGGGACGCTGTATAGGATGGAGCCGCTGGCCGGCGGCTCCTGGGGCAGATCGCTGTGCCGCGAAGGCAAGGTGCGGAGCGTAGCGCAGCCTGGTTAGCGCACCAGTCTGGGGGACAGTCTCCCCGCCAAGCAGACGCCTTGTTCACTTGCTTCATTAACGGCTAAATTACGGAAGCGCCTACAGTTTCTGTCCACGATTGTCCGCCAGCATCCGCCACAAGCCGCAACACTCCTGTACCAAATGAGTACCAAATTGGACGTTGCCACGGACCTCACCTTACGCAGCGTCGCCGCGCGCGCCCAACGCGAGCGGCGCACGATCGAGATGCGTCTTGGTGATGGGCTCGAACTGCGGGCCGGCGTGCGCAAGGCCTCGTTCAGTCTCAAGTTCGTTGACAGAAGAACAGGGCGTCAAGAGCGCCTCACACTCGGCTACTACCCATCGATCGGGCTGGCAGAGGCGCGCCGCCGCGCCAAGGAACAACAGGCCCGCATAGGCGATCCAAAAATCTTGGCCAATCCCGCGCGAGAGCGTCGCGATATCGCAGCGATGCCCACCTTCCAACAGTTGGCACAGCGACGATTGGCTGACGAACGGCTGGCCAACACCACGCGCGACTATTACCACTGGTGCCTTAAGACACACGCCTACCGGCAAATAGGGACTATGGCCGCGGGCGACGTTAGAGCCGACGACATCTTGACCATCATAGACGCGGTCGCGAAAGCAGCACCCACCACCGCCGACAGAGTACAAACTGCCATCTCGTCGGTCTTCTCGTGGGGGATGAACGAACGGATCGTCTCGACCAATCCGGCTAAGGGGATCCTTCACAGAGCCGCCAACCTACCCCGGGAACGCGTCCTGCGGGATTGCGAGCTTCGGCTCCTGCTGCAAGGGCTTTGTTCTGCCCATTTCAACGCGTCCCCTGATCTGCGGACGATCCTTCACCTGCTTCTGCTGACGGGTGCGAGGAGCTCAGAGGTCAGACTGAGCGAAAAAGGCGACCTGCAGTGGGATGGCCTCGCCGACTACAAGGGTCCCGTTTGGACCGTGCCGGGCGATCGACTCCGCATGGGCAGAAGAGTGCGCGGACGCACCAAGAGCGGCCGGGACAAGATCCTCCCTCTCTCGAGACAGGCAGCAGCGCTCTTTTCTCAAGCATCCACCCGGGCCGGCGAGCGCCGAACTCTATTTGATGTTGCCGAACGCCGCGCCGTGTCATACGCGATGGCCCGGCTGTGCCAACGTGTCGGGCTAGT
>Ga0306920_100000702_pt1 | contig 39842 bp, 42 predicted proteins | sample flu12Cox44000170_FD_204666 | JGI IMG/M metagenome (GOLD analysis project Ga0306920, IMG submission 204666) | Lab enrichment of tropical soil microbial communities from Luquillo Experimental Forest, Puerto Rico - flux4day.12C.oxic.44.000.170 (v2)... | ecosystem: Environmental > Terrestrial >... | reverse complement strand
GCTGCGGCCGGGAGCGAGTCATGGTCAGGAATCCCGGGAGAGATTCTCCGTGCCTGAAATGCAAGGATCAGTAGCGGAACCCCGGCGACAAGCAGAGCTGTCCAGGGCCAGCGGGTTATGATGCTGCCCCAACGTACCCACCGCTCACTCGCCGTGCATAGGCTGCCCCGCGTTTTGGATCGTCCGCCTGGAAGACGCACTCTGGTGGCATTGATGCGATACCCTAGCAGACCAAGCACCCAAGGCAGAATGAATGTACACAGTATGACACTCAAAACGGTTACCAGCAGGCCAGCTATCCCGATGGAGCGCAGTTCGCTGATGGGCACAATCAGCAGCGCTGAAAATCCGATTGCGACTGTCGTGGCCGAGATTATCAGCGTCCGCCCCGCTTGACCGGCAGCAATATCGGCAGCGTGGCCGGGATCATATCCCTCGGCCAGTGCTTCGCGGAACCGGCTCACCATCAGCAATGCATAGTCGATGCCCAAGCCAAGGCCGAGCATCGTCGCCAGATTCTGCACCAGAATCGACAGGTGCAGATAATGCGCGAGTAGCGCAGCCGCACCCAGCGCCATCGAGATTGAGAGTACTCCAATCCCCAGCGGCAATAGCGCGGCCACAAGACTGCCGAAAGCCAGCAAAAGCAGCAAGAGAGTTACCGGCATCGCTCGTTCCTCGGCATGTTTGACGTCATCTGCGCTGACCTTGCGAAGATCGAAGGTCAGTGGCGTTTCACCCGTAATCTCCAGCTTGATATTGGGGTATTGCGACCTAAGCTGACCTTCCATCCAGTCTGCTCTTGCCCTCAGTTTGGGGACGAACGCCTCGACAGTCTCGTCGTGCGGGTCCAACCCGACCATGATCAGGGCCCCGCCATTGTTCGCTGTGAACAGAGGATCTGGCCAATCCAGACTCGAAACGACACCCGACACTCCAGGCACACTACGCAATGAACTGGCTAAGAAGCTCAATGCATCTGCGCTTTTTGCTGAATCCGGATCGGGAATACCGCTGATCACCAGAACCAGGCGCTGGGCGTACGGAGACTGGAAACGTTGCTCCAGTTCCAGGTTAACTTTTTCGGATTCTCCTCCCTTAATGTGAGCAGCCGTCTCCAGGCGACGTTCGACTTTGTAGGAAAAGGGCAGCAACGCAAGCGCCATGGCAAACCCCGCCATCGCCAACCAGAACCGGGGGCGAGCGGCATCACGGCCGGTCTTCAAGCCTGGCGTTACCATGGAAGATCCACGTCGTTCCCTGGTCCGTCTGAGAACAATGAAACGACTTCGGTGATCGGGCACATCCATAATATAGGATCAAACGGGATATTCACTGGGGTATCGGCCTTGAGCTTAGCTAACGATAGTTCAAATAGTCACCCCCAGCTTGGCAAACTTAGCCGGTAGTGCAATTCCCGAATACTATTGCCGGGCTAATCCCTGATAACGCGCTTGTATTGACTGGTCTGGTTGCGGATTTTCAGGATCTTTCACCCAGGCGTTTTCACAATCATTCACCCATCGTTTTCATGATCATGCACCCACCGTTTTCATCATCATTCACCCGCCGTTTTCATGATCATGCACCCACCCTGGGTCCTCACTTTCTAGCAGTTTGCTTCCTCCTTGGCAATCATTCGACTCCATTCATTACAGGGTCCTGTCAGCCTTCCTTCGTTGCCCTCCCGTCGGAGCGAAGGCCCAATTTGTACTTCATTTGCGAAGGACGCGCCAGGCCGTTGCGTGCCGCGGCTGAACAGGAGCTGTACGGGATCGGCCGAGAGGCCCTGATTAATGCGATACGCCATGCTGATGCCAGAAACATAGCGATTACAGTCGTGTTTCACCGTAACTCTCTTTCTTTGACCGTTCGAGATGACGGTTGCGGAATCGAGCCTACATTGGTGGCCGCCGGCAAAAATGAACACCTAGTGGGCGTTCGAGGCTCACCCGGAAGTCTGCTTCTGGGCGCTCAACCATCGCCGCTCGATGAAGCACAACAAGAAGACAAAAGTGGGTACCGTAGAGAGGGTCATTCTCCTGCGTCGAGTCTTCTCGCAAGTTGAAACACACCTCGTAAACCGACCACGTGCCGTCGGAGCCGATGATCTGCTAGATGCGGCGGCAGACGCTTGGACTGCGTTGAGGTGGCATCGCAACGAAGCGGAATGCGTCTGCACGGCCGAATGTGACGAGAAAGGCTTGTCAGCAGGCATCTGGTATTGACAAAGTTCTGTATCAAGCGGTGGTTCGGGAAGACTAGGATGCCGGATCGCCAGCGAAATGATCAGAGCACCGGAGAAAGTCAAATGCGTAAAGAATTCGGGACGAAGCTAAACGGGGACGAGTCACGGAAGGACGCAAGCGCGTCGTTCACTCTGCCGTTCGACACGCGAGATGTCTGGGGCAAAGCCAAAGTGCCCGTCAAGGTGACGATCAATGGCTACACTTGGCGCAGCACTGTCGGAAACAGGGGAGGGATTCAGTACATCGTCGTCAACTCGGACGCCCGACGAGGTGCAGGCGTAAAGGCGGGTGATTTCGTGACCATCGCGCTTGAGCCGGACGCCGAAAGGCACGAGATCGAGATTCCTCTCGCATTACAGAGGGCACTTGGCACCAAGCTCACTCAAAAGCTCAACGGCTTATCGTTCACGCATAAGAAAGAATTCATCGTGTGGTATTCCGAAGCCAAGAAGGATGACACACGCGCTCGTCGAGTACAGAAGATGAAGCAGATGCTCGCCGCCGGAAAAGTCATTAGCTGACGACCACCAATTCGAAAAGGGAGCCTGTGCAAAATCCTAAACTACGCTATTTCGAGCCGTTCGAGTTATTTGACCACACGGGGGCGCTTCTTTCTTTGAAGGAATTACTGGACATTTCGCGTGATTGGGAAGATAAGGAGACAAAAGGTCCGCCCTAGAATCTCGCAGAGGAAGGCACCATGCGAAAAAACCCAAGCTTACTTTGTTGGATGATCGCAATGCTGATTACTGCTCCGGCGCTGTTTGTGACGACCGCAGCAGCTGATCAGTTGTCGGGAACGTGGAAGATGAATCCGGGAAAGTCAAAATATAGTCCGGGACCTGCACCAAAGGATCTCACCGTCGTAGTGGAATCCGACGAAAACAACTACAAGTTGGATGCGAACGGAACGGACGGCGACGGAAAGCCGATCCATGTTCAGTACAGTGCGAAATTTGACGGCAAAGACTATTCAGCGACCGGCATCGCGAATGCCGACGCGGTTTCCCTCAAGCGGATCGATGCAAACACGATCGAAACCCTGCAAAAGAAAGACGGCAAAGTGGTAATGACCATTACGACCAAAGTGTCCAAGGACGGCAAAACGAGGACTTCCACGTGGCATGGCAAGAATGCCGAAGGCAAGGACGTTCACAACGTCGTGGTGTTCGATAAACAGTGAGCGGACGGGTCCGCCGTCTCGTTGCAGTGGGACCGGCGGCCGTATGCGGACACCATTTCCAGATCTACCGAACTCCGGCAGGAAGGCCTCTCGCGCAGAAGCCCTCGATTTAACGCCTTCCTTTGCGGTGAAGTGGCTCAAACGCTTCTGCTACCCGTTCGGTATCAGCACGATCTTACCGATCACGCCTCCGCTCCCCAGTAATTCGTGTGCGTGCCGCGCTTGGCAGAGAGGCAACCGTTGTGCGATCAGCGGTTTGATCTTCTTGTGCTGCAGTAGGTCAAACAATGTGAGCAGGTCGTGGCGGAACCGCGCGGGTTTCAGCCGCATCAGCCACTGGATACTGTAAGGCACCATGCTCTTGCGGCCCGGCAGAAACCAGTTCCGGAGGATGTACCACCCCAAGATCGCGGACTCGCGAACCGGGTGGCGCCCGTTCGGCGCGCCCGAAACCATCCTTCCTCCATGCAGCTTGGACTGGAATCCGTAGACCACCACGCGGCCGCCTTCGCGGAGCGCTTCGCGCGAGCGCCATAGATTGTCCCCACCGATGCCGTCGAAAACAGCATCCACACCCTCACCGGTGAGGTGGTGGATTTCCTGGACGAAATCAGAATTGCGGTAGTCGATGGGGGTAGCGCCAAGCTCCTTAACTACCTCCGCCGCCTGCGCCGAACACGTTCCGTACATTTCCACGCCGGCGAGCCGCCCCAGTTGCAGGAACGCAGTGCCAACGCCGCCTGAGGCGCCGTGAATTAGCACGCGCTGCCCCGGCTTTACCTTGGCCGAACGATCCAGCATCTGGTATGCCGTGATGTAGTTCAAGACGAGCGCGACGGCTTCTGCAGGGTCCAAACCTGCGGGCACTGGAATGAACTTGCGTTGCGGTAAGCAAACATATTGTGCGTAACAGCCGCTGATCGGCATGGCCGCAACCGTCTGGCCCAGTTCGAAACCGTAGACGCCTTCGCCGATCTGATCCACAATGCCGACCAGGTCCCAGCCGGGCGTATAGGGGACGCGCGGTGTTTCCGGATGGACGCCCTCGCGCGCCAGTACGTCAGGCAAGCTCACGCCCGCGGCCAGCACCTTCACCCGGACCTCGCCAGCCATTGGCGCAGGGCATTCTTGTTCGTCGACAGTGATTACCTCCGGTCCGCCGTAGCGCGTGACGACGATCTTTGTCTGTCGCATATGCCACTTCCTCCGTCGCCAGCATACATCGGCCCCTGGACGCAGGATACGTCGCAGAGTGGCTCTCAAACGCGATTTCTGATAGAACCCATTTCACCTTTGGACGGCGTCCACAGAGCGGGTCATCCCGTCGGGAAAGCGCCGATTCGTATCTTCATAGCGTTATCTTCAAGTTGAAATCTGAAATGCCGGCAAATACTGTCCGCCGCGTCCGGTTTTGAACCGCGAGGTCGGTCACTTCTCCGAGATCCGCACTATCGGGACTTCGAAAAATCATCCGAGGGTTCTATGGCCCGAGCTTAGGTCACGGAAGAAAGCGGTCAGGTCCCCTGCGGTCGCCGCTGCTCCTCGCACTCGGAGGGCCGTCGAAGGTCGCCCCCTGCCGAGAAAACTCGGCTGGAGCAGCAGGAACATGACCGGCCCCCTGCTGTGGAACAGGCTGGCCTAGAACGGAAGGAACGTGAGCGGCAAGCTGCCGAGCAGGCTCGGCTGGAAGAGGAGCGCAGCCTGGCTGCTGTCCAAAAAGCTCGTGTGGAACAAGAAGGACGAGAACGGAAAGCTGCAGCCGAAAAGGCTCGTGCGGATCAAATAAAACGAGAGCGCCATGAGATTGGGAGAGCCCGTCGCGAACAGGAGGAGCGCAAGAAACCCGCCGAAAAGACCAATGAGCAGCCCGCTTGCGCCATGACGGAGGATCAGCTTGATGAGACCAGGGAAGCGGAAAGACAGAAACGACAAAACGAATTAACGAAGGCGCTTGTTGGCGAATGGCCAAGCCACGGCTCGGTTCATAGAAATATTGAAGAGACTGAACTCATAAAGACGCTCAGGGCAGCTCTTAGTGAGTGGCAATCAAAGCGCCCTCCGGGTTTCGAGAACCGTCAAAGCACGAGACAAGAACAGCAGGAAGCTGAGACCAGAAGGGCGATCGATTCGTAGCGAAAGCGCACCGGGGAGTAACTGCTGTTCAGAACCTTTCTATCAGTGTGCCTCCAAGCCAAATATCTTGAGTCTCTTTCGGACAAAAAGTGCGATTGAGAGTGCTGTAAAGCCGTTTCGCCGAGAACTTCTGGTAGTGTCGGCTTTCCCTGAACGGGTATTTACAGAATTCGCTGTGCAGAACATGCATCTGCTGTTTCGTGAGCAATGTGCTGTCCGGAGTTGTCGTCTCAATGCCAGCGAGCTGCCAGATTAGTTCGCGACACATTACTCCTCACTGACTGACGCCGTAGTGTTGACCAATGCGACCGAACGTCCCTCGACAGGCTGCACAATTTTGTGTTCCGCGACAACCGATGCTCAAGCATTCGGTCACTAACCGAATGCTCGGCATATTTGCAATTATTTTTTTCGTCGACAACATTGGGTTTTCGCAAAATTCTTATCGTCCTTTCCCTCGAAATCCGGAGGGAGTTGTGACATTCCAAACGAAGGGGAAAGAGCCTCATCTCCAAGTGACTGAATGGAATGAGTTTGGCTCCCCGGGGAGGATTCGAACCTCCAACATTTCGGTTAACAGCCGAAAAACCAATTTAATCAGAACTTGCCGGAGTTAGCGCTAATCGAAGGAATTCAGCAAGTTGCGATGAAACGGAACGAATCCTTTTCTCCTTCTTTATTCACTTTTCGTTCGCATTTTGCCGTTGCTCATCGCAATTAGTATTACGTTTTTATGACAGCTCGAAGTTTCGCAAGATCCGATCTCCGGCCACCTTTTTGCAAGGCTTTGACGAGCGCTTCGGCATGCAAATTCCGCGCGAGCGCAGTTCCCGCGAACCACATCATCGCGGCCGCGAAGGACCACAGCGTAAGCGTACGCATCGCTCGGGTGTGAGAAGTCATGCGAAAGTCCTTTCGGTGGGCGAAGGTCGGCGACGAGCCATAAGATTTCGCCCATTGTAATGCTCCGAGTGCTGCGGATGAAGGAGTTCGGATAACACCAGTACCCAGCGGAGGTGGCTGGGTGTAAGATGCTTGGCACCCAGGATGCCAAGACGGAAATTCTGGTGGAGACTGGGAATTGCCCTGATCTCGGAGAGTGCCGATGGCCGATGACAAGACGTTTGTGGACCGGCGAGAGTTCTTGAAATACGCTACAGGAGCCGTGGCGGCGGTTCCAGGGTCCATGAACGCACACGATCACGGCCATGATCACCAAGTCGTTCCGTCCGACCCGGCGCTGCGTACCAAGGCTCTGGAGTCGCTGCTGGTTGAGAAGGGACTCGTTGATCAAGCTGCGCTGGATGCCTTGATCGATACTTTCGAACATAAGGTCGGGCCGCGGAATGGCGCCAAGGTCGTGGCGCGGGCCTGGGTAGACCCCAACTATAAGGCCCGCCTGCTTTCCGATGCGGCCTCTGCTATCGCTGAGATTGGGTTGGGAAAGAGCGCAGTTGGAGACCATACGCTCGTTCTCGAGAACACACCCAAGGTCCATAACCTTGTGGTCTGCACTCTTTGTTCTTGTTACCCCTGGACCGTTCTCGGGCTGCCGCCCGTCTGGTACAAGTCCACGGCCTACCGGTCGCGTGCGGTCATTGATCCGCGTGGCGTTTTGCGCGAGTTCGGGCTTCAATTGGACGAAGACGTCGAAGTGCGTGTGTGGGATAGCACCGCGGAACTGCGCTACTTCGTGCTTCCGGAGCGTCCGGCCGGAAGCGAAAACCTGAGCGAGCCGGAACTCGCCGAACTCGTGACTCGCGACGCCATGGTCGGCGTGGCAAAAGTCTCGATGCCCGCAGGGGGAGCCAAGGCATGAACGGAGTACATGACATGGGCGGCATGCAGTGCATGGGCCCCGTCCATCATGAAGCAAATGAACCAGTGTTTCACTCACCCTGGGAGGGGAGAGTCTACGCGATAAACCGGGCCCTCGGCGCCTGGCACAGGTGGAACCTGGACGCCTGGCGTTATGACATCGAACTGCTGCCTCCCCCGGACTACCTGCGGATGAGCTACTACGAAAAATGGTTAGCCGCCCTCGAGAACCGCGTAGTGAAGTACGGGATGGTTACAAAAGAGGAACTGGCAAGCGGCAAGCCCACACCAGGCTCTGCGAGAGCCACGCCGGTGTTTACGGTGGCGATGGCCAGAGTGGTCGAACCTCGCATCACGTCTCCGAGCAACGATCCTTCGGTGGCGCCGCTGTTTCAAGTGGGCGAGCGCGTTCGGGCTCGCAATATCAACCCCGTCGGCCATACCCGGCTGCCCCGGTACGCGCGAGGCAAGACCGGCAAGGTCGTGCTCGACCACGGCGTCTTTCTGTTCCCAGACACGAATTCTCAGTTCCTTGGCGAAAAGCGCCAGCATGTGTATTCCGTGCAGTTCGCGGCGCGCGAGCTTTGGGGAGAAGGCGCATCTCTTAAAGATTCCGTTTACCTCGACATGTGGGATGACTATCTTGAGCACACCGGATCCTGATCTTAACGCAGAACGTTTGAACGCTTTGCCGCGTATTCCCCGCGACGAAGAAGGTCCTGTGTTCGCCGAGCCCTGGCAGGCTCAGGCGTTTGCCATGGCGGTCAGGCTCTCCGAACAAGGCCACTTCACATGGAAGGAATGGGCAGCGGCACTGGCCGCCGAGCTAAAAGCTGCGGAAGATCGTGGCGAGCCCGACGACGGCACCCATTACTACGAGCACTGGCTGGCGACGCTCGAACGCCTCGTCACTGCGAAGGCTCTCTCGAATCCAAACGAGATGCTCGCCCGCAAAAAAGCCTGGGCAGAAGCCTATCGACGTACGCCACACGGCAAGCCCGTCGATCTGGCGAACGGATCCAGCTAGCTTGGGCTCATCTCCACCACGTGCTGGCCAAACGAAAGTACCGCATGTTGTTTTCGCTCAAGCGCAGGCGTCGGCCTGGCCCGAAAGGACCGCATAAAGAACTCATCGACGCCGTCGTTGAATTGAAACGGCGTAATCTCAACTGGAGTTGTCCCCGCATCGCCCAGCAGATCACCTTGGCTTTCGGCGTTGCCTTCGACAAGGATGTGGTTCGCCGTATCCTCAGAGTTCATTACCGGCCGGAATCGGGTTCGGGAGGCCCATCCTGGCTCACCTTCCTCGGCAGCACCGATAATGATCCCTTGTATCGATTCCATCAGTGGCTGGCCAACCTGCGCGTGCTGGAGGTGACAGAAATCAAGACCGTGCCCTATGTGCCTTTATCCCATCCGTTTGTCGAGCGGCTCATCGGCACCTTACGCCGAGAATGCCTGGACCGCACGTTATTCTGGACCACCACCGACCTGGAGGCCAAGCTACTCGATTTCCAACATTATTATAAATGAGCATCGAACGCACGCCTGGCGCAAAGGGCTCCCGCCGGTAACGGGCGTCAACGCCGATCGCTCACTGGCAAATCTCAGTTGTTATCGATGGCAGAAGCATTGCCGAGGCTTATACCAAACGCCGATTGCCGCCTGATTTGTAATTCGCCATGGACAACTTGCGTAAGCCATACGCACGCCCCCTTTTTTTGATTTTCAGGGTCAGGCAAAACCTGAGCGCCGTTTTAGACGGGCGGGTCGACAATGGGGTCCGCCTTAGCCGGGCGGCAGCCGTTTCGGAAGATTGACATCCACCAGTTAGCGGCGCCCCGTAAAAGCGCGCCTTTCTGTCACTCTGCGGCGCTTCAATAGTAGACTCCTATTTTCGCATTCACCCAGATGATTCGCTTTACGTCTAGTCTTATGGTATTATTACAATAAGATGGTTAACGAGCCCCGAGGACCGCTGGCTTCTCGACTGCGGCAGCGCAAGTTCGAACTATTGCGCCGTTTCCAGATTCCCGACGATGCCCTTCCTGGTTCTCTCTCCCTCTCCCATCTCCGCTGTGGCAAATCAACCTGCCATTGTGCCGAGGGCCGTGGCCATGAGGTCTGGTCTCTGACCTTCATGGTCCAGGGGAAAAAACATGTCCAGCACATCCCCAAAACCTGGGTCGCGGATGTCCGGCGTCGGGTGGCGGAGGGGCGGGAGTTCCAGGAGGCTGTGCGCGAGGTCCTGGCGGCCAATGCCCAACTGTTGGTGCTGGCGCGAAGGCAAGAGAAGGAGCCGAAGAAAAAGAAGAGATGAGCAGTCCGTCGCCACGTCGCTTGTTGCACTTTGTGACGCGGCGCCTTCGACTTCGAAAATATCTGCAGGATCCCGGCGATGGCCGGCGGCAACCGCAAATCCCCGCAAGGCTTCTGCTCTGGGCCCTGCTGGTCGGTCAAGTCCTCCGCCAAAACAGCTTTCATGCCGTCGAAGCACTGGTGCGCTCTCCGGCACGCAGAAATCTTCCTATCTCGGCTTCTTTCTCCGACGATGCCTTGAGCTATTTCACCGAACGCTTGGATCCCGGCTCGACCCGCCAAGCTTTACTCTCTGTGGTCCGTCGAGCCAAGCGCAACAAGGCCTTCGATGACTGCCGCTGGATCGGCTTGGCCATCGACGGCACTGGGGCCGGATGGCGCACCAAACACGGCTGTTCGCTCTGTCGTCCGCAGCGCAATGCCCAGAAACAAATTATCGGCTATCAACATTCTTTCGTCCTGATCAGCGTGGTGGGAACCGGTCTGTCCTTGCCTTTCGATGTGGAACCCTATGGGCCCGGCGATAGCGAGTATGCCGCCGGGCAGCGCATCTTGCGCCGGGTCATCAGCGGCCTGGGTAAACGCTTTGCGCAGTACGCGGTGGTCGACGGGGAATTCGCCACCGCTCCGTTCCTGCACACGGTTGGCGATCTGGGACTCTGGGTGGTGGCACGATTGAAAGACAATCTGCGGGAATTATTCACCGCCGCCCGGAAACGCTTTCCTTGCGGACCTCCCACCACCGTCTTTCCCTATGGGCAAGATCGCGTGGAGATCTGGGAGGCCGACGACTTCGATCCCTGGGATACCTTGCGCTGGGAAACCGTGCGCGTGTTCTTCTATCGCCAGCACAAGCCCGACGGCAAGGTGGTCGAAGCCTACTGGCTGACAAATTTTCCCTCTTCCCGGGTGGGGGTTGCTTCGCTGTTCCACATGGCCAAGAGCCGTTGGGAAATCGAGAACGAAGGTTTTAATGAAGCCAAGAGTCGGCATGGTCTTGAGCATATCTGTCATCACCATGCCCACAGTCTGTTGATCCGTTGGCTGCTTGCCATGTTGGCCCTGACCATCGAACGACTCTACCGCCTGCGCTATCTACGCCGTGGCACGCATACCCCGCGTAGTGGTGCGGAACTGTTCCTCACCCTGTGGGTCAATCTTTTTCGTCCCTGCCCTGCGGATACCAGTTGAAACGGCTAAGAACTCGCGCCTGCAAACCCTGAAACGGATTCCTATTGACCTCACATAAAATAATGCAATAATGGACCTCGAGATGATTGGAGGTTCAAATGCGGCCGAAGGGTTCGGCGGACTTGCTTTCCGATCGACGCAGGCGAGCCTTGAAACTTTTGGGTGAGGAATTGTCCTTGAATGAAGTTGCGCGGCGCATCCGTTGCGCGGCCAGTTCCGTGATGCGTTGGCGCAATGAATGGCAGCGCCGTGGCGCCGAGTCCCTCCAGGTGGGATTCTCCCCGGGTCGTCCGAGAAGACTGACGCAACGGCAAGAGCGCCGGCTGGTCAGGGTCTTGCTGAAGGGAGCCATCGCCAGTGGGTACCGCACCGAATTGTGGACGACGAATCGGGTGGCCGAAGTAATTCGCAAGACTTTTCACATACCGTGCCATTTCAACACCGCGGGCCAACTCCTCCACCGGCTCGGGTGGACGCACCAGAAGCCCGAACGACGTGCTTTAGAGCGGAACGAACAGGCCATCGAGCGTTGGAAGCGAAAAGACTGGCCGCGGGTAAAAAAAACGCCGCGCGGTTGGGTGCCCACTTAGTTTTTGCGGACGAATCTGGCTTTTTGCTGGCTCCCCTGGTGGTCAAGACTTGGGCGCCGCGGGGCTGCACCCCCTTCCAGCGTCATCGCCAGGGGCGCCGCGACAAAATCTCCGTCATCTCCGGAATTTCTCTGAGCCCCAAACGACACCGACTCGGCCTCTACTATCTGCTCTTCTTTAACAACATCGCCCAGGAGGAGGTCTGTGTGTTTCTGCGTGAGTTGCTGCGGCACCTGCGCGGCCCGGTCATTGTGCTGCTGGATAATTCCTCCACCCATCAAGGGCAACCACTCGAGAGACTCCTTCGAAAACATCCGCGTCTCTCCATCGAGCATTTTCCGTCCTACGCTCCGGAGCTCAACCCCGATGAAGGAATCTGGTCGCTGGCCAAGAGAAAACTGGCCAACAGTCGGCCGGATGACGTAGACGTGCTCATGGAGGATGTCATCAGGGTCATGGAGAGGATTCGAAAGTCGCCGGCGACACTACGCAGCTGCATTCTCCAAGCAGAACTACCCCCTTTTTTGCCCTAGTCATTGCATTATTTAATGTGAGATCAATAATCCTTCGAAGTATCGAGTGACTTTCCCGGGCTCAGCCCGAGCAGGATTTCCCCCCGAAAATGGCCTTCGCGTTGCCCGACCCTATCCCATGCCTGCAATCAGCACCCGACTGTACTCTTTTTAGTTGTGGCCTTAAATCTTCCGAAACTGCTGTCGCCCATTCTTCTATCTTCCCTGCGCCCTCACATTCTGCTAGCCTTCTCCCTGTTTGCCGCCCTTGCGTTTTCCGCCCGCGCTGTTTCCCGCCCATTTCGTTTCCGCCGAGAACATCCGTAAGTCCAACCATGTTAGGAGCACATCAATGGGTACACTCGATGCAATTTTGACCGAAGCGGGAGCCCAGTTCGGTTTGAGTACTTCGAAAGTGAGTTCCCTGCTTTCCAGCCTGCTTTCTCTGATCAACGACACTCCCGGTGGCCTAGGTTCTTTCCTCGACCGCTTCCGCAAAGCGGGCTTCGGCGACTCTGTTTCGTCATGGCTTACCGGCTCGCAGCCAAACCCTATTTCCGGCACCACCCTCGAGTCCGCCGTCGGGCGCGACTGGATCGACAAGATCGCCTCCAAGGCCGGCCTCTCTTACTCCACGGCCCTCTCCACCCTCGCCTTTATGATCCCCAGTCTCGTTCATCGACTCGCCCCGGGCGGCGTTGTTCCCTCACATCTCCCCAGTGACGCGCTCGCCTACGCCGGCAGTGCCACTTCGGCCGTCGCTGCGGGCGCACGGGGAGCCGCGTACGCCGCCGAGGGTGCCGTCAAGCGAGTCGGGCTTCCCTCCTGGTTGGCGCTCATTCTTGGTTTAGGCGCTTTATTCTTGATCGGTTTCTGGATCTGGGGTTCGCGCCCGAGCAGCACCGCGTTCAATGTCGATGAACAAGTTCGCATGGCAACCCAGAAGGCCTCCGCCGCGTTGGCCGCGTTGAGTCCCGGCTTCAGCGCTAAGGACCTCGTCACCGCGCTCAACCTGAATGTCATCAACTTTTCCTCCAACAGCGCTCAGATTCCCGTCGACAGCACCGATTACCTGAGTCGCGTCGCGACCGCCATCAAGGCCGCTCCAGCAGGCACGGTACTCCTCATCAGCGGCCACACCGACAACACGGGCGATTCCGCCTCGAACCTCGCGCTCTCTCAACAACGCGCCGATGCCGTTCGCAATTATCTGATCCAGCAGGGAGTGCCCTCGAACATGCTTGCCACCAAGGGCTACGGGGACGCGCGCCCGCTAGCCCCCAACGATACGGAGGAAGGCAAGTTCCGTAATCGCCGCATCGAGTTCAGCCTTCAGTAAAGCCGGGCCCCGTCTGCGTCGGACGGTCCGCGTGTGTCTGCATCAGGTCCTACAGGTAGACGGTCGCCGGTACCGCGACGTGTCCTCTACTGCGAATGCAGCGAGTCCGCGAGACTCTCGAGATTCTGCGGCTTTACCCGGATGACCCCGCCGTGCGGGCTGTCGATATCCGCTATCAGAAAAAGCGATATGGAGAGGGCGATCGGCAAAATAAGTAGGAGAAAGGCGCTTCGCCCGTGCGCGTCATAACCGATCAGCAGGTTGCAGAACACCGAGATGAGTATCAGCAGCACCCAAGCCGCGGTTGGGATGCGGTTCCACCAGGCGGCCTGCGTATACCCCTGCGAGTTCAACACGTCGTTCATGCCCGAAACGACGAGCGCGGCCACTTGTGTCGGTTGAGCCGTGGCCGGCGCAACCACCGCGGTCCACATCTCGCCCTGCAGCCGAGCGATTTCGGCGTTCGTCTGCTGTATCCGTCGCCTGTCCCGCACCTTGTAACCGATTATGCGCTGCTCGAGATAGCTTTTCAGCAACGCCCGCACTTTCCCCGCATCCCCGGGAGGAAATAAGTCTGCCCGCGCGTACTCGGTTCCAATGGCGTTTGCCTCTTGCTCTTCGTAGTTCTTGCGTTGATCGTATCTGCTCACCGCCATTGAAAAAGTGAAGCCGATGATGAGACCTAGCAGCGTCAAAGTGGCGCCCAGAATGATTTCGAGATCTTGATGGCGTTCCTCCCCTGGCTTCTGCGTTCGTTTGCGCAACCAGACGCCAATCGACGCGGACACCCAAAGCATGCACAACGAGACCACCAGAACCAGAAAAGGGTAATCCAAAGGATTGAACATACGTTCCACCCCGGTTGGAATCGCGCTGAGTCTACAACAGCTCGCTCCGGCAGTCGTAGCCTGAACTTCCAACAACGGTGAACGAACGGAAGGTGGTAGAATCGGCGGCTGTGAACGGCAACGCCGCGTAGCGGACTAAGCGGGATGGTGCATCTTAACGCGCCGGGTGTGTCGTCGACTTTGCGATTTTCCTGTTCGGCATGCTGTGCGGCAAAGTGCCGCGGGGTCTTGCGAACCGCAGGAAGGAAGAATATGCCGCCACGCTGCGCGGGCGCGTGTTGAACGCGGTGACGAATGAGCCGGTGGGACACGCACTGGTTGTTATGCGCGTGGAGAACGCCGCCACTATCGCCACCATGCCGCCCACCATGGGCTGGCCGTTTTTGTGCACCGCTCCCTTTACTGGCATGGCCCGGCATGAACGCGACGACTCTTTGCTGCGAGTCGCGCAGCCCGACCCCATACTGCTTCGGCATCGTCTCGTTCACCCCGAGTTTCACGGTCAGTTTCGCGAGTGTCTGGCCCTGAGTAGCATTCAAATCCTGCCCATTATGTTCAATCAATCTCGCTGAACTGCGGGACTTCAGCGGGATTCGTGCTGCCACCAGCCTGATCAGGTCCGTCCAGCACGGGCAAAACGTGATCATCGGAGAAAAAATGAGAGGCCCCGTCCATCTGCCGGAGGCGGTGGAGGTGCAACCCAGGTAGCGGCTCCTCCCTGACCCGACTCGCCCGGTCTTCACCAACTTATGTGAAGCAACCAGCATCCAAAAGTATTACAATTGTCGGCAACGGGTCCGCGCGATCCTCGTAGCTTCAACCCTGGTAGCTGCAAGGAGGGTAGTTTTATGGCGCGCTTCCTTCGCGGTTCGATCCTCAGAAACATTGTTGTTGCTGTTTGTATGCTCGCCGCCACCTGGGTTCACACCCCGGTTGCGTGGGCGCAACACGGCGGCGGCGGCCACGGTGGTGGCGGAGGCGGCCACATGGGCGGGGGCGGCTTCGGTGGCGGTGGCCATTTCAGCGGAGGGGGAGGCGGCCACTTTAGCGGCGGCGGACACGTTGGTGGGTCTCATGCATTTGCTCCGCACGCTTCCCATGCGCCGGTTATGCGCCCGCGGGGCTCGTACGTTCCTCCACCCATGGGAGCAGGCGTCCGCACTTCTCGCCTCCAACATAACCCGCCTCACGTTGTTCACCACCACCACGTGTTCTTTGGCCCGCGCTTTCGCAGGTTTCACCACGGGTCTTGGTGGCCCTACTGGTGTCCTTACAATTGGGGCTGGTCCTTCAACTGCTACGGTTGGCCTTCTTATTGGTATGGGTATCCCTCGTATGGATATCCCTATGATTTTGGCACCGAACCGGGTTCCTATAGCCCGGGAGCGCAAAGCGCCGCCCCAATGTACGCGCACCCTACCTACCGCTCTGGCGGAGACCGGCGCGACCTGATCGAACTTTATCTGAAAGACGGCACGGCGTTCGACGTGACCGATTATTGGCTCGAGGACGGCAAGATTCATTTCACGACACCCGAAGGGTCCGTCGAGCAGGTGATCGGCGTCGATCAGTTGGATTTGCAGACGACCGTCGACGTGAATACCCGCCGGGGATTGCGATTCGTCTTGCGCAACGAACCCGCGGAATGACCAGCCTTTGGGTCATGCCCTAACCGAAAAACGTCCCTCCCTATCTGTACAGTTAGTGTCTGTGGTGCTCTTCCTCCCCGACTCTTATAATGCTGCTGCAATCCCGCTTTCTATAAATCCTTACAGGGGACAACCATGAAGCATGCGGTCTTTGCCATGTTGGTGTGCGCCTTTTCCTCAATTGCCGCGGCCCAGGTCACGGTGGTCCGCGCTGGGCGTCTTGTCGAGCCGGATTCCGGCACAGTGCTCACCGACCAGGTCATTCTAGTTGATGACGGGAAGATTCAAGCCGTGGGCAAGGGGTTGGTGATTCCGGCGGGGGCGAAGGTTATCGATCTCTCAGACAAAACGGTATTGCCGGGGTTCATCGACTGCCACACGCACCTGGCAGATGGAAATGGATTACAGAATGGAGATCCGTTCAACATTCTCAAGAAGACTGCTTCCAGAGTCGTGCTGGAGTCCGTTCCGAACGCGCGCGTGACACTGCTTTCCGGCTTCACCACCGTGCGCGATGTCGGAACCTATCGGGCACTAAACGATATCGCGCTGCGCGACGCGATCGCCGACGGAGAAATCATCGGTCCTCGGATGTATGTGGCGGGCGCTTACATCACGATTACCGGTGGGGCAGGCGCGATGACCGGCCAGGCACCCGACATCCAACTGCCGTGGGACCTCCATTATGGAGAAGCAAACAGTCCGTGGGAGGTACGTCAGAAGGTGCGCCTGCTCGCGCATGACGGCGTCGACCACATCAAAATACTTTCGACGGGCGCGGTGCTCACGCACGGGAGCAGCCCGAATGCCACGGAGTTCACCCTGGAAGAACTGCAGGCCGCCGTGGAAGAAGCGCGGAATTTTGGACTGCGCGTGGAAGCGCATGCGCACAATCCGGAGGGAATCAAGAATGCCATCCGGGCCGGTGTGGCGTCGGTTGAGCACGCTACGCTTATCGACGACGAGGGAATCGTGCTGGCCAAGAAGAACGGCACCTACTTGGACATGGATATCTACGACGAAGAGTGCATCCAGGCAGAGGGAAAGAAGGGAACCATCCCGCCCGATTTTCTGGAGCACGACCGCGCCCTGGGCGAGAAGCAACGGCAGACCTTCCGAAAAGCGGTGGAGGCGGGGGTGAAGATGGCGTTCGGCACCGATCTGGGAGTGTGCCCGTACGGGACCAGTCCGAACCAGTTTGCCTTCATGGTGAAATACGGGATGACCCCGATGCAGGCCATCCAGGCGGCGACGTCGAACGCCGCCGACCTGCTCGGGCATTCGGATGTAATTGGCTCGATCAAGCCGGGGAAGTCTGCGGACATCGTCGCGGTGAGCGGCGATCCCCTGAAAGACATCCAGGTGCTCGAGAGCGTTGACTTCGTAATGAAAGAAGGCAAGGTCTACAAGCAGGGGGGAGTCACCGCCTGCCCGCGCTAAGGTCATCACGCCGGGCACTGGACGGCGAGCAAGTTCCAGGCCACTCGGACTATAAGTACCAGCGGGTACAACTAGGTACAATCTTCAAATGCATGCGACCCCGTTCCTCGGCAGGCTTTCAACGCACGCAGTCAAGGGGAATCGTCCGAATCATAGGGGGCATGCAAAGCTTGACCACCCAAGGTGGAAGCTAGCGATTTCCAAATCAATGTGTCGCGGCGCAAGGATACCGCATCAAAGTCAGCATAGGCTGGAGCCAGCGATGTTCGTCTGTCCTGCAAAAAAGCGCTCCGTTCTGAACCTCGGGAACTTGGTTTGGCTGGCCCTTTGCCTGCTGCTTTCGAGCCACCCGGCTCCGGCCCGGTCGCAGGGTGTGCCTGACTTGCCGGCAACCTCACCTGGTCAACAACAACCCGATCGGCAACCATCGGGAAGCATCAGCGGGAAAGTGATCGATCAATCCGGCGCCAGCATCGGCGGAGCGACCGTCAAGCTTACCCGTGAAGGTGAAGCGCCAAGCCGGCAGGTGCTGACTGACGACGATGGACAGTTCTCTTTTGCCGGTGTCCCTCCGGGGCCTTTTCAGCTCATCTTCACTTCCGAAGGTCTCGCACCGGCGGATTTCTCAGGAACCTTGCGTCCGGCGGAAGCTTACCTGGTCCCGCAAATCATGTTGACGGTTGCCACCCAGGTCACCGAGGTGCGCGTCGCGCTTACACCAATCGAACTGGCGGAAGTGCAGATCAAGGAACAGGAGAAGCAGCGGGTTCTTGGCGTCATTCCGAATTTCTACGTCAGCTACGTGCCGAATGCAGCCCCTCTGAGGGCCAGACAAAAGTTCGAGTTGGCTTGGAAATCGGCGTCCGACCCTTTCACGTTTCTGGGGGTTGGCGCTTTGGCGGCGGTTGACCATGCAACCGGTCGCTGGAGCGCCTACGGACCCGGCGTGGAAGGCTATGCAAAGCGCTACGGCGCAACTTACGCCAACGTCTTGACGGGTACCTTTATTGGCGGTGCCATGCTGCCTTCGCTTTTCAAACAGGATCCCCGCTATTTCTACAAAGGGACCGGCAGCAAGCGATCGCGGATTCTCTATGCGCTGGCCAGCTCCGTGACCTGCAAAGGCGACAATGGAAAATGGCAGGCCAATTACTCAGCCGTCCTCGGGAATCTTGCCGCCGGAGGAATCTCCAATCTGTACTATCCCGCGAGCGACCGCAACGGCGCCGCGTTGGTGTTCTCGAACGCGCTCATCAGGCTCGGCGAAATGGCAGTCGCGAATGTCTTTCAGGAGTTCCTTGTTCCCAAACTGACTCCCAATCTTCCCACTCGCGCTCCAGCCCAACCTTAAGGCGCGGAATTCTGAACCATTCTCTGGCCTTTTTCGTGAGGCCGACCTCGGTATGACATCAACGGGTAAAGTGCGGGAAGTTACCCCAAGCGGGGCGAAAAATCCGTCAGCGTCAAAAACGTCGAGTCAACCTTCTCGACCAATTTGCCATTCTCTTCCGATTTCGCCTTCACACTCTTCCACGCCGGATCGTCCTGGAAGGCCTTCCAGTTCGCTGCGGCCGCTTCCCGGCTCGGATGCTCCAGAAGGTAGAAAAAGGTGCTGCTTTTCAACGGTTCGTCCAGCGCCGTCCAATACGCCACGCTCTTGATTCCATGGTCGGCAAAAAGCTTCATCGTGTGGTCCCGGAAGCGGGATACCAGCTCCTCCATCTTTCCGGGAACCACGTGATAAATCCGCAACTCGTATACCGTCGTTGATTCTGCCATTCGGCCACTCCGCTCCTTCTCATTTGTCGCCAACTCACGCGCAAGGGAATCAAACACCAATTTCACCACCTCGGTCATCCCGCCTGGCACCAGCACTGCCGAGGGCGCCGCCGCCAGCAAGGTTCGTCTTTTCATTGCGCGATTCTACCAGAGCGCCACAGAGCGCTTCATCCTGAATTGGACATTTGGCTGACTGCGAACAGATAGAAACTCTGGCAGCGGAATACGCCAAGCGCACTTCAGACTAGCTCGCGCTTTTCCGTACTGTCGTGATTCAGGGCATCACAATTGGATTATTTTTTTTGTACCTTCGAGATACGCTCTTCGAGGCCAAGAGTCTTGAGAATCTCCGGTGAAGCTTCATCCATGGCGATAAGTTCGTGGCACGCACCGCAATCCTGGTTTATCGTCGCCCCTCCGGCTTCGGCGTGTGAACCGTCGTGGCACCTAAAACATCCCGGACGGTCTGTGTGTCCCAGGTTGTTCGGATAGGTACCCCACGTGACCTTGAGTTCGGGAAAAACGTTGCGGTTGTAGATGGCAAGGATGGAGTGAGCAGCTTGCTGAATGTCTTGAGACCGTGTATTGGAAAGGTCTGGGTAGTTCTGCCTATAAAAGTCTGCAAGCGCCATGGGCAATTTTTCCGCAGCCTCTTTCTGGGAACTATAGTTGGCTTTCAGTAGTTCCACTCCCTTCTTTTTGATAAAGGGTAACGTCGAAGAGAGTTCCCCAAGAGCCAGCGCGCTATCCATGCCGTGCTCAGGCAACTCAAATGTGTGAGTTGGACGATTGTGGCAATCCACGCACTGCATTTGGTAAACAGGAAGATTTTTGTAGGAGTCGGGTTTGGCCCCGTCGCTTACGAATGTGTGGACCGTTCCCGTACTGTTGTCTCGGTATTTCACCCAGGGAATGCCTTGCCTCTGGGCGTCGGCTGCCGCAAAGCGGATCTGTATGCCGGGGCCGAAGTGCTTGCCGTGTATGCCCGAGAACTTGCTCCCTCCCACCATCATCATCAACACCGTTTGTGTGCGGGTGTTTTTCTCGTCTTCAGCATAATGTGTGACCACTCGGAGCCTTGCAGAGCCGAATTTTTCGGGCCAATGACAGTTCTCGCAGGTCTCGGCTGCTGGAACGAGGCGGTTGCTTTCGAGCGCGCTGGGTATTGGTCGTCGGTAGCTATTGAAGATAGTTTCGATCAACTGCCGAGTGCCTGCCTTCTTGCTCGCAATCCAGCCCGCCGCTCCGGGTACTACGTGGCATTCCACGCAAGCTACCCTGGAATGAGGGGAATTTTGATAGGCCGCGAATTCCGGACTCATGCTGTGGCATGCCTGTCCGCAGAATTGCGGGGTCTCCATGTGCTCGACAGCGCGGTACGTGAGCTGGGTTCCTATTATGATGTTTAAGAGCGTGGTAACCCCGAAAAACCAGGCCAATCGTCGAAGGGTAGCCTTGCGATCAAATTCATGGGGAACGAGGTCCTTTTGCAGGCGTCTTTTTCCCAGATAGATGCCGATTGGGATCAACACCAAACCGGCAAAGAACACCACCGGAAGAATCACGAAGACGATGATCCCAATGTATGGGTTATCGACGTGTCCCCTCATTTGAAGTGGCAATACAAACAGGAATGAAAGGACGGCGGTAGTGACTATCGCGCTGCCTGCAAGGCTCAGCCAGTGAAGCGTGAGCAAGTACCAAACCGGTCTGTTATCCGTTGCATCCATGGCGCCGAAAGTTTACTCCAAAAGCCAAGCCTCTGGTGCCACAAACATCAACATCAAACGCCAATTGGCATCGAACCGCATCCAACTTTCGCGGCAGCTCGAACCATTTATCGGTACGAATCTACCTAGGTTCTCAAGAACGTGTTGCGCGATTACCAACCTACTTGGCGCATCCGCTCCAGGATGAGTGCGCTGTAGTGATTCATGTGATCGGGCCGTCGTTTCAGGGGCAACGGCAGAATGGCGGCGAGTTGGGCCGACTGTTGCCGGTCGATATTCCGGGCCGAGATTCGGTAGTAGTAACGACACGCCGACTCCGCACCATAAACACCCGGGCCCCATTCGACCACGTTGAGGTACAACTCCAGAATGCGCCGCTTGCCGAGGACCAACTCGGCCACCGGGACGAGCGTGAACTCGGCGCCCTTGCGGAGGATCGAGCGGCCCGTTCCGAAGAAAAGGTTTTTTACCAGTTGCTGCGTAAGGGTGGACGCTCCGCGAATGCGGCCGCCTTCCATATCGTCTTGAGCCGCAATTTGCATCGCGTGCCAATCGAACCCATGATGCTGGTAGAAGCGCGCGTCTTCCGCGGCGATGACAGCATGCTGGAAATCGGGCGAGATTTGGCTCAGGGGAACGAATTCGTATCGTTCGTGATACGGTGTGCGGTGAATCCAGGCCTGCAAGCGGCGCTCCATGTGCACCGCGGTGGTCGGCGGGTCGATCCACCGGGCAGCCACAAGGATCAGCACAGCAAGCGACCAAAGAAACGCCACTCCGATGAGAAACCATCGAAGGAAGGATCGGAGAGAACTTTTCGGAACCGGTGTCTCGGTGCGTGTGTCTGGATTTTCCGCCACATTTCAGAATAATCGTTTGGGCTCGATTGACATAGTGCCCATTAAGTCTGAATGAATAGGTTGAGGGAGGAGCGCTGGGTGCTGGTTAATCCCGAACAGTGGCGGCTAACATATGCTAGCGTGTTCGCGCGAGCGTGAACATCCTCTACTATTAGATACTTATAGGGTCCGGCGACGACGTATTCTGTGCTCATGCGAAAATTGGTTGGCAGGGCGCGGCCTAAGGTGCTGCGAGATTGGCAGCACCGACTCCGTACAGTTTTCAGACCGCAAGATCTATCACTTTTCAGCGGCTTCCAGTTGGGCGGGATCCTCTTCGCGTTTGGAGGCCTGTCCGGCAGGTCTTTCAGGCATCACGGGCAAGGGAAAAGAAGTTTTCAAATCAGTGCTGACAGGATCATGGGCACCGGTCCCCTGTACGCGTGCGCGCCAGCGCCCCCAAATTCGCGTCACCCCTACCACGGCAAGCACCGTGAGGATCGGATCGATCGGGTGGCGATAGCGTTGCGAGCTATGTGTGAGGTAGTAAGGAAACGGGAAAACCACAACCGCACATGCCAGCGGAAGCCGCTGCAACCAATCCTTTGCCAGAACGGCGAGCAGACCAGCCACGGCAGCAAGAGTGAAAAGCGTCGAGAAAAATATGTAGAAGGGGCGGATGCCCAGGGGTTGAATGTAGACATCCTCCCTTGAGTCGTAGCAGGCCGTCCAGGTATCTATGGCGCGGTTCAAAGAAAGCCGCGCGAAGGTAGCGGGGTGGGACTCAATGAAGGCAAGAGCTGCGACCTCCTTGGCGTGGTTATACTTCAACTCGCCCATGGAGACCATTTGGGAGAGTTCCTTCTCATCGTTCAAGGGATTGTGCATGGGAGTCCAGACAGTCTTCACTTCGGGATTGTTGCCCAGCCAGAGTTCCACTCCGAAGTTAGACTTCACGAAAGTGAATCCTCCCAGTTGCAACCAGTTTCGTACCGTCCAAGGGACCAGAACCAGAACACAAGTGAGTGTCGCGAGGGCGAGCGGCTTTCCTACAGGCGACATCGACTCGCGGCGGCGGAGCCAAAACCATACTGCGAAGCAAGGGAACAAAATGAAGAGTGAGGGGTTGGTCAAAGCGGCGAGGCCCCAAAGCAGGCCGTAGGCAGACCACAACCAGGGCGAGGAGGATTCAGCCAGGGTGTAGCTCAACACGAACAACACGGCCATGAGCAGAGCCGCAAGGCTCTGGTCCCAAGTGAAGGCAATCGGCATCAGAATCGCCACCGGCAAAAAAGCCCAGGTCCACGCGGCGATTATTCCTGCAGTTCGACCCGCCACTGTTTTCCCCAGCATGAATATGGGATAACAGGTCAGCGCGGAGAAGAGGATATTCCAAGTCTGGCCGAAAATGATGAGCATGGCGCCATTTTTGCCAAGTAGGAAGGTTCCCAAGGCCAGAATCCAGACGTACACGGGTGCCAACCAACCCGTAGCGACGAAATTTGGGAAGGGGAAAGAATAGCCGTGGCCGTGGACTAACGCGTAGGCCAGAACCATGGCCTCAAACCCTATGCTGTGGTAATGGTCGTGTTTCAGATCGATATAGCTTTGCGAAATGCCGAGCACCGCCAGCCGCAGCAGCAAAGCGCATAGAGCCGCGGCCCTGGGGGAGCCGAAGAAAGAATCGAGTGCGTGGAGGGAACGCGGAAAGTTCATGAGCCGGGTGACGTCAGTTAAATTCCTACCTCGTACTCTACCCGTGAACATATGTGAGGGTCAACGAAGGCGCCTGCGTTTTTGGTGTAAATGTAAACAAAACGTGGCGTGAAACGTTCAGCGTCTCATTCCGGTTTGGCCTCTCTAGTCTCACAGACAATCTCGCGCGCACGGGATTCGTCCTCCGGGAAATTTCACTAATCATCTTGTAGCTCGTATCCCTGCGCGAAGCAAACGGACCTCACTTTGCAATTGTTGCAGGATCCGAGGGCAGCATTTCTGGGAACTTCTGGCGGACTAAGTTCAACATGGCTTCCTCGTTTTGTGCTTGACCGAGCATGTGAAAAATCTGCGCGGAGAAAACGTATTCCTGGACCCTTTCGTACTGCGAACGCGGCTCCCTGGCCAGAGGCCCCAACATAAGACCCCATCCAATCAAGACGCTGATAGCATAGGCGGAGGCCGCGCGAAAATCGCGGCGACGGATCCATCCGCTGAAAATCACCAAGGAATAGGCCGCCAGTGGAATGAAAACGACCATCATTGACTGGCGGTAGCGTGAAAGCGGGATCCCGAACAGCACGCTGCAAAGTAAGCTGGGAAGAAACAGCCATATCCATACGTGTGTTCGATCACACCGGCTAATGCTCAGGCAAAGACCCGCGAGAGCCAGCGGCAAAAGCATCCAATAACGCAATCCAAAGCGCACCACCGGGGAGACATGCGCGACGAAATAGCAACTGAGGTTGTCGGGAGACTCGTAGGGATCGAATAGAGAAAGAAGTTTGAGAAGCTGTAGCTTCATCCAGCCCCACACTCCATGCGCGTTAGAAGCAATGCTGGCGCGCATGACTGGCCACGCTCGCCCGTTGGTTTCGTGGAGAATTGGCCCGGTCTCCACTGGAATCGTAGCCTTATAAGGGTGGGCTGTCCGCGCATGGCCTTGGATAAAAGTCTCGGCAAACCGGTTCGAGGTTGAGAGTAGCGGTGCGCCCACCAACCAGTTTCGAGCGATCAGGGGAGAGATCGTGAGGAGCAGTGCAATCACAACGCGCGGAACAACTCCCCACTCGGCCCTCTTCCACGCAAAACAGGCCAGCACGGCCAACGTGACCGGGATAAGCAAAAGAAAGGTTTCCCGGCCCAAATACCCTAAGCCCAGTAGCACGCCGGCGGGCCACGCGAACATTCGCGCTCGGGCCGAAGGCCAAACGGCTTGGGTCAACTCCGAGAGTACCCACAGCAATGCCGCCGAGATGAACCAACCCAGGCCGTCCCGCAAGAACGGCCATGAATAAACGAAAAACGGCGCATAGAGCGCCGCCAAGCCGAAGGCAATCCAACCCGCAGAACGTCCTGATACGCGAGCCGCCAGCAGGCCGATGAAGACGCACGTCGCGATACTCATCAACGCTTGAAGAATCCTCATCCAGAGATAGCGATGGAAGAAGAGCGCCAGGAGATACGCGTACAAAGGGGACTGCTGAAAGATCTGCTCGCCACCCCACCATGCCACCCACTGCCGATAGGATGCAACCGGTTGCATCCATGTCGTATACGGGTGATATGGGACCGCATTGAGCCAACCCTGCTCACGGATACCCTTAGCCCAAAGCAGGTTGGTGTGCATGTCGGAGTTAGTGAAAACGACATCCAAGTGCTGCAGGGTAGAGTTTTGGCAGTAGATCAGGTGAATCGAATAGAGAAGCGTGATCAAGGTGCCCGCAAGCACGAACCGCCAGACCCGAACCCTGTGGCTGGGCAGCGCACTATCTTTTCTGTGATTCCATGAATCAAGATCCGGGGGGATTTCCGTTTGTGCTTGTGTCATCTACTTCACTATCTACTCAGACTTGCAGACAGGCATGAGGTAGTCAACGTCGAAAGCGCAGCGCTGTGCCTCATGCCGCTACGGCTAGCCCGATTGGTTTGAATGAATAGGTCGAGCGAGGAGCGCTCGGTGCACAAGGCTGAACTCAAGGACGCGGCGATTGCCAGGCTACCCGCCCCCTTTCTCGCCGGGAGGTCGCATTAAAGCAGCGACGAGGAGACACCGAACTGAGCACGTAGGTCAACACACACGGACGCAGACGATCTTACGGTTGTACTCTTGCGTTTGACGCTATGAGAGCACGGGCTTATTGGGCCGAGAGCGTGCTCTCCAACCACCGGACTCGACGACTTCCGTTGCAGGAACTGAGATTATCTGGTTTCGAGCAGCGCCTGTAGGGCCTTGGCGAGCTGTGCCTCTTGACTCAAAACTCCCTGTTGATGAGCGGCGGCACCCTCGCTTTGAGTTAGTTGCGCAAGTTGCGCCGCTAAACTCTTCACCGCCAAGTCGTGCGACACATATGTTCGATCTGTCGGATTGATTGTCTCCCAACCCGATGTCACGCGTCGAAGCTCCAAGCGGACATTTTCTCGCAGTTGCTTCTGTTGAACCGTCCCATTGACGATGGACACTTTCGAATCAATCCGCAGGTGCGCCCAACCGTGCTCGCGCTTAATTTTCACGCGCTCCACTGTAAATCGTTCGACGATCACCAGCGGCAACCGAAATTTGAAGAAATCAACGGACTGCAGCATGTTCCCGGCCGCATCGTTCAGTTCGGATATCGCCTCGGCGACTTCCTCTCGCGTAGGCACTTTGCTTCCCTCAGCGACGATGACAATCGCTGGAACTTCCAACGTTACGCCGGTCTCTGTCAGTTCGGCAGGAGGCAGCGGCCCGTAGATCAAGGCACTCTGTTCCGAAGCTGCTTGCGATGGCTGGTTCAGCGTGGAGTTCTCTTCAGCGGGCCGCTGTTCTATCGCCGCGACTTCGCCCCGTTGAGCGCTGCTGTTCGAGATTTGTGGTGACGCATGTACCTTCGCGACCGCCAACGCAGCCCCATTTCGCACCTTGTACCGGTAAAACCGAGGCTGTCCACGCGACTTCCAATATGGCGACTCATAATCGCGCACACCCAATCCTGTGCTGCCCAGGCTGGAAAAACTGTGTTGCGACGGATTCACCACGATTCCAACATGCCCCGGCCACACAATTAAGTCTCCAGCGCGCGGGAACTTCACGCGCACAAAATTCTCGCTCCCCGAAAAGAGTTCGAGGGAACTGGCGTACGGATAATCAAACCCTGCGCTTGCGTAAATTTGGTGAGTAAGGTGCGAACAGTCCTGCGTCCCACGCGGCGGCGGTTCCTGCTCCAGAGCAACGGTCACGATGGAACGTCCTTCCTTGATGGTCAACAACCGCGTGGCCGGTGCCGTTTTCGGGTGCGAATCTGCAACTTGTGCCCGGGCTGAGAGCCCCATGAAGCACGCCACCCCTAGCGCGAGAGCGAGACCCTGGCTGCCACTCGACTCGAGTTTGAACTTCACGCCTCGCATCGACATTCCTTCTCGAGCGCCCTCAGACGAGACCGATCTTCTAACAAGAGAACATTTGAGGCTCGGGCCGGCAATGGGACTTGCCCTGAACGTAAAGAGTCTCATTAACTGACTGACGTGCTTCAGAATTTAACCGCTTACCAGGCTGGATAATCCGGCGGGAAGGCCCGACTGCAGAAGGCTTCCATGGCCGGTGCTTACTTGGAGTATGAAAAAGCAACTGAGGTTGCAGGACCTTTGATTTGGTTGAGCAAAGGTTCAGTGCTGCGATACAAATGGCTACTGGTTCCTGACGGGGTCAGTGTCACCGTACATCCGGCGGTTGCTACCGACTTCTCCGTCATGCTCTGGTTTCGCGATACTTTCACAGCAGAAGAGCCGCCAACTCCAGGTAGGTTTGAATGGATAGGTTAAGGGAGGAGCTTGGTGTACAGAGACTGAACTCAGCCGCGATCTGATTCGAGCTTCTGTGTCAGTGGCGTGTAGAATGCCGCGTGGGCTGGGGTTCTGAAAATGTCACCGACCCCCACCATGGGTCGTGAATCGTCCGCCACAACCTCACCGTGCCCCTTGGGCTTCCCCCGATCCGCAAAAACTCCTCTGCTCTGGCCTCCCTCGCAGCAGTTTTCTTTTCCCCTTGTTCTTATGCCGGAGCTTTCCACTGTGCGCCCGATGAGGATGCTCGTTCTCTGCCAGCCACGCGAGCCGTATGGATCTCTCTCCTTGTATAAGACGGGGCAGCCGTCACATTCCGCCCGGACTTGCAACCTTACTCTCTCCATTCAGGCTCTTGCGCACTCCTTATAGAACATGCACTTTCCCCATCTATTCTTTTCAATCACATGCGCACTCTCCTGCACACCCCGCTTTCATCATCCCCTTTCCCCTGAACCGCTTGGGTACTCTTCCCGCAAAACACCGGGGGGGTTCTCTGCCTCCGCTATGGACGAGCCTGCCTACCGCTCCCAGATCGCCGGTCGCCAATCACCTTCTCCCTGTAAATCCTTTAACTCCCGCTCTTACAAGCCGCCTCCCGCAAGTCCTTTCCTTGCCACTGTTACAAAAACACGGGGGTACCCCCTCCCACCGCTAGAACCAATAGTTCTGTTTCGGAACTCCAACCAGAATCGTTTCACTTTCCCAGCCCATTCAATTCGCGTACAAACTCCCAGCTTCAGAAGGATAACCTTCAGCCGCACAATTTTTTTAATCCTTTTTACTCGCGACCCCGCTTCATGAGGTACAATACCTCGTCCTAGACCCATGAGCACGACACCTACAGTCATCACCGCCGATCAGGAAAACTTTTTTCAGCGTGCTAAGGGCGTTTTTGGCGCAGCGTTCTTTCTGCTCCTCCAAAGATCCCCGCAACTCCTTCGCCTTCATCGCAATGAGAAGTCCTGGACCCTGCTGCGCATCGCGCTCGGCTGTTTCGGCGCTGCGCTCGTCATTCTTCCGTTGAGCCTCTGGAGCGGCTGGATCACGGCCATCTTCGGCTTGTCGCTCTTCGTTGTTTCGATCCTGCTGCCTCCCGCCGAACTCGAGTCGGCCACCGACCGCAAGGCGCGCGAACTCGGCGCGAATACCGTCGTTGGCGGTGGGGAATTCCAGCCCGGCAACGCTCCCGCCACTCACGTCCAGCTCTTCATTTCGCCCACGCACACCTGGGCCCTCGATAAGAACTTCGATCCCCTCATCGTCATTCCAACCGCCGAAATCTCAGCCGTGCATGTCGAATCTTCGGGGGACCGCTGGCTGCTCCGTGTTCGCTGGGCCAACCATCGAGCCGAGTTCTGCTTTAAAGGGATCTTCGCGGAGCGCTTCGCCCGTCTCGCCGAGGAATCGCTTCGTCAGGCCGCTCCTCCTACGTCACCAAGACGTCGGGCTGCCCGCGCTTAAGCCGTTGCGGACTGCATCAAAACCGGATCGATTCGCAATCAACTCTTGTATGCCTTCTGTGTCAAAATATATGTATGGCTCGAGGATGGGAGAGCAAAGACGTGCAAGCCCAGCTGGAAGAGAAAAAAGCCGTGCCACAAACGCAAGACAATAAAGCACAGAAAAGCGCCGAGCAGATTCGCCGGGAACAGGAGCGCCGCGGTTTACAGCTCTCGCGCACCCGCATCCTGAACGACCTGGAAAACGCCACACATCCGAATCACCGCAAATCGCTTGAAGCGGCGCTCGCGCATCTCGATCAGAAAATAGCGGACCTGAACTAAGGATTGTTGGTGCCGTCTGCCTGGCTCGAAGAACTACTTGTTCTTTATTTCTTAATCGGTGAACACTACGCCCACCGCCGTTGTCCCCTTCTCGCCGCCGGTCTCGAGCCGCACCACATAACCTCGTAGCCGCATCTCTTGCAGGCCGTCTGCTCCCGGAGTCTCAATTACGACTTGCAGCTCGGACTGCAGCCGCGGGCTGTGTTTAAGGGAAATGAGGGCCCCCTGCAAGGCCAGGTCTCGAACCGTCGTCTCTTCCTCAAACCTCTGCCCTTCCGCGGTCAGTCCGCTTACACAGGCGCGGAATTGCGCTTCCTGACGCAGTGACGTGCGCGAACGCGGCATATGCGCTTGCACGGGCTCGCCGGCTGCGCCGAGCGTAATAACCATGCCTTCACTCGCCGCGAACACGGAGTCGAATTCCTGCCGCGCGTCGCGCAGGATCGCATCGACCATGCGGTCCGTTGAATCGGGGTCGTGATGGAAGAGCACGAGTGTTTTTGCGTTCACTTCGCGTGCAACCTTTACTCCTTCTTTCCAGGTGGAATGGCCCCATCCCTTCCGCGTGCTGGCAAGTTGCGCAGGCGTGAATTGCGCGTCGTTGATGAAAATGTCGGCGTCCGAGGCGAGTTCTCGCAAGCTCCTGTCCAAGGCGGGATCTCCCGGCTCATTGTCCGTGGCATAAGCGACCGTCCCGGCAGCGGTTTCGATCCGGAAACCCAAGCAGCCTTGGGGATGATTCAGCCAACGCGCGGTGACTTTGTTGTCGCCAACGCGGAAACTTTCGTCCCCTTCCACTTCGCGAAACTTCCGGCGCGCGGTCATAGCGGAAAAATCGACAGGAAAATACGGAAGGGCCATCTGCGTCTCGAACACCTGGCGGAGTGAGTCACGACCCAGGAATTTCGACCGAAAACTGTAGAACTGAAACTCATTTTTCTCGACATACAGCGGAGAGAAGAATGGCAGCCCCTGAATATGATCCCAGTGGTAGTGGGTGACGAAGATGTGAGTATCCGAAGAAGAGAATGAGTCTACCATGCCCCAGCGGCTACCGAGAGTGCGCAAGCCGGTGCCGCAATCGAGAATGAATTGGGTGCCGTCTGGCGCGACGAGATCCAGGCACGGAGTGTTTCCGCCAAAGCGCCACGCAGCCGGGTCCACCGTTGGCGTGGAGCCGCGCACGCCCCAGAAACTCAGCTTGGCAATGGGACTCGTCATTTCCTTCGACACAGCGGACACGTAAACCCGTGAGAACGCGGTTATTCTTGTGTTTTCGCTGCCATTTCTGATAGTGGCAGCGGAGGCCAGCACCGTCAACGGATTCAGGGAAAGGTGTTGCCATGTTTCCAACAAGAAAAGTGTGACCGAAGCTGTACAGCGCTCGTTCTCGACGTAGAATACCTACCGATGCACACCCACTCTCATGGGGTTCATGATCAAGCGTGCGATCATGCAGGCGGGCACAATCATGCGCATCCCCCAATGAAACCCGGTGTCCTGGGCTGGGCCATGGCTGCGACGCTTGGCCTGGTGGTTGCAGAGATTTTTGGCGGCTTTCTGGGACGGTCGGTTGCACTTCTGAACGACGCGGTACATAACCTTTCGGATGTTCCGGCGCTCGGGATCAGCTGGCTGGCGATGCGCTGGGCGCAACGTCCGGCGGACTCTGACAAAACTTATGGTTATCACCGGGCGGGGACGCTGGCCGCGTTCACGAATGCCATTCTGTTGGTGATCCTCTCGCTATGGTTGGGCTACGAAGCAATCGAACGGCTGCGCAGCCCGGTCGAGGTGGTCGAAAGCTGGATGATCTGGACCTCGCTGGCGGCCTTGCTCGTCAATGGCGGAATCACGCTGGCTCTGGTGCGGGGCCACTCCGATCTGAATCTTCGCAGCATCCTGGTTCACAATTTCGGCGATGCGCTTTCTAACATCGCGATCATCGTTGGCGCTGTCGTCATGCGTTACACACACGTGCAGTGGATCGATCCGCTCCTCGGTCTGGCGATCGGACTACTTGCCTTGTATTCCTCGATCGCAATTTTGCGGGAATCCGCGCACATCCTCCTGGAAGGACGTCCCCGAGGCACACGCGTTGAGGAAGTGGCGCGCGCAATCTTGACGATTGAACACGTTCAGGAAATACACGACGTGCATATCTGGTCGCTCGGAGGGGCGTACAACGCGCTGAGCTGTCATGCCCGCGTTCCGGACATGCATATGGACGAGTGCGAGAAGATCCTCCGGGCAATCCAAAAAAAGGTAGCCGCGGATTTTGGAATTGAGCACGTAACGGTGCAAATCGAGCGAGCCGGCCTGCCTGCGACCTCCGGTTATGTAATGCCCGAACCAATGCGGAAGTTCTAATGGATCCCGACGGCTCGAGGAATATGCCGAATGTTTGGCGATTCAGCGGAGGGGCGCAGCCTCGATTGAAAGAGCGACGCTGGACACAAGTGATTTAGGGAAATTCACGGTGTTGCCGCGTTCTTCGTTCATGCGCTCAGTTGCCGGGATATCGAGCGTTTCGATTCCGGTGCTGCGACGAAGACCGTCCTTGGTGACGTACTGCAGTTTGTCCTTCGTCCAGGAGTAAGCCACTGCAGAAAACGTGGAGCCATCGTGCTTCACGAAGACGAATTCCGGGACCGGCTCAGCCGACATGTAGGAACCGCCCCGCGAGCGCGCCGGCGTGGACGGCTCTTCGGCTATCACTTGTGGACTCGAAACCGGCTGTTGATTCGAAACCGCCTGCTCCTCTTCCTCCTCTTGGGGTGTCGATTCCGTGTAATACGGAACGGGCATGTAAAAGCCGCCGTAGCCGCCCCACGAAAGCAGCACGCCATCGACGGGATGCAAGCGGCCCCAGTTCGGATGAACCGCAAAAAAGTGCGCGTAATCAAATCCGAGGCCAGGCACCGGATAACCGCTGGCAAAGTTGTCGCTCACTCCGGGAAGGAGGTTCGTTGGGTACGGGTAGAAAGGGAAAGGGCGGTTGGGGTGGTTCGTACCTGAACTGGGCGGATGGGTTGAGCCCGGACTCCCGGCCGCCTTGTGCGATGTGACCGTTCGGGCGCTCGGCACGGCCCCATGACCCGTATGAATAGGCGCACCGTGGACCGAAGGGGCACCGTGGACCGAAGGGGCACCGTGGACCGAAGGGGCACCGTGCGCCGGCGCCGCCGCGTGGGCTCCTGCAGCGGGGGCGGCAGGCATGGCGTGCATGGCGGGAGCCGCCACGGATGGAGCCATGGCTCCACGTTGTGCGGCACAAACTAAAGAGGCAACCCCCAACAAAAACAACCCACAAAACCATGCCTTGCGCATAACGCGCTCCCCGGAAGCTTGAACGAAACTTCCCAAGACAATAGATGCCTCTCAAACCGTGGGGGTTTCACGGGAGAGGCTCTGGTGCCAGATTGTGCACCAACGGGTTGCGGAAGGAAAGCTCTTTTTTGCGGGCGTGTATCAGTACTTCCAGCTCATGTCGGCTCCCGGTGGAGCTGTGGCGGTCATGTGGCGGGCAATTTGCGGCAGGATGCGCTGGTAGAGGGTGCCGCGACTTTCGAGGTTCGAGATGTCGCCTCCTCCCATATAGCAATGAGGCTTTCCCGGGCTGTATTCAAAGTCGGCAATACGGTAAGGGTTCCTGGGCGAGTCAAGGAAGTTCTGCATAAGGTGCACGGCGTTGTTCAGATACCAGGTGTCCATGTCTCCAACGGCGAAGTGCACTTTGCCGGAAAGCTTGGGACCGAGGGTGCCGAGATCGCGCTCAAGGAGGTAGCGGATGTCGTAGTGTTCTTTCCAGTAGCGCGCCACTGCCGGATCGATGGCTCCTGTGGACGGATTCCAAATGGGCTTGGGGTAGCCATCATTTCCAACCGGGCCGAACACTGCCTGCCAAATGCCGAATTGCTCGGTCGAGCGGCCATGAGTGCCCATGACTTCCTCTAGCCGCACCGCTGGCTCCATGGTTGCCAGAATCTGCCCGGTTGACGTGCGCATCTCGGCACGCGGCACGGTGCCAAAGGGCCCGGCATTCCAGAAAGCATTGGGGTCGTCGTAGAGATTTACGAGTTCGTAGGCACGGAAATCAACAGGGTCAGGGCAAAAGCTGTAAGCACCGTTGAAAAAGTCGGGGTAGAAAACCTGCTGAGCCAAGGCTTCCCAGCCGCCGGTGGAACCACCTTCCAAAGCGCGCGCCCAGGGTTGGCCGATACCGCGAAATCGCTTTTCCACCTCGGGGATGAGTTCCTGTGTGATGGCGTCGCCATAGGGACCGACGTTGGCGGAGTTCACAGCGTAGGAGTCATCATAATAAGGATTAGCGTGCTGGAGGCTGACGATCAACATGCGTGGAAGCCGGCCCGAGGTCCAATCCTGGTAAAAGCGGTAGGCATATTGTCCGCGGGTCGCTTGATCGGGCGACTCGGGCGGGGGGTTGCTCGCAAAAAACTGCCAATCGGCCTCGAAGTGACCATGATGCACGAGGAGCGGGTAGTGCGCAGCCGGATGCTCGTCAAAGGCTTCGGGCAGGAGCACGGTCGCACCCAGGTACATTGGGCGTCCCCAAAAGGCGGTGAGCAGCGGGCTCTCGATGCGAATGTGCTTGATGTACTTGCTATCTTTCGGGGGCTCCACCGGCGGAATTTTTTCGCTGAGCTGGATGCGCACGGCGCTGGCTTGCTGCGGGTCGAGGTGCACGCGGAGAGGCTTGTTGAAAAGGTTGCCGGGCTTGCGATTCCACTTCTGGCCTTCGCCTTTGTCGGGCGGAAGCCTGACGGTATAACCATCGGCGCGATGAAAGGTCTCGTAAATGTTGAGAACGGCCTGAACATAATAGTCGCCGGCAGGAAGTTGCTCGAGGCTCATGAGTGGATAGCCGAGCGACATGGAATCGATGACGGCTGCGGCGCCGGGCTTCCATCCTTCAACGTCAAGGCCGAAGAACTGCGCGCTGAAGGCTTCTTCCTCGCGAAGTTGGAAGCGCGGTTCGCTCGAAGGGTCGGTGGAAATACCGAGGAGGATGTGACCGTCGAGCGGCTCGCTGCTGAGCGATTCGGGGAAGGAAATCTCGAAGCGAAGTCTGTTGGAAGCTTTGTCCGAAGATACCTGAGCGGACGCGCTGAACGCAGGAAGAAGCAGGAGTACGCAAGAAGTTGCGAGCCGCGCTAGAAAAGCAAACGTCCAAGAGGTTTCGCACGGGACAAGGCAACTCAAAGCTTCCTCCAGGTGAGACGGGACAGGATACAACAGTAAGTAGCTAGAGTACGTGGCAGGGACGTGCAAGCGGGAAAGGAATCGGGAATCCGTTCGGCAACTTTTGCACGACGAGGCATCCAGCTCGGAAGGCAGGCACGGGCGGTGACGGCGGAACGCTCGATCAGGCGCGCTGCGCTTTCCCCTGAGAGGGGGGATGTGCTATAACCTGAGGGCCGTGAAGGATACCGGAAAGCAAGAGACGGCCCCGGCGGAATTGCGGGGCGCGGCAGTGGCGGAGTCCCGAGGGAACACGGCCGCGGAAGAAGTGGCCGTTCAGGGCCACCAAGACGCTTCCCGGTATTGCCCGATCTGTTCGCAGCGGCTCGAGTCGCGACGCTGCAAGCTGGTATGCAACGGTTGCGGCTATTACATGTCCTGTGCGGATTACTACTAATCGTAGGTCGCGGTAGTCTGCGGTAGAAACTCCGCTTTGCGAAAATCTCAAAAGCGGATATGCTTTGCGGTTCCGGCCCGGGTTGCCGCCGGATCCGTGTACGGACGAGGAGGAACTTAACGTGGCATTGAAGATGACAACGCGTGAAGTAGACGGGGTGACGGTGGTGGCCATGGACGGGCGCATCGTGTTGGGCGAGGAGAGCAACGCACTGCGCGAGAAGGTGAAGTCGCTGGTCGCCGAAGGAAAGAAGAAGATCGTGCTGAACATGGACAATATTACATTCATCGACAGCGCCGGATTGGGCACGCTCGTGGCGGCGCATCACAGCGCCAAGGGCCAGGGAGCAGCGTTGAAGCTCTGCCATCTGGGCACGAAGTTCCAGGAAGTGCTGCAAATAACGAAGCTGATGACCATCTTTGACGTTTACAACACGGAAGCTGAAGCGGTGGCAAGCTTCTCGAAGTAAGTTAATTCGCGATTTTCGAAGACGACTTTTGAAGGAGAGGGCAGGCTTATCCCTGCCCTTTTTCTTTTTTCGCGAAGAAATAGCCGGCTCGGGATGAAAAGTAGCAAGCACAAATGCTTCATTCCTTATCGAGACGGTACATGGTGATGCCACTGAGGAGCTTGGGATAGAAGTCGGTGGATTTTTGCGGCATGACTTCGCCGTGGGTGGCGACCTTCATGACCAAATCCACATCGACGGGGTTGAGCAAAAAAGCAAGTTGCGCGCCGCCACAGTCGACCGCTTCGAGGGCCGCCAGGGCCTCGCGTTCGTAAGCAAGGTTGGCTTCGGAAGCAACCGCGTGCGGCGTGATGCCGAGCGCCGGCTCCAGAATGCCGTGATGAAGCAGAACGACGTCGAGTTCGCGTTGCAGCGGGGAAAGGCCAGGCAGGATTTGCGCGATCTCGGCTTCGGGACGCAGCGTAAGGATGTAAAACGCCCGCGAAACCGCATCGGCAGTCGGGTAAACGGCGATCGCGTGGCGCCGTTTGCCCTCGGAAAGGTGGGCGAGCACTTTGTCCCGCGCTTCGAGCCGCTGGGTGTTGTTGCTAAAGGGAAGCACTTCCGTGGCAAACCACGGCTCAAGGTAGCGGCGCACCGCGCTCCAGGAAAAGTCGTGCAGGTTTGAAACCACACGGTGGGTGGGAAGGATCGTGAGCCCTTCGCTGCGGGTATTGATAAAGGTCATCATCGAGCGCTCGAAGGGAGCGTCCGAGTTGGGCTCGCCGGCGCGAGTGCGGCATTCGTTGCGGAAATTCAGGGACGTTTCGTAGCGATGGTGGCCATCGGCAATCACCAGTTTTTGAGCCTCCATGGCTTTTTGAATCGCAGCGATGCGCTGGGGTTCGGCGATCAGCCGCAAGCGGTGACTCACGCCGTATTCGTCCGTCATTTGCGTGGCCGAGGGAGTGGTAGACTCGACTTCGTCAAGAATGGCGTCGACGGTCAAGCCAGGATCGGAATACAGCATGAACAACTGGCCGGTGTGCATGCGGGTATGCCGAAGCAGTTCGAGCCGGTCGGCCTTCGGGCCGGACAGCGTGTGTTCGTGACGGAAGATTACGCCCGCGGAGTAGTCCTCGAGTTTGCCGAGACCGATAAATCCGCTACGCGCGCGCCGAAGAGTAGTACCGGGGGCGGTGTACTCCTGGGTGTAGGCGTAAAAGGCGGGATGGGGATCCTGCTGGATGACGTTGTGCACAATCCAGTCATTCAGAGTCGCGGCAGCGCGGGTGTAGACATTGTTTTCGGTGGTGTCGTCGGTGTGTATGCGGCCCTTTTCAACGGCAATCAAGTTGTGGGGATCGGCGGCGTAGTATTTCCCCTGCATCGAAGGTGAGATTTTGTCGTAAGGCTGAGTCAGAACGCGTTCGTAGGAGACGACGTCGGGATTGTAGCGAAAGGCACGAAAAGGAAAGACCTGGGCCATGGAATCTCCACACCGGATTTTTTGTCGAGCAGGCAGCTTACCAGTGTACGTGATGCAGGCCGTTCTGAAAAAGCGCAGAAGGAAGCCCCGGCGGCGGGATGAGGGAAGGACAAAGCGCGTATTACAATGAAGGCCATGGCGAACGGCAATTCCGGCAGAGTGCGAGCGTTTGTTTTTGATCTGGATGGAACGCTGATCGATTCCAAACAGGACCTTGTTACGTCAGTGAACGCGATGTTGCGCGAGACCAAACGAGAAGAACAACCGCCAGAACAGGTAGCGAGCTTTATCGGGTACGGGGCGCCACAATTGATCGCCAGCGTTCTGGGACCGGGGTCGAGCGAAGAACAACGCCGCGAGGCGCTGGCGATTTTTCTTGCGCATTATCAACAGCGCAAGCTCGATGCGACACGGCCTTACCCCGGGGTGGCCGAGGGGCTCGAGAAACTTGCGGGGAATCGCCTGGCTGTGTTGAGCAACAAACCGGCGCAGCTAAGCGTAGACATTTTGAAGGGGCTCGGCCTGGCACGATTTTTTCGAGCCATTTACGGGGGCGACAGTTTCGGAAAGAAGAAGCCGGATCCGGCCGGCGCGCTCGAGATCCTGAAAGAGCTAGGAACGACACCTGCGACCTCGGCAATGGTCGGGGACTCGGACGTGGACGTGCAAACCGCAAGAAATGCAGGAATGCTGGCGGTGGGTGTGAACTACGGATTTGGACAGCACGATCGGGATAGGCAGCCGGCGGACATTTACATCGACAACCTTGGGGAGCTTGCGGCGCTCGCCGAGAATCACCGGAGCTGAAAGACGCGAAGCGGTGCTTGCGTTTCCGCACCAGGGTTTGGCAGACTCACCGCGTGCTGATCGGACTGTTTCCTGAACTGGACGCGCCCGGCGGGATCCAACGAGCGGGACGGCACCTGACGCTGGTGCTGAGCGAGTACGCCGGGGGAAAGCAGATGGAGTTCCGGTTGCTCAGCCTGAATGACACGCAGGAATTGCACCGAATACAGCTGGCAGACAAGGAGTATGTCTTTACCGGCGCGGCGCGAGGCAAGGCGCGATTTGCCGCGACGGCGATGAAAGCAGCTGGGGGGCAGCCGAAGCTCGCGCTGGCGGCTCATCCGAATCTCGCGCCAATCACACGGGCGATGAAACTCATCGCCCCACGCATGAAGAGCATAGTCTGCACGCATGGAATCGAGGTTGCGGAGCCCCTCTCGCGCATCCGCCGGCAGGCGTTGCAAGGCGCAACGCTCGTGATGGCTCCTAGCCGTGCCACCGCGGATTTTGTCGTTTCGATGCAAGGCGTTCGCCCGGAGCGCGTGCGCGTGCTTCCCTGGGCACTCGATCCGGATTTTGAGACCAGACTTTCCGGACAATCCCTCGCTATGCTGCCGCTCGATTTCCCTTCAGGCCGCGTGATTCTGTCCGTCGGACGCTGGCTCAAGAGCGAGCGCTACAAGGGAATGGACACGTTAATCAAGGCGCTGCCGCGCTTGTTGCTGCATTGGCCCGACCTTCAACTGGTGCTGGTGGGGTCGGGCGATGACCGCGAATGGCTTGTGAACATCGCAAGAGACAGCGGCGTGCAGCTTCACACTCACTTTCTGAGTGACATCACTTATGGCGAGCTTTCCGCCTGCTATGCGGCCGCGGAAATGTTTGCGCTGCCGAGCCGTGGGGAAGGCTTCGGCTTCGTGTACCTGGAAGCGATGGCGCGGGGAAAGCCCGTGATCGGAGGAGCGCACGGCGGCGCTCCCGAGGTGATTCAGGATGGAAAGACGGGCTACGTGGTCCAACACGGAGATGTGGCCGAGGTGGCGACGGCGATCGACACGCTGCTCGCGAATCCGGATCTGGCAAAGCAGATGGGCGCGCGGGGGCGCGAACGTGTTGAGGAGGAATACCGGTTCGACGTCTTTGCCAAGGGCTTCAAGAAGATTCTGCGCGAACTATGCGAATCCTGAATGTCACGCAAAGTTATTCCCCCTTTTTTGAGTTTGGCGGTCCTCCGGTGAAAGTGCGCGCGCTGGCCGAAGGCATGGCGAAAAAAGGTCACGAAGTAAGCGTGCTGACGGCGGACTGGGGACTGGAGCAGCGACTCGAGGGAACGCCGCAGGAAGCGCCTGCAAGGAAGGGTCCATACGGCTGGGTGCGGGAAGTTGCAGGAGTGACGCTCGTCTATCTGCCCAAATGGTTTCACTATCGTGCTGCGAGTTGGAATCCCGGGCTGGGAAAATATCTGCTGGCCGAGTTGAGGAATTTTGACGTAGCGCACATTTTCGGACTCTACGATTTGCTGGGGCCTGCAACGGCAGCGGAATGCCGCCGGCAAGAGATTCCGTATGTGGTCGAACCTATAGGAATGTACGTTCCGATCGTGCGCAACTTATGGCTGAAGCGGATGTATCACCGCTTGCTCGGGCGGGAAATGATCGCGGGAGCCAGGCTGGTCGTCGCTACGGCGGAACAGGAACGTGCTGAACTTGTGGCCGGCGGAATTCCGAACGAGAAGATACTCCTGCGGCGTAACGGCGTGGACGCCCCTTCTGCCTTGCCGGAGCGTGGGAGTTTCCGGAGGGAAATGAAAATTCCGGCAGACGCAAAGGTAGCCTTATTCCTGGGACGACTATCGGAGAAAAAAAGTCCAGACTTACTGCTGAAAGCGTTCGCGAGGGCGAGCGCATCCGGTTCTCAGGCAAAACCTCGAGCGGATTTGGCCTTCGTCGGGCCGGACGAGGCAGGGATGAAGGCTCGGCTCGGGAAGATGGCGAAGAGCCTTGGACTCGGCGAGAGGGTGCATTTTTCGGATCCGCTCGAGGGGGAGGCAAAGTGGGAAGCTTACCGGGATGCGGATATTTTCGTGCTACCCTCGCAGAACGAGAATTTCGGCAACACCGCAGCAGAAGCGGTGGCAACGGGGACGCCGGTGATCGTCACGGACCAGTGTGGAATCGCGCCTTTGTTAAAGGACGTAGCCGGGCTCGTCGTAAAGCACGATGAAAAAGAATTGAGCGGCGCGCTGGCGCGGCTTCTCGAAGATAACGCATTGTGTACGAAACTAAAAGAGGGTTGCACGATCGCGTACCGCCAACTTGGTTGGGAGGAACCGCTCGAGGAGATGGAATCGGCGTATCGCAGACTTGCGGCGCGTGGTGCGCCGTAGGACAATGCAGTGCCCAGCGATCCGAGGTAGGAATTTGGCCCGACATCCTTTCTTCTGTGCGCGCTGGCTGGCTGACCACCATTTCCAGGTACCGTGGTTCCATTTGCGACCCAACCTGAGCCGGGCGACG